>Ga0208450_1000721_pt1 | contig 17205 bp, 38 predicted proteins | sample MalvireepMed_908_FD_184249 | JGI IMG/M metagenome (GOLD analysis project Ga0208450, IMG submission 184249) | Marine viral communities from the Global Malaspina Expedition - Malaspina viral metaG DeepMed_908 (SPAdes) (version 2) | ecosystem: Environmental > Aquatic > Marine > Oceanic | place... | reverse complement strand
AACCGCTACAGAGACAATCGTGGAATAATCAGCATATTTCTTTACAGAACTCGCTGGATCAACCCCCATAAAGATATTTACTGGTTCATAGCGTCCTGACTCAAATTCCATATGCGGTTCGTCATCTACCCATGTTAATTCACCCTTATAGTGCTGGATATAAGACTCTTTAAACATTTGTTCTTCATCGCCAATAATCTCGCACTGATATTCCCGATAAAACGAGGATACTCTTCCAATTGAGTCCAGAGATTTCTTTTCAGCTAATAATTTCTCTTCTGACCACATCTCAGGCCAGAGAGCAGTTCCATCATCCTGTAAAGCTTTATACCTACTTGCATCCCATCCATCTGTAGCCATGAGGGTTTCTACCATGCATCTCTGGTGCTGCGGAGTCCCTATAACAGCTAATCGTCCCTTTTGAGCATCCAGGGCAGGAACCAATGACTGTAATAACCATCTGAGATTAAATTCCATAGCCTCAGATGTTTTCGTATTGTTCATATCTTCGGGATCGTCCAGAACGACTACAGTAGGACGCTGGTTCCCATGTTTTAATCCAACTACCTGCTGTCCTGTGCCGCGACACATAATCATAGTATCATCTTTTAATACTACTTCAGTCCTAGACCACTGTCTTGCTGAATGCTGTCCCCAGTAGCCATAAACCCCACGTAGCTCCATGCTGTACTCAAGAGCATTTTTTATGGTTTGGAGAAGTCTTACAGCATGGCCTTCAGTCTTTGAGGACAATACAACGAACTTAGGGCCATCTTCAGTAAGGATATGCCATAACGGAAACACACATGCAACAAGGGATGACTTAGCATGACCCCTTGGTGCAATGATATTTAACTTATTTATCTTCTTGTCTTCTAATTTTTCAGCAATCTCGTAGTGAAACTTAGGAGATGCCGAAGAAAACATGGATGGGAGGCATATCTTACCGAATAAGATTAAATCCTTAGATAATTTCTCCTTAACGGAATTTAGGCGCGAATCCTTTTGCATACCTCGTAAGCTCCGATTTTGTCATATCCTTAGCACATTTGGGCATATTGTCTACTTTGGTAGATTCTAGTGGGCCTGTAACCAATCCACAGTGAAGGTTCCCTTTATTCATTGCCGCATGTGCACATTTCTTGAGATCAACCTTAGGACACCTCGCGAACACTATCTTCTACTTCTTTTGGATCTATAAGCTTGCATTCAATTCTTCTGATGAGATCTTGCAGGTACCATAGGGCTTTTCTGAGATCTTCCACATATTCTCCCTTATACGGGGCTCTCACAACATATTTGATGATATTGCCCCTAAACCAGTCCATCTTCCATGAAGATACGAAATCTGTCACCTCTATCCCCTGATTGTAGTGATCGGGATGGTTTACCTTATCATCTTTCCTATCTTCAAACTGGAACTTCGTCATGAGGTACATCTGTACTTTCTGTTTTCCTACTGGCTACAAGTTTCTTTTCCTCTGTCTCTATCTGATCTATGATCTGGTTGGTCATATCAATTTGTAGCGTATCCGTAGTAATCTTCTTATTCGGACGCATTTCCAGCAGATCTATGAAATTCTCAGCTGCACGAAGGATATTAGAGACATCCTGCTTCTCCCTGGCTATCTCAATAGCATTTAACATGGTATCCAGTACGAATCCTTTGTCTATACCCTTGGAGATAAGTACCTCTTTGAGCTTTTCTTCTATCATATTCCTAATTACCTCTTGTTTGAACAATCTTCTAACGGTAGCTGGGGGATTCTTCTGATCTGGCCTGTATATCTTCCCTATCTGCTCCCAATCGGGCTTTTGCCCGTTAACAACCTGCGTAACATATGAGGAAACAGCGTTCTTTGTGCGACTTTTCTTAGCTTCACGCTCTTGCCATGGCTTTGGCTTGACCATTGAATAGATATTAGCCTCTTTATTCGGTTCATATAGTAAAGTAGAGGTATTTGTGACCCATTGTACACCACATGTGAGCTTAACAAGGGTCTTTACCCGACCTTTAGCGTCTGTATACTCTTTTCTGGAGACACATTCGGCTACATACCCGTCATCTGTCTTTGCCCAGTCCCCATTATCGGCCTGTTTCCAGTACATAGCTTCAAATGGAGCTTCTTCAACGGTATATACGGGATATTCCCTTACTTTTCCACCAATTCTCCTTGAAATTCTATCCATGAGAGTGTGGATTAATAAGATATCTTAAGTAGTACACTAACAGTTTACTATATACAATACTAGGTAATGTACTACTAGTCCCTTTCTTTATTCGCAGGCTCTTTAGCGAAAAGCTTATCTGAAGCTTTCTTCTGTCTAATTATCTCAGTAATTATCTCTTTCTCGGCTTGATAAGTCTCGTAATCTGTTAAGTAAACCTCAAATGACTCTAAAATGTCTTTTTCGGGTATAGATTCCTCCCATTCTCCTGTAAGCATGTTAAAAACCTCATATACTATTTTTTCACCCATTCTTGCTACATAAGTTACAATACTGTACATACATGTACCAATATGAGAGTGATGAAGTTCCAAAAATAGAGTTACACACCGTGTGAGAGGTATATTGGAAACCGTACCCCCCTCAAGTTAGGTTTCCAGTTATCAGTTACGTTAGAAACCAGGATGAAGTCTAAGAACCCTTTTATGAGTTACTTCGGTTAGTAGCTCACTTTAACTAAGAAAGGAGAACGTCATGACGTTATTCAATCGTACACCTGGTGCCATCACTCTTAACCACGCCAATGCTAAGCCCGTAGCCCGCAAGGCTCTACGTAAGGCAGGCAAGGCAACTACCAAGACCTTCGAGGTCACTGGTAGGGTCATAGGTGGCGTCCCAGCCATCGTCAGTGGTTGTGCCTCGGTCATCCGTAAGGTTGCCAAGGGATAATCCCTACGTTAGAAGAGAGTACCTTCGGGTATTCTCTTCTTTCTGTTACGGTTGAAAATATAGACTCCGAAGATAAATACGCCTTTTTATGAGTACCATAATAGCCTTAATATGCGGTCAGTAGTGAATCGCAGGCCTATATGCGTTAAGCACAGGAACAGTCATTCCTATGGAATGACAGGTCTGATCTGAGACAAACATCAGAATCACCAGGTAAGCGATGTATAGGTGGTACTCAAAGAAGTCCAGTGATGCCTAACTATTATGACTATAAACTGAGAAGGGCGTGGTTTCTGCTGGGGTTCCACTTCAAAACCCGAGTAAGATATAAGGGGACGATAACAGCATAGCTGTTGAGATACGATGCACGATACGGTTCACCTCTTACGAGGTTGGAACTCTCGTAATTCAGTAGTCCCCTTAAAGATTTCCGAGTAGATTAATTAATCGTTAAGAAGGAGATAGCAATGAAATCAAAAGCTGAAATAACCACGGATTTGGAGCAGTTAAAAGCACAAGCAGAAGATAGGAAATGGAGACAACTCCACAGAGCTATAAGAGCACTAAATAGCGATATTCGTGATGGGTCTATGACCTTAGAATATGCTCTTGGTACTCTTGAGACATTAAGAGATGACCTGGAGCTTCCTTCCTTCTCTAGATAAGTAGTATGTAAGCGTAGCATTGGTACATTCGTGTATCAATGCTATTGCTATTCTAACGAAGAGACGACCTTAGTTGTATTTCTTAAGGACTCTTAGTTATGGCTTGCCACAGTAGTGGCATTTATACCCACCCTTAAAGCTCAGCTCGCTTACCCTATTGCAAGGCAATACCCTAAGCTGAGGAGCTTTTAATACCTTAAGAGAATACGCCTTTTTCTGAATTAATTAAGAAAAGGAGATGTCATATGCAATTCCTTGATTCTGGAGTCTATAGAGTAACGCTATAGACTACCTATCAATCAGGTCGTGATAAAAGAGCAAAGTAACTGTCCATAAGTGGGGATGTCCATCCGTAAAATCTGGTACACAAGTACAACGGTTCAATAGATCCTTAAGAGACAGACGACATAAAATAAAGTACTACTACCCAACTAAAACTTGTCAGAATGGACTACTGGGGTAGGCTTTGCTCTAATACTTTAGGATAATAATAGTATAGGTTAGGTCGGCCACGCCCCTACATACCTTGCTAATGGTTCTTCCCATTAGTATAAAATGAATCAAATTCGTGCCTGAAGGGTCTGGTATATGCTCTGGTTGAGGAATGGTACCTGATGCTGGTGCCACACCAGGATAAAAAGGTGGTTAGTTGGGTAGTGTCCTAAACCATATACCAAGGAGCTGAATGAAGTATGCTCCCTCATCGTATACGGTGGGGGAGTACAGCTCTCTTTTAAGAAATACAAAATACGCCTTTTTATGGTATATCCAGTAACTTACGTAAGGAGATATAGTTATGGCTGATTTTTGTAATGGATGTGAAGATACAGTACTTGGTGTCGATGAAGACAAAAGAACCACGTATTCTAAAGATGAAACTACCATCCTATGTGAAGGTTGCGGTGTCTGGATGATTGTTGATAAGAATGGTCACGTTCTGTGGAAAGAAGGTAGATGTGCAGGGTGTGGCGGTTTCGATTTATTGAGAAAGGGTACCTGTAGTAAAGAGTGTGAAGACCATATGATGGCTACGTTCAGATAATAATGTATGTAAGACACTATCCCCCCTATTTAGGGGGGTAGTGTTACAAGAAATACAAAATACGCCTTTTTCTGGTCTATTTGTTAACAAACGTAAGGAGTCATACTTATGAACTCAAGAGTAGACAGATTTACTCTACAAATGCTATCTATTCCCGAGTATAGGGAAGGTGGTAGCTTGACTGTCAAGAGAGATTTCCCTTGTGGTATCTCTATGGACAATCAAGAATGTGCCTGTGAGATGTGTATGGATCACGCTGACTTAAGTGATACCAGTCCACATATCAAGGTACGTAAAGAGCTTAGGAAAGCTTAAGCTAAGATTGGTAGGGCTGTGTCGCATAGAATCAGTATAGGGTGACAGATCACCGCTGGTACTAAGGCACGGCTCTACCCTTCTATCCGTTAATTAAAAAAAAGGAGTCAAGATGAAAGATATAAATGCAATAGCATATGAATTATTAGAGCTTGAAACCTGTCTGGAAGTAGAAGAAGATGACTTTAAAGATTCACTATCTTTTAGATATTGTGAGACACTCTTAGAGCATATGAAAGATTTAGTATTTAAACTACATCATTGCTTACCAACGTGTCATTTTTGTCGTGATCTTATACCGCATCCATATGATAGAGTAAAAGTAGGCCATAGTAATAGTAATCAAATAAAGCATAGATTTTGCTCACTTGCTTGCGAGTCAAAATGGCGTAGATCAAGATAATAAGAAAGATGAGGCTGTGCCACAAGGCATAGCCTCGCCCTTCTATCCATTAATAAAAAAAGGAGTTAAAATGAACAAGAAAGAAACAGATGGATTCAGTATAAAGGTGACTAGTAGCACTAAACGTGCTGATGATCCACCAATATATACTGATGATAAGGTAGTCCCTAAATTTCGGATTATAGATAATCAAGACAAAACTAGGAGAAATCAATGCCAAATAGAAAAGCCAAGCGAAGAAAACAAGAAAGACGTGAGAAGGATGAATACCTGAGTAAACATGGTAGAACTCCAGCTCAAATAAAGAAAAGGCTGAAGAGAAGAAGTATAGACAAGATGATGCTATCGTACATAGTACTGCTTAGTGCATCTATACTATACTTTGCAGTACATATTGGGTATTGGGCAATAAGATAATACGCCCTTTTATGTGTTGATTAATCAATCAAAGTAAGGAGAAATAACATGAGTCTATCAACAAAGGAAATCCTGAGTGCACTGAAATCAAGAAGGTCTTGGATTTCTCGCAACACAGGTACCAAGGAAGATCCGTCTTGGGAAAATCACGAGGTATCAAATGCCCAGCATGGGGATGTTGTGTGGTTTTCAAGTGAGTCCACCGAGGACGATATCAAGGAAACCCAACGCCTGTTAGCCAAGGCGAACCTGCACCTTTATAGCAAGAATCTTGCTGAAGGGAAGGATATGATACTTTCCAAAAGTGGATCGTTCTCATTTCTGGCTTTGCCTAACCAAAGTTAGGTAAGATAAGGGGGAGAGTACTAAATGTACTCTTCCCCCTTTTTTGGCTATTATTAAATATAAGAATTTAAAAAGACAAGGGGACAGTATCTATACTACGTATTTATAACTACGAAGTAAAGAGCGGGACAATCATGACTCCTTCCTACTGCTGTCCCCGAATACTTAAAACAAGGAGTACTACATGAAAGAAATGCCAATAGAGTATAATGAAATAGAATATGTTGTGAGTAAGATCATAGAAGAGAAAGCACCATATAAATTCCAAAAGATACAAATGGTATTAAGGAAGTTATATAAATCATCAGGTGAATTATGGATGGACTTCCCCGAATACTTTAAAGAATACCAAATTGAGGCTTTAAATGCTATCGAGTTATTGGAAAAAAAGTTAGAGGAGTAAAACAATGAAAAAAAGATACAAAAGACATTGCCCAGGATGTGGCAAGACATACGAAAGCGATACACCAGAATTTGAAGGTACTGCTCTGGAAGATGTCAGCATAGAAGAAGACATACTAGAAACAGTAGTAAAAATAAAAGACGAAAAAGTAATAGATGCTGAGTATGAACAAGGTGTAGCAGATGCTGAGGCAAACGAAGAGCCTAGACCATTTAAACAGATGCAAGGCAAAAAATGGACAGGTAAAAAAGAGTATATGAATGATTACATACCACCTACTGACATTAAAGACATAGGAAAAGAGTAACCTCCCCTTTTTTGCTTTATCAAAGGGCTAGGATCTCCTGCAGAAATCTAAAGCTATCGTAATCCTGCCTAAGTAGCTCTTCGAGCACCCTAGGGACTTAGGATGATAGAGATGGATACGTATCAGCTTTATGTGCCTAGGAAAAGATAAACGAGTTAGAGTATACGGTAAACTCATACATCTTGTAGGCACACTAGCCCTTGAAATAACTAAAAGGAGACAATATGACTATAGAAAATGATAAATGCACTGTTTGTGGATCAACTGATTTACAAGAAGAAGAAGTATTCTATTGGGCAAAAGATGAAAACGGTGGCAAAGAATACACTCAAAATATAAGGTATTGTGGCTATTGCTTTGATAGATGGGGTGATAGATGGACTGAAAGAGATCAGCAGAACCTCAAAAGAAAAGCCCAGGAAGCTTGGGCAAAACATGAACTAAATAAAGGAAACAACAATGAGCAAACTAAGACTAGCAACTAACATAGGTAAAGCTGTTGGTGCTGTAGGCTATGGGGTAAATCAGACTATGCGAGCTAGTGGTAAAATTTACAGAGCTGGCAAAAAAGCTATAGCTGGTGGCCCAAGATACACAGCAACAGTCTCTGACACAGATGGTGTCGTAATTAAAGAGTATGAAAGAATACCTCTGATGAAAGTATCAGAACTTCTTACATCTATTGCACACCTGGAAAATGGGTACAGAATGATTATAGAACTATCGAAAGAAGAAGGAGAGTAAAATGAACATCTTTTCCAAGATAATATCTAATGGTATATATAATGGATTGGTGAAGTTTCATACTTACACAATAGAAACTGCAGGAGATTCAATATTGAAAATGACTGACACAATGTTAGATGATAAAAGATGGGATTCTATGGGTAAGATTTTATCTATAAGGATGCCAGCTCTTATTAATAAGATAGATGAATTCATGGAACCTGTATCAGTAGAAACAATAGAGGACTCAGAAGATGTCAAAGATCAGGACTAACGAAATAGATCGCATAGCCCAGTTACAAAACATAATCAACAAATATGAACGTGACTGGGTTAGCGAGATAGCGGAAGGAGATCCAGATGCAGAAGAAAAAATACTTCGGAAACTACATGAAGAAAGGAGACCAAAGTCTTCTAAAAGAGATAAATGATGTAGCTAAATCAAAAAACCCAGAATATTTCAAAAAACCACCTTCAAAAATCTCCATTAAGTGGAATTTAGAAGATTGGATGAATTGGATTGACTGGTGTGAAAAACAGGAGAACAAATAATGTTAATAATACATTGCGGTGGAAAACAAGTAAGCTATGAAGACTTACAAAACATACCCCTACCTCAGCGGACTAATACCTACATGCCAGTGCCATACGATCAGCTTGTAGATATAATAAAACGTGCAGCTAGAGAAGTATTCGCAGGTTTCAACCTTAATAAAGCTCAATATGCGGTGAGTAAGGATGGAAACAAGCTGTTCGGTGTCTTGAGATATGGTTCAGAAGAACCAGATCTGACAAGTGATGATATAGGAACAGCAGTTGGATTTAGGTCAAGCTATGACAAATCAATTGCTAACCAGCTATGTGTAGGTGGTCAAGTGTTTGTATGTGACAACCTTGTGTTTACTGGAAAGATAATGAGCATGAGAAAACATACTAAGCTTGTTTTCGATGATCTGCTTGAGCAAACACATGATATGCTTGTACAATACAGACAGAGTTTCCACGAAATAGAAGAAACCAAAGAAAAGCTGAAAAATAAGGGTATCACCCACGATACTGGTTACAGAAATCTTGGGTTATTACGTGGACATAATGTACTTTCACCTACCCAATTAACGGCTGCCATAAACCACTGGGATAACCCAGGAGATGGCCCATTTGCCGAAAGGAATAAGTGGTCACTTTATAATGCCTGTACGGAAGCACTAAAAAGTACCAATCAAAGAAAAATAATGGAAAAGCATATAGCTCTACATCACGCATTAAGCTAAAAAGAGTAGAAAAGGGAGATAGCACACGTTGTCTCCCTTTTTATATGTTTTAAAATAGGAGATTACAATGGAACATCCATATAATGAGCTAAGAAAGCGGGATTATAAGGAATTTGTTGAAAGCAAAGGCAACTTTGATTACTTATCATGGGCTAAATGCCTTGATATGGTAAAGCAAATAGATCCCTTTCTTAGGTATGAATTAGTAGATCTAATAGAGTGTGGACAAAGTAAACTTGTACACGCAAGATTATACTATAGACATACTCCTCAAGAAGAATCAGAAACTGAGGATTCTCAAGCATATATACATGATGAGTATCTGGCTGTAAGAGATTACAGAAACAAAGCTATAGCTAACCCAGACTCTGCTCAAGTGGAGAATACATTCAGAAGAGCAGTTGCAAAGGCAATCAGCATGTGTTTTGGCTATGGTATTAACCTCTGGATCAATGAAGATATTCGAGATCTTGATTATATACCAGAAACAAATAATGGTGTAATGCCAGAAAAAGGTAAGATGACTGTAGATCAAAGAGTAAAGCTAGATAGACTCTCAAGGAACAAAATGCTTTCAGACGAAGAAACTGATAAAATCAAGTCTATAATGAAAGATACCTCTAGAACAGAGACAGAGATTGGAGGAACTATAGCTATAGTCAAGAACACAATAGAACAAAGGAGAACCAGTAAAGATGGGACTAATAAGTAACTACAAGAAAACAACAAGTGACTCAATTGAGTTCATGTCAGGTGTTTTCGTTAACGAGGTGACAATTACAAACGTAGAACCAGTATATGGTGGAACGGATTGGCAACACGATAACTATAAAGATGATATTGGCTTAAGCCTAACCATTGATATAGGACAATCCTTTGAGCCAACTCATTACATTGGTGGCAGATTAAAGAAAGATGACTTTGGTGAAGTTACTAGCCTTGGAACTGCAAGGCGAATAAACACCTTCTTTGAGGCTGTTGACGTTGATGTCAAGCTAACCGATGACCATAGGTTCGAGGAAGATGCACTACGTGATTGTATGGGAAGAAAGTATCTAAGATTAACTTACGTTTCTGGTAAAAGAAACGATGGAAAACTTAAGTACTCTGACTTCCAAGAGGTCGCGAAAGCAGGCGAAAACAAACGTGTGCTAATTGACACATTCAAGAAACATGTTTCTAACGAATGGATCAAGAACTATCGTCCTGAGAACATGGATAGAGAAAGTGTTAATAAGAAATTCTCACCCGAAACTACAGGTAGTGACGATTTAAGCACTTGGTAAAGAAGTAAATGTATTGAAGTGGTGATATGTCCATGCCATTAGTGGAACAGGAGCCCTGCAGGCTAACCATATCTACAAGGAGTCTATCTTTAGCACGGAGTTGGCAGAAATACCGTGCACACTTCAATATTATTATTGAGGGTGGATGGCAGTTCACAGATTGAGAACTAATGAGGTGGCTGTTATTGTATGCCAAACCATCCATCTTCAATATTATTAAGGAGAAAACAATGAGAGTATATCATTTATGGACAACTATAGAGTTGGAAGATACAGATGACGATTACTTTGAAGAGCTTGATGTACCAGTTTCTATTGGACACTTTAGAACCTTTGACGAGGCAACTAAATATCAAATAAAATTAAGAGATGAATGGGATCATAGTCCTCAAGAATGGTACACAGACCTAATAGATGATGGAGAAAAACCAGATGACTAGAAAAGGAAACACAACTAGAGATATCTTGCTGGATTATCTAAATACTAAAATAGATAACTGGCAGTTTGATTACAGTGTCTTTGGAGAAGGCACCACTTTTCCTACGATCTCCAGCCATGAGATAGAGCAAAAGATTCCAATATTTGGCAAAGAATGGTATGGTAAAATGCATAATGGTAGCACTTATGCTAGAGCGTGGAGAAAACTTAAGGAGAATGGTCACATATTAGATATAGGTGTGCACCATATTTCTGTAGCAAAAGATAAAAGTACGGAGAACACATGGAAACTACACCTAGAATGATAGAAGTAGCAGTGGGTAGCGTTGCCAATAGAGGTAATGTCATCCCACTGCATGAATTGCATAACTACATCAAATATAAGACTGAGCTGTATAGATCAATGTTTATCTATGATGATACGTTTACTGGTAATGTAAAGACATACCAGGGAACATATGATATTGATGAGATAATCCTTGATATAGATATAAAAGATGAAAACATGGAACCTGTAGACAAAGTAATGAATTTCCTAAACAGTAGCGAAATTGAAAACCAACTTTGGTTTAGTGGAACAGGATTTCACGTACATATACCTAACATATTCGGTTTAAAAGCGAGTAAGGATCTCCCAGGAATACTTAAGCATACCCTAGATAGTATGTTTGGTAAGCTTGGTGTTGATAATATATACGATAAATCAAGGCTAATAAGAGCTGAGTTTTCGTTTAATAAAAAGAATAATACCTATAAGATACCAATATATTCATTAACTAGAGAGCATAACTGGACTTATAAGGACTATGTACAACTAGCAACTTGGGTTGATTATAAATCACCCGCAGATGATCCCGCAAGAGATGCGAACTCCCTTAATAACTGGATGAAATATGATAAGGGCTTTCTAAAAGCACATAACACAGATAAGTTCAAAGATAAGATCATAACCAAACCTAAAAGGAATAGTGTATCTGTAAATACTACATCTGATAGCGAATTAACAGCACATGTTACATGCGTTCAGAAGATGTATAAACAAGGGCCAGAACTAGGTAGTAGACACCAAACTATACTTAGAATGATATCCGCATGGAAGAGAAGTGGTATACCAAGAGCTGGAAGTGAATCACTCATAGGTCATTGGTCACCAGACTTTGATCGCACTGAGGCATTCAAGATGATTGATACAGTATATGGCTGGGAACATGACGGTTATGGTTGCAATGATACCATAATGGACAAGTTCTGTGATGCACGTTGCAAGTTCTATCGTAGTAAAGATTACGGAGTAGAGATATTTAATGCTGATAGTATGACTGAACAATTCAGAGATTTTGTAAAGACAGACTATTCAGATAGGAGCTTTGATCTTGGAGCAATGTATAAAATGAACAATCCCTATAGATTTACAGTTGGAGAACTGATAACTATTATAGGTGATACTAAGCTGGGTAAAACAGCTTTCATACAAAACATTGTAACAAAAGCAAATCAGTTCAAATGCCTGTACATATCTCTGGAAGTAAACGAGAAACTAATGTGGCGTAGATTCTGTCAGATTGCATTCAATGAGACAAAAGAGGAGATAGTAAACCATTATCTAAATGATGATATAACTTTTGTAAATGAGGCTAAGAAGAAACTAGGACATCTAAAGGTATTAACTGTTTCACCAGAAATAAATAATATTATAGATGTTATATCTAGTGTTCAGCCTAAGATAATAGTTATAGATACGATTGATGAGATAAGAGTTGACTATGTAAACGACTCTCTACTTAAGATGCAAAAGATAATAAGTAAGCTGAAAGAAATAGCACAGAAGTATGAAGTAATCATATTCGCAGTAAGTCATATAAGTAAAACAGCAGCTTACGAGGGAACCCTCAACAGGCACAGTGCCAAAGGAGATTCAGCAATAGAACAGAAGTCTGATAAGCTCCTAGGCATCTCAGCACCTAACCCAGGATCTAAAGCACGGATAGTCGAATCTATCGTAGCACGCGATGAATCGGGGTTTAAGTTAAAGTGTTTCTTTAACCATGAAACATTTAGGTTCCAACAAGCTATACTATAAAATATGAGAGTGAGGCGATTTCGTCTAATCATGTCAAGTGATTATAAAAAGAAACAGAATGGTAAATGTGCGAGTTCCGTGACGAGGAACATGGCCTGTTACCCACTCTCATAAAATATAAAAGGGATACTAGGATCGCTTAATGCGCCCGCGAGTAGTAGGGGGTACGAGGTTTTGTTTCCTTCTTAACAGAAACAAGTACCCCCTCCCTTTTATGGTTTTTAAATAAGGGAGAAATAAATGTGGATATAAAGTTGTTCGGATTTCCCATAATTAAAACCGTAGATATGCTACAAGAAACAATGGGTGGAGTTAAAATTATCCTATTGGGTATTTTAAGTACCTCATTTACATTCTCAATAGATCAAGGAAATCATATGAATGTAAGCATTGGACTATTTAATGTGGAATTAATCACGGGAATAAGTATATGGAGTAATCAACATGAGTAACCCATCAAAACAAAAAGGAAATAGAGTAGAGCGTATAATAGTAGATATAATTAAATCCCATGGATTTGATGCAATGAGAGCTTGGGGATCGAATGGTCAAGCCTTGGGCGAACATGAAGAAGTAGATATTGTAATGAAACACTGGAACTTAAGTAAAGTTTATGGTGGCATTAAGATACAATCCAAAGCTCGTAAGAAAATAGCAGAGTATATGAAACCCAATTTAGAAATTGTTGACTGGCAAGTAATAAAAGAAGATCGGCAAGATCCTTTAGTTGTATTACCATTAAAGGATCTGCTTAAAATAATTAAAGGAGATGAAATATATTAACAATGAAAATGCCACTGTGTGATAATAAAGAATGTAAGGGCTACCACAAAACTGAATTAGAAGAATGTGAGACTCAATCTCATAGTGTCGTACATGGTACTGATCCAGGTTTGTATTGCCCTGATTGTATGAAGGTCTATGATGTAGATGACTTCGTAGACTGGGAAGAATGGGACGTAGACGTAGATGAAGACGGCCCGTTCATAACAACAGCACAATAATATTATGCCTTAGCTTTCAGGCTCCTTCACGCCTACAAATATATGTTTCAGAGAGTTATACCTTGGGAGAGGGATTCTCTAAGAAGATGCGGGATAAGATCCAATCGCGTCTTTTATAGACATGTATGAAGGTTGAGGCATATATTAATTAAGGAGATTAAATGAAATATACAGTGTACTTAGAAATGTTTGGAGCTGACCAACAGTTAGTAGAGTACCCAGACGGTGACAATGAAACATGTGTGGGTTACGATGATACTGTTAAAGGTGCCAAACCAAAGTGGTATGATAGCCTAAAAGAGGCCAAGGAATCAGCCGAATACTCAGATGAATATGTTACTGACGAGAATGGAGATTGGATCTACAGAGGAGAGAGTTGCATAGACTGTAGAGGATTTGGTAATGGTAAACAATATATGGGCTTACCCCTTGACAATGATTTCTTTGATAAGAAAACTGGAGATTGCTTAATGTGCCACGGTACAGGAAAGTCAGGTGGTGCCTTAAGAGATAATAAAATGATAGGAGAATCAAAAAATGGTTAAAGATTATTTAGGATCTTTAAAAGAGGTCTCCGTACTGAGAGAATGCTTGGATAATGCAGAGGATATATTAAATCAAATATCTTCTGAGTCTAATCCATCTTACTTAGATACATTGTGTAAAGAATACTTTCATTGGAGACATGTTAATGAGTGGAGAATACCCGCTGAAGAACCTGTTAAGAAAATAGACTACATATGTACTGAACAGTCTTGTGAAAGTTATCATATTGGTGTTGATGCATTTGCTGAATGGGATTTTGAAAAACAGGAATGGATACTAAGTGAAATGTTTGATGCAGCAATATGCAGAGAATGTGGTAAACAATGGAAGAATGGTCTTGAATCAACTGAGGTGTCAAATGGGAAACGAAGTTAGATCTATTACAGGTCTGTATGAACATTTACTGGAACAAGAAAAGATTAGTGTAGATGGTACAGCACACAAGAGATACAAAGAGTTAATGCTAAGGAAAAGGATGAAACCATACCTTAGAAAACTATTAACTAAAGAGGACTTAAAAGTTATTAGAGATAATTTACCGTCTAATGGTAAATTCTAGAGTGCAAAGAAAACCTAGTAAAGCAACACTAAGAAAACTTGCAACCCAGTATGTTAAGGACTGTAACTATAAGGTTAATAAGAATAAAACCATATCTGGTCATAGAATAATTTGGAAATCTATTGACCATGTAGCTAAGGTTTTATGGCATATGGGAGTAATTGTGCAAGAAGGAAAAGGTAAACAATGGAAGTTTGCCGATTCCTATGCAAAGATACCATACCCATATATAATGAAATAATGCGGTGGGCTCAGTTGTCCTGTGCGAACCTTCGTGCCGATGGCATGGAGAATCTAAACCAGGCAGCGAAATGCAACGCCTTTGCTGAGTCCACTTAATATTTTAAAGTATAACATCAAACTTACTTAATAATTTAAAGGAGATTACAATGAAACTAAGGAATGTACTAGTACCTGCGGATCTATTTAAAATGGCATTGAGCTATATAGAAGATGCCTTACGTGATGCAGGTTCAGAACCATCAGAAGATGAAACATATATGAAATTAAAGAACATCCTAACTGCTGCTGAAAGTGTATTCGATGACTGAAAAAATATTAGATAGACTTAACAACAAAACTTATTGTAGAGTTCAGTCTTCTGATATTGATGGTGTAGGGGTATTCGCAATTAAGGATATCCCTACAGGTGTAGCTCCATGGACTACCTTGAACCATAGAGAATTTGGTGGTGCTGTAGCAATAACAATAGATAAGTTATTAAATATAGATGAATCAGTACGCAAAGTGTTGCTTGATTACAATCTATTAGATGCTTATATGAAAGTTGAAGATAGAAGACCAAGTTTTAATACTAGACAATACGTTGGTGAGCATATATTTATACATCCGTATGAAATGGAAGTATTACATATATCACAGTTTCTTAATGCCTCAACAGATCCGAATCTTAAACTAGAGTCAGATGAACTAACTCCCTTTAGAACTATGAGAGAAATAAAGACTGGAGAAGAACTGACTGTAGATTATAAAAAAGATCTAAAGGAAACTAATTGTCGTTACAACTATAGATATTAAGGAGAATAATATGTTTTGTTTAGGAATGCTTATAGGATTCTTAGTTGGACTCGCCGCCTGTATATATTGGGTAGAGACTAGACCCAGGTGGAAAGACTATAATAACTTAGGAAGAGATAAGTTTAAATACGAATAAGATAGAGGGGCCTTGCGCCCCTTTATTTTTTTTTCTTCTTTCTCATTTTACCTAGCGTCTTAGCTAGGGATGCCTGTCGTTTCGTCCGTGTAGAGTATCTAGAGCCCTTTTTAAGCACTTTAGTGGCAAATGCACTAGTAGACATGCCTGCACGCTTTGCCTTCGCCTTAAAGGCACCTGGACGCCTTATTGCGCCTTTGATCCATTTCTTCTTTCTAGTCGCCATCTTCCTTACCCCCGACCACCATAAACATATTAGATCCCTTAACGCTCTCACCATCGTCTTCAAACTCTGGATAATAATACTTAGAGTAACCTGCTTCTTCGTAGAACTTGGCAGGCTTAAGCTTGTTAGTTTTAAGATAGTAGTCTATAACAAACTTAGATGCATCACTGCCCAAGGGAATGTTTTCTTTCTGGGCATGCTCAACAACCTCAGCAGGAGGCTTGTTCATGTATAGATCACGCTTAAAACCTATCTCACTGTTATCACTATTTTGAAAAATAGTATCAAGTATCATAGTATTCTTTCTCATAGTATCCTCTTTATTAAAGCTTCATTTATTAAATGATCTCCATAGAATGGAGCTAAATCATTCTTCTTAAGTATGCCCATGATCTTTTTAGGGGACATATCTTTAGTTACTAGCTTTTCTTTTTTAGCAATCTGTAATGCTGCTACAGCATAACTGATATCTCCACCTCCATATTGCTTTATAGCATTATCAATAATAAGATCTCTCATTATAGCTCCTCTCCTATCATTTCTCTACGTGCCTCTCTTATTTTCTCCCTGTCTATCCTGTACTTAATCTTACTTACAGGAATCCTAAAGAAGTTTTGCCAGAAGTTGTCTGGTCTTTCAGCAGTCTTCTTTGCACTGTAGTATAGTCTACCACCAGGATACATAGTATGTATAGTGTAGTTAGAAAACTTCTCCCAATCTCCTTGTACTAGCTCAACAAATGTTTGAGGGAATCTTGCTATAGGTGGTAATACCGCCTGTAATGGTGCGATAGGCCTAGGCAAGGTTCCATAGAAAGCCCTGTCACGTTCTTTCTTATCACCAAACATTAAGTCACCTGCATCTTGCATCCAATCCCAAGGTGGTGGTAGGGCTGTATCAAATACTGAATACATGAATGCACCACCTAATGCAAAACTAAATAGATCAGTCAGAAACAGATCCTTGAGTTTATTATACTCATCTGTACCTTCTTTAAATCCATAAGACTTAGCTTGTTTATAGAATTCTCTACGAACCCTAACTGATTGGAATGCGAATAGCTTAAATCTTGTTAAGACTTTACCCATTGCAGTTGTCA
>Ga0208450_1000712_pt1 | contig 17276 bp, 22 predicted proteins | sample MalvireepMed_908_FD_184249 | JGI IMG/M metagenome (GOLD analysis project Ga0208450, IMG submission 184249) | Marine viral communities from the Global Malaspina Expedition - Malaspina viral metaG DeepMed_908 (SPAdes) (version 2) | ecosystem: Environmental > Aquatic > Marine > Oceanic | place... | reverse complement strand
GATGGGAATAGAACGTGTACAGTTTGCGATAGTCCCTTTGATATTATTGGAGAGGGTGGCATAGACGGATATATAGGAATTTTATCAGTAGCGTTCTGCCCTTTTTGTTATGCAGGAATTGTGGATATGGTGCAACAACTACATGGATTAGATGATGACGAGTAAAGAATGGATAACGCCAGATATATTCTTCAAGAGGTGTTCAGTAGCGTTTGGGAAGTTTGATTTAGACGTGGCTGCAGATGAGAATAATGCAAAATGCGACCTGTCCCTGACAGAGGGAGACAATGCTTTATCGATCAACTGGTCTAAATACCTGTCTGATAGAGAAATATATACTAAACATATCTGGTGTAACCCTCCTTACCATAAATTAATCTCTTGGGTATCGAAATCTATAGAGGAAGCAGAGAGAGGTTGCACTGTAGTGATGTTATTACCTTGGGGTAGATGGGCGAAGTGGCACGAATTGATAGTCAGACACGCAGAAATGGTGAGGGTAGTGGGAAGGATACAGTTTGAACTAGATGGAAAAACTCCAAGTAATGCTCCCTCTTGCAATATATTAGCAATAATGAGACCTACAATAGAAGGATTTCGCTTTCCTACAGGGTTTACTAGTTCCATAGACAAATTGGGACAGTTAAACGAGAAAATGAAGGTAGATGCAGTCATTCATTTGGCAGGAAGTGCAGGAGTAAGGCGTTCCAACGAGGAACCAGCAAGGTATATACAGAATAATGTGATGTCTACAGTAAATTGTTTAGAATTTTGCCGAAAATTTTCGATCCCTAAATTGGTATTAGCCTCCACTTCGAGTATATATAGTGGTGCAAAGATGATTCCTTTCATGGAACACGACCAGATAGGCAATATGTTGTCAGTATATGCCGAATCAAAGAAGATGGCAGAAGATGTATGTTCTACCTACCATCGATTTCATGGAATTGATGTCTCTATACTGCGTTTTTTCACTGTATATGGAGAAAAAGGCAGACCTGATATGAGTGTAAGCAAGTTTATTGAGTGTATCAGTAACAATAAAGAACTGATAATGTACGGAGATGGATCACAATCCAGAGATTATACCCATGTACAGGACATATGTGAAGGAATACAGAAAGCATTAATCCCCGTTGGCTGCGAAATATTCAATTTAGGTAGGGATGAACCTGTCAGTGTCAAGGAAATTATTACAAAACTAGAAGAAATTATAGGAAAGAAAGCAATTATACGTTCCGAACCTAGACATTCTTCCGATATAGACTGTACCAATGCCGATATATCAAAGGCGAAACGTATTTTAGAGTGGGAACCGAAGATATCTATTGATGCTGGATTGAAAAGAGTATGGGAATACTATGGAAGATAGGTTCGATACACTTCTTGACGAGATGAAAAGGATCAACAGAGAGAAAAGACACGACTACGCTAACAAGAAAGATGTCTTCGCTAACTTCAGAATATGTGAGTTGGGAGGTATTCCAGCTTGGAAAGGCTGTTTAGTACGCTTATCCGACAAATTTAGTCGCATAATGCAATTTATGAAAGCAGAGAAACTGAAAGTGAAAGATGAAAAGATAGAAGATACCCTCCTTGACTTAGCTAATTATGCCTTAATTACCCTTATTCTGTACCAAGAAAGTAAAGACCGACCAAAATAGTCGCATTTCATTATTTATATTTCTTGCATTATTTTCATTTTTGTGGTATAATAGGAGTTCGATGCCGAAAGTTTAACAAAAATTGGGGTAAAATGTGGCAAAATTAAATAAAAAGACTGGATTAGAGCCAAGAGAACAACGATTTGTCGAGAATTATCTCGAAAATGGTGGAAATGCCACAGACGCTGCTAAAAAGGCAGGGTATTCTGATTCCTATTCTAGAAATGCTTCTAAGAATATATTAGGAAAACCTCGCATTAAGACTTATCTAGAAAAATTCTTCTCCAAACAGGGTATATCAGAACGTATGCACAGGGCATATATGCGTTTAGACCAAGCATTAGATGCAACTAGACCTATGAAATTTGGTACTGGTGCAGGAATGACTGTCGAACACGTGGAAGATTGGCCTTCTAGGTTAGATGCTATTAATAAAATATTAAAGATTAAAGGGGATTTCTCTCCAGAACAGCACGAACACGTTTTCCAAAGTATGTTTGAGGGAAAAAGTGAAAGTGAGAAACAACAAATATTAGACGAAGCAGATCAAATACTGCGTGATGCACAAGATAACGCTGAATGGGAAGAAGAATAGTTAGTGGCTATTACAACAGTTACTGAAGCAACGAAGGTAAAACTTTCTGCCGCTAGAGATTCAGCATTGAAATCTATTGATCCAAAGATAAATGACAATGCGTTCCTAAACTTTCTAGCGATGGTGAAGACGAAAGACGAGAAAGACGAAGGAAAAGTTAAGTTATTTCCTCGAAAGAAGTATATCAAGGATTTGGCACATCTATTCCAACATGAAAAGTTGTTACTGATTCCAAAAAGTAGACAGATGACTATTAGTTGGTTAGCTGTTGCGTATTGTGTATGGAGAGCATATACAAGACCAAATCAATTAATACTCTGGCAATCCAAGAACTTTGATGATGCTGCTGCTATGGTATTCGATAGAGATGATCCACAGGTAGCGAGATGTTCTTTCGTATGTTGGCATTTGCCAGAATATATATTTGATCGCCCAAAACCTTCTCAAGGAAACCTTCTATGGAACAATGGTTCTATAGTGAAAGCAATTAAACAGGGAGCAGACGTGATTCGTTCCAGAGCTGCTTCGGTTATTATCTCAGATGAGATGGGCTTTCAAGAAGAAGCTGCTAATGCGTATATGGCTGCCAAACCTGCTATCACAGGTGGGGGACAGTTCATAGGTATCAGTTCAGCAAACGCAGGATTCTTTTGGGATTTAGTAGAGGATGTCGCATGATTACAGTGGATTCAACAGTTATTAAATTAACAGTGGAAGGTGGAAGTCTTTCCGATTGGAATGGGGCTAATGGTATTGTTGCAGGAACGGAACATAATGGAAAATGGTTATTGGTAAATAGTAAGGGATTGATATTTTCCATAGATTTAGACCAACTATCACCATCACCAAAAGTAATTAAAGAAGAACCAATAGTTGTAGAAGCAAAACCAATGGAACCAAAGGAACCAATAAGAACTACGCCTAAACTGCCAACACAAAGAAAACGATATGCCACAACAAAATCAAGGTCTAACAGTAGCCAAGAATAAAAATGGTTTCACTATAGCCAGAGTACATTATTCGGCTGATCCAGAGAAAGCAAAACAGGAATGGATAGCGAAAGAAAAGAAAGGTATGCCTGATTGGGCTTGGCGTAAGGAGTTTGAGATGGACCCATACGCTGCGAGTGGTAAACCTGTATTTCCTGAACTACCTCGTTGGGCTGAGTATATTTATAAACCAATAAATCATGTAGTCAAAGATGGAATTATTCCTTCATGGTGGCCTCGATATGCTGGATTTGATTGGGGTGGTTCTAATCCCAGTGCATTTGAGTTAGCAACGATATCTCCTAATGGAACGATTATATTCTACTGGGAATATTATAGGGCGAAACAGAAACCACAAGAAATTAACACTGCTATCCAAGCACATCCAGACTGGGAAGATTTAGTGTTTATAGCACACGATCCTTCTATGAGAACAATGTTACAGTGGGGAGGTGGTGTTGGAAAAGGTGATAGAGAACAAATAAAAACGCTTGGTGATATGTTTACTGAGTTTGGTTGGCCTTTAGTTTCTGGTCGTGCTGGTGATGATGTCGCTTTTGCTCAAGCATTGTATAAAGCATGGCAGAATTTAGAAGACCCCAAAGTAGTTATTACTCATGCCTGTCCTAAACTATGGTGGGAACTAAACCATTTAAGGCATGATGAGTTAAATCAGTCTCAGGTTATGAAAAAGAATGAACCTGAACGTATCGTACAGAAAGATAACCATGCGTTTGATGCCATAAAATATTTAATACAGACACACCCTGCTGGACCAGATGGTGCAGAAATATGGGATAGTATGACTAAGGAACAGAAAGTAAAGTATCCAAAGAAATATCGAGATGAGGAAGAAGTATATGATCCTTATCTAGGAGGATTAACTTGATAGAACTTATATTGTCTGTTTCATTTAGCTTTGTTTGTCTTTGTCTTCTTATTTTAAAAGAAAGAGAGAGGGAAAAAGACAAGAAAAGTCATTTTAATATACAAAAAGAATTATTAGATAGGATTATGTCTAGGGATTATGGAGAATATTCTGCTACACAAAATCCAGTAAACTCAAACGAAATTAATACCGATAATTGGACTACTTCGGAAAACGAAACTTCTATTTATTTACAGGCATTGGGAGAGGATTTACCTCCAAACTTTATGTCTGATTACAGTACAAATAAAGGTGATGTAGATGGCAGAGGATAAAATCACGCTTGATCCAACTACTCCTAGAGAGTTGCAAGATGAAATAGACCACACCAAAACAGAAACTGGTGCGATGTCGATGGTGCAGGAAGAATGGGAAAAAGGAATGAATCGTTTACAGCCTTATCACCGACAATGGTTTTTAAATACAGCTTATTTACTTGGATTCCAACATTTAGTATGGCATCCATCAAGAAATAGGCTATGGCTACCTCCTTCTAGGAGAAGGCAAGTTCGCATGACATCAAATCTCCTTATGTCAGCGTATAGAATAAATTTATCTAAACTTTCTGGTTTTGATACATTAGTTAGCGTTTTACCTAATTCCAATGAACAAGAAGATGTCGATGCTGCACGATTAGCCCAAAAAGTATGGTTTCATATAAAAAATGATGTTCGGTGGAGGTCCTTAAAGAGAAGGCTACTTGGTTGGGTCTTATCTTGTGGAAATGGTTTTTTATCTGTGGAGTGGAACCCAAATGCAGGTCAAATGTTATCTCAAGTTCAAGAAGAAGAAGTGGAACAAATAAGAGTAGACGAAGAAGGAAATGAAGTTTTTGACCAGTTTGGTAATCCAGAAATGGAAATGAGAACCAATGTAATTGGCGTTGAACAATTTAGAACTGGAAAAATTTCCATGAAAGCTTTATCTCCATTTTCTGTTGTTCCAATAGGAAGTGGAACAGAATTGAAGGATTGTGATTCAATTATTGTCGGAGAATGGTTGTCTTTGGAAGAAATACGAAGACAGTTTCCAGACAAAGGAAAATATGTAACACCAGAGTTTAGAGATACAGCATCTACGTTTGAAAAGTTTTTAGATGGATTAGTATCTCCCACAACATCACAAATAAATCCACAGGGAGCAAGTGGAGAACCATCTGAAAAAGGAGCAGTAGTAAAAAGATATTGGCAAAAGTCAACACCAGAATTTCCTGACGGAAGACTTATTATTTGTGCTAATAATGTAATGTTATTTATGGGAGACAATCCCACTCCCAAAAATAGAGATGGAGATAATCCTATCCCTATAACTCATTACAGAGAAATAGACGTTCCTTTTCGATTATGGGGAAGAAGTTCTATTGAAGATCAAATACCAGATCAAAAAGCGTACAATAAAGCATTATCTATTATATTAGAACACCATTCGTTGTTTAAAGGAAAATGGGTTGTTCCAAGAGGAGCACATCTCAAAGAATCAAACCTAGACTCCTCTGCCGATGAAGTAGTCGAAGCAATACCTATTGCTGGACAAATGCCTCATATGATTAATATACACCCCCCTACACCAACTTTGTTTAGCGTGTTAGAAAAACATAAAGAAAATATGATGGAACAGTCTGGTGTAAGGGAAGTATCAAGAGGTGCATTACCAGCAGGTGCAAGAAGTGGTGTAGCAATTCAGTTGTTGCAAGAGTCAGACAACACACAAATAGGAACTACAGGAATTGACGTTAGAGAAAATGATGCAGAAGTAGCAAACTTGGCATTGTTGATAGCTTCAGAAAGAATGGTAGTTCCACAAAAAATTCAAATTATAGGGAAAAATAATGAAGTTGATGTTGTAGATAATTTCACTGGAGATATGTTGCGAGGAAATACACAAGTTATCGCAGCAGGTTCCAATGTTCCATTTAGTTTGGTTGCAAAAAAAGCAGAAATATTAGATATGGAACAAAGAGGTGCATTTATTAATCCAGAAACTGGCAGAACCGATTGGCGTACTGTCATGGAGTTATTGGAATTTGGACAAACACAAGATGTATTTTCTGAACAAGCACTTGATGAAGCACAGGCAGAAACTGAAAACAGGGAAATAATTTCTGGAATTATGCCTATTGCAAAACGATATCAAGACCATGAATTGCACGTTAAAATACATAACCGAAGACGTAAAGCTCCAGAATATATAGAAATGATTAAGCAACAACCACAGATAGACCAACTTTTTGAACAACACCTGCAACAGCATGGTGCATTTTTAACTGAACAAATCCAAGCAGCAAACGCTCAAGCTATGGCTGCTCAAATGGGAGGCCAACAAGGTGGGGCCATCCAAGAAGAAGTTCAAGACGATCAGTTTGCTACCCCTGACGAGGGAATACAGCAAGGAGGCCCAATGTAATGCCAGATAAACATGGAACTTGGTATCATAGTTATTCAACTGGTCCAATTACAGTACCTACAGCGACAGCGATATTTATATCTTCGACTGTAACCAATGTAAATGGTCCAAATCCAAAACAAAGAATACATCAAACTATTTTAGATAGAGTGATTATTTCTGCAACTGCAACAGCAGCACAGGTACAACTTAGTGTCGGTGGTACTGCGATACTGCCTACATTGATGCTAAACACAGCAACAACAATAGATTTGAAAGACCTTAACATTGTTTCAACTGCCGATATTGCTGTTCATGGTTTAGTTGGAGCAGGAACTATCTACGCCCAATTTAGACGTAGTGGAAACTAACTATATTAGGAGAGCAACATGGCAGAACAAGATCAAACCACAGATATGGGAACTCCTCAAGAGGAACAATTCCAAGATGTAGGAGATCAGAACATCGGTGAAGTACCTGCCGATACAAGTGATCCGAACTCTTTAAAGTTAAAAGTAAGTGGTAAAGAGGTAGATTGGGACATTAATGACCCTCGAACAACGGAACTATTACAAAAAGGTTATCATTATTCTCAAGAGATGGAGAACTTAAATCAACAAAAGCAAGGCCTAGACGATTGGGTCAATCAGCAGGCCGATGCTAGAGCTCAACAACTTGCCTATCAGCAGCAGCAACAATCGCAAGAAGATAGGTATAGAGAGTTGGAGGAAGAAGACCCATACGCTGCTCAAATCCAAAGGTTACAGGATCAAGTGGCAAACGTACAAAAACAGGTGCAACAGGATACCTCTCAATTGAAAAATCAGGTAGCCCAATCTGCTTGGGAAACAAAGAAAGCAGAGTTCGCTAAACAAAATCCAGATTTACAGGCTGGTGATTGGGATACGATTTACGCTAAAGTGGCCCTCGGAACACCAATGGAAACTGCTGTAAATGAGAGAGCAAGTTATGTAAACTCATATAAACAGCAAATTATATCAGAACACACTAATAAACTTAAACAGAACTCTAGTTTGCCCCCTGCATCTGGAGGTGGATCAGGAGCACCGATTCCTTCCAGCGAAGAAAAGAAATATACAAACTTTTCTAGTGCAGACCATGTAGCTGATTTGAAGGCGTATATGGATCAAATGGAACAAACAGAGTAAGGAGTAAGCTATGCCAGCAACAACTACCACATTTGATGCGGTGTTGAAGGACTGGTTTCTAGGAAAAGTACGAGATACACTGAATGAAAAAGTAACAATGTTTGATATCGCTAACGCTTCTTCTGAACGTGTTGGTGGTAGAAGACTTGTTTATCCTGTGCACGTTGGCAGGAACTTTGGTGTAGGTACTAGATCAGAACGAGGAACTTTACCTACTGCACAAAACGAAGTCTATGTAACAGCCACAGTATCACCAAAATATTGGTATGGTCGCATTGAAGTTTCCGCACAGGCTATGAAACAGTCTCAAGGAGATAGAGCAGCTTTCGCAGAAGCTATGTCTGAGGAAATGGATAGAATGACTCGTAACAGTAGAAAGTATTTCAATAGGATGCTTTATTTTGGTAGTCGTGGTGATTTATCTACAGTTGCTTCTGACCAATCTTCGGTCAATACCACAACTGTCAATGTAACTTCATCTACAGTAAATGTCGGAAGCCCACTTCGCTTTATTCAAGCTGGTATGATACTAGATGGATTAAGTGCTTCTGGTGCTGCAACAGAGACATCTTCTGTATCTACTGACTTCACTTCTGCTACAGTAGTATCCGCTACTGTCGGAGCAAGTGGGTCTTCCACTATTACATTCTCAGCAACTGTTACTGTTGTATCAGGAACGATTATGACATTGACAGGTTGTGCTTTCAACGATTTCAATGGTGTCAATGACGGTATTGATTCCTCTGGAACATATTCTGGAGTGAGTCGTGATGCCTACAGTAATAAATCGTGGAGAGCCAATATTCTTGGGAATAGTGGAACTAACAGACCTCTTACGCTAAACCTATTGCAACAAGCATGGGATGCTGCTTCCGAGGCTTCTGGTGAAGATGACACTACTACTCACCTTATCTCTCACTACAGTGTGAGACGTGAGTATTTAGACCTTCTTACACCAGATGTGCGATTCACTGCACAAACACTGAAAGGTGGACATAAAGTATTAGACTTCAACGGTGCACAATTCCGATTTGAAGTAGATGCACCTTTCAATACTGTATTTGGAATCAATGCACCTTCATGGCATCTGTATAAGATATCAGACTTTGAATGGGCAGATGAAGATGGATCAGTATTAAGCAGAGTTAGCAACATAGACTCATTTGAAGGATTTATGAGAATGTTCGGTAACTTTGGTACAGATGCACCGAATAAGAATTTCAGGATAACTGACATTCAAGCAACACTTTAACCTCTTAGTATCCAATTTCTCCCTGCTACACTGGTTAAAATAATATTAACCCACATGGGGAGACAGGCAGTAGGGAGATTTTGGGGTTAACTATGGCTCCAGAGGAGAGCAAATATGGCAATTAAAAATAGAAATATTGCAGCAAACAATCCAGCCAAAAGTGAAATGCTTCGGTTTGGATTTGAAGATTATGGTTCAGGTACAGCGTTAGCCGATACAAATCTATATATACCCGTTCCTCATAACGGAAGGGTAAAAGAGATTGTAGCTTTGGCAGGGATTTCTGGTGGTGCTGGAAACTCTGGTTCGGTTACATTAAACTTCTATCGTGCTAATTCTTCTTCCATAGCATCTGCCACAACAACAAGTCTATTGGCTTCTGGTGGAATTAGTTTCAACTCAGGAACAACTGTTGGTGCTATCTCTACCGCTACGCTAAACACTTCTATTGTTACTGGTAATAAAGGTGGTATGTTAGTAAGTGCAGGAACAACATTACTAATTAATAGTAATTTCACCGCCACTTCTACAGTGAACTTTATACAAGGGTACATTCGTATCGAGTATGATGATTCACCTAAAGATGATGGGAAATAAATGAACCCTGATAGGTATATTCTAAACGAACTGAAACGGTTAGATGAAAACTTATCGGTCCAATGGAATGGAAGGAAGTGTCGTTGGGAAGTTTTTTACCGAAGGCACTTTCTTCGACCATCGGAACGTAAGAGATTTACTCACATAGCTACGTTTTATGATCGTGGAATACCCATTAAGTTGTACGAACCAAAACCCATAGATAGATGGCATATTTGTTTTTGGGAAGGCGATAACGGTGAGTTTAGATCATTAGACTACGGATTGATACTTCAGTTAAAGGAATGGGATAACTGGAGACACGCAAGACCAGATGATATTTGGTTAGCAGCAGAGAAGGAAGAATACGAAGAAGAAAGACGAAGATCAAAACAACAGAAAGAAATGTATAAAGATATTGCACTGGAAAATGATGGTGCATTGAGAAAACAAATGGATGATTGGGAATATCAAAATAAACGAGGATGGCACGTTTGGAATCCTACCAATTATCAAGTGGGTATAGATTTTAAAAATAAAAAGAAAAAGGTGAAAACCTAATGGCAACTACTGCGACTACCATTATTACCGAAGTGAGAACATTATCGGATACAGATAGTGCCACAGCTACATTAAATGATGCTCAAATATTAAGAGCTATTAATGCTTCACATGAGCATTATTATGATATAATTGTAGCGTCTGATGAAGGGTATTTTGAAGAAATACATACAGCAAGTTTAGTGGCAAATAGTCGAGATTTAAACCCTGCTGTAACATCAACATTCAAAAAAATTGATTTGGTCGAGGTAATACAAAGTGATGGAGACAGACAACCAGTTGTTCCATTGAGTGCTAAAACAGAGAAGTATTACTTTGAAGATGGCAATATGACTGCTACTAGAGATGACCAATTTTATTATTATATAGAAGCAAATGCAGTGCAACTTGTACCTCCTCCAACGCAAGCAGCAACTGATGCAATAGAAGTAACTTTTGTTCCCTCTGCTACCAGACTTTCTACTACCACTACTGTGATAGATTGTCCTGATAGATGGGCTAAAGTAATTGCATTGAGAGCATTATTAAATTTACAACTACGCCTACAAGATGGTCGTGATCCTACTACGGAACTTAGTTCTGAAGAATTTATTCTTTCTTCTACATTGGAAGGAAGACAGAGACAGTCTCCGAGAAGGATTGTACCTACAGATGATGAGGGCTATACAGTTGACGGAATTTGGGTTGGATGAACAGTTTGAAGAAGTAGATTGTCCTTTATGTAATTCAAAGAAACGTGATCTATATTTTGAACATGATGACGATCCATACTTAAACCAATTAAAAGTATCAAAAGATTTCAAAGTGTCTTTCTATTATTGTGATGATTGTGAACTGATATATCAATCTCCTAGATGGACTAAGAAAACAGCAGACAGGTTTTACAGCAAGTTATATAGACCACAAGTACCACAACAAAAGAATGTAGATTATAAATTAAAGGATGCAGCAGATGTTTATGACTTCATTCACGAAGACAAGGTTTTTCCTAAATCAGGAAGGATGCTCGATGTGGGCACTGGCGAGGGATTGTTACCATATACCCATGAAAAGATGGGAGAGAATGGTGGGCCTAAGTGGGATACTTATGCGATAGAACCTAATAAAGTATATGCAGATTGGGCTAGAGCAAATAAGTTGTGTCAAGTGGAAACAGGCGAGTTTAAGAAGAAGTCTTGGCGTAACTTAACATTTGACTTAATTACAGCACAACAAGTGTTAGAACATATACACGATCCTGTAGCTTTTTTGAAGTTGTGTAACGATAGATTATATTCCGATGGTTGGTTGTATATTGGAGTTCCCACAGTGGAGTATCCTTGGGGTAATGAATATAGCCGATTTAATATGATGTGCGATAACTTTACTGCTTCACCACATTTAACTTTATACACACCTAGAACACTAGGTAGAATGTTAAATAAGGCAGGATTTTATCTGGAACGATTAGACTATTACAGTAGAGGAATACGTTCCCTATCTCGCAAACTTCGCCTAGGAGAAACGCAAGAGCATTATGGTAGAGAGAATAGAAAGCGAATCGAAGAAACCTTTAAAAACTGTTGTGCACTTGAACGGGAGTACTTGGCTAAACAACAGGAATCTGTCAGCAGTGAAGGAGACAGCCAAAAGGATAAAGGAATGGAAATACCTGCTGTATCGAACCAAATGGCATAATGCAGGGAAAAAGTTTCTTAATTGGGTTTATACTCCAAAGTTTCCTATACATTTAGATATAGAACTTAGTTATGCTTGTAACTTTAAATGTACCATGTGTCCACAGGCATACGATGAAAATGTAAAGGGAGCCATGAAGTATGAATTGGCTGATCGTTTATTAACTCAAGCTGCTGAGATGGGTGTATCCAGTATTAAATGGAATTGGCGAGGGGAAGCTACTCTACATAAACAGATTGCTCAGTTAACGAGAAAGGCAAAGGGTTTAGGTATCCCTGAAGTACAGTTAAATACCAATGGCAATATGAGAGGTTGCAAGGTAGAAGATTTAATAGACGCTGGAGTAGATAGAATTATATTCAGCGTAGATGGAAATACAAAGAATACATTTGAAGATATACGAATAGGTGGAGACTTTGACGAACTTACGGAAACGATTGAACAAGCAGTTTTATACCGAAACAGTAAAGGGTTATCTAAACCGTTTATTCGTGTGCAAATGTGCAAACAAAAAAGTAACGAACACGAAGTCGAAGGATTTGTCAGAAAGTGGAAAGATATAGTTGATGATGTAAGAGTATCGGCAGTAATGGATAGAGGAGCCGATGGTAACTTTCTGATAGACGATTGGATTGCAGTGGAGAGAGCAGTATGTAAACAACCTTTTCAAAGATTGACGATTGGATATGATGGCAAAGTAATGGGATGTTGTGCAGATTGGTTTGAGAACAGACCAGTAGGCGATGCCAATACACATAGTTTACAAGAGATTTGGAACAATTCTATAGAGTTACAAGATATGAGAGATGCACAACATGAAGGCAGACAAGAAAAAACTGCACCATGCGAGTCATGTTGGGCTAAAGACGCATGGATATGGAGGCTAGGTAATGGCAGCAGGAATGTATAGGAATCAACCCAATAATCCGTTTGCCGAATATGCAGGTAATATGCCACTCACAGGTTCTATTCCTGAAAATAGATTTAATCCAATACAAATGAATACAGGAATACCGATGTATAGTGGAGGTGGGGGTGTTGGGGGGTTAGGTCAAACTGGAATGACAGGAACTCCAGTTCAACAACAACTTTCACCTGATATGCAATTACAAGCAATTATAGAATTATTAAGACGAATGGGTATAGTATAGGAGATAAATATGCCAAAAGTAGGAAAGAAACATTATCCATATACAAAAGCAGGTAAAAAAGCAGCAGCTAAAGCAAGAAATAAAATGAAAAAAGGGAAAAAGAAATACTAAATGGATACTAAGTTTATAATTACACTAGCAGTAGGTTTAGCACTTCAAGCAGCAGCAGGAGTGTGGTGGTTAGCCACCATGTCAGCGAAAGTACAACACAATGACTTTCAGATACAGATGATATCTAAAGATGTAAGTAAAAACTCATCATTTGTAGAGTTATGGCCTGCTGGTAAATGGGGTAGTGGTAGTCTACCTTCTGATGTGAGACAAGATTTAAAGATTGCTAACTTAGAGATGCAAATGCAGAAACTAAATGAAAAAATCTATAATGGTGGTTTTAAAAAATGATTCCCATTGTAGTACAGGCAAGAATGGATTCAAGGCGTTTGTATGGAAAAGTGTTGATGCCTATCACAGGTGGTTGTGCTTTAAGTCATTTGTTAGACAGATTGTTTATGACAGAAATGCCAGTCATTGTTGCCACTTCCGATAGAGATGTAGATAAACCTTTACAAATGTTTTGTGAACATTATGAAATAGACGCTTTCTATGGAGCAGTAGAAGTACCAAAAAGGTTGTGGTCTGTTGCAGAGTTAAAAGATGTAGATCATATAGTAAGGGTAACTGCTGACGATATATTGGTTGATCCTGAGTATCTTAGAAAAGCTGTGAAAGAGCATATAAAATACGAAGCTGACTTTACACATATACCAAAGTTACCTAGAGGATTTGATTGTGAAGTAATATCTAGGAAAACATTGTTAGAGGTTATGAAAATAGACCCTAATACAGAATATATTGGGAAGATATTAAAAGATAAAACGCTATTCAATATACATGAAGTGGAAGTACCTAAAAGACATAGAAGACGTTTTAACTATGAGTTAAACGAATATAAAGACTTGAAAAGATTAAGAGAATTATTCTCTGATTTATTTAGTAATCATTCACCGCCATTTTGTCTCGATAATGTTATCGAGTATTTAGATTATCAAAAGTCAAAGGAAAAAGTGCGATGAACCCATTTTTCACAGTATATATTCCGTTTCATACTTATGGTTATGCTATCAAAGCAAAAGATGCGTTACGTTCCTTAGATGCTCAGTCGTTTACTTCATTTGAAACAATACTGATAGCCAATGGTACTTCGTTTCCCAGTTGGATGAATGAAGGCGATGTATACAAAAGCACTGGCGTATTTGGTAGGAAGATAATAGGTGGTGAATATCATACGTTGGGAGCAGCAGCCAACGCAGCGATAGCATTAGCGAAAGGGAATTGGATAGTCAGGTTAGATGCTGATGATTACCTTGAATCAAACGCTTTGTGGCACTTTGTAAATACGATAGAGCAACACTCTGATAAACCTATTATAGGAGTGCAAGGACATTGGGATGAAGATAATCCTGATAAAGTAATGGGAGCAGGATTAGCCATACAAACTAATTTATTAAAAGAAGTTTGTGGATATAACGAAGAAGAACCTATCAACGATGGAGAGTCTATTGTTCGCAAAATATCTAATGAAGTTTTTGGAACTGCTACATCAAAATGGGGATTAGTCAGAACAGAGAAACCCATTTACAATTATGAACGACATGAAGGGAGTATGTCATGTCCAAGTTAGCGAAGCTATTCGGACCTGATGCAAAATACCCTTTAGTACGTTCCTATCAAGAGAAAGAAGCACCAGAGTTAGAGTTTATTGCAGGACCATGTTCTGTAGAGAACTTGGAACAGATATATGCCATAGCCTGTAAGGTACGACAAGCAGGAGCCACTATGTTACGAGGTGGTTGTTATATATATGGAACGTACCCTCCAGAGAATAGTGGATTTGTAACAGATAGATCACTATCTCTTTCAACAGCAGCAGGTGGAAACAAACTTCCTTGGATAGTGGAAGTGATGGATATACCAGATATGCAACACGTTACCGATGCAGATTGGATACAGATAGGTATGCGTCATGCACAGCATTATCCGTTGTTGAAAGCGATAGCTTCTTATGGAAAGAAAGTATTATTAAAGCGTGGTTCATGGATGACAGTGGATGAAACGCTTGGGGCTATAGAGTATTTGCTTCAACATGGAGCAGAAGATGTAGCAATATGCGAAAGAGGAATCGTTAGTTTTGAAGATCATTGTAGGTGGAGTTTCTCTGCTTCGTTTATTGCGATGATAAAAGAATATACTGCATTGAAAATAGTAGCTGATCCTTCTCATGGAAGTGGAGACAGAAAGTTAGTTCCTAGACTTGCGAGAGCAGGAGTGGCAGCAGGTGCTGATGGTGTGTTATGTGAAGTGCACTCTAACCCTGATGAGTCTGTTTCCGATGCAGAACAAGCGATTGATTACGACACCTTTGAAGAAGTAGTGAAAGGGTGCAAAGAAATAAAGGGATATATTTATGGCTAACAACCTCCAAATGCAAAGAGTGGAGTTCGGAAATAATGTTGGTGGCATCAATGATTCCACGCAAATAACGTCTGTGAAAGAACATGAAGCGTTAGATATCCATAATGTACGGTTAATACCTACAGGTGGAATACGAAAGAGAAAAGGATACTACGTTGTTAATACAGCAAGTCTTGTCGGTTCTGGAACTATTACTGGGGTTTTTAATTATCTTCGTTTTACTGGAAACTCAGACTTAATTGTATGTGTGAATAGTGGTAGCGTTGCAAACAAAATATACAAAAAAGATGCTGGAACAAATACGTTCACTTCCATTACTCCTTCAGGAACTTGGTCTGGTGGAGATGTAACATTCGCTGTATCTAACGATATATTGATGATTGCGTCTGATGGTGGTTCTAACATACTACAATGGGATGGTTCTGCTACTGCATGTACTGACTTAAATACAGCAACCGCACCTTTAGCAGAAGTGGTGAGTGATTGGAACAGGCACGCTGTTGCTTTAAAAATACCAGCAAGAGGAGATAATTTTGAAATATCACATCAAGGCGATTCTACACAGTGGAGAACAACAGATAGATTTCCAACAGATAGGCAAACTATAGGGGCAACATCTTTATTTGACGACTTATTTATTTTTACCACAGATAGAATGTATCGTGTTTCTGGTTTAGACAGAGATGATTTAAGATTAGACGCTGTTAGGCGTTCAGTAGGGGCTACAAATCAAAGAAGTATAGTCAACGTAGCAAATAGAAACTTAATAGTCTGGCCTTGGAGAGAGAATTTTTATGAGTTTGATGGAGTTAATACACGCATTATATCCAACAGAATAGAAAGACCTCTTGCGAATACAAGTGATTTCTTTAATATTAATTTAGCAAAGTTTGATAACATACAGGGTGTGAACATAGCTTCTCAATCTAGAGTTAGTTTTTTAGTGGCAGAGAAAAATAAAACACAGAATAGTATTGTATTAAATTACCATTACGATTTAAGAACACCAGACCCTAAGACAAATCAACCTACAGGGGCATGGACAGTAGATAAATATGATAGAAACTTTGCTTACTTAGGTGTCGCTATAGAAGATGATCAAGAAGTGTTGTATGCAGGAGATTATGATGGTCATATATGTAGGTTAGAAACAGGCGATGCAGATGGAGATTCCTCTGATGATGCCAATGATGGAAACGCTATTGCTTCTCGATATCAAACAGGTCCATTCCATGCGAATATGCCTGACGTAACTAAGAGATGGAGAGAGATTATTCCTGTCGTTGGTCAGACTTCTAGTGGAACAGTAACGATATCTACCGCAGAGAATTGGGCTGGTAGTTTCATAACCGCAGATACTGTTGTTTTATCTACAGGAGGATTTGCTTCCTATTGGGGAGTATCTAAATGGGGAGAAGATTTATGGGGAGCAGCAATATCGGTGATCAAACGATTATCTTTATCTAATAGAAGTGAAGCACTCTCTATTAAGTTTTCTGATTCGAGTAAAGACCCTGCGTGGCGAATTGATACTTGGGTTTTGAGATATCAAATTTTACCTGCATTGAGGCGATTTGAATAATGCCATCTAAAAAACTTCGTAAACCATTGTTTATACAGGATTTAAATGATGAATTTGCACCAAGAGTTTTGCACGATAATGTTATGGGTATCTATGGTTTTTTAGATACAAATATGGAGTGGGGTTCGGCTACCTCAAATACAGGCGTATCGTTATCAAAAATAAAGTCGGCAGATTATATTATTAACATCACTCCCTTAGCAGAAACAGGAAGTGCGACAGTTACAAAAGCTACTGCATCTTTCACTTACACAACAAGTGCAACAGTGGCATTTAAT
>Ga0208450_1000680_pt1 | contig 17762 bp, 11 predicted proteins | sample MalvireepMed_908_FD_184249 | JGI IMG/M metagenome (GOLD analysis project Ga0208450, IMG submission 184249) | Marine viral communities from the Global Malaspina Expedition - Malaspina viral metaG DeepMed_908 (SPAdes) (version 2) | ecosystem: Environmental > Aquatic > Marine > Oceanic | place... | reverse complement strand
AAGAAATTCAAGACTCTAATGATTGTAGACGAGTCCACCACGATAAAGAATAGAAAGGCCAAGCGCACCAAGGCGATCTGTGCCGTGGGCCGTGGTGCTGTAATGCGGCGCATTCTTACGGGGTCCCCCGTCACGAAAAGCCCCATGGACTTGTACAGCCAGATGGAATTCCTGGACCCCAAAATTCTCGGATTCCAGAGCTTCTATGCCTTTCAGGGAAGGTATGCCATCGTGCAGCGCCGTACTCTTGGAAGCCATTCATTCAACCACGTGGTCGGCTTCCGGAGACTGGATGAGCTAACCGAAAAGCTTCAGGAACACTCCTATCGCGTCCGCAAGGAGGACTGTCTGGACCTGCCGGACAAGGTCTACATGTCGCGGAGCGTGGAACTGACGAAAGAGCAGTCGGACGCCTACGTGCAGATGAAGCATCTGGCACTGGCGCGTCTCGACAACGGGGAAATGGCAACCACAAAGAACGTGCTGACGCAGATCATGCGTCTGCAACAGATCTGCTTGGGGCACCTCACCGACGACGATGGCGTCGTCAACGAGTTGCCGTCGAACAGGTTGTCGAGTCTTCTCGACATTTGTGACGAGATACAGGGTAAGGCAATCATATGGGCGACGTGGACCATGGACATCCGCTCGATTGGCGAGGCCCTGCGCGACCGGTACAGCGTACAATCGGTCGCATTGCTCCACGGGGAGACCCCTGATTCCGAGCGCCAACAGATCGTGGAAATCTTTCAGGATCGGCAATCGGAGTTACGTTTCCTTGTGGGGCACCCAAAAACCGGGGGGTTTGGCCTGACCCTCACTGCAGCCAACACGGTGATCTACTACAGCAACTCGTATGACCTTGAGTTGCGGGTCCAGAGCGAGGACCGCGCCCACCGCATTGGACAGGATAACAAGGTCACCTACGTGGACCTGCTGTCTCCGGATACGATAGACGAGAAGATCGTCGGGGCGCTCCGGTCCAAGATCCGGATTGCCGATCAGATTCTGGGCGAGGACGTGAGGAAGTGGCTAGACTAGATCGGACCAGTTGGTGCCGTCGAAGATGCGGGCGCTCTTGCGGTTTTCACCCTCGATAACATAGCTGCAATGAACCCAGCCGCTCGACGGGTCACCTTCCTTGTAGAACTCCAAGATCAACTGGTCGAACTTGCAGTTCTCCTTGACCCAGAGGGCGACCTCCCTGTTGGAGATCCCCGGCACTTCAAAATCGACGGCCTCTCCGGTGGTATGCTGGGACCGGTCGGAGGAGCCTATGGCGCGGTTTAACTCCAGACAGCGGAAGCCGGAGTTGGGGATGAACGGGATGCCGTAGTGCTCGCGGACGGGTTCGAGGACCGTCTCGCACACCATGATAAGGTTTTCGACCGCCTCGTCGTCGGGTTCGTTGGCAATGCCGCGTCGTTCCGCCGTCGAGGATTTCGTCAGCTCCTGAAGCGAGAAGTGTTCCGAAAGTTTCATCCTACTAGCTGCCTCGGTTTACGTGGGATGGAGACGATGCCGCCTTTGTTGGCAAAAACCGGATCCAAAGCCCCAAAAACATCTTGCCCGCGCTGCCTTGTTTGAGCAGACGTCTGGGGAGCCAAAACATTTGTCTGACTCAGAATGGAAGCTCCTATTGGAGATCCGACGGGCGCAGATGCTACACGTCTGGAAGGTGGCTGTGTCGGACGGGCGGAAGACTGATCTCCTCTTAGAATAGGCCACTCAGGCGGGGGGACATAAGGTTTAATCTGTTTAAACCTGTCCGTATCCTCATCAAGTTCTTCGACAGGTTCCGTGATTATTTCGGAGGCTGCGCCGGGGCGTCTCCTGATCCCCTGGAGCACGGCTCCGGGAACGTTAAGGGAATCTATTATTCCGCGAGCAAGAGCCTCCCGGAACGTATCTATCTGCGTGGCGGATTTCTTGGTTAACTCCAGTGCTCTTCGTGGGTTTAGAGCGGCTTCCACCACGATGTCTTTTATGACGTTTCCCGTTACCTTCTTGCCAACCGAGCGTAGATAACGGGAACCGGCTCCAGCAGCCACCAGAGCATTTATAAAACCGATGCCTTTGGCAACGCCAAGGCCCAGAATGCGACCAAGATTTGACCACGCCTCCATACTAAGGGCATCCTGAATGTCAATTTCGCCAGCACCTGCTACCGACCTTTTGGTAAAGAGGCCCGGTTCAAAGGCCGCAAGGGAAAGTTCGGTCAGCCCGTCTAGGAGATGAGGATTATCAGGGAAGATTTGAGTTATCATCATCCTGATTCTGTCATCTTTCATAAGATTCCGGAATTCCACTGGATCAAAAGCGGATGCTTGTATATCACCTTCTATACGCCTGAGAGCATCCGGATCGACTGTCGCTTTCTTGAAGAGATTTCCGATGAAGGCAGCTTTGAATCCTTCTTCAGCGGCCTTGTTGTTTCGGACGGCGACAAGGACTTCCTGAACGTCTGTCTTTGGAGTTGTGTTATCACGACTTAGTACCCGTCTGAACAGGGCCTCTACAGCCTGACCGGGTTCCGCATTGAAAACAGTTTCAACGGCTTCGCTTCTAACGGCCCTTTGTCGCATGTCCTTTATGTAACCGAGATAATCATCCATGGTCATGTTTTGTAAATCGATCTGGCCGCTTTTAACCAGTTCGGTAAGATGTCTTTTAGTTGTGTCGGCAAGAAGGGTGTTTAGAACAGAGGCGTGTGCCGCTGCATCTTCCGTGTTGGCAAGCCAACCCGGCACGGTTTCCCGGCCATTCTTTTTAAGAAAATCAATGATAGCCTTGTGCTCGCTCCTGAACGAATCAAGCTTGGCGGAATCAACCCCACCCTCCAATTTAAGAGCAAGACGTTCAAGAAGTATGTTCTCTGCAAGATCCAGGGAACGCGGAGTTGGCTCCACGCCTTCTTTTAAACGTATTTCACCTCTTTTCGCGTCTTGTCCCCAAGTAACCCTTTCGAAAGGAACATCAGGCCGGTCGAACAGGCTTTGGCCCGCTGTTACGCGATCTTCGTCAATAAACGCGCTTGTGGTCACGTTTCCGTCTGCATCCGTGGATCGTACTATAGAGACAAAGGGAGGGACTTCCGCAACAGCGGTTTCAAGCTTCCGTAATGCCACCTCCCCTACCCGGAGTTCTGGGGAAGCGGGGAGAACTTGCTCGGGAAGCGTTTCTACTTCCAGCTTAACTTCAGAAGTTCCCCTTTCTTTACCAAGAACCTCTCCAGCAGCGCCTTCGATGCGTTTTTCAACCTCGGAAACTTCTCGGGCAAACTTCAAACGATCCGTATCGAGGGTTGGGAAAACCTCTTTATCCAGTAACTGCTCCATCGTACTTCGTAATGTTACTAATTGAGCATGTTTGAGTGTTCCGGACTCCTCTTGTCGTATAGCTACACCTATCTCAGATATCAGTTTTCTTACATCCTCGGCAGAGGTGCCGCCTTCGATAAGGTCCCCAGCCTCATCGAGAGAAGCAAGCCTTCCTGTAGGCTGGATATTGACATCGTCACCCACCCCGAGAAACTTGCTGGCAATTGCATTAATGTCGTCCTGCGCTTGCCGCGCTGCTTTGGAAGCCAGCCTCATTTTGTTGTCAATGTCACGCACAGCCCTTGAAGAGGTCTCGTCGCCCAGTTCAACTATTATTTTCTTTAATCTGGCTATGTCCCCGAAAATGCTCTCTAGGCCCAGCCCCGGTGGTGCAAGGCCCCTTGCCGTGGATTGATTCATCGTTTCCCAGATGTCATCAGGTCTGGTAATGAACTCATCGACAGCCCGTTTTTGAGTGTCGTCAAGACTTCCTATTTTGTTCCGATAATACTCCTCCAGCAGTTGCTCGTTGTCTTCGACTTTTGTCCGATCTTTCTCAAGCTGTTTGTTGTACTCGATCTCAAGTCTGTCTTTTTCTGCTATGGCGTCGTCCCGTCGCTTCTCAAGGACAGGTATATTTTCTTCTGCGGCGCTTGCCTTCCCTGCCGCCCTGGCTTCCTTCTGACGCCTGTTTAACTGAGCTATGACGGAACGCATACCCACAAGCTGGGCTATCTGTACGGGGATCTCTTTCAAATTGAATTTCTGTGAGCGCGACAAGGTTTCGAATTTCATCGCGCCAAATTCGGCAGGCGTCATCCCGCCAATAGACTCCCCGGTTTCGACGTCGATGGCATCGTCCGGGAATCTGATGTCCTCTTCTACTTTGTCAGTAAGTCCCCTTACGCGATTATAGGCAGCGGTTTCAAAAGCTCGGTACTCGCGATAGGCGTCTTCGTAGGTGTCTCGTATGAGTTGACCAGCATATTTACGTTCTTCAGGGGGAAGGTCGTCTACGGAACGAAGACCTCTCTCTGCAAGATACCGGTCCAGTGCATCTCTCCACATCTCGATGCGACCTGCGGCGGCGTCCCGACTGTCCTCAAGAACACGTTGCATGTTGGCATCACGATCCCTATAGACCTGCTTGACATCGGTCTCCATCTCCGGACTCAGGAAACGTAACTCGGAAGCTTCAATCCCTTTTGGATCCCCTTCCATAACAAGTCTGCGGCGCGTTTCTTCATATACGGGAATTTTTCCAGTCCGGGCATCTTGGTAATCAAACTCGTGTTGTACGGGTGTCCCCCCCGTGTCTCCCCCGAAGAACATGTCGTCTATTTTTGTCTTGAACTTGTTCTCTATATAATTGAAGAAATGTTCCCTGCGTTCCACAAGCCTTTCGCTCTCGGCAGCAAAGAATCTCTGTGCGGAGCCCTTGTCTTTGGTGGCTGAATGAAGAACGGCTTCTTGAAAGTTTCCATATTCAGTTAGATCTCTAATTTCCCCCTGCGTTTTTTCCAAAAGCCTTTCGATACGTTGGACCTGTTCGGGATTTCTTTCCCTGGCGGAAGGGCTCAAGGAATCCAACCGATCTCGGATGTTCTTGTACTTCGCCCGGAGGAAGTTGGCCTCGCTACGAGCAAGTTCCGGAGTTGTGAAAGCAAGACCCGAAGCCTGATCAACGTCCCGGCCTTTCTCCAGCGCCTCGGCAAGTATGTCGTGAACCCGTACTAGTCGCGTCTTATCTCCACCAAGGGCCTCCGCCCGTTCAAAACGTGCAGCAGATGTGAAAGGTCGGAACAAGGGATCGATAAAGCCCTCACGCACGACTTTTTGTACTCCGGGTAACGAGACCAGACCCGTGAGCACACTGCGAGCCATAACGGGTCCCGTAAATGCCCCTGTAACCCCGACGACTCCCTTGAGCCACTCGGCAGCTTCAGGATCGGCTTCTTCCAGAATAGAGAGACCGGTCTGGGACGCCACTGCCGATACAACCCCGGCAGCCCCCTCCGCATAAAGTTGCTTCCCACCGAATCTATAAAAATTGTTGGCCCTGTCGATAAGGTTCTGCACGTTCTCGGGACTGGTTGCCGCTTCTCCCAGTTCCTCAACGCTTTCTTTAGCAAGCTGGGGAAAGAATTTCCGTGCCCCCGCTAAAAGCCTTGCACCCCCCCGGATTCCTTCCTGCACAAGTTTTGGCGCTCCAACGGCAGCTTTTGCTGCAAGAGGTCCACTTAAACCAAACTCCATGCCAAGGCTTATGGTTTTTTCAAACCACCCGTAAGCCTCGGGCGTCATATCCGTACCGATAACGAAGGGAGACCAACCCCAGTTCTCCTCTGCGTACTTGTTTGCCCGTCTGGCCCACGCCTCGAACTCTCTGCGGCTGGCCTCTGTTCCGTACTGGCCTACTTTCTTACGAGTCGTCGCTTTGCTTTTCTCAATATCTGCTTGAACATCCTCCCAAGTACCCTCTCCTTTGATAGCTTTTTTGACCTCCGGAAGAAAAGCACCAAACTCAGTCACTTCCGCAGGGATAAACGTCGCCAGAGTAGCCATGTCCGGCAACATGCCTCTTATGTTTGCTGGAAGGGCCATTATGTTGGGCCAGACAACACGATCCAAGAAGCCTCTTTTATCCTTGGTCATAAGCCTGTCGAACACAGGTCTCATTGAGCCTTTGAAAGCCTCCCCTTGCTCTGACAGGTTTTCTTTGTCAAACAGGTCTATTACCGTCTCTCTCGAATAGGGAAGGTTTGTCGTAGTCTCCTGACCGGTGAGGTTATTCTTGAAACGGAATTCATTCATACCCTCGAACTTAGGAGACTCTCCCTCAAAGAATCCTGTTATATCCCTGTCAAGTGTAGGAAAACCTTCAGCCATGTTCAGCCTCCCTTTCGCCATCCACTATAGGACACTATCCCGTCTGTAATATGTTTGCGTATCTTCAGTAGCTGTTCTGCCGTGGGCTCCGTAGTTCCGTAGACCTTTTTTGCTACGCCCGTAACGAGAGCATCAAACATGTAGTCGTCCATTAAAGTCGTTCTTGTCTCCCTTCCTTCTGTCCTCGAAAAACTAGGTCTCTTGGGACCGCCCGTGTCATTCCGCTCGGCCCAGTTTACGAGCGGAACGACAAACCGATCACGGTACTTGGAGTCTTCTAGTTTCCCTTCCGTCCTGAGTTCCAGACGCTGGGAATCTGTCAGGCTTCTTTGAGGTTGTTTGGTGGCGTGATAACGATTTTTTCCGTAATAGCCATAGCCATGCCAATTTTCCGTGGTTTTAAGTTTAGAAAAATCGACTCCCGACTTTGCCACCCTCTCCAATGTGCGTTCATCAAAACCAACCCGACCGCCCAGGGCCATCCAGTTAGTCAGATCGCTATTGATCATCCTTAGACCATTATCGATGATGGTTCGGTTGTATTCGGGCGATTCGACTATGTTGGCAACCAGTTTCTTATAATCTTCTACGTCATAAACACTAATGCGTTCATCGCCAAATTCGTGTCCCATCTTGCGTGAGAAACCCGCTTCAAATCTATTCGAAGCAAATCTCAACTCCCTGTACGCCTCTGCAATTGCCGGGTCTTTCTTGAGAAACCCCTCCCAGCCCAGTTTAACCATTGCTTTTGTAAGCCGACCAGAGATCCAGCCCGCAGCATCTTCCGATTCCAGCAGGGCATTCCGGAAATTCAAGAGAGCGGCGCGGTAATCCAGTCGCTCATTAACCTCTTTTTGAACCTCTGCCGCACTCTTGCGAAGCTGCCATTTTTTACGCTCGTCCGCTACTTTCGTAGCAGCGTCATTTATCTTTTCTCTAAGCACTTCGGAAGAGTCGCTTACACTTAATCCGGCTGTGAACAGCCCAACTTCCTGATCCTTCCGCTGTTGCACATCCTCCGTGTAATAACCTTTCGTGCGCGGTTGGGCAGGGGTCTTGTATAAGTTTGGAAATAGCTCCGTCGCTATCTTTACTTGTTTAATAGGCTTGAAAAAGGCTTTCTCGTCTTCCGGACGAGAAACAGGGTCAAGTGCCACGTTCGGAGCCGCAAGGGGATCCTTTAATATGTCAACGGCTTCTCCCTCAAGTATTCTTTGCTTCGTCCTTGATTTAGTAAGCTCCAAAGGACTAGGTGGCTGATAGGTATCAGGGAAAGCGTTTCCCAGAACAACATCCAGATTTGGGGCTAATATTTTTTTCGCGGCTGTTTTAATCTGGTCTGATTTAATAGTGTGCATAGCTGGAACAATTTCACCATGGCCCTTTAAAACCGATATGGCGATAGAACGCGTCCGATTCCGAAGGAATTTTAATGCCTTCTCGTCCGTAATGGCCCTGTCTTGGCTACGATCACCGGGGTTCGCCCCGGTTATATAATAAGGGGATTTGCCTTTGATAAATTCTCCTTGATTCCAATACAAAACGTTTGGCTTGTTTGTTACGGGCATTCCCCGACCCCCGAGTATACTTTGGTACGCCGCCAACTGGTTCCTGACTCCTTCAACAAGGTTATTGCGAGCTATTTCGGTCTGGTTTGGGGCATCCTTTTTGACTGCGCTAGTGCTAAAGTCAAAATACTGGGTTTCTATAATGTCGTGGTCTTTCTTGGCGGCGTAAGGCCCTTTCTCCGGATTTCCCGCTATGTAGTATTTACCGTCACTACCCCGCATTAATTGAATGTGGCGTCCGTTTTCTTCGACAGCTTTCCTATCTTCATCAACAACGACATATTTTCCGGAAAAAGTAAGCTTACCTGCTGCCGTTTCTTTGGGATCTACAATTTCGAACTTACGCAGCCCATGCCCTATAGTTATGTCTTCTCCAGTATCTGCACGAATTGTGGTTGTCTTTTCACCTACTGTTTTTTGAAGAGCTTGGAAAAGATTTGGACTTAAAACAAGTTCTCCGTCCTCGTCTCTCACCCACTCTCGAACATGACCCAGTTTGGTTATTGTTGGTTTTGTGGTTCCAGCGGCAGGAGCAAAAGGCTCTCCCGTAGCATTAACAAGAACTGCGTTTCGGTTGTTTCCCGTAAGGATAATATCTCCAACTTCCGTTGGCCCAGTATAAGTAAATTTACCGTCTTTATACTGTCCACTAATCGGAAACACAGGACCTACTGGCTTCTTATCAGGACCAAGCTGCTTTGCATAACCACGAGTAAAGTAGTTTTTACCTTTACCGTCAGACAAAGGTTTTCTGAACCCAGTCACCAAAGCTCCGGCAGGAATTACCTTCTTTTCACCTTCCGCATCCTTATAGGTATGTTTACCCACCGTTCGAATAACTTGCTGGTCTCCCTGTTTGCTTCGGTAAACATGCACGTTACCAAGCACTTCTTGGTCCTTGTAATTAAAGAAGACGTTTTTTTCCAGCGACGATGTCCCTTTGTCTGTAGAGGGATCTGGTATCAGCCCTATGGCCGCGTCCGTCAGTCTATCTCGTGCGGAAGCTGCGCCTGTGAAGGCTGCAAGTTTTATTGCGCGATCTTCCTGCGCCTCCGCCGCCTTTGCGGCCTGACGCTGCTGCATGAGACGACCGGCGATGGGGGCTATGTCCCCTGCAAGTGGGCTAAACAAGGTTCGTCCAAGCGTCCCTATGGGAGATTCCCCGCGTTGCGGTTGTGCGCTCATACCGGCAAAGCCACGTTGCGCCATGGCAAGTGCTATCTGAAGCTTTGCCAGATCCTGGGATTCTTTTAGCTGCGCGTCGTAGTCGGTTGTACCAAGAAAGTCTCTGTACGCTTGAGCGTACTCCCTCGTCGTATCATCTATTGGAGGCGGGTCAAATCGACGCGTCCCTTTCAATGTCCTAATAATAGCGGGCAAAGAGCCAATGCCTGAAACTTTAGGTGGTGTTGTAACCATAAAACGCTCCTAGACCATGCCTTGGTCCATGGGGCTTGCATCTTGAACCATGGCTTCCAGCATCATTGGATCGACCGGTGGACCTTCCGCTCCCGCTGGCCTGTCCGTCGGAGCCATGCCGCTCACGGCATTCACCAGAGCGCCGGTTTCAGCGGCCATGCCTTCCGCGACGGCACCCTTGGCGGCGAGATCCGCAATACCGCCTCCCAGTTCTCCGACTTCCGCCAGTTCCTCCTGCATCAACGCCCCAATGCCCTGGTCGATTGCCGCAAGCTGCAAGGTGGGCTGCACCAGAGCCAGAACCGAATCCGGTGTGCGATCCGCGTCCTCCCAGCCGACGATGTCGGCGAGCTTGCCGCGATAGGTGTCGATGTCGGCATCGCCATCCCAGACGGTATTCATTATGTCGCGGAAGTCGGTTGCCCCGTCGAGGTTCTGGATGCTGCGTCCGACTTCCTCGTCAACGGCCTGTCCCACCGCACCGGTAATCTCCTCGGTCGCGAGATCCTGAAAATCGCGCTGGGCGGCTTCCATGGCTCCCGGAGGCACCATTTGCATGGCGGCGGGGTCCATTATTCCGCCACCCATGGGTGCGCCACCCATGGGGCCTGCGGGTGGCGCACCCATCGGCACAGGGGGAGGCATCATCCCCCCGTTTGCCATCCGAAACATCCGTCTGTCATAAATTCCTGGCATGTCTTTTTCCTAGCTGAATAAGCCGCCCGAGCCGCCCAGTTGCTTGGCGGCGGCTGCGGTTCCGAGAAGACCCGTTCCAAAGCTTCCTAGTTGCTGCAGCATCGAGGGCTGCGGAGGTGTCGGCGCGGTCATCGAACCCAGAGATGTCGTTGACGAGGGTGCTCCCTTGTAAATGTCCGACAGGAAAGACACCCGGCTGTAAGGCTCGTACAACTGCCTTTGCAGGTTCCCGCGTTCCGCGTCGAGTAGTGATTGCTCTCTTGCCTGCTGTTGCTGACCAAGTTGCTGCATCACCGCGAGATCCTTGAGGCCCGCTGTCTGGGCAAACTGGCCCGCGCCCAGTTGCTGACCGCCTATCGAAGCCTGCTGCGCCCCTATTCCTGCTTGCTGGCCTGCCAGTCCACCGTAAAGCTGGGCTATGCCGCCATAAAGCTGGGATTGTCTCTGCTGCCTTAATTGCTGACTTTCATGTGCCGCCTGTGCCGCCTGCAGGGCTTGGCCGTAATTCTGCTGGTTAAGCTGCGCAAGGGCGCGGGCACGTGCATCCTGCAGGTTGCGATCCAGTTCCGCGCCCTGAATGCCAAAACGGCTCCCGCCATAAGCTCCTGCGCCAACGCCTTGGGCACCCAGTTGATTTCGTGCAATGTCGCCCTGACGATTGAGTTCCGCCATCGTCGTGTCGATGACATCCTGCTGGTAGGGGTTCATGTAGGCAGACAGGTCGGACGGCGCGAAAAGACCCGCCGTTCCGGGGATCGTTGCCTGCGCCGCCTGAATGGCCGAAGGAGCCTGCCCCAGAGTTCCAAGTCCAGTGCCAAGCGTTCCGAGTCCGGTGCCAAGAGTGGCCGCGCCCGTCGTCAGGTAAGGTTGATAGCCGCCAATACCGCCTTCGGCCTGCGCCCTGTCAAACACCGTCTGCTGCAGGGGCTGGAACGCCGCCACCTGTTGTGTGGGAAGCTGTATCGGGACTTCGGAAAGTGCTTTCCCCGATTCTATGAGACCCAGCTTTAGCGCCTCTATTTCGGGCGCTTCCCTGACGATTTGTTCTGAGTAGCTTGTCTCAGCCATAACTACGACCTCATTTCGAAGTTACGCATCATGTTGTAGAGGTTGTTGGCCCCTGCGTAACGGTTTCCCCTTCCACTGGGGTCGGCACCCCGCACCGCTTTTGCATTCATCACGAACTCGCCGTCCGATAGCATGGCGGGTATGTCGTCGGAACGCTCCGTCCCCGGCCCCTCGACCAGAAGGTCGCGGCGCGGGTACTCGGCCAGACCGCCCGCCTGCCCATACAAACTGGGAGGCGCGGGAGGCGTGAAGTGATAAGGATCAAGCGCCTCGTCCGGCAGCATGTATCGTGCGCGATCTCGTGCAAAACGAGCAGCCCCTGTATTCTCTCTGAATTCTCTTTCCGCCTTTCTCTTCTTTTCCTCCTGTTCCCTGTCAAGATCTTCTTGACTTGGTTGGCGTGCTTCGTTGATGGCATAAGCAGCCAAGGCGGTTGGACCGTATTTTTGAAGAGGGCCTATTTCGGTAGCTGTCCCGGCATCTTTTCCCGCTTGCATAGCTGCTTGGATCGTCTTTGGATCCCTTGCGTTGGCTCCTAATAATTGCGCTCGATTTATATGAGCTTGTGAAGCTCTCAACTCGGCATATTTAATAGCGTCTGGTCCGGTAAGGACTCTACCATCGTCAAGTCGAACGATGTTATCAGGACCGAAGGGGGTATATTCCAAAGCTCGATCATACCAATTCTGTGGCTCTGCACTTCCTTTTAAAGCCGCCAATCGCTCACTAAGTTTCGATGCTGGTGGAGCACGTTTGAGTGTTCCAAAGGAGCCTTGTGTAAAATCCGCGTCTACCGGCGCAGTCATGGGAACGCCTTGTGGATTCAAGGGAACGCCTTGCGTATAAGTGGGACCCCACTCAGCTTGTGGTTCAAAAAAGGAACCTGGACCTCCCCCTACCTGCTGTGTTCCAGATGTTAAAGCCGGTTCGTAATCGACAGTTAGAGGTACTGGCGTTTCTGCCGAAGGCATTACGCTGAGTTCCGGGGGGGGTTTGACTGAAAATTTGTCCGCTCCCACTAGGTCTTGGGGACCTGGACCCTCAAAGCCGATATTCCATTGAGTGGCTCCTCCGGTTGTCGGGCTGACGCCAAAGGCTTGTCCAACACCGCCCATGAAAGTGCCGCTCTTGGATGCCGCTCCCGCAAGCCCTCTTCCCAGAGCCATGGTGCCAGCACTTATGGCACCTGCCTTGAGAGCGTCCTTCATGGACCCTCCGCCTAGAAGAGTACCTATCCCACCTCCCAGAAAAGCGGCTCCGGCGGAACCGGCTCCAAACATGCTTCCTGCCGCTGCGCCGGGAACACCAAAATATGTCAGGACGAGAGGCACAACATAAGGTGCGGCCTTCTTTACCCCTTTCCACACGCTGCTGGCAGCTTTCTTGACACTGCGCCAGACTTTCGAAAAGAAGAATTCCGGCATCCCGGTCACCGGATTGATGCTGTTGAGTTCGTTCCCTACCACAAACTCTTCGGGATCCAGTCCCATCTCCCGCATCTGATTGAACAGCATGTCTTTGACCTTGGGATTGGCATTCAAAACCTCCAAGGGAACGACGGTCTCTCCTTCCGCCGCATGGACAAAGTAGATGTCGCCGTGGCGTCCGTACTCGGCCAGTTTCTTGGCCTGCTCGTGCATGGAGCCAATGCCAATTGGCGCAAGGTCATGATCCTCCGAAGCTTCCAGAAAGGACATAATGCCGTTGGTAAGGGGGGTATGAGACTGCTGTAACATTATGAGATCTCCAACACGCTTGCAAAAGCGTAGATCTTCGAAGCCGTGTCACAATTTAATATGAGCGTATCGCTGGCTTCCAGTACGAAAGGCCCAGCGAGGGACGTGTCTGCGAGAGTTCCAATGCTGTCTTTTCCCAGCGTAACCGTAACGGATGCGGAACTGTCGGTTATCTTAGGGTACACCACTATCGTACCGGAGTGACTATTATACAAATTGAGGTTTTTTACAACGGCTTCCGTGGCCGTTGGACAGGTGTAGATGGTCACGTCACCCGTCGCGCCCACCAGAGCGGCTATGTTTTTGTATGCAGAAGCCATTATTCCATGAACCAGCTAACGCCGTTGGTGTCGTCCTTGCCACTGACTATGTCCGGGAAGTCCATCTTCGTCAGCGCCATTTCAAGATCCCGGAGAATGCGAACGAAGGTATCCGCATCATATTCGTCGGGAGCCATGGGCATACTGTGATCCAGCATTTTTGCCATCAGCGTCTCCCGTCAGGCCGTATTTCAAGCCTGAGATCTCCCAGCGTCCACGCAAGGTCCGTCTTGGAACTCTCGATCCGCAAGGAAGCCTGCCGCGCCCGCGCCCGCAAAAAAGACTGTTGCGTGGTGCTTGTGACGGTGTTCGTGGAGTTCGTCGCAAGGGAATCTCCCGGAAAATTACGTGTCTTGACGATGTAGTCCACTTCCCCCGAGGAATCCCCGCTGGTATCGGTAATGTCTATGTCCGGGATCAGGCGGCTCATAAACATGAAGTGGTCGCCATCGGGAGCCAGATCGAAGTCAGCAGACTCGATGAAGGCCGTCATGGCCGAGCCGTCGTTGTTCTGCCCGAGTTCGTGGATATAGATGTAGTTCACGCTACTGACGGCCCCGGAGCCACGCGGATTGTCATGGATGCCGTAATCCACCCATGCCGTTCTGGAGAGTGATCCCAGATCCCAGGTGTTTTCCGTGAAGTTGAACTTGACGTAGCGGTCGATCTCCAGACTATCGGAAGTGGGATAGAACCAGAAGACCTCGTCAAACATCTTGTTGGACGCCGCGAAGCACTTGAAGCTCTGGTCGAGATTGATGTCGTCAAACACGTAGCGCAGAAGGGTACAGGGAATTACCTGTACACGGCCCGTGTAGACGTAGAAGTTCTCGCGGTCCATCCAGAAAACCTTGTCGCCTACGGTGGTGACGGCGTTGGGACCGAGGATCGAGACGTTGTTCGCCAGCATTGACATACCAAACGTGAAGGGAGGTCCGGTAAAACGCATGGCGTGAAGGGAGGTGTCGGTCCAGATGAGCATCTCCTGACGCGTCTTCTGGGCCGATATGATCTCGGAACCGGACGAAATCCGCTGGGAACCCGCCGTATTGGTCGCGGTCGGGGTCCAGTCTACAGGGTCTTCCTGATCGGACCAGCGCACCATGAGCAGATCCTGATCGGTCTCGTTGATCGGGTTGCATCCAAAACAGACGACGTGGCGATCCGCGCCGGATACCATGATCCTTCGCGTTATCGTCGGCGCATCCGAAGCGCCGGTCTGCGAGGCAAAGGTGGTGGCCCGTGCTCCAAGGCCCAGGGTCTTGTCCCAGTAATACGGAGCACCGTCATAGACGTTGAAGATGAGATCCTCGCCCCAGTTGTCCTGTGTGTACAACCGGATGTTGGAACCCGTCTCGGCGGCGGTGGTGGAAGCTTCCCCCCATCCGACGAAGGCGTTCGCTTCCTTGACTGCCAAGCCATCTGCATGGGCTGCGGCGGTCGTTCCCCGCACCCCGCGAACAACGCCCGCGTTGATCAGGTTGGTGGACTTCCCCGTATACTGGATAAGCTCGTCTTCGATCAGCATCAACCCGACGAAGGTGATGGCCGCTCCGCTTGATGAACTGGCGGCGGTCGTTCCGTCATCGCCACGGGTGAGTTCGCCAAAGACGTTGGACGCATTCGTGCCGTAGCGGATTTTCTCGCTGCCAATCAGGATCGTTCCCTTGCTGGGGAAAGTGCTGGAATTGGCGGCTGCTATGGAGGAACTGGAAGCCGTGAGATTGGCTCCGGTGGTTGTCGAGGCCGTCTCGAAATCGGATGCGCTCGTCAACGTGAACGAGGTATCCGAGTCGCTGATCCCGCCACTGTCATTGAGCGTCGTCTGGGAATAGGTAGACGTAAGACCGCCCCAGGTCCCCGCACCAAAGCCCGTTCCGGTCACGACCGTGTTCAATCCCGTGTTGATCTGGTATTCCGCCACGACCGCCGAACCACCGCCCGCCGTATCCCCGGAAGACGCCGAGCCTTCCGTCGTCACGGTATAACTGTTGGAATCGATAAGCGTAAGTTGATGTTCAGTATTGATCTGTGCGGCGGTGATACCGTCCGTGGTCGTAGCGCCGGAAAATGTAACAAAGTCGTTGTCCACCGCACCGTGGGCAGGTGCCGTCACGGTCAATATGCCGCTGGAAGCGGACCCGGTCTTGAGAGGATTGGCCCCGAGGGTGGTGGTAGCTCGGATCGGCGTTACGTCGTTATAACCGCCGCCCTCCTCGATATAGAACTTGGCTTCCGTACCGAGGCCCATGTACTTGGAACCGTCAAGCGCGGCCCATACGTGAAGGGACCTTCCGGTCCCCTCTATGGTGTTGCTGCTCAACCGTTCCCAGCCGCCCATCTTCTCGGGACGCCCCTTTCGGAAACGGATCAGGTCGGAATTATACCAGCCATTCTCATCACCATAGGAGGTCGTCTCGCGGTTGACACCGGGACGGAAGGTGATCTTGGAGAGAGGCATTTACGTCCCCAACTCAGGCCAATCATAAAGGATGCCGGATTTTATTGTCTTGCCATCACTTTCATAAACCACGAACAAAGCCGCGACGGCATCTGTATTCGCCGCGCCGTCAATGGCAGAAACCATCGCGTCGCCCTTGGTGCGGATTGCATCACGCCATGTCTGGATGTTAGAGGGAATAGCGGTGCCTTTGTCGGCCTTGCGAATGACGCACCAATCGGACTCGTCCAGCAATGTTTTCTGCTGCGCGTTCACTTCGGTCTTCAGATCGGACTTTACGCCGCTCAAAGTCTTCGCGGTTTTACTAACGGTTCCGTCAGCATTATAGGACCAATCATATAGGCGGGAATCCGGGGGACTATCCTGCACGATTTCGGTAATCCCTGCCGAGGTTCTATCCTTTGCGGACCAGACATCCCAGTTCGGAGGCTGCAAAACACCATTATCATCACGCCATGCCTTGCCAATCCGGATAGTTTGGTCGGTAGCCTCGTGGCGGTAAACAGTTGCCATAATCTGCTCCTAATAGAGACTGTATCGGGTGTTGAAGTAACTTTTTAGCGACGCTAAGTCATCGCCTGTTTGTACCGACGAGTAGATCGCCAATTCAGCGATGGTGCAGTCCGCGTACTGTGTTGATGCTGTCTTCGCTCCAACAGATATTGTTGTCAGCGCGAGTGTTCCGCCATCACCTCCGGTGACAGCACTATCGTTATTCAGAGCCTGAGAACTGCTGGAGCCGTTCCACAACGATTGCATTAAATACGCCGTGCCAAGGGTCGGGGATATAGCGTTGATGAAGTCCTCCCCTGCTCTTTGCTTGAGTTGTGGCGATGATCCGTTCTGGACGAATGATTCCATATCGGTTGAAGGATTAAACCCGAGGATCACATCATTGCTTGTCCAAGTGTTCACTTTCGCCACGATAAAAACATGTACTGGCTGTGCCAGACTGAGAGAAGACACGATTAGGTTATCATCAGAACCGTCAAAATCCAGCACATCCTTCCCGTTAAGATTGGCTGATAGCAATGTCGGTCTTTTGGTACCTGAAGATGTTAGATCATGGCCGTTACCACTTTGATCGGCCCATTCGCTCACCAGATCGGAACCGTCCTTGGTCACTCCAAGATCGGCTCTGAAATGAACAAATAGATTTGTAGTCACAGGGATATCGCCTGAATCCGGGTTAGCTAGCCACTGCGAACCAAACATGGTCATTCGGTCAGGCTCCTGATAGTGCTTTTTGAACTGCCCCAATGAGTATCGAGTCAGCCGCCGATACAAAATAGGGTATAATATCAACTGCATTCGCGGCGGTACTAAGCGTGATACCGTCATCTCCAACGGTCTTAAACTGACTCCCAAGAGCCAAAGTACGACTACCGGTGCCGTCCTGGATACAGACAATCACACCCGCCTGACCGACCTGTTCAGTTGTGGGGTTGTCAAGTGTCACGTTACCGGTGAAGGTCAACACGAAGTTTTGGTTGGCTGTGAAATCCAGCGTGATGCTGCCGGTGTTGCTTGTGTCTGTATCGGTCTTTGCCAGGACAGTACCGGCGAAGGTGCCTGTGGTCGTACCTGTTGCGATGGAGAATACAGTGGCGTCGGCGTCGTTTTTGATTGTGACATCCGTGGAAGATCCTTGTCCTGTGAGGATAAGACCTTCGGCGCTGGTATAACCAATCGCCGCGTCATCACCAGCGGCGGTATCTCCAGCAGGTTCTACTGTTCCGGTAGCAATTAAATTCCCGCCAGCCGTTATATCACCAACCACCGTGACATTGGTAGTTCCTGTGGGAATCTCTAGAACATCTGCGTCGGCATCATTCTTGATCGTTACATCGTTGGTGGAACCTTGTCCCGTAATAATGATGCCTTCGGCACTTGTATAGCCTATGGCTGCATTGTCACTGGCGGCAGTGTCACCGTCTGCGTTAAGAGTGGAAGCCGTCAAATCACCAACGACATCGACGTTCGTCGCCCCCGTTGCAATGGTAATAACGTCGGCATCGGCATCATTCTTGATCGTTACGTCGTTGGTGCTGCCTTGACCCGTGAGAATAAGGCCCTCGGCACTGGTGTAACCAATCGCCGCATTGTCAGAAGCGGATGTATCTCCATCAGCATTGAGCGTAGAGGCCGTTAAATCCCCAACCACATCGACGTTCGTCGCACCCGTCGCAATGGTAATAACGTCGGCATCGGCGTCATTCTTGATTGTCACGTCGTTGGTCGAGCCTTGGCCCGTGAGGATGAGGCCCTCGGCAGAAGTGTACCCC
>Ga0208450_1000671_pt1 | contig 17871 bp, 14 predicted proteins | sample MalvireepMed_908_FD_184249 | JGI IMG/M metagenome (GOLD analysis project Ga0208450, IMG submission 184249) | Marine viral communities from the Global Malaspina Expedition - Malaspina viral metaG DeepMed_908 (SPAdes) (version 2) | ecosystem: Environmental > Aquatic > Marine > Oceanic | place... | reverse complement strand
TGACACGCGCCAAGAGATTGACCTGATTGGGCGTACTGAGTTCCGCCGTCGCTACCCGCGCCCTGACAGCTTTGGCAAGCCTGTTGTCGCGACCATCGTGGACAGGCCGTTCGTGTCGAACACAACGCCTGTGCGCTACGTCAAGTTCTGGCGTTTACCCGATGATGTCTTCCTTATCCCATATGCCTATGTAACTAATAATTTTGCCGTAACATCTGGCGGTACGCAGCAGACGCAGTTTTCGTCTGACAGTGATGAGCCCATTGTGCCGCTCATCTACAGACATGCCATTGTTCTTCACGCGCTCTATCACTGGTATCGCGACCGTAAGAACGACAACCGCAGCCAAGAGGCCAAGGCTGAATATGTTGATCTTATCCTGCGCATCACGGGTGATGCAGAAGTTGGTTCTAGCCATCCGCAGCTTCAGCCGCGCATCTCCAGTTATGTTCGGCGCGCTCGCGCGCCCTATGCGAGACGTGGCGGTCGCTACATCGTCGGCGATGCCTTTGACCAACTGAGGCAATAATATGCCCGGTCAATTCATTCAGCATACGTTTGCGGGGGGCTGGGCGCGCGATCTAGGCCCGACGACGGACGTGGCTCCGGGTCGCGATGCGTTCGTCGAGATACCCTTCTTGTGGGTAGCAGACAATGTTCTCTATGAACTTGATGGTGGGCCTCATACGGTGCCCGGCACATCAAAGATAAACTCGTCGGCGCTTCAATCGGGGGCTGCTATTCGCGGGTGCTTTGATTACTGGATCACAGGTACATCGGGTTCGCCTGAGCAGCATCGCATTGTCTATGTCGATACGACCGTCAAAAGTGACGACGCTAATGGCACCTTCACGAATCGTTTCACTGGGTTGGTTGCCAATGCTGTTCCGTCATTTTCGACGTTCGATGACATTCTCATTATTGCTTACGACTCGTCCGACACTCCTGACTCTTGGGATGGCTCGACGGCGCAAACTTTAGCGGGGTCGCCGCCCAACTTCGCTTTCAGCGTGTCACACAAGAATCGCCAGTGGGCCGCAGGGGTCAATGCTAACCCGTCATCGCTTTTCTATTCCGTGTCAGTTAACCCGGAGGATTGGACGGGTTCGGGTTCCGGCTCTATCGTGATCGATCCATCTGACGGGGATAGGATTACGGGGCTCATCAGCCATAAAGACGAACTCTGGGTATTCAAAGGACCACATAAGGGGTCTATACATCGGATAACGGGCAGCGCCCCGACTGGTGACGATGCGTTCGCCCGCAAGACCTTCATCGAAGGCGTAGGCAGCGTCAACCATAATGGCATTTTTAAGTTCAAGGATGACATCGGGTTTGTCTCGCCCGACGGCTCTATCCGAAGTTTATCAGTGACAAGCGAGTTTGGCGACTTGCGCGAGGCTGCCTTGTCCTGGCCCATTGACCGATATCTTGCTGAGGAATTGAAGCACGACACTCTTAAGGAGTGCTGGGCTGTTAGTGACACGCACCGGGCCTACATCGCAGTGCCTGTGCAGGAAAGTGCGACTAACAACCAAGTCTTGGTTATGGACTACAGGTTTAATCCCGTTCGTTGGTCGGCCCTGCCAGCGTTTGGCTCAGCGTTTGGCCCGACATCAATGATGTTCGCATCAGACCCCGGTAACAATAATGACCACCGCATGTTCTTCGGCGGCAACGATGGGTTCCTGCGGCGCAGCGGCGTTACGGTGTTTAGCATTGACGGCTCGACGAATATCCCGTTCAAGGTCGTCACGCCATACTTGAACTACCGGATTTCCAAACAACTGAAAACCATCGAAGACATTTCTCTGGGCATCAACCCTGCTAACGAGGACGATATCACTGTTGGCTACATCCGCGATGGCGAAGCCGAACAAACGGTGACTATCACACAGACCGGCGCTGCTGTACTGGGCAGCTTCACGCTGGGTAGTTCTAAGCTGGGCGGCGGGCGCTTTGTGGACATCTTCGACAATACGACGACCGGCGAGTTTCGTGCCATTCAGTACCGGGTGCAGACCGGCACACTGAACGAGGAGCTTGAGCTTCATACGATTGGTGCGACGATTGTCGGTGGTGACTTCGCGGTGGAGAATTAAATGGCATTATCACGGGTTAAGACATGGAGTTCTGGCGAGACGCTTACGGCGTCAGACCTGAATGCCGAGTTCAACAATATCCTGAACAATCCGGTGTCGTTGGTTTCGCCATTAACGGGGGCGATTGATCTTAACGGTCAGGAACTGATCTTTGATGCGGATGCCGATACTTCAATCACGGCGGACAGTGATGATGTTTTAGATTTTAAGATAGCTGGAACAGACGGCTTCTTTATTGGGCATGGCACAGGCAATACCGTTGGTTTTCTGCATGTTGACCCTGGCGCATTTACTGCGACGGCGACAACAGATATTGGGCTTTTGCGCATCGGTAATTCAAATGCTGTAACAGTGCCATCCGGCACGACAGCAGTGGCAGCAGGTATCTACGTAGAAGCGCCAAATTGGACAGCAACAGGTACGATTACAAATACAGCGTCTCTTTACATTGCTGGTGCTGCGACTGAAGGCTCGAATGATTACGCGGTTTGGGTTGATGATGGCGCGGTACAAATCGATAGCACATTAACTGTTGGCGGCGCCGTTACACTTACGACAGATTTGGGAGTTGCGAGTGGGGGAACAGGAGCCTCGACTCACACTGATGGCGGCCTTCTTATCGGAAAGGGAACGGCGGCGTTCGAGAACACCGGCGTTTTAGCTGACGGCACTATCGTGGTTGGCGACGGCACAACCAACCCAGCGACACTTGCGGCGTTCTCCTCATCGACTGGCACTCTGAATGTTGCAAAGGGAGGGACTGGCGCAAGCTCACTGACCAACGGCGGCATCCTGCTTGGTTCCGGCACTAACGCAGTAACCGCTATGAGCGTTCTGGCGGATGGAAATATTGTCATTGGAGATGGCACGACAGACCCCGTGGCCCTTGCGGCATTCTCGTCATCGACAGGAACTTTGAAAGCGGCGAATGGTGGGACCGGAGCGTCCACGCTTACCGACGGCGGCGTGCTTTTGGGCTCAGGGACGAACGCCGTTACGGCGATGAGCGTTCTTGCTGACAGTGAGATGATCGTCGGTAACGGCTCGACTGACCCCGTGGCTGAATCGGGTGCGACCCTGCGAACATCAATAGGTGTAGGCACTGGGGACAGCCCCCAATTCACAAGCCTGACATTGACCGGGTTTGAATACCTGTCGATGACTACGGGGATTACTGCTGGTACGACACAGTCGCAAGCTGGCGCAACAGCACTTACAACTCAAACGAATCGTGTCACGGCATCTGGCACCGATGCAGATGCGGTCAAGCTCCCGACAGCGGTGGCGAATGCTCTTGTAACGATCATTAACGATGACGCAGCGCAGACGATAGCCGTCTGGCCGAATACAGGCGACACGATAGACGGCGAAAGTGCGAACGCAGTTGACCCCAACACGCTTGCGGCAGGGAACAGCAGAACGTATCTCGCCTATGACGCCACGAACTGGGTCACTGTAACGAATGCGCCTACTGCGGCATTCGATCCTGACGGCGCTGTCACGATAAACAACAGTGCCGCTGACGTTGATTTTCTCGTCAAAACTGACAACAACTCGTCCGCGTTCACGATCAACGGCGGTGGTCATTCTGGAACAGGCCAAGCGGCGTTCGGGGGCGCGGTTGACGCAACAGCTTCATGGCTGTTTGATCGACAGGCTTTTACCCACGCCGCTGACACAAGTTTTTCGACTGTACGGATTAACCGGACAGGTGCAGTCACGATCCCAAGTGGCACAGCTGCTATTGTCTCGTCATTATCAGTATCAGAACCTCACATAACTGCCACCGGAACAGTTACCAAGGCGGCGAGCGTCTATATCGCCAGTGTGCCGACGGAAGGGAGTAGCAACTACGCGCTGTTAGTTGAAGCGGGTAACGCATTAATCGCTGGGTCGGTTACTAGTTCAACTCAGGTAGTTGGCAACACAACTGGAAACCCGGATGGTGTCGTTCTAGGGAAGAGCACAAATGCTTCCCAGACTAATTCTAATGTCAGGACTGAAAGTGACAAGAGTGCTGATAATAATTTTACTGCCATCACTTGTGAAGTAGATAGTGACGGTAGCCCCAACCTTATCTTTCGAGTCGGTGGTGGTGGTGTTGTAACCGCCGATGGTTCGATCACGGGTTGTGGCGCTGATTACCAAGAACTTTTTGAAACTGTCAGTGGAGAGAGATATCCACTGGGTAAAACTATTGTGCTGGTTGATGGTAAAGTGGCTTTAGCAGAAGATAACCCGAGCCTCCCGGTTATGGGAGTTACCCGACCATCAGAAGATGAAGACCATCGAGGCGGAGTAGTTGTTGGTAACTCAGCGTGGAACCATTGGTCAAAGAAATACAACAAAGATGTCCATGGTGTATACGAGAGAGAAGACGTTGAGGTTATTGAGTGGACTGAAAACGGTGAGAAGAAGTCTAAATACAAAAAGAATATCCCAGAAGGTAAAATGCCAAGTGAACATACCAACGCAATCCACAGTGTACGCAAACTGAACCCGGCGTTTGAAAAGGATAGGGATTACATCCCTAGGGGTTATCGAAAAGAGTGGCAAGCAATCGGAATTGTTGGACAGGTTCCTATCCTCGATGGTCAACGAGTAGATGATCGATGGGTTGATATGGGAAATCTTGCCCCGGGTGTTAACAAATGGTTGATTAGGTAGAAGTATAAAATGGCAGACACACAAACAATCTCACTACCTGTTCCGTTGGTGCAGGTGCTGCTCAATTACCTCCAAACCCGCCCTTATAGCGAAGTGGCGGCGTTGATTAGTGAGATCATGCAGCACCAACCCGTTGTGTATGAAGTCCCTGACGATAGCGAAGCCGATGCGGCACAACACCCGAAGTGATGCATTGAGATGGCATGTCAGTCGCTGAAATTCTTGGACTCGTCGAGACTCTCGGTGTCCCAATCTTGGTCGCCGCCGCTCTGGCGTGGGTGGTGTGGAAGTTGCTGCAATTCATTCTTCGTGATTTGCGCGACGACATTCGGGATATCTCTCGGGAGCAGTCGGATGAGCTTCGCGAATTAAGGAGGGCGGTTCAGGGTGAGTTGCAGGAAACAAAAACGGAAACACAAGAAATCAAAACTATGGTTATTCGCTTGATTGATCGAGTGCGTGTTCTGGAACAGTCGTTGGTCGAACATACGACGGCAGCCCGAATTATTTGGGGCGTTGAGCCCGCCCGCGACCGTAAACGTACCCGCCAAGAACGTCGTGAAGAGTTAGAAGAAGAGTTGAGAGGAATCGGTAAATGACAGGCCCGGCATCCAAGGGGGCCGCTCGTGTCTAGCGTTACTATTGCCCTCGCCGAACAGAGCGACATGGGTGACATTATGCGCCTGTGCCAGCAGATGGATTACGACTTGCCGTATAACGGCATCGACTGGGAAGATTCGTTCCCGTATTGGATTGTGGCAAGAGTAAACGAGGATATTGTTGGATGCCTGCAAGTCGTTCCATCGCGTCCGGTGGGCTACGCAGAGTTCATGGCCCTCGACGAGGCGCTTGAGCCGATGCCCAAGGCGCGCGTGTTCAAGGCGCTTGAGAATCAGGCTCGCGCTGTTATGCAGTTGTGTGGCTCATCCATGATGGGCTGCATGGTGACGTTTCCCTTCAAGAATTTTAAGAAGCTCTTGAAGCGCCGGGGTTACGATGTCGTGGCATCCGGCAATATGCTGGTGACGAGGATTTAGGAGATGGGATTCTTAAGGGAACGCTCAACAGCGACGACACAGCGTCGTCTTCCGACCGCTGCGGAAACGGCATTCGCTGCCGCGACGGCCCGCGTTGCTCAGGAGCAGGCTGCGGCGCTTCAAGGGGTCGGCGAGGGTGTCAATAGATTCGCTCTACGGAATTTGCAACAGGGTCAGGGCTTAAACGCGCAGCAACTGGCGCTTCTGCAAGGAGAGCTTGCGCGGTTCTATCCGCAGACGCCGTTTGCAAATCTTACGCTGCCGCAGGCAACGCAGTTCGTTCAACAGGGCGGGCTGAGTCCGCTTATTCGCGGGGGTGGTGGTTCCACGCTTGCGGACGATGAGCGCATAAGGCTCATTGCTGAGCAGGAGAGGCTTGGGGCACGCGATTTTTCTCAGATTCAACCTAGCCTCCCCATCGGATTTAATCCTCGCGATGATGATCCGGTCGCTCGCCTTACCGAGGTTGAGCGGGCCGAGAATAGAAGACGCAGAATATCGGAGCGGGAGTCGGTCGCTCGCCTTGCTGAGATTGAAGGGATACTCGGCGCTAATGCTCCGACCGGCATATCCTTAACTGGGCCGGGCGGGCTTGAGGACTTCCAAGAGCAGCAGACCCTTCAGCTTCAGCAGCGACAGGCGCAGGATAATCTTCGGCTTCAGCAGCAACAACGCCTCGCGCTGGCCCAAGCTCAGCCGCCAACGCCATCCACTGGGGTTAACCTGGGGGGCCAGAATTTCAGATCGAGCCTGACGCCGATTCTCAATCAGCCGGGTGGTGGGCGGGCTCTGCCGCCCCCAGGCCAGCGCCAGGACCAGGGCACCGGTCTGGCAGGAGGCATCGGTAGAGGCACCCTTGCTGGCGGTATCGGTAGGGACGCCCTTGGAGGGGTGCCAAGCCTTGGCCTGAACGTAGGCTCAGCGGCTTTGCAGCGTGCAGCCGTAGAGGGACGCCTCTTAGGCCAAACAGCGGCCTCTACGGCAGGCGGGCTGCCTCTATCGCAAGAGGCATTTAATCAGCAGTTCCGCGATGCGCTGGGGATTGATGAGCTTGTCAATACCCAGAACGCGCTCAGGGCTCAGTCGCAGCTTTTGTTCGATGAGCTTGGCCGTATTCAGGCTGGCCCCGGTGTGCCGACAGAGCAGCAGCTTGCGGCCATCGAGGACGCGCGCCGCGCCCAGGTGGCCTCTGGTGAGTTCGACATTGAGCGTGGCGAGACGGAGGCATATAGGGCGCTGCGCGAGGAGCTTGCGCCTCGTCTCGGGTTGCGCCCGACGGATTCTCCGGTCATAGACCGGGGCGGGCTTATCTCCGCTGAAGCCCTGCGGCAACGTGGGCAGCTTGCCCAGACTGCCGCTCAGGCGGCAGCCCAGGCCCGGCTGCAATATCCGCTGGCGGCCAACCAATTACTGTCGCAGCAGACGGCGCGGCAGCAGAACCTTGGCTTCGCTATCTCACAGTTCCAGCAGAACCTTAATCAGCAGGCATTTGAGAATCGTCTTAGGTTGCAGCAGGGTGTGCAGCAGGCAAGCCAGCAGCCGGGCCTGTTTGGGGCGAGTTTGTTGACTGGTATTCAGCCGCAGTCCAGTGCCTTCGCTAATATCGCCAATGCGCAGAACCTTGGCACGGTGACTTCGCAGTCGCCGGGTCTAGGGCAGATTGCTGGTGCTGCTGGTGGCCTGCTCCGTGGTCTTGGTGAAATTGGCTTTAGGCCGTTCGGTCCTTAATGTAATGGCACGCGCACAAGAATTTCTCCGAGAGCTTAAGCGGCTGAGGCCGCAGCGGAAATTGGACGATCTGAAAGACGACGACTACGAGCGTCTACAGGACGAAATTACGCGAATCTATGGCTCGGCTAAGGAATTTCACCGGGCGATTAATGCTGAGCGTGCGGCCTCTGCCGTAGATGGCAGCGATGCTATTTCAGCGGAGAGGGCTTTATTTGAGAGCCTTGAAGCGGAGGGGGCCTTACCGGAGAGAATTGAGGCGGAGAGAATTGAGGCGGAGTTGGAGGGCCTTGAAGCGAAGGGGGCTTCATCGGAGAGAATTGAGGCGGCGATAGCTTTATCGGAGAGAATTGAGGCGGCGAAGGCTTTGCCGGAGGGCCTTGAAGCGGATAGACCTTCACGGGATGTAATCGAGGCTATCCCCCCTGCCCAAGCTGAGATTGAGCGCTTGGCTGCGGCATCGGTCGATCCCTCTCTAGAACTGTACACCGGCACCCCGAGTTGGGATCAAATTAGGCAAGAACTCCCAACGACTCGGCTAAATCTACGCGACACTCCGAGCCTCGGCCTCGACCAAATCCCAGCCGCTGACTTGCAGGCATTGGCCGCCGCCCATACCCTCGGTCCTCAGCTTTTATTCGCTGGTGACGCAGCCGCTAGGGCGCTGCCGTCGGGGCCTGCCCCCCGTCAGACTATTGCTGCTGAGCTAGCCTCGCCTCCCGTAGCCCCAGCTCCGCCTCCCGTAGCCCAGATTCCCGTAGGCCGGTCTGCCCTCGCGGCAGCCCAGGACTATGCGTCGCTTCCTAGAGCCGCCCAACCTGCCGTAATCAACGAGCAAGTCGCGGCGGCCCCGCCTCCCGCAACCCAGCCTCTCCCCCCGATGTTAATTCCAGCCGGGTCCGACCGGCTGCTTAGAGGTGCCCAGCCTGCCGTAGCCCAGCAGTTCCCGACATCAGGCGAGCAGTTCGCTGAGTTATCCGCCCCGGGTGGGCCGGTCGCCCCCGCCGTAGGCCCGGCCCCATGGCAGATCGCCGGAGCCCCGCCTTCCGCAGCCCCGATTCCCCCGATGTTATCCGACCGGCTGCTTAGCGGTGCCCAGACTGCCGCAGCCCCAGCCCCAGCGGCTGCGGTGGGCCGCCAGCCGCTCATTGATTTCAAGGAGAACCCGCTCGGGGCCATTGGGCTCGTGTTGAGCAATATAGCGGCTGGCTACCAGGGTCGGGAACTCCCAACGACAGCGCTGCGGCGCATCAGGGTCCAGCAGGAGGCGGCCAGCTTAAACAAGCTGCAACTCGGTTTGAACATGCAGGCGCAGATACTTAAAAGCACCGCGCACCTGACGGGTGATGCCCGTGAGGCTGCCATCAGAAAGCAGTCAGCCCCTATCGTGAAGCTGCTCGGTCAGGATTTCCTTGATGGTGTCCTTGCAGCGTCGCAGCGTGACCCGGGACGCTTCAATCCGACGCTGCATAGTGAGCTTCTGCCAGCCATCATGGGGCCGGGTGGACCGTGTGGACATGCACGCGGTAGCTCGGCCCAGTCGGAGTGCTTCCTGAAGATCGTCGGTGATGAGGACACATTAGCGGCTCTTTATCAGGTCCACGATGACAGCAACGCGCAGGGTTACGCCGAGGAGCTTAGCGCGGTTGAAGAAGAATTGATGAAACACCCTGCCGGGGCACAACTTATGAAGGCACTCCGGGACAAATACCCCGGTGGCGGCAACATGCCTCTCAGCGATTACATTAGGATTCTTGACGCGGTGCCCGGACGCTTTGGTGTGTCGAATGAAACCATCCAAGCGCTGCGCCGCAACCCGGCACGCTACGGGTTTATGGGTGAGGGTGCCGAGGCGACGTTGCAGGCTAATGTCCTTGAGAACCAACTTACTCGCGATGATGCAGTCGTCAAGGCTCAGGTACGGCTCAATGCCGCGCTTAGCACCGAGGGTGGCCGCGTTCCTGTCGTTACCGAAGTCAGGGATGCGATGACTGAGAACATGCGCGCCAGGGGTATGACGATTAGTGCTTCTAATCTCCCCTCCATCACGGCGATGGCAGAAGCGCGCATTGCGATGGCGACGGCGACGACGGCAGAAGCATTTGCCGAGGCTCAGGCAGCACACAGAATAGCGACCAACAGGCTCGACCCGCCCAACGAAACGTCGCGGTTGGCTCAGATCAGGCTGGCTCAGGATGACCTTGAACGTCTTGATGACGAAGAGAGGCAAATTAGGCAGAAGTATGCCGAAGAGCCCGACTTCCCGCCCGAGGTTCAAACGCAGCTAGATGCTATTAGTTCCGATAAGGCCGTTAATGCGAATCTGATTGCTTTCTTGACGGGTGGAGAAAATCTGACGCCAGAAGAGCGGACTCGGTATCGGCAGGAAATTCTTAGAGAGTTCGGGGATACGACCATTGCGCCGTTCATTATTAGAAATATCCTTGGCCTGCCAACCGACATGACAAATCAGCAGGTCAGGGAAGCTGGGCTCGCCCATGAACTGACCGAAGCTCAGAGTACTGCACTGCCGCAAGCAGCGGCAGGCGCTCAAGTCTTCATGAGGATGGCCGAAGCCCTGGCTAAACAAATTGAGGCAGGTGGCGATGTCTCGGTCGGCCTTGCTGGTGGCACAAGCATCCTCGTCGATGAGATGGTTCACGGCGCGCGTGGCATCTTTGCGTTGGTGACTGGCATTGGTGGCGCTGACGAAGCAAGGCAGCAGGAATTTCTCGCCGCGCCGAACGACGGGGAGCACGATGTTGATAAGAACGGCAACATGCTCGACGACAACGGCGACAAGATCGTCAGTGAGACCCCCGTCGATTTGTCCGACGTTCGGCACTACGAGGATATCCTAGACGAGCGCGGGTTCTCCGTAGCGAACCAGAAGCTGCTCGGTCGGACGGCGGGTGAGGCTGCGAAGATCAGGGCCCGTGTCATCGCCCTTGCGTTCACACTGGCCCGTTCCGAGGAAGGCGGTCGCCTGACGGACCAAGATGTCAAATACGCTATTAGGCGTATCGGCGTATCTTCCAACGCCAAGAGATTTGCAGCAGTGTTGCGCCAGACCATCTCGGATGTCCAAGAGAAATACCGCATCACGGTCAGGAATACGCTCGGCGCAATGCCTGTGTCGCCGTATCTTTCTCCCGAGGATGTTACGGTTCTCGGCGGTCATGGCTCGGTGATAGCCATAAAGAAATTGCCAGATGCTGACCTTGAGAAGCTCAGCCTTAAGGCCAGGAAGTGGATCGCCATGTTACTCCAGGGCGGCTATGAGGACATCGAAGTTGGCGGGGTGAACGTCGATGGTTGATCTAAGCACAATTCTAAACTCCATCAGTCGGAGTGAGGCCGAGGAGCGTGCGCAGCCACGCCCGGAGGGTCGGCCTCCCCCGGTCGGGCACCCAACCCCCCCGATGGGCGTCGATGTCGAGGAGGGTGCGCAGCCACGCCCATCGTTCATTACCCAAACCGTGCCAGGCCCCAGAGGCCCCGAAGAAATTAAGATCGATCTTACGCCGCTGCCGGTGGAGTCATTCGAGGAGCAGTGGGTGCCACCCGGCAGTCGCTTTGCTGGCGCGGCGGGGATTTCTGGCGCGTTTGGTGTACCGCCTCCGGTATCCCTTATCAGGCAACTCTCTGAGCCAACCGAAGAAGACCGCTTCAAGTATCAGCAATCCGTCACAGTGCGTGCGCGCAATGCCGGTGTGGACACGGACAACCCCATAGAATATGGGCAACTGCTCGCGAGCTTCGCCTTCGACGAGAGCGAGCAGATAAATGCCTACGAACTTATGGCTATGCGGAGAGGTAAGCGTTTCTATGGGCAGCGGCCTGTTATGCGTCTTGGCCCGGTGACCGGGGAAGTCGAATATTATAACCGCGATACTGAGCGCTATACGCTGGCTGCGCCGACGGACCTGTCGCTGGCTGCGATAGCTGGGCCAGCGCTGGCGACGAGCTTTGAGATTGCTGGTGGCATCGGTGGTGCGTTTGCCGGGAATACGATTGCGCCTATTGCTGGAGCCATCGGTGGAGGGATTGCAGGCGCGACAGTTGGTGCCGTGGTTGGCGAGTTCGTCCGTCTTGAAGTCGGCCACGCTATGGGGATCAATAAAGATATTTCTTGGGAACAATATGTCAAACGCCTTGGTCTCGTAGGTGGGTTCTCTATTGGCGGCAACGTGGCAGCCACTAAGCTCATGGGTATGCTGCGGTTTGTCTACAACGGCGTTCGTGGTAAACATATGCCGCAGGAGTTCCTGGGCATCGACCCGCGCTCTGAGCCATTCCAGATGGCGAAGTTAGTGCAGGACCGCATCAACAGTGTGCTGTCTCAGGCCCGCTTCAACAGTGAATTGCGCTTCAACATCGCGCAGGCATCCGGCAACGAGAGGCTGCTGGCTCTGCAAGAAGTGTTCAGGCGCTCGCCTCAGTTCGGTGAGGAGTTTAACAAGTTCACTCAGGCTCAGCGTGGGGCGTTGCAGGATTTCTGGACGCACATAAATAAGCCATATAAGTCAGGTCAGGAGATTACCGACCTGAACGCGCAGCTTCGGATGTCTGTCGCCGAAGCGCGGGACAGTGCCAACCTTACAATGAGGGAGTCGGAAAAACTTGAGCAGCTTCAGGCCAACCCCCAGCCATCGGCGGCTGATCGAAACGAGATAGACGCCCTGTTGCAGAAGCAGCAAACGGCTGCATCATTCAGAAGCGCCGAAGCCGACGTTGTGCGGGCCTATGCTGGGCTCGATAGTTTCGCTGCATCCCGGCACAATTTCTCTCGCGATTTAAGGGCCATCGGGACGGCTGAGCAGAGGAAGTTTACCAAGTGGTCCGACAAGGCAGCGGCTAAGCTCGGTAACTTGATGCGCTCGGGCGGTGACGCCTCGAATGTTCAGATTGGTCGCTTTGCGCTGATGATGCAGCGCCAGAAGATGAAGTCGCGTAACATCATCATCGCGGCGCTGCGTCATCGCCATGAGGAGTTCTCAGGACCGGAAACGGTGACGCAGACTGTTCGCCGAGACATCCCTCTTAGTCAGACGCGCGTCCAAGGCGAGAGTACACAAGGGGTGATGGTGGTGAAGAACACCATCACTAAGCTGTCGCCCAACTTCGACCCCAACACGCGGCTGACATTTGATGAGGCATGGGAAACCCTGCGCGCAATACGTTCGGCAGCCCGTGATAGGGCATCGGGGGCAACAACAGATGGCCCTAATGTTGGGCAACTCAAGTCACTTGCTCGTCAACTTGAATTAGACATAGAGGACATGTTTACGCGCAATAGCGGGGTGCCCGGACGCGCTGTGTGGAAAACATCGTGGGATGAATTTCACTTGGAGTACGCTAAGGGTAAGATGCTGCTCGATGAGGGGCTGATGGGCCGGATACTCATGCGCGAAGGCCCGGGCTACGACGCAGCATTTGTTATGGGTGACGAACCTGTTGCTGATGCTATTTGGGAGATGGGCCAAAAGGGCTTCTTCGAGAACGCGCAGCAGATCATGGCGCTCTTGGAGCGCAATGGAACAGACGCACTCGCCTTCCGTAGGGCCCTGGCTGATGTGTACCAGTCTCGCGTTATCCATCGCAACCTCGACTTGGGGAGGACGGAAATTACCGAGGCCGGTCTAAGGGCTCACGACGAGTTTATGGAAATATTCGTGGTGCCCAAGGGGGGTCGGAGGTCGATAGTTGAGGAGATGGGGTTCTCAAAGACAGAGCTTGCGAAGATGACTCAGCCCGGGCATTTTCGCAAGGTGGTATTTGCCAAACAAGAAGCGTTCGATAACCTTCAGAAAGAGCTTAAGAAAGAGTACGGCGATCTTATCGATTCGGAAAATCTGTTCAATACGGTTTGGACGAGCGCCGACGACACGGTGAAGTTGCGCAAGCTCTTGACGATCTTGAACCGCCACGACAGGGCACGGCAGGTGTCGGGGTTGGGGCCACTTGCCAAGCCTGTCATTCGCGGCTTGCAGTTTCAGGTGGCGAAGCAAATGGAAATGTCAATTTTACGCAAGTCGGCCCATCCGACAGAGCGTGTGTTCAACGCAGGTAACCTTATTGAATATCTCGATGGTCGCACCGCGCTCCCCGGGGTTGGCGCTTCTACCGTCAACAAAGCTAATGCCCCCATGTTGGAGGTGCTGTTCGGTAAACAGTACGTCAAGGACTTGCGAACGCTGGCCGAAGCTGTCTCGACAACGCAGCGAGAGTTCCATGCGCCTAACCTTTCCAGCACCGCATTCTGGTCACACACAATGAAGGGCGTGGCCCGTGCTTACGTTGGTCTGTTCACGAGGCCGGGTCGTATGATTACCGCTATCGCCAGCATTCGCGCCCACGCCGCCAACAAAGTCCTAATGACGGCCATGCTCTCGCCTGACCAACTTCACGAGCTTGTCTCTGTTCAAAACATGAACATGCTGTCGAAGCGCGCAGCGCAAGTTGTCGGGCAGCTTGGTGGTGGCGACTTGTATCTGTACGGGGGCACCGCCGAGTCGCCGGGATATCTGGGCTCGGCTCAGACTGAAGGGCCGACTGTCCAACGCCGTAGGGAGGTGCTTGGCCGGTGAAGTACGTCCTCTTCATCGTGATGGCGCTGGTGTTCTGGCTACCGCCGCCAGTATACGGACAGACCCGCGTATGCTTAAGCTACGACCTAATGGCCAAGGCACTGAGAACGTCGCCCAGCTTCGAGCGCCGGACCGGCTTGGGCATCGTTGGCAATAGCCAGGGTCAGTGGCGATTTGAGCTTTGGGCGTCCGAAGAAGGCGAGCGAACGTGGACCGCTGTTGGTGTCAATACGTCAGGCGTAGCCTGTATTATTTCGGCGGGTAAGCGTTGGGAGGAAATTGGTCTAGGGCGTCGTGTTGACTAATGGAGATGGGTTGAAATGAAGCGCACTGTGCAAGCTGTCAGCAGCGTAGGGGCCGTACTCGGCATCGTGTTCGGCGCATGGTTTGTTGACGACCGCTACGCCAGTGCGGGGCAGCTTGAAAAAGTTATCCAGTCCGTCGAGGCGCTGACCGACCGCATCGACCGTAGCATCATCACTGACCAGATTGACCGTTGGATGCATCAGAAGATCAGCATGGAGGTTCGCTTCGGGTTTGATTGCCGCGATTGCGACCTCGACCAGCGTGCCACCTACGCTCAAATTGTTAGTAAACTAGGGCGGCTACACCGGGAATTGAATTAGCGCTACCTATTATGGCTATTTCCTTGAAGCACGGCGCTCGCGCGCAGGGCTTATCCAACGAAATTATGCTGGCGATAATGGTCGCCGAGGGCATCTTCTCGCGCTGGAACAAGGATGTCGTCATCACGTCAGGCACCGACGGCCCGCACAGCAACCAGTCCCTGCACTACACTGGTCATGCAGTGGATTTAAGGTCACGTCACCTGACCAAAGACCAAAAGAGTGCGGTAACGCACCTACTTAGCGAGGCGCTTGGTGACCAGTACGATGTCGTTGCCGAGCCCGATCACTTTCATGTAGAGTTTGATCCTCGAAAATAGCCCAGGAGGGCTGACCAATGTTTACATCATTTGATAAAGCCATCGCAGCCTTAGTTGGTGCAACCCTGTTCTTCTTATCGGAGGCACTGGGCACGAAACTCACGGTTAGCCCCGATCTTATCCAAGGGCTGGCGGCCCTGCTAACGCCGGTCCTCGTTCTCTTGTGGCCGAATAGGAAATAACATGCCCAAAAATAGACCGTATAAGCTGAAAAACACATCGACGAAGAGGCCGCCGAGAAAAAAGGCACCGCCCTTAAAGAAGGCGCTCGTCGCGCGGCGGCGAGCGGTGCGTACCAAATAGTATGGCCCTCCCCCTGCTTGGTATCCTGAACACCAGCCTTGGGTTGGCGAAGCAGGTCGCCAAGATTGTTCACAACAATAAACTGATGGACGCGGGCGAAGCCCGCGCCATCGTCAAGGGGCTCGAAGACGTGGAGAATCGAATTGAGAATGCACTGGCTCGCGCCGCTGATCTTAGCCACGACGCTAACAGCGTGCGGGGCGACGACGCCAACCGCGATAACGACTACGACGCTTAAGCGCGTCTGTGACAGCGTTTGGCTGCCGATGACGTTCTCAGCCGAGAACGATAGCGCTGTGACTGTTCGCTTGATTCGCGAACACAACGCCCGGCGTGAGGGGTTCTGTGAGTAATGGCTGAGTCTTATAGAGATGAGCAACGTCGCCTCCTCGACGCACTTGTAGAGGAACCGAGCGGGACGCTTGGATTGGGGCAAGACTTAGGACTCGGACGCAGACGCAGGCGGCGGCGGCTTCCGCCAGACCTTGACTTCGATCCAGGTAATCTTCTTCCCTTCGGTTCTACTCCGCCCGCCGGTATGCCTCGGTGGGTTCAGTGGATCATTGATCGAGTAGGTGAACCTATAGATTCACCCATAGTTTCACCTACAGATAGACAGACAGCCGACCGCCTGTCGCAACGGATACCGGACCAAGTTAGAGATAGAATCGCGGCCAGCGGCGGCGACGGGGACTTGGGTCCATACGTCCCCGAACCGAGTAAAACATGGTCTTTTCAACCCCGTATTAATGAGCCTTTTGCTGAGCCTCCTTCTGATGAGGAGTTCCAACGGCGGCTAGCGTTAAGTCACCTGAATGCCATAATACATCCAACAAAGGCGGCAGTCGTTAAGCGGCTCGCTGGGTCTATGCTGGGGTTGGGGCCACTTGGCCAGAAGGCCGTTGACCTATTGCCTCAGCCTTCGTTCACTGACCCTGAAGCGCTTTACCTCCAATCCATAACGGATGCTGCTCAGAAAGATATAGATTGGATGGACGGGCGGCACCATGAAGCAGCGCCCCCGCTTGCATCTGAAATTGAAGCATACCAGAGCGCGCAAGCCGTGCAGGCTGCGGCTGAACAGGCTGCTATGGGAAGGGTTGATCCTGGTCTTCTTGCAGCGGAGGCGCGGGTAGCACCCCCTGTCGCTCCGGCCCCCGCCGTACCCTTCGGCCTGGATTTTACGGCAGTTGACCCTGGTCTTCCCGCCCAGGACTTCGACCCTGAAGTTGCCCTCGCAATCGCAGGCATAACTCCAGAATCATTGGGCATGTGAGTAATGCACGATACCCGGCGGCGTCCTGGGCTTGACCGTAGCGAGGACGAACGTCTAGGGCTGAACTTCCGCTCGCCCTTCACTAGATTGTTTTCGCCACAGGAACTTGAGGCCGCAGGGATCAGGCCCCCTGGCAAAAGCGACACCGACCTGATCCAGCCAGAGGCCACAGCCATAGGTTTTGAGGCGGCGAACCCAGCGAAGTTCGCGGACCTGCGCCGTCTTCAGGAAAGCATTGCGCCGCCCCCAGGCTTTGAGCGAGCGCTCAACCTGCCGATTATGCAGAACCCTGAGACGGGGGAGCAACGCTATACCGTACCGGGCATCCTGCCTGAAACCCTGAGCCATGTGCTGAACCTCGCAGCCACCGGCATCGACCCCATCGGGATGCTGGCTATCTCTGGTGTCGGTGGCGGTGTGACGGCACCGGCCCGGCGAGCCCTACCCAGAGGGCTAGGGCTAGGACTAAAAAAGGAGCGCCGCCTTCTCGACAGACTTATAGATAAGCCGAGCGAGGAGTTAATGGCGACCCAGTTCACCGTCGGGGCTGGGCGCGGCAGAGGTACGGGGGCTGCATCGCTTAGCCTGCAACGCGGTGCCGACATAGACGAGCTTGGGTTCTTCAGCGGGATGCGGCGCGCCGCCGAGGCGATCTCGCAGGAAACGATGACCTCGCAGCAAGCCTACAAGATGTTGTTAAGCGGCGGTGCGAAGCCGGAAGAGATAAAATGGACCGGCACCGATGAGTTTCTCGCTGGCCGCGACAAGGTGACGCGCGAGGAACTGCTCGCCCACATCGACGATAATGTCGTGGATGTGCAGGAGGTGACATTGGCGGGCGAACACGCCAAGTTCGCCGAATGGCAACTCCCCGGCGGTGAGAACTACCGCGAGGTGGTGCTGACGATGCCTATTCGGGGCACCATTGATGGCAAGAACATTGGCGAATGGAATAAAATCAGCGAAACACTTTTGGGAGAAGGGGCGGGTAATTCAAATTCACCACGTCACGCTGAATGGCTCCAGGCGATCAAAAACCGCGATGAATTAACCGAGACGCGAGGCCAGGCATTCACAGGCGGTCACTACGGCGATGTTGCGCCCAACGCCCTAGCCCATGTCCGCATGAACGACCGCACCGGCCCCAACGGCGAGCGCATCCTGCACATCGAGGAAATCCAGAGCGATTGGGCGCAGAAGGCGCGGGGCAGCGGTTTTGCTG
>Ga0208450_1000666_pt1 | contig 17927 bp, 22 predicted proteins | sample MalvireepMed_908_FD_184249 | JGI IMG/M metagenome (GOLD analysis project Ga0208450, IMG submission 184249) | Marine viral communities from the Global Malaspina Expedition - Malaspina viral metaG DeepMed_908 (SPAdes) (version 2) | ecosystem: Environmental > Aquatic > Marine > Oceanic | place... | reverse complement strand
GCACACTCGTGGAGGTATAAGATGATCGCGCCCGATCATTATATAGGTGTGTCACGCCGGGTAGACCCCCGCTTCCATTTTATTTTATAATAATTCAGACCCTCAAAAATTCCCAGTAAAAATCTGAATTCAAAACTCATAACTATAAGAGTATAATCATAACCTCTTCGTTGAAATTTTCAACAAACTGTAACGTGAACAGTATCACATATATGTAATGTTATGGGTTGACAAGTTGGGATGCATTGATTATATTGGTATGTGTATAAGGGGATATGTACATGAAAGGATATAGAAGGTAAAGAGCTAAGAAATGACAGTCTCTATACAGTCTCTCTGGAACAATCACAAAGCTCTAGAGGAAATGATTCTCAACAAAGAGAACACTGAGGATATTAGTACTCGGACTGGGATAAGTGTAGATACAGTAGAGCGGATACGTACGGGGAAAGTAATATTAGAAAGAGATCTCGGGCTTGAGCAGGAGCCCGGAGCTGAAGCTTGAGGGGCCGGGGGAAGAAATATGGTATCCTGCTCGCCCCTTCCCATAAAGTACGCTCTCGTACCCCTCTAGTATTTTGTAAGGTTATATGAATTCCAGTAGGGCTGTGGCGGTTAGTGACGCTACTAGGGTTGCTTTAGGGTCTAATAGAAAACCTTGGAAAGAATCTAGGTATAGCCGTCCCGAGCTGCATTCTCCGTCTAGCTTCCAAAGACAGCAGGCGGGGCTGCCTGTTAATCCCGGGCCTCAGTTACATTCGCCAGAGTCTTTTCATAGGCGGATGGCGAAACTGGGGCAGAGGGAATTTGTTCCAGGAGACCAGAGGGTGCGGGCAGAGATGCCGTTATCTCCTGGGGATGTAATAGGAGCGGCAAGGAATGTAGCAAGAGCTGTAAAGACCCTTCCAGAAGTACAGAAAAAGATGCTGGCTATGTTTGGCGGGAAGGCAGGATCTAAATCTCCTGATATGATAAAAGTGCGAAAGGGAAATAGCTCTGATCACGACACAGACTTTGGATTCATCTTATCTGATGGAAGGCCCGTGCCGCATATTGGGGAACACTTTAAAATGGCGGAAGCTATAGCAACGCCTAAAGAAATTGCAGGGCAAACTGTGAAGCGGAATCTAGTGGATGATTTTTTGGATACTGGAGCAATCCGCGTGGACGAGAGACCAAGGCAAGGAAGCGTTCATTTTGAGATGTCCTCGCCTCCTTCTCCCCAGCAGCTCCGGCAGATTGCAAAAGCTGCTAAAAGGTATGGAGTTATCGGGATCGACTATAAAGGGAATTTTCATAGATTCGACACTGTTGGCGAGATGATGCGCTTCTTTGAGGGTCCCTAGGAGAAAGAGTAGGTAATGCCTAAAGTTAACTGGGATATTCCAGCTCAGGCTTTTCTAGAGTCTTATACTTATAGAAAGAGCGCTGCTGATTATAGGCCGAAGAAGAAGAAGAAGAAGGAGACTGAGGCCGAACGTCTAGCTAGAATTGAGGCGGAAGAGCAAGCGCTGTTAGAACAGAATGGAAAACCTACTACTGAGCCTAATAATGACGTAAAAGTCCCTAAGGCCACTAGAGATATTATTAAGAAGAAGAAAAAGCGTAGGGACGCTGAATGGGGCTGGATAGGGTAATGCCCTCCGGTAGAGTAAGGGAAATTTCCTCTGATGTAATGATCGGGGCTCTAAGCGAGACTCGTACTGTGCAGGCCGCGGCTGAGCTGATAGAGTGCTCTGCGCCGTCTATTCACAATCGGGCTAAAGAGGAAGTTCCTGTAAAGCTGGCGGTGCGTGCGCAAGATGAAAAGCTGGAAGATTCTTTAGCAGAGGCTATCATACGGAACAGAGGTGTCATAAGCAAGATCGCGGCTGATGTAGGTATGCAGGTAGGGAGTGTGTACTACTCTATTCGTAAAAAGCCCTCGCTGCAGACTCTAATGCAAGAGGCTAGAGAGCGGATAATAGATCAGGCCGAAGACAACATCTTTGACCGGGTAGAGATTGGAGACTATCAGGCCTCGGTGTTTGTTGTGAGGACGCTTGGTAAAGACAGAGGCTATACGGAGCGTAAGGAGATAGACTCACAAGTGACTCATACGATTGAGAGCTCTCCTACAGACAACTTAGTGAACATGCTGAACAACCTAGCCTCTCAGCAACCTGAGCTGGTCGAAGCTGAGTTCTCTGAATTGCCTACTGAGGATAGGAAGCTCTTGTCCGCTGCGCTGAACAAGCATAGTTCTGAAACGGAGGTAGAGTAAGATGGCTGGACGACTGGGTGTTGTTGCTAGTAACGCTACTAGAACGGCTATAAATCCACAAAGAGGAAGGGCGACTAGGGCTCGTGAATCCGGCTTCAAGAGACTCATTCAAAAGCAGGCTCGCAGTCGGGCAAATTCTCAAGCAGGAAGGGCCGCTAGGGTTCGTGAACCGGCTCGAATGAGGGCTGTTGCTAGTGAGCGTATGCGTGGTATGCGTCGTGGTCTTACCCCTCGGACTCGACGCTAATTACTGAGCAGCCTGACCTCAAGGTGATTGGTAAGAAAAAAGCAATAACCTAATGTCCTATCGCGGCTCCGAAATAGCTAGCTTATTTAAGCCTGATCCTAACGCAGAGAATCTGTCTCCCTCTGAGATAGCACAGGCCCTTATACATAGGGAGAAAGCTGGAGAGAGCCTTATTCATTACGCTCAGTTTATAGATCCTACCTATGTAGCGTATCCGGTGCATCGTTACATAGCTTCTAAGTTGGAAGATGTAGAGCAAGGTCTAATTCGTAGGCTTGCTATATTTGTTCCTCCTGCTATAGGTAAGTCGCGTCTTGCTAGTGAGCTGTTTCCCTCCTGGTATTTTGGCCGTAACCCGACGTTAGAGTTCATTCAAACTTCCTACGATGCAGACCTTGCTTATGGCTTCGGCCGAATAGTTCGTAACATTGTTAACGAGCCTAGATACAAACTCTTGTTTCCAGAAGTCTCCATAGCCGAAGACGCTAAGGCTATGAACGAATGGCATACAACTCTAAAGGGGGAGTATAAGGCTGAAGGCGTAGGAGGAGGCCTGATAGGCTTTCACGCGAATATCCTTAACGTGGATGACCCGTTCAAGAACTACGAAGCAGCTGCGAGTCCTAATGAGAGACGTAAGGTTTGGGACTGGTATACTTCGACAGTTCTGAATCGTCTACGCTCCTATAAGGATGGACCTGGCTCGGTGATCTGTATTATGCAGCGTTGGCATGATGACGACCTGGGTGGACGTATAGAGAAGCTGGCTGACTCTGGAGAGGAAGACTGGGAGATCATACGAATTCCCTCTATCGCGGAAGAAGACGATCTACTCGAGAGATCGGTCGGTGAGGCCTTGCTGCCCGAAGGTCCTAACCAACGCACGATAGAAGAGCTGGAAGTTATCAGGTCCCACAACCCTCCTCGCTTCATGGCCTTGCATCAGCAGAAGCCTGTGCGTGACGAAGGTGAGCTGTTCAACCCAGCGTGGTTCCAAACCTTTGTGCGTAACGAGACACCTAAAGGCCTAACACACTATCTAGCCTCTGACTATGCTTTCTCCGAGGGCAAAGGAGACTACACTGTTCATATAATCTTCGGTGTGGACGGCGAGGGCCATGTGTGGATTTTGGACTTGTTCCGGGAACAGTGCGATATTATGAAAGGTGTAGAGAAAGCTGTTGAGTGGATGCTTAAGTATGAGCCGCTCAAGTGCTTCCTCGAACGTGTGCAGATGAACAAAGTAGTCGCTCCAGTGCTGCAGAAATGTATGCGCGAGGAAGGCGCTTTTGCTGTGCTGGATTCTGTGAGCGTTATAGGCAAAGGCTCTAAGGACTCAGAGTATCGCGCTGGTTCCATTGCAGGCGCAATGCAGATGGGCTATGTGCATATACCTGAGCAGGCCTCCTGGAGAGGTGATCTAGAGTGGGAGCTCTCTAGATTCCCTAACGGCCGCAACGACGATCAAGTGGATGCTTTGTCTCTGATAGGAATGCGCCTGGCTAATCTTCTAGGTCTTACACACAAAGAGCCTACTGCTAACGCTCCACTTGTGATTAACCCAGTAGCTAGATCATTCGATGAAATCCTCCTTCGTGCTGCCAAAAAGCGTAAGGGGCGTTTCTTAAGGCCGGATGCAACTGTAGTTCCATACGTGAAATCTGCGCTAGTAGAAGCGTAGTTCACTTTGTTGAAATATTCAACTGAGATACTATGGCATACCCTAGGAAATCAGTAGATCGAGCTAAGTACTGGCTGAACTTGATCAAGTACTCCCAGCAAAAGTCTAAGCCTTTGTTTGATGCCTGTGACGTGCTGGTTAAGCAGTACTTCAATGAGGCTAGTACGGAGAGGGAGTATAGTGCAGGTTCTGGAGGTGGGTCAGGAGACGAGGAGCATGTTAGGCGTATTAAGGCAGGGATTATCTATGGTTGGATAGATCAGACTTTGTCTAATATGTTGGATAGGGATCCTATCCTACAGTGCTATCCGGAGAATAAGGAGTCAGCGGAGAGCTCTGACCCAGGAGATCCTAATGCTTTGTCTAGGGCGGCTGTGACGTCTAAGATTAATAACTATGTGTATAGGTCTACTAAGCAGCTTAAGGTAGATGAAAAGGTGGCTTTTAATGCAATGGTGTATCCCTATGGGTGTGTGAAGATAGGGTACGAGGAAGACTTTGATAGGGAAGAACAAGAACTGTTGCAGACTGGTGTGGAGCTGGGCGAGTTGGATAGTGCGGAGGATGAGAACTTATTTTTGATGCAGGGACAGGATGTGAGGGTGGATGGAGGGCACGATCATATAAGGCATATTAGTGTGCATGAACTCTTGCTTAAGGGAGAGTTGATTAATATGCCAGATGAAGAAGCAGACTTCATTGGGGAGGTAGTAGGAGAGCATATAGAAATACATAAGAAGTTTCATGATCGGCCTGGCGTGTCTCCTAACACTGCGGTGCAGAGGGACTTTCCCTTTGCAGTGAACTGGCCTCCAGGGATGTTCGTGACTGATGTGTTCTGTACTGAGGGTCCGCAGGATGCTAGGTGGGTGGCGTTTGGATGGGAGCTGCCAATAGATGAAGTTAAGGCAGATCCTAATCTGGAGAACACTAAGGACTTAGAGCCTAGTAGATGGCAAGACGCGCCGGATATAAAGGATGGCGAGCCAGACGATGGATTGGGGGTGGTTAGAGGATGGGAGATATGGGCTAAGAACGCGCCTGTTGGAAGGGGTAAGTTTAGAGATATATTGATCAATGTGGCTGAGGGTCATGATAAGCCTCTTAGGGAAGAAGAAGAGTGGCCTTATGATAGGTTAGAGGACTATCCAGCTGAGACGCTTACCTTTCAGCCCGGTGTGAGGAATTGGTTCCATAAGCCCCCTTTGCTGATGGGTGGTGGTGATACAGTTCAGGCGTTAATGAATGAGGTTCTGGACTCATTCTTGTCTATCATTAGGAAGCAGAAGAATCTGTGGTTGGTAGATCCTGCTACTGGGATAGACAATACTGTTTTGCAGGACTTGGTGGATGGGCCTGATGGGAGTATAGCGGTAGTGAAAGGGCTGACGGAACATGCAGGGAAAGGGATTATTCCACTTCCGTTCCATCAGGTTCCTCCAGAGAAGGGAGAGTTACTGAGTATCTTGCAGCAGATCTTTGACAGGTCTGTTGGTACTCCTCAGCCTCAGCAGATGCCTAAGGTGGATACTGCTACAGAGGCTAGTATAATGGAGAAGAGGAATACGGCTAGAGAGAATAGACGATCTGGGCTGATGTCAGACTTTCAGATTCGTAAGGCTAGAAAGATGTGGCAGCTGATTACTCAGTTTAGGCCCTCTAAGTTGTTCCTTATAGATAAGCAAGCTCCTAAGTTTGCTCAGGTTACAGCGGAGATAGCTAGAGGAGAGTATTTGTTTACGATGGATGTAAGCTCTCACTCTACAGCGGTGTCTGTAGAGAGGTCTCAGTGGATGGACCTGCTTAACCTGTTTGCTGGTCTTACGCCTGTCATGATTCAGAGCTTTGGAATGCCTCCTAATCTGCCTGAGATAGCTAGGAGGTTGTTGGTTAGGGGCTTTAGTGAGAGGGTGGTGGAAGAGATACTGCCTATGCTTGAGCAGGCCGCCAATACAATGCAGCAGGGTGGGGGTGCTCCTGGACAGAATGGGCAAGTAGATGAACAAGGGAATCCTATACCTCCTGAGGATGCCGCGCAGGGAGCTGTAGTGGAGGGTAGGCAAGTTGGGCAGGGAATAGGTCCTTTGGATAGAGATAGCTTTCAGAACGCGACTGTGAATGAGGGTAAACAAACAGGCAATGCGGTGACTGGATAAAGATATGCCTAAAACCGCTACTCCTGATCTTTCTCACGGTGCGTTGATGTCTAGCACTGACATGAAGGATCTTAGCTCTAAGAAGAAACCTAAGTGTAAGATACATGTTAGAATTCCTAAGAAGACTAAGAAGGCTATAAAGAGAGGTTTGAAGTAATGCCTACTTATACATTTGAGTGTTCTAAGTGTAAGCTTAGAGAGGACTTACTTCGGTCTGTAGAGGATAGGAATATATCTTGGCAATGCCCAGCTTGTCACGAGCAGATGAACAGAGTTCCTGAGAGGTTTAGAGCTGACACATTTACTCCTCACTTTGATGAGGGTTTGGGCTCAGATGTGTACTCTAAGGCTGACAAACGTAGGATAATGAATCACTTGGGTTTGATTGAGTCTGGGGATAGGGTAGGTGGAGCGATCAATCTGGACAAGCATGCTCCTCATACGGTCGGACGTGGGCCATTGCAGGGAATTAGGCATGAGTCTCATCCTGAATTAGATGAGAAGGTTGTAGAAGTTGTAGATGAGAAAGGTAAGACTGTAGACAAAACTAAGGTTGGGGATCTGCCTTCTGGTTTGGATAGTGTAAATTGGAGTGAGAAAGATTAGTATAGAGAAGTACTTTTTTCACCTTCTACTCACAGAGCGAAGGAGCGAGTAATGTCAGAAGTAGTTAGGGGCGATACCGGGGAACTAGAGGATGCTAGTTTCCAGTCTGCTCTAGATCAAGAAGCAGAGCAGTGGGGCGAAGACGATCTAGATACGGATGCAGTTTTGGAGGGGCTAGAAGGGGGTTCTAGTTCAGGATCAGAGCAGGGTTTTGGAGGGGAGAGCGACGCAGTTAGAGCTATGCCTACGGATAAGTTTATGGACTGGCTCGACGATAATAATCCCGAGGGCGCTGCTACGGCGAGAGCTATGCAGCGAGAAATGTCTAGGAATATAAACGATACAAATGCTCTTAGATCGGACATCTTGGACGTGAGAGAGCAAATGTTAGATTATATGGGTGGTGAGAATTCTTCCTCAGGCGAGACAAATGAGGAAGACGCCTATGCATTACCCGAGGGAGTGACCGAAGAACATGTAGAAATGTTCAATAAGCTAGCCGATCATTTAGGCTTTGTCCCTAAGTCAGCCCTGGAAGCTGAGGGTGCAGAAGTGGCAGCTACCGACTACACTCAATCCGCTATGCAAGAAGGGGTTGAGCTGTATGGGGATAACTTTGGCACAGTCGATGAAGATGGTGAGGTCACACTAAATCCAGAGATTCAGGCTAGGCTGGACAAAAGACTTGATTCTCTGCAGGATCCGACTAGGGGAGTTACTCCTTTAGACATTTTTAGGCTAGAGTTTCCTGGCCTAGGAGCTCCTGCAGACAGTAGATCTGCTAGAACCACTTCTCAACGCCGGCCTTCTAGGCCTGGTGTTGTGAGAAGGACTACTGGTACCGGCAGGTCTCCAGTTAAGATTTTTGATCCGGCCAAAAACGAAGATCCAAGTTTGATCTTGGATCGCGCGTGGGCATTAGCAAAATCTAAGTATACTAGCTAAAGGATACTATCCTTTGTTTAATAGAGAGGTAAGTGATGGCTGTAGGTGATGCGAACCCAACAATTGTATGGGGGCCGCTACTTTCATCTACCTTGATGGAATACCTTAACAGTGGATCGCTTTTGAACCAAGTTCATAATCGATCTCCATTGTTGAAGTACCTTCGAGGTAGCAACCGGATCAAAACCCTTACTGGTGGTGAGAGGATTAAAGTCCCTGTCATGTACGAAGACAGTGGCAATATCACTCACTATGCAGGCCTTGAATCCTTTGATCCTAGTGGTTATGATGGAATCACGAATGCGTTCTATGATTGGAAGCAGACTGCTGGTATGGTAGTCATATCCGGTCTTGAGAAGAGATCTAACCAAGGTGAGAACAGGGTTAGGGATCTGGCTAAAGACAAGATCATGCAGACTGAGTCCGGTCTGGCCGATACACAGGCTACGGATGCGTACAGTGATGGCACGGCCAACGGGTCTAAGCAGACCACGGGCCTTGCTGCCATGATAGCTACTACCAATACATCTGGTACGTACGCAGATATTAACTTTGGTAACAACACAAAGTGGCGTAACCAGGTGATTACTGGAGTGGGTAATGGAGCTGTTAATCTGATACCTAACCTTCGTACGCTGTATAATGATTGTATAGAGATTGCTGGAGTTAAGGGTCAGCCTGATGCTATATTTACTACTCAGACTGAGGCCGAAACTCTCGAGGCAGTTATTACTCCTGCTGTCAGGTATTCTCCTGGTGGCGATGGGGAGCTCAGTATTAAGCCTGTGTATCGAGGAGCTTCTATCAACTGGGAGGCTAAGTGCCAGTCAGGTACTCTCTATGTACTCAACTCTAATCATGTCTTCTACTTCGTACATCGGGAAGCTAATTTCTCGATGAACCCTGAGGGCTTCCAGCGGCCAATTAACCAGGATGCACTCGCAGCGCAGATCCTTTGGCAGGGCAATATGGGAACTGATCTGCGGGCTAGCCTTGGTAAGCTGACCGGGATTACTTAATAGGGAGGGCCTTATGGCTGTCGGAGATATTTCTAGGGATACTGGCTCCCCTAAGATTGCTGGGGGTATGAGGGTACTAACAGGTACGATCGAGCTGGATGATGCAACTACCGCTTTTGCTTTGGTAGACACAAAGTCCAGGCTATTGGATGTTCAACTGATTGATAATGATGGAGTTGGTACGGCTTCCTGTACTATTAACGTGAATGCTTCAGGGACAGCTACTAACGGCTCTATCTCTGCCTTCGGGAATCATCAGTCTGTTGACACTTACCGTTTCTTAGCCCACTACATTTAGGAGTGAATTCGCATGTGGATGCAGCAAGTCAATAAAGACGATCCTGAGCGGGTATGGCTAAACATCACGAACCGTGATGGGCAGACCATTAGCGCTCACTTTCCAGTCTTTAAGTTCCTTTCCCTTGGTAACACTGCTTCTGTTAGCACGAACGAAGGTGGCTCTAGGGAGGCTATTGTCTCTGGAGTCGTGGCAGATGCAGCAGGGAGTCTTATCGGACTCGCCTACGAAGATATAGCCAATAACGCTCGTGGAGTTGTTCAGGTGTATGGTTACCACGAATCAGTGTTGGTTATGAGGATTCCTACAAGTGTGACTGTTGTTCCTGGTCACTCTGTTGGCCCTGGCAATATGGCCATAGCTAACTCTTTGGGTATGAGCTCTACAGGGAATGATCAGACTTTCCCTTACGGGCCGGTGGTAGCACTTGACACCATTACAGCTACCATGCACTCGCTCGGCACTGTTGGCGCTAACTACGCTAATCATGTGTTTATTCGTTGTTTGTAGGAGGTAAGAGTGACGGGAAGGAGGGCCACCTGATCGACAGGTGGTTCTTCTTCTCCTCTGTTGAATATTTCAACCGAGTATAAAAATGAGCACTTTGTTCGATCAGCATCTCCCGGATACTAGTGAGAAAAAGTGGCCTTGGATCTTGAAGTGGTTAGCTCCTCACGATGGTAGGGATAGGAAGAATCTCCTAACGTCTTGTTCATGCGGGCGGATTATGTGGATGGATTCTTCTGAGAAGATACGTAAGCACCATACAGGTCATAGAATGGTAGTTTGTGAGCAGGGGAACGCTTGGCAGTTTTTTAAGATGAAGACTGGATTACTTAAGTGTAGGACCTTGGGCGAGCTGTTCAGAGACATAATGGAGAGGTCTAAAGAATGAAACTTATGATAGGATTGCCTTGGTACAGTGGGCCAGATGATAGTACTTTCCCACTGTATTTTGACCAGATGAGTTACTATGGTGGGTTGAGGGAGAGGACTTTGTGGAGGGATAAGTTGGGGCATGATAAGTTTATGGAGCTTCTGCCTACTATGCCCCCGTTGGATATGATGCCGGGAAAAGATGGAAGCGCTGATCCTACGGAAGAGGATTGGAAGCGGCTTGGCAAGTTAGAGCTTATGATCTCGAATTACTCTAGGCTTAGCTTGGTGGGGAAGGCTAGAGAGTATATAGTAGATATGTGTTTAGACTGGGACGCGGACTATTTGCTTTGGTGGGATTCGGATATGAGGTTTGACCACTCTACGTTTTTGAGGCTGTTTAGGCATAACAAGCCTGTGGTGGGAGCTCTGGCTTTTACCGCTCGGCATCCTATTCATCCTGTTATGTATAGAGTTATAGAGAAGTGGGACAGTATTAATAAGTTGGATATGATAGAAGGTAGTGATATTGTTTTAGACTATCCTAAAGATCAGTTGGTGGGTAATGAGGAGGTTAAGGGTAAACTAGCCATGGGCGCGGCTATGACGCTTTATGATATGAAAGTGTTTAAGCAGATTCCTAAGCCGTGGTTTTCTAGTACTGGATGTGGAGAGGACTTCTTCTTTAGTGTTAGGTGCCATAAGTATAATATACCTATATACATAGATACTGCTGTGAAGACTCAGCACAAGGAGCATAGTCCTAGGTGGGCAGATGAGGAATCATATTGGCGCGAGAGAGAGGTAGCTAGAGATAGTTACGTTGCACAGTTTGGAAATAATGTAGGACACATTAAAGATGGTGAAGTGGTACAGGGTAAAGATATAAAGCAGCCATCTAGTAATAATAAGCCTGAGGATATGGGAGTAGCTATGGAAGGGATGGTACGCTAAATGGAACCCTTACTTACTATAGCTATCCCTACATATAATAACTATCAGCAGTTGTACTGGTGTTTATGTAGCTTAACATTGCATACAGATTATCCATACAAGATTATAGTGATTAATAATTGCCTTGAGAATGCCTCTAGGCTGGAGACAGCAGTTGAGAATTGCAACTTTGATAAGATAGAAGTGGTACATGCCAAGAAGAATGAGGGTTGGATAGGGGGAATTAACCTAGCTCTTAGCATGACTGATACTAAATTCTTCTGTATGATGAACGATGATGTGCTGTTTTTGCCTCATAGCAATGCGTTTTGGAGGGTTTTAACTGAGCACTTTAATGATCCAGAGGTAGCTGCTGTAGGTCCTTGTAGTAATTATGTAGCTGGAGTACAGAATCTGTATGATATAGGTACAACACCTTTGATTACAGAGACTAGTCTTTTGATAGGCTTCTGTATGTTGGTTCGTACGCAGTTGATGAAAGACATAGGAGGCTTAGATGATCAGCTTTGTGCTGGAGACGATCTAGACTTATCTATTAGATTCTTGAAGATGGGTAAGAAGCTTATATGTAACAAGAGTGTTTATTTGCATCACATAGGTCAGCAAACTGGGCGTAAGGTGCATCCTGAGACCTGGGATTCTGCGGAGATGCAGGAGACTAGTTATAATCAGTTAATTAGGAAGCATGGAGTAAAGGCTTGGTACCAAACCTATTGTGGAGGCTGGAATCTAGTTAAAAGTACCGTGAAAAGTTTAGAAGGAATGAGCGAAGATGATTGGCTAGAAGAGAGGATTAAGCCTTATAAAGGTAACGGAGCTGTGGGAATGAATGTAGGTTGTGGGAGTAGAGATGTGGATCTAGGGGAGTTAAGGCTTATAGATTTAGATATAGCCAAAACTGGAGAGTCAGGAGTGGGTGGAAGAAAGTTCTCTGGCGCTGAGCCGGAGATTGTTTCTAATGCTCTTAGTCTTCCTATACAGAATAATGGGTTAGATTTTATTATAGCTCTTCACTTGTTTGAGCATCTTGTAGATCCACTTGAAGCTTTGCAGGAGTGGAAGAGGGCTTTACGAGAGGACGGTCATTTATTCCTTTCTATTCCAGATCATAATAGAACTCCTACAACTATGCTAGATTGCAGTCATGTTCATGCCTACACACCGCTTAGTGTGTCTAGATTGTTAGAATCTGATGGCTGGGAAGTACATAATTGTGATAGCTTAAGCTGGGGGGTTATAGTTTGCGATGCTAGTCCTGGAAAGGAGGCTGAGTAATGCTTTCTCTAGGAGTTTTCTATAACGCAGAGATTCGTAATAATGGTACTCCTCGTAGAGTAACTGAGGCTTTACATAGAGCTGGTTATACAGACGCAGGTATGAAACGGTACAACAGGCCTCCGTATGATGATGAAGTTGCCTCTCATGACCTATACATAACCATAGATGATGGCCGGGACGACATAGAGTTTGTGCCGCCTAAGCCTAACGCCTGTTGGTTAGTAGATACACATCTTGGCTATGACTCTAGGCTTAAGTGGGCCAAGCAGTACGATACGGCCTTTGTGGCTCAGAAGCCAGCAGTAGAGAAGATGAAGCAAGATGGAGTCGAGAATGTGCATTGGCTCCCGTTGGCTTGTTTGCCTTGTGTAGATCCTAATCTAGCTGAAATGCGCCAGGCCGATATACTGGACGAGGTTCCTGAAAAGGATTGGGATGTATCCTTTGTAGGATTTATAAATAGAGGAATTGAGGGTGGTGGAGGGAATAATAGGATAGAGTATATAGACAGGATCTTTAGCGAGTTCCCGAACTCTTGGCTAGCTTTTAATAAGTTCTTTGAGGAAGCTGCTATTAGATCTGTAAGGTCTAGAGTTAGCTTTAATGTATCTATCCTAGATGATCTTAATATGCGCTTCTTTGAGACTATGAGCTATGGAACATGTCTAGTCACAAACCGGGATGTTGTGGGATGGGAGGATCTTGGCTTTGTAGATGGAGAGCATTTCCTAGGCTATGAAGGCGAAGAAGAAGCTATTGAGAAGATTCGATGGGCTTTAGATAATCCTATGGAGAGGGAAACTATAGCTAAAGAAGGTCATATTAAGGTTCGTGCAGAGCATACGTATGAACATAGGGTTAACCAGATGTTGGATACTATAGGAGTTTAAGAAATGGCTGTTAAATCAGATCAGAATACGGGTGCATGTACTGCTTACTTTAATGACGACGTGGCGGCCACGGACATATTGGTACAAGCTGGAGAGACTTTACTGTATAGTGTTAGCCTACATAATACTACTGCTGCGGATGCGTTCTTCCTATTGTATAACGCTGCTGCTGTCGCGGATGTGACTGTAGGCACTACCGCTGCGGACTATATTATTCCCAACGGTGCTAATGCTATAGTGAATATGAGCTTCTCTAAGCCTTTGCATTTTGCTAAGGGCTTAGTAATAGCCTCTACTACAGCTACTGGAGGATCTAGCGGAGCTGCCCAAGACGCCAGTCTTGGAATAGCTTAACTTTGTTGAATTTTTCCACTAAGGAGGATATGTAATGCCTGTGAGTATACTCCCTTCGGAGGAGAAGCTGGAAAAGAGTCAGAGTAGGGATATGACTAAGGGTGTCCCTGTAGCCTTTGATGCATCTGAAGAGGCCGTAGTGATGACCAAGTATGTGAGTATGGACCCTCATAGGGCGGATTTTAAGCCTGAGGGTGAATGGTTTGAGCAGATTACTTCAGATCTTGGAGGTAAGGGTAAGAGCCTTAGGATTACTGTAGAGGGGGATAATGGAGAGCCTAGGGGAGTTACTATTCATGATGGACTGATTATAGATATAGTTGGTACGTATAGTGGTATAGTGGGTATTGTGCCCGGCCAGCCTCCTATGACGGAAAGGCAGGCTGAGGACTTTACGGAGGCTAATGGAACTAGGATTCCTAGGTTTCAGAAGTGGGATTTTAGGGTTAAGGGTGTGTTGAAGACTAATGGTCCTCAGGCTAGAGAAGCGTTGCATAGGAACGAGGATCAGAAAGTAGCTGACTCTAAGGATGAGATGTTTAAGGCCTTTAAGGAAATGTTTTCGGCGGGCCAGCTTGCTATGAATAAGACGGGTGAGCTAGCTCCTAGCAGTGAATCTGTGCTAAAGGCGGGCATAAAGGCAACGGCTAAATGAGCGATTTTAAGGAACTAAAAGACACTGTCATACGTTACGCAGGGCAGGCTTCTGGAGGAGATTTTGAGAAGCTAGTTACTGTAACTATGAATGGGGTCTATAGACGATTGCTAGATATGTCTAGAGTTCCTCATGAGCATAGAGAGTTTTCTCTTACTACCGTGGCGAATACTAAGAAGTATGGAATGCCTTTGTATGTACGTAGAGTTACAAATATAGAGGATACTGATAATAAGAGATCTATTTGGGCTACGACTGATAGAGCCTACGATAAGGCTTACCCTGGGTATACTAGTACTGGAACGCCTAGTGAAGCTTTCGCATTGGGTGTGAGAGGAGTGCAAGCTTATCCAGCTAGTGATGGGACACTAAGTGTGGTGAGTGATGTGGCTACTGATACAGGGGCTAATTATAAAGTTAGAGTGACTGGGTTTAATACTAGTGGAGTGTTGGTAACTGAGCTAGTTACTATGGATGGTACTACTGCGGTGGACACTTCCAATAGCTACGATTCTACACTAGGCATTGAAAGAGTTACTAAGTCCCCTGCTTCAGGAATTACTTTTGCTGGAAATATAACAGTTAAGGATGATGATAGTAATACTATATCTATTATCCCTCCATGGTGGATGTCTCCTGACTACGAATGGATACAGTTTAGACCTATTCCTGGAGAGGCTGTAACCTATACAATTAGGGCTGAGATGCGAAAGCCTCCTTTGGTTAATGATACTGATTGGCCTGAGATTGATCAGGAGTATCATGACTTGTTAGTTTGGGGGACTACAAAGGATCTTCTTCCTGCATTAGGTAAAGGCCCTACTGGTGATAGACATAGAGCCACCTTTAAGGATAGAATGGGTGAGTTTCTAGCTTTTAAGGATCCTACAGAGAATCATATTTGGGTCTTTTCTAATGTTCAGTCTAATCCTATTAGAGCTCATAGAGGCCCTAGACCTTTGATTACTGGTGTAGATGTGATATGAGGAGGGTTTATGGATAGCTTAGCTATTAGCTCCCGTATTGCAGAGTCTGCTATGGTTGGGTTAATTAAGACTAATACTATGAGTGTACTTATAGTTCCTCATCCTACGGACGATGGATGGCAAGGACAGTTTAGTTTGAAGTGTAAGGGAATTCCTGATAGCGATGAAGGCAAGCAGTTTCTCATGGCCTTACTGATTAATACTTTAGACAGTATGGATTCTTGCGATGGCTGAACCTAGGGTAGGTGAAGAATCTGTAACTAGCCAAATCTTTCGGGTCAGGGGACAAAGGTCTAGGTGGAGATATCCAGATCAGAACCTTACACCTGAGAATTGCGAGATTCTTAGAGATGTAAATCTATCTGAACGTGGAGTAGCTAATAGCCGACCAGGTTATATAGCTTACAGCCCGGATCAGCTTAGTGGAGGCGAGGCTGTGGTAGGATTATTTGATCTGACTTTTAGTGGTGACTCTAATAAGAGAGTAGTTATCACTCCCACTAAAGTTTATACAGATACTGGTTCTGCTAGAGTAAATATTACTGGTACGGCTTTGTCTGGAGGGGCGGATAACAAGATTCATGGAGTGTTTATAAAAGATCAGTTTGTGTTTAGTAACTCTGTAAACACAGTACGGAAGTGGAATGGGAATGATAGTACTCCTACTAATACTTCCGACTTAACTACTGTGCCTTGGACTAAGGTTGATGGGTTATTCTTACATAAAAACTTATTAATGATTTGGGGACCCACTGAGAGTAGTACTAAGTATAATACTAGAATTAGATGGTGTGATATTAATAGGCAGACGTACGCAGTAGATATAAACACTTGGCCTGATACTAATAGGTATGAGATCTATGACGGTGGAACTCCTATAGTAGGCTGCGTAGACAACTGGGGGTTGGCTCTTATATTTAAGAGCGATGGTTTGTACCAGGGAGAGATTTTCTATGATCCTATAGGGCATATAGATTTCCGCCTTGGTAAGCCTATAAGAGGATTTTCTCCTATAGCTAGTAAGAGCTTAATTGCAAGACCAGAGTTTGTTTTTGGAGTGGCTCAGGAAGGGCTATTTATTATTAGGCCAGATTTGAGTTTTACTTTAGTTAGTTCTGATGACTCTACAGAATGGTTTAACCTGAATCAAGATAGGTTGCAGTATGCTCAGTCTTTCGTGTCTGAAAGGGATCATCAAGTAAGGACTATTATTTCTTCTAGTGGCAATACTAATAATCAAGATATAGTTTTAGTTTGGGACTGGGATACTGGAGACATTTGGATAGATAGGCCATCTCATAAGCTTAATTATGCAGAGAAGCTTCTAGTTAGTGGAGAAGAGTTTCATTGGACTGGGAGTTCTACAGGGTATTTATATCAAGGAAATAAGATTACCTATTTAGATGATGCAGGAACTGGTTATAACTGGCGTATTAAAATGAGTCCTAACGACCTAGGCCTGCCTGGTAGGCAGAAGCATGTCCTTAACGTAAGGACTTTTCATAGGAGACGTGTTGGTCAGCAAGATATAAGCTTCACAGTTCATATAGATCAAGGCCGAGAACCTAGTGTTAATGGAACTCTAGCTGTTGCTCAAACTTCTAAATGGAATGCAGGACGAAAATGGAGTACTGGAGAATCTTGGCCTGGAGCTTCGGCCCGTGTTACGGACTTCTTTGTAGATAGAATGTGCGAGACTATGGCTCCCGAATGGGTAGGCCAAGGCCCATCTGGTATTGAGGGATATATAGTTGAATATATCCCCCTTGAAGGTTAATCTACTTTGTTGAAATATTCAACCAAGGAATTTAGCTATGGCTTCTATTGTTGACCCTTCGGTTGCGTTACCTGTTGCTGGAGATGACCAAGATGCTGAGCAGATAACTGACTGGATAAATGCTATTAAGTCGTTTGTGAATGGGTCTAATGCAGATGAGGAAAATGTAGATCTAACTGGAACGGATGGGATTGTTGGAAAGAGTACAGCTCAGACTATCACTGGCTTGAAGTCTTTTGTTAGTACTTCTGCTGCAGCTGGTGGAGTTAGGGAGGTTATGCAATTAGGCTTAAATCCTTCCACAGGAACTCCAGCGGCTAATGATGGTGGTAGGGTAGTGCTGTATGCGGACGACGTAGGGGGTGGGGAGAGTGATATAGCCTATATTGACTGGGTTGTAACCACAGCGACGGCTGGTAGTGAGGTTGGGAGGTTGGATTTTTATGTGGCTGCTAGTGGGGCCCCTGTGTCTCAGGTACAGATTTTAGATGGGAGTTTTATTCCTACTACTGATAGTGACGTAAGTTTAGGAATTACAGGGACTAGATGGAGTAACTTGTTTGTAGATGCTGCAACTATAACTGGAAATCTCAGTGTGGGAGGAGATTTTGATGTAACGGGAAGTTTTGATATGAGCGATGCTGATATTACTAATATTGGAAGCATTGCTCTTGATACTATTACGAATGACGGCACGGATATTACGTTGGATTCAAGCGGTGATATTGTTATTGATGCGGCAGGTGGTAATATAGAATTTAAGGACGCAGGTACGCTTCAATTTACAATAGACATGGATGGTACTTCTGGTGCTCAAGTCATAAAACTGGGTGTGGATTCCGACGACTTAATTTTTCAACAGTACGATGGAAGTGAAGTTGTTCGTATAGCTGATGACCGAAGGCTTTATTTTTTCGATAAAGGCGGAGAGTATATTTACGG
>Ga0208450_1000663_pt1 | contig 17978 bp, 17 predicted proteins | sample MalvireepMed_908_FD_184249 | JGI IMG/M metagenome (GOLD analysis project Ga0208450, IMG submission 184249) | Marine viral communities from the Global Malaspina Expedition - Malaspina viral metaG DeepMed_908 (SPAdes) (version 2) | ecosystem: Environmental > Aquatic > Marine > Oceanic | place... | reverse complement strand
GCCTTCTTGTACGACACTGCAAATATCTGTTGGATAATTATCTGAGTCCACCCTGTTCAACACTGTAAATGCCACCATTGCTTGACCGATAATCGGTTCGGATCTAGCTTCGAAATATATTGCCATCGCCAAACAGATAACGGCGGCTGTCATTAATTTTTTCCACGACATAAAATAGAATCACACATGTGGTCAGCTTGGATATTAACTTTTCGATGTTTAGAATATTCCTTTTCAGCTACTAGGAGAATATCTTTAAATTTGGTATTTCCCAATTCTATTTCCTCTAGGCAGTACCACATTAATTCCAATAAGTCGGCTATTTTTAATTTGGTTTTTTCTACCGAATCAAGCTGCTTAAATAAGTGAAGCTGCTTTTGAACACGTTTTTCTATTTTATCACAGGCGTGTGCAAATTCTTTGTTTTCCCATTTAATAGGCGCTGGAATATCCCCGGTATGTAACTCAGCAACATCATGCCATAAAGCAGCACGAATAAGATTATTAGAACTGTCAGGCCACAAATCCAACAAAATACTTGCCACACCCCAAGAATGAGAAGCCACAGTTTGCTCCTTAACATTAGTTATCGTGTGCCACCTTTTGACGGCCCCGCCCTTTCTCAGCGTTTCTTGTCGCATTTCTTTCTATCCTTCTTAGTAGCCACGCACGACACGCAACTTTCCAATCACATTTGTCCGGCATATTTTCAGTAATAATTGTTATCGCTGCCTTATAGTCTTTCTTTTTATAAACACCCCAAGCTCGTACCATCGGTATTGCAATATCAGAAAAGAACGGAGTAAGAGAAAACCTTTTCATATCAAATTTATAATTGGCAGGAGAAGAATAACCACACCACTTATGGAACAAAGCTGTGTCTGCTATAAAGCAGTCAAGATTTTCCTTCCATATAGCTGGATCGTTTATTAATGGATAGGGTTTAACTTCTTGCATTTCATAAGGATCCATAGGATGTGGATCTGGAATACCTACCCTGTTTAATACCTCTACATATGCGTGATAATCGTTACTAACCTGGGTATATCTATCTATTTCTATGCCCACCCGAGCAGCTATATATTCTTGCAGCATACTCATATGTACAGCGTTAGCTCCATAGGCCCCCCAGATAATATCATTAGAACGGTTGAATACCGTCATCGTTAGTTTATCTTTTCGTATCCGAAATGCGATATTTAAATTACAGGGAAAGTCTTTGCCGCTTTGGTTAAAGTCGGCGTATGGATCCCACATACTAATAACGGCTCTACGAGTGTTTGGTTCATCTTTTAACATTTTAACCAGTTCATCTAATTGGTCACGGTTAAAATGTTTTCGCCACCTATATCCATAGGCGGCATTAAAAGTAATCCCATTGTCACTAAATTGACTAAACGTATTGTTATAACGGCTTATCCATTCTACGTCATTACAACCAGCCAGCATCCACAGCCCTTCCATTAAATGGAAGAAGGGGTTAGCGTCCCGTTTTTCGTTGAATAAAACACGTTCACAAGGATAAGCGTAAACGGTTGAAACAGGATATGGATGTACTTTAGTTTGACCGACCCTACTGTCTTGTATATCGCCATACGCATCTAAGGATCGTAACCCTACAACGTAGGCTTCATTAACATTACGACTGAGTATAACTTTCATAAGCCTTTTTCCACGCTATCCTAACATCAGTTCTAATGCCGCCACCCCAACTGGTCTTAGTGTATTTTTCAACGACCTTAACAAAATCGGGATGTAATGCAGCAAGTTCATTGCTACACCTGTCCATCATTTCCGGGTTTCGGTAAACGCTGCAACCGCCTCTAGCGTTGCTTCCTGATTGATTATGGGCGTATTTGTAAAACACAAGATTTTTATACCCCTTCCGGAGGAGTTGTAATGTCATATCAAAATCTTGTTTAGTATCTATCCTATCGAACTTAGCGCCGGTGTCTAATACTTTTTGTTTATCGTATGCCAGTAAACGCATCATTCGTGCTATTTCTTTAAAGTCTGCTTTTACCCTATTGTTTCCTTCTCTAGCACTTACACCCACATGGATATGATGGTCTAACGCCGTTTCAATTTCGTGAAACATTACGGCGACATTATCTAATTCTGCTTTATGCAGTTTTGTGCCTGAAGAAAATGTTCTAAAAGCAAAAGTTAAATCATCATCCATCATTACAAACTTATTGCTTTCGGCATTTTCAAGTATCCATTGCCGTGTAGGACTTAACCTATCTATATCTCCCGGCAATACCACCACATTGGGAAACTTGTAGTAACGGTCTTTTTCTGCATCTTGAACTACCAAGCGAGTACGCTTAATCAATTCAGGCGAAAAACTCTTTAAGGTTGTTTGTTTATCAGGCCGTCCTGCGGTGTGAATATAAATCAACATTTTATCGCTTATATGGTTCGGCAAAAGATAAATCCTTATAGTCGCGAGTTTCTCGGCAACGCCCGCACACTCTATTACCTGCGCCCCAGCTTTGGAACGAACGAGAACACAAAAGGCAGTTTCTTTCCTTATAAGTTATCTTATTTCTATCCGGTCCATAACCGGGCTTGGTATTATAGCCATACGGCTTGTTCACCCAGGCCATCTATACCGGCTCCTTGGTCTACCTTCCCCATGCTTTACACGTTCATACTTATCAAATTCACAAAGCTGAAATTGTATGTCATGCAATTCTAATTCTACGAAATTTTCAGGCCAGTGTTTCCATCTCATTTCGAATAATTTTTGCATAATAACTAAGCCGTCATTACCTTTTAAGGTTGATTTAACAGGCTGTTCAAGGATACGATTAATTCCTCGTTTTGCACCAGGGCCAACAGGACACCAAGTGTTGCGATCAGTACAGCTGTGAAGTACAGGGGTGTGTATTGCATCTTGTAAGATCTCTTTTGTCATAAATCCAGTGCCGCCAAAGCCTTTCAGCTGCATCATTGAGTTAGCTACAGCTTCCCAACTTTTAGATTCCTGTGCTATTTGCACAAGTAAAGGACAAGTTTCCCAAAGGGGAGTAAGAAAATAATCCACTACAACATTCTGTTTTGGAGCCTTAATTCCTTGATTGGTAATTACATAGGCACCCGTGAATACTCGTTTTTTATCTAGTAGTCTTAAATGCGCTGTGGCCTTAACACGGTCTGCTTTATCAGCATTCCAATGAGAATGCCATCCAATGGCTTCAAAAAATTCTATTGTTCCAAAGTACCGAAATAAGGCGCAGTTAAAAAGTTGAACTTCTAACGGGTCTTTGGAATGGGGATCTAACGCATTTTCCCAGAACCAACGGGTCGTTCGGTCATGGGCGCGTTTCACATTGGTAAACTTATACTCTCGGAGTATTGGATCGTCTGTCCAAGGCCAAGGCATACCGTTTTCTTTATGAAGACGGATAGTTTCTCTTTTTTGCATAAACTTATAGAATTCTTTAGTTCGCATAATTCTTCCTTACTAGCCTTCTAAAAACCATTTTAGCATATACCTATAACTCAGAAAAGGTGAACCTAGTGCGAGGCATTATTACATGTAAATTTTCCCGCGCTCGAGTTACTCCTACATAAAAAACCCTACGCTCATTGTCAGGGTGTTTTTGCATATCTTTATATGTACGGTTTGCCATATCACTAAACAAAATAACATTATCTGCCTCGCCGCCCTTTGCACTGTGTATTGTGCTCAGGCGTATTCGCGGGGTTTTAGTAAGTTTTTCACCACGACGCAACGCAGCCACTAAATAGGAACGTTCAACTAAAGACATTTTCTCAAAGGCATCGTGCCAAATATCATATCTGGAAACACCCCACTCTGTTTTTAAATCTTCTAAATTAAAGGTTCCCTCTTCAGGTAAGGCGGTTGTTTTTCGCTTTAAAAACTTAAGACATTTTTTAACTGCCATTGCATCTAAGGTTTCACCTTGCCTGAGCTTTTCCCAGTTCTGTATGGCAGCAAGCGAATTTTCTTTTACAGAGCGCTTCTCATTACGTTCATATATAAGACCTTCTCTACGACACTGTTCTTCTACTCTATCAACTAAATAGCTGTTTCTGCCTAGGACTAACCACGTTCCTTCTGTCATATCAATATTATCTGTAGTGGTATGATAAATAACAGCGCCTTTGCTTTCTTTACTTTTCCAAATTTTTGGTCTGCGTACAGCAACTCTGTTAATAATCATGTTTGCTGTAGTGTGAATATTTTTTGGGATACGATAAGATTTATCTAAAACTTTCACAGCACCCTTTAGTTTTACAAAGTAAGCTAAATCTGCCCCTGCCCATTGAAAAATAGCTTGGTCATCATCACCAGCTATCACAACCCGTTTAGCTTTTCCTGCTAACTTGTGAACAACTTTCCATTGAAGTTGGCTAAGATCTTGAGCTTCATCTACCACTAATAATTCTAATTCAGGCACATATCCTTGTGCTATATACATTTCCAACATGTCAGTAAAATCAAACAGACCCCGGCTATCTTTAAATTTCTTTAGCCCTTTATGTACTCGTTCTATTTCATGCCAGCCTAGGTCTTCTGTATTTTCTCGCCATTGCTCTTGAAGCGGTATACAACGTAGCCGTGATAAACCAGAAACAAATAAAGCTCTGTCTCCAGGTAGCGAATTGGAAGTGGTGCCTTCGCTTGAAGCAATACTGCCTTTTAGTTTTAGACCTAAGATTTCACCGAATTCTTTAATTTGTGAACGGCTAAGAACACGTTCACGGTTCATACCCAACATACGAAAAGCTAGACTATGTAATGTTCTAAAATACGGCAGTCGTCTTTCAGTTAAACCAAAGCGGTTTTCAGCTCTTTCAATGGCTTCTTTAGCAGCTTTCTTAGTGAACGCTACAAACCCCATGTGCTCTGGATCTACACCCGTATCTAAAGCATCTTCTATTAGATTCAACAGGTAAGTGGTTTTTCCTGTTCCTGGTGGCCCAAGGATTATTTCTGGACTAAAGGACATCGCCGCCCATATCCGGTAATTCAAAAGACGCGTTCATATCCTCAAATTCTTCAACATGCCAGACATTAACCCCCTTGCCCTTAATTTTAAAAAAGTGAGAATGGCAACCCATTTCTTTAGAAGTTAACTTAGAAATGATTTGTGATCGGGTGTAATATTTAAAACCGTTACGAACTAAAAATTCTTCTATATCACGCAACCTAAAATATGTACGCAGTTTAGCTTCGTCAGTAGGATCTGGTCCTACCCACGGTCTGCCTAATAGCAATTCCTCTTTTGCGTTAGCTCGTAATCTACTATCTGTACAAAAGGTAATGAACAACTCATTAAACTGATCACTGATACTGGCTTCTTTTGGCTTATCTAATTCTACGCAATTGTCTAACAGTGTTTGGATTAGGCTTTGCCATTGACGTTCATTAATTTTTGGAGGCATGAAATTAATGGCTTCCATACAGGCTTTCTGAAACAGGGTCTGCTTTTGCAGCTGATCTGTATTAAGTTCTAGGGTTGTTGTATTGACTTCTAGAAACCACACGGGCTGGTCTGTAGGCAGTTTTCGTAAGCCTGTCATCGTAGGCATTGCGCCACCACCAATGCCGTATTTTCGTGTTCGGCAAAGCGCTGAGTTGCAAAATGCAGCAATTGGCTGATCGTTACATTTGTAGTTGTAATCCTTTTTACCAATCTGCTTTACAATCAATTGAACTTCTTTAGAGTCCAGTGGCGGATCCATACACTCCGCATTTTTATTTTCTATTTCTTGTTCCCAGTTGTCTGGAAAAGCCTTACGACAATACACCCCTAATGCAAACAGACCATTGTTTCTTGTCCCTTGAGGAAAACCCTGTTGTACAAGAGCCTGTAAACAAGGTGGCCCTTCAGGAAGAATATTTCCAATTTCAAGAACTTTAATGTCCTTTAATTGTTTGGGCGTGACTCTAATTTCTTGTACAAAATCTAAAAATTTATCAATGGGTAAGGCTTCACCATTTTTATCCAAAGCGTAACGAGTACTTTTTTTACCACCGAAATAGGGCATGTTCAGCCAATTCCCTAAATCGCCTTTATCTATAAGAACTTTGGTTTGCTTTGGGAAAATTTCGGAAGTGCCGTATCCCAGACAAGCCGCTATTTCATTTAATTTAGCTTGCAGCTCTTTTGCAGGAATAGGCTCGGTTAGAAAAAGAATTAAATGGCAACCGCCCGACTTAGACCGAAAAGGTACTAAGGGTAATTTTCGTTTATAAAAACTACGACTAAATGAAACTAAATCCAAATCATAATTATCTATATCAATAGCACCCCACTGACACATACTCGTACTGTTGATTGGTATAATGCCAAGGGTTTTTCGTCCGGCTAAATGCCGAACCCATAAAACTTCTGTTACAGGTTCACGGATTGTAACGGCTTGGCCCTGCTTCTTTTTTGTTTCTGGATCAGCAGGTTTATCAGCAACGGTATATTCACCGTATGCTTCCTCCATACCCTTAAACAACTCCATAAATGCTGGCGCATAAATAGACATAACACACCCCCCAAAAAGAACACCCCTCTCCGAAGAGAGGGGCTAGTCTTTACATAACTTCTTCAGCGGGAGTGTGCTTGACTAAAACTTCGTTCTGATTGATAGAACTAGCGAAAGCCTTTGCGCCTTGGTACAGATCACTATCAGTTACCATACCAGCATCTGATATTGCCCATCCTTCCCAATGGTTATCGTCTTTAGATTCACCGGTTGTTTGCAAATTATACATGAACCCATATGACGGCGGACTTTTAGGACCATCCTTTGTTTGGATAATTTTCTGCTTAATCATAGTGTTCCATTTACGACTATGTTTAAGCTGAGTGCTGCTCATGCTTATAAGGGCCTGTTCAGCAGTGCCGTCACCGTTTGAATGTACTACAAGAACGTAGTGTTCAGCCGTATCGGATAAAATATTACCCTCTGGGGTTATAGCCTGACCTTTTTCATTACGGTCAAATGCTGGGAGTGTGTCTGTTCTAGAATACTGTTGAACCAGCCCACCTCTTTCCGGTTTCCATTCAATGATTTTGAATTTAAACCCACAGGGAATTACGGTTACGCCTTCGTCGGCTTTCCATAACTTTCCTGTTACGGTATTCATAATCATTCCTTCTTCAGCGCCGTCAATAAACTTACCGTCACGTTTGGCTAGTTCAGGAGACATTTGTTGAAGTATTTTAAGAAAAGGTATTGCCAGATCTTGCCCTGTAATACCTTCTTGACCATGACCAGAATCCGCAGCCATTTCATTTAAAAGTTCGGCTGGGACCTGTGACTCTAAGTTTTGTACTGCTTTCGCCATCAATCTATCCTTTCTTAATGGTCGCTTTTTGCCCTAGAAAAGCTCCGAAGAGCTCAAGCGGAAAGGGCTTACCGCTCTCGACCTGTTCACGCACAAACGCTTTTAATGTTTGCGAATGAACCTGTTCTTTATCAGTTGGAGTTAACCCCAGTTCAGATAAAGCCTTTATAGCTTGGGTTGCGTCATTCGTTTTTTGTCCAACATCAACAGAAACAAGGTGTTTAATTAAATCACCATGCCCATTCTTTTTTAACCATATATGGGCTTCCTCAACGCGGTCCTTAGGTATACTGGCACCAACAAAAGGTTTGATCGTTACCTTAACACCATCAGTGTTTGTAAATTCCATTACCCCTAGTTCCATCATAACGTCAGGAAGGGTGCGTGTTTCCATTTCTAGAATTTCTTGCCTAAATTTCTTTAATTCAGTTTCTTGTTTTTGAAACTTTGTGTGCATTTCTTGCAATTGTCCAACTAGTTTTCCTACTTTAGAAAGTTCTTTGTCTTGTGGAATACTAACATTTTCAATTGCATCTTTCTCTATTTCTGAAAAAATATCATCCATAACTTTCTTCCTTATTGTAATAATCTACATTTACTTCGTAGTAGTCCTTTTCCCTTTTTTCCCATTTAAGCATTTTTAAAAACCCATTGGTCTTTTCGGAAGCTACCATCATACATAAACCCATGATGATAGGATCTCCAGACAGCAACAAAAAATCTTCCTTATCATAGTCGCTTAAGACCCTTTGAATTTTTCTTAGAATGGGGGTTGCAGAAATTACAATTTGGGCATTATCCGGCAATACAGCCACGAGCTTACCGTAATGCCTAGCCGGTAAAAAATTTCTACCGTGCATTTCTTGTGTAATGAAAACTCGTGACATCCAGCTTTCTACCTTTCTACGCCGGTTAAAATAGTAGCCCAAACAATTTTATGCTGACAAGCAAAATTTTATGCTGTCACTTCTTTTAGCACAGTAAGGTTTTTCTCCAACTCATGCCACCCCGCCAAACCACTATGATCAATCCAAGTGTTCATAGCATTACGGCTACCCCAAGCAATAGAGGGTATTTCCCAGATCATCCACATAACAATCTGTTTTATATTTTGGACACTGGCTTCATCAGCTCTTGTTATTGCCTGGGTTAAATCGTTGACAAGAACTGCGGTTAAGAATTGGCCGGGATAAATCCCATGTTCAATATACCGCTCGGCTGCTTCTTTAATAAGAGGTGTTCCCTCTAATTTACTATAATCAATTTTCATTTTCATTTCTCACTTCTCCATGTTGCTTGATAACGAGCCAATGCTTCCATTACTAATTCTGCATGTTCTAGTTGGTTGCATATACAAATGTCCGTGGTTAGTTCAAGATCGTTTAATTGCACTTGTTTAACCAAATAGTATTCTGGTTGAGCAACAACGGTTTCGTTGTCATTAAACACCGCCTCAATTACATATTTAAAGTTTATATCCATTCGCGCCATTTATCTCCTGTTATGGCTTGTGCTAATGAAATCTTATCTCGGAGCGCTTTTATAATTTTTTCGTCAACCGTACCTTTACAGACAAGATCCAGATACGTAACTGAATGTTTTTGACCAATACGATGAGCGCGATCTTCCGACTGCAAGCGTTTTTCCAAGTCATAATTGTTTGAATAATAAATGACAGTAGTCGCCGCAGTGAGCGTAATGCCATAACCACCTGTCTGAGTATTGCCAAGAAAAAACCGTGTAGGAGAACTTCCATCCTGAAACTGTGATATAGCCTCAACACGTTCTTCATCTTTAGTGTCTCCGAAATATGTAACCAAAGAATCTTTGCCATAGGTCTTAGTTATTAAATCTCTTAATAAGAATACATCGTTACGATAATTAGCCCAAATTATAGCTTTACCCGACATCTCTTCTAGAGCTGCCATAAGTTCAGTTGAACGGTTGTTTTGAATTTGTACCAACTGCCCTTCGTCTGTTGGTAAAAAGCCGCATGAGATCTGGTGTAGTCTCAATAGCTGTACAAGCACGGTAGTGGTGGTAGCTTCGCCTTCCTCTAAGAAGGCTATTGCCGTTTGGCGCATCTGTTTATAGATTTTGCTTTGCGGCTTGGTCATTTCAAATTCTCGCCGCATGTAAATTTTATCTGGCAGGTCTAAGCATTCTTCTTTGGTTACGCGGTAACTAAATTCTTTTATTATATCGTGTAGCTCGTCAGTGTTTTTATACCCTGTTACCTGTTTAAAGTTTCTTCCACCAAAATGCGCGTCGTTTAAAATAGCGAACTTGTTTCTAAAGCTATAGTACGAACTAAAACCCAGTAGGTGTGGATTTAAAAAATCACACTGGCTAAATATATCTAAGGGAGATTTAGTAACTGGTGAACCTGTCAGTATCCTGCGGTACCGTGCAAACATACTAAGTTTAATCATAGCCTTGGTACGTTTGGCTGACGGTGTTTTGATAATGGTACTTTCGTCTACAGCCAACATACTTATCCGGGTGTTTAAAAATTTGTCTATTACCAAGTTTCCTTTTTTGGTAATTACCGCGTCAATGTTAATAACCAAAATGTTTAAATCGTCGTTTGGTTCAAACAACTTATTCAGTTGCGCCTTAACTCCCTTTGTTAATCTACTAGACCAGATACCAATACGAATGGGTATGTGCTCCGGCATGTGGGCAGGAATTTCTTTTGAAGACCAGTTCCTATAAACCCCTTTAGGTGCAACAATAATGAGTCCTTGTATTTTGCCAGCATCAAACAGCATGGCAGCATTATCCAATAGGACTTTAGACTTACCCGTACCCATTTCCATGAAGTAGGCGTATTCTATCTTATCCCAACTAAGGTCAAGTGCCACTAGTTGATGAGTATAGGGTTTAGTCTTGAACGGGTAATTCACGCTTTCTCAACCCTTTCTAACTTCTGAACGCATTATAGCAACTTAAACAGGTTGCGACAACTGGGACAATGTGGCGCTATACACCCGCGCGAGGAGAATTTTTTTCTAAGAAACTCCCACTGTAAATAACACTATACGAAAAACACGGCAATTCGTTCCAATACCTTGCCAATACCGGCAACTCATTGTTAATGTTAAAAAACTTTGTCAACGAATTGCTGAATTGGCGAATTGGCTGTTTTTATGAGAATTAAATTCGATTTTCTGATGGAATATTAGCCAATACGGTAATACCAAAGCTGGAAAGCTATAGTGGCCTTGGAGTTAGGACGAATTGGCAAGGTATTGTTTGCTGTTTCTAGCCAATACCTAGCAATACTCACTATTCAGATACAGCGTCCATTACCTTCTGCATCGCTTTAGAATCTAAACCCTTGCGAATACCTTTTATCACATCAACAGCAGCATCACTTCCTATATCAATAGCTTCACCGCCTACGTCAGTTGCTGTAGAAAGAATATGTTTGGTTGTAGTTTCTATTTCTTCTGGTGTAGGAAGAGGCAAATCTGAATTTTCTGGTGATTTTGATACATCTTTAAGAATACGCACATAAGCATTTCTTCGTACTTCTGGGCTAAGACTCATATCAAGCCCTCGTGTCATATTTTTAAGGTTTTTAGGATTAGAAAGATACTTAGCCCCGAGGCGCAGCGCAGCTAATTTTGTTATAATTCCAGGTATTCCAGAAGAACCCCTAAAGGCTCCTTCTACAGCCATTAGTGAACCCATACCCCCTAAAGTTACTCTTCGTTGTAAGAACGTAGATGGATCAGGAACTTTAAAACTTGCTGCCGCTTCTACAAGTCTAAAGAAATTTTTCAGATCTTTAACACCATAGTTGCTATATCGTAATACCTCTTCTAATACTTCATCGCCCCCGGCAGTACCAATCCCTAGTTTTTCTTTTAGAGCTGAGAATACATTTTTGTGGGGTTCTTCTAAGTATTTGGGATTTTGCAGAACATTATCCATATATTGACGAAAGTTTTTCTCAATTTGTTTTTGTCCAGTAATACGTCTTAGCTGTTGAATAGAATCAACAGAACGTAAATTAAAGAGATCACTAAACAATTCATCTTTTTCTTTTGAACCAGCTTTCTCCCAAGTCGCCTTAAATACATTTTTATCTACCCGACCAAACTTTTTACCTGTAGCTGAATCAAATTTTACTAGGCCCTTATTAAAGTAGGAATTAGCTTTCTTTAATGCCTTGGCGATCATTACGCCGGTAATAGCATCGGGGTCTGTAGAAGGCGCTCCATTTTTAAATTTCCCCGTAAAATTCAGTGCGGGACTATTTAAATCACCTTCCATGGCAGTTTTCATTGTTACGCCTTCTTCAACGCCTTCTTTAGATGAACCAAGTATTCTTCTGAGTTCCAGCATCTTTGCTTGATATTGAGTGGGTGTAATACGTTTTGGAAAATCAACAGCTTTTTGCGCCCATTCTAAAACAGTATCTTTTAAAATTTGGGGTTCGTCTGCTGAAGTACGGCCAGCCTCGGCCATTTGTGTAATCTTTTGGGCAGCTTCTCTGAGCCTGGTTGTTGGAATAAATGCTTGTTGTGCTTCTGGTAAGTGCTTTGTCTGATTAAAGAACTTACCGTAGAGTTTGCCAGAAGTATAATTAAAGAAATCCCATTTTTTACTTGCCCGATCTACCATTTCACGACTCAAGGTAGCAGACGTGCTAACAGTAGGAGCAAAGGAATCAAGCATGTCATATAAGCGATTATTTAAAGCAACATCAACATGTTCAGCTGACCGTTTGAACGGGCCTCCAACAAAAGGTATAACACCGAGAACTTTAGTTACGCCTTTAATTGTTTTTCTACCAGTAGCTTGAACGATACCAAACGGTACCCTATAGGCTTCAGCTAGAGATGCTAATTCTATGACTTTTGGATCAGCGGTTCCAAATAGTTTTCTAAACCCTAATTTAATCACTGCAGGAGGAACTCTCAGTAATGGACCAATTGCCTGTACATACCCTTCTGCTTTAGCTTCTCCTAACACTGCTCGTTCTGTTGGTTTTAGTGCTTTTTCTACTGTTGAAGGTACTGCTTCATAAAAGGGATCTTTTTGAAACCAACGCACTGCACCATCTATAGTATCAAATATAAGACTTCCACCAAGGGCTCCAGCAACACCACCACCTCTTATTCCTGCTTGTTTACCACGAGCAAGTCCAGCCCCTACAGCTTCACCAGCCATAGCACCAGCCGCTGTGAACGACTCACGCCCCACAGGCATACCTAAAACTCGTTCAGTTAGAGGTTTAAGTCCAAATTCACCTTCTGATCCTAAAGGAAGTTTGCTTCCTATTTGTTCTTCATAGTCTTGCAAAGAAAGTTCATCAGCAGCTCCAGGTGGAACCGCAACCAAACCTTCCTCTGGAATAGCCTTGGCCTCTGAGTCCCAAACGAAGGGGTCTATTCCAGGTTCTGTTGTAAAATCAGCTGCAAATGGATCTTGTTCGGCCATTTATTGAATACCCAATACTTTTTTAGCGGCTCCAGGACCATACCACTTATCGAAAAACCCTTGAACTTCAAGTGTAGGATTATTTTTTAATATTCCTATATGTTTTTTCCTTCTGGCGACATTCTTTTCTGCAGGAGTATCATCCCCTACTTTTCCTGGTTTTATTTTTCTTTTTTTAAGTTGTACTAGGAGGTTGGTTTGATCATCAATACTTCTCTGAAACATAGGAATAGCTTCTTCAAGCGCTGCGAAAATAGCGCGTTCGCTTGTAATAACTTTGTCAAATCCAAGAGCTTCTTCACCTTTTTCAATATCTTTAGAATTTATTCTACCCGCTCCTTTTACGGTTCTAGCATATTTATAAACAAGTGAATTTGTTAAAAACTTTGCAGCAGATAAATCTTTATTAAACCAGTCAACAACATCTGGTTCAACTTGTTTTGTGTCTATATCTCTTTTAAATTGATGGGCAAAACTAGTAAATTCAATAACTTCACCGGCCACAGCGTCTAATATATCGTGAATGTTCTGAATACCGCCTTTCATTTTAGCTACAACTCCAAGAAGTTGTTGAGTCCCACCCTGATCCTTTCGTAGTTTTTGTAGTCTTCGAATTAAAGCAATACCTTGACGACCAGAGTCAATTTTATTTTGTATCTTAACTGACGCACTTGCAGTAACTTTAGGTATCTGCACGTCGTATCTAACAAGACCCTTGTCTCTGGCGAGCCGCATATCTGCTGGATTATTTGTGTCTAATGTCACAGGTATACGAGTTTCAGGGTCCATAAAATTCGCCAGAGATGACTTAGGAGGAGTATTGACTTCAACTTTTTTGACAGAACCGTCTGGATTTTTTGTTACATGTACTGCAGATCCTGTTGCTCCAAATCGTTCAATAGCTTCTGGACCAAAAAATTCAGTAAGATCGGCATCAGACATTAGCTCTACTTTTTCATTAGGAGCTACGTCTGTGTAATTTGGATCTTGATACATTTTATCTAATTCTACTGAATCTGTTGAAACATCTACATAGTTAGGACCAGTTAGTCCTCTATTATCTTTTCTATAAAAACGCACAGTTTTTACTTCACCGGGTTCCCAGAGTTTTAGATCAACTTTTCCATTTTTATTTGTACTGTAGGTACCGCTATGTCTAGGACTACCACCCATTACTTCCTCTACATATGGTTGAGGAATACGGCCATTTGCTCCAAACACTTGTCCCGGTTCACCATAGCCCTTAAAGAGACTTTGAGCAGCGGCTCCAACCATACCGGCTCTTTCAGATGCTAGTATGTCTTCACGTAGGTCGCCCAAATTCTTAAGATTTTCAATTGTAATTTTTTCAGTTGCCAGTTCTGTTGCGGCTCTTGCTTGGGTTCCTTTTCTTACGTTGTCAAAGCCAGCGGCAACCGCGCCTAAAGTCTGGTCTCCTGTTTGGGCAGCGGCTCGCATTCCGGCACTGAAATCAGAAAGCCAATTCCAAAACGGCTGAACACTATCCGGGTCTTTAGTTCTACTTAACCGTTGCATAAGCCCCTTAATCTTTTTGTCTAGAACTTTAACCATCTGATTGCCGGTAGAAACAGGCGCAGCAATTTTTGGATCTGCATTCGGTGCTTTTGGATCAGTAGGAACTATTGTAACAGCGGCTGGTTGGAGTTGAGCACCGCCAACATGGGTATTCACACTTGTCTTTGGTATTTCTGTGTATTTTTCTATCGTAGTAACGTCTTTTAATGTGCCAGTGGTTGTAATATCTTCATAACTAACCGCTTGAGGTACCACTGTTCCATCTTCGTTTATTACTGCGGGTTCCAATACTGATGTTTCTGGTTCAGCGGTTGCTACCTCTGCCTCTGGCTCTATAACGGTTGCGGTTGCTGGTTCAGCGGTTGCCACAACTTCTGGCTCTGGCTCTATAACGGTTGCTGCCTCTGCCTCTGGCTCTATAGCGGTTGCTGCTTGTGCTCTTGCTAGTTCTGCTTCCCCCTGTTCTCTTTTTGCTTTTATAGCGTCTAATGCCGCTTGTATTTTTTCTTCTATTCTTTCTTTTTGCCCATCAGCAGGAGGAAGTATTTCTTGTCTGGCAAATTGCTCTGGCCCTGGACCTACTCCACCGGGTTCAGGAAGAATTTGGTTAGAAGCAAGCTGCGCTATTTCATTCATTAACTCTTGAGTGGGAGCATTAGGTTCCGGAAAGATAGGAGGAGGTCCTTGAGGTTCAGGAAGGATAGGACTAGGAACTGGTGCTTGTTGTTGCTGTGCTTGTGTGGCCTGATTCATAGCAATAAGTTTAGCTACTTCTGGGGGTAACTGGTTAGGATCCATTGGATCAGCTTGCGGCATTGGCTGATCTAAAGATCCAACAAAAGGTATAACACCAAGAGCTTGTGCTTGTGCTGCCTGATTTCTAGCAACAATATCAGTACGGCCCGTAAACCTTGCCTCTCGATCTTTCTGCACGGCACGAGTTTTATCTTGAAGAGATAAGAACCTATTCTCTGCGGTCTGTTGTGCCTTAACGGCTTGTTCCTGTTCTTGGTCACTTCTTTCTTGTCTTGCTAGTATTTGCTGAAGGGCCTGTTGAGACTGTTGTCTAGCTAGTGCTTCTCCGGCAAAAAAATCACCTGGAAACGGAGCTGTTGCCGAACCTGGAAGCGGAGCGGGAGGAAGACCACCCCCGGCCTGTGCCTGTCGGTGATACCCAGAAAAGGAATTTATTAGACTTCGTATTTTTTCACCAAAAGGCGTAAACCAATTCTCTTCCGTAAGAAGACTCTTCAACCTTTCTATTTTTTGGCCGGGGTCAGCTTCAGCCTCAACGGGTAAAGCCGACAACGGAGAAGGTTGAAGTATATTTCTACCAATCTGTTGATATGGGTTAGCCATTAGAAGAACTTATTCCACAGGTTGCTCCATCCTTGTGCGGGACTCTGAGCTCCAGTACCGCTCGGTGTAGCAAAGAAATTACCGATACCGCTGGCAATACTCGCAATGTTCCCAAGGCCAGTCATGGGTGTATAACCACCGGGGCCACCAAAAACGTCTGTAGCTTCTGTAACCGTTTTTCCATAAGGTAAGTTAGCCAAGGCACCTTGTCTAACGTCAGCCATTTGGAAAGGCCAGTTAATCTCTGCTTTTTCTGTTCGAAGCAAGTCAGAAAGCTGAGCTTGATTTTGTGCTTGTTGAGCACCACCATAAGTAAGGCCAGCGCCAAGTTCTCTTCCTGTAAGGGCGGCTAAATTAGTAGCTCCCCCTAGAGCACCTTCTGCTGCTACACCTCGTGCAGCTAAATCCTTAAAATAATTAGGTACAGCTCTATCAAAGGCTTGTCGTTGTAAGTCTGCTTTTTGTCGTATTACAGAATCTGCTATTTGACCTTCCACAATACCACGGCGATTACCCCCAAAGGCACTATAACCTTGTGACCCCATAGCTCTAGCATCTGCTGCTATTTGGGCTTGTTGAGCAGCCCTATCAATTTCTCCACCCAGCGCATCAAGATATGGATTCATAAATGGAGTCAGCGCTCCAGGGTCAGTTATTCGTTGGCCCGCTAACCCTGTTAGATTTTGTAAAGCACCCGAAGCTGCAATACCGGCTTCTGTTCCACCGGGAGCACCGTAATATTCCTCAGCTCTACCTAAAGCGCCCACTTGTCCTGGAGTAAAAGGAGACACACCCGAAACAGAAGGTGGACGATAAGCCTGTTGTGAAAGTTGATCTACGAGTTGAATCTGTTCTCTAGCAAACTCGTCCAAATAGTCAGGTACCGTTGTTCCTGAAGTTCGGACTGTCGTTTGCGCCTCTTGGCTACGGTCTGGCTCTTTAAACCCCGTAAACTCTAATAAGCTATCTATCCAACTCATCTCATTTATCCTTTAGATTAATAGAGCGTACCAGAAATATCTATCTGATTTGGTGTTGGAGTTCCCTGCATAATCTTCCATAAATCTTCAAATTCTTTCGGTCCTTGGTCTATCCTAAGAGGTGCGGCACGAGCTGGCGCAATGAGCTGTAAAGGTGTAGTTGCGGCGGGTTGCTGTATGGGTGCAACGGGTTGCTGTGAAGCAACGGCACCCGCACGTGGATCAGGTCTAAATAGGTTTTGTATTGGACCTTTTACATATTGCTGAAAAACCTTTTTAGCATAGCCTTCCGGGTCTAAATGTATGTTTGAACTGGTATATACATCTCGAGGAACATTAAAAGAAGTATCTCTAGGTGATGTATCCCAACCAGCTAGTTTAGATAATGTTTGATTATCATCAAAGAAGGTATTATAAGCGTCTAACGCTCCTGTAGCAGCTCTGGCTATTGGTGCAAATCGTGAATACGGTCCAATCAAACTTAATGCACCGCCTACTGGATCACCCTTTGCTATGCCTGTACCTAGTCCATAGAGTGCGCCAAGTGCGGGATTTATAGCATAAGCAAGAGTACTTAGAACGGGCGCGTCGAAAGGGTCAAATTCTGTACCTTCATAAAAACCTTCATTAGGATCAAATTCTACAGGCGATTGAAAACCAAACAATCCAGCGATATCAGACCCTATGTCTTGACTGCCCTTATAAGCATCAATATAAGATTGTGCTAACGCATTTTGAGATAATGTAGAAGGAGCCAAATTGGTCGTTAATAAAGCCGGATCATGGCGACCTGTTCGAAACCCTGTTTTAAGGAGTTCCCTAATATCTTCACTTTGTTTTAGAGAAGGATCATCTAAAGAATGTACGCCATAACCAAACCGAGGCGCAAAACCCATTTCCTCTGGAGTTAGCCCACTCTTTTCTTGACCCGGTATTCCTATAATTCCACGAGCTATCATATCGGCATACGGGTCAGTTCTAACCATAGTTGCTGCGGCTTGACCCATATGCTGTTCAACTTGATCTTCAGTCATTTCCCCAGCATCAACTAAACCACTAAAGTCTTCCGGTGTGGGAAGAGAATCATCTTGTGGGTCGTCTTGACCATATTCCCCGCCACCGCCACCATCGTCACCATCACCGCCAAAGCAATAGTGCTTTAATTGATACTGGTCAAAACCATATGCTTCCAAAGGATTTGGATTAAACCAGCCGTCAGACCACATGCCTCTAGGGTTATACATGGACTATTTTAATCCCTAATTTATTAGGATTTTTTGCCCTGTGCCAATAAGCACGGTCAATGATGGGTTCAAACTTTTCCCTTAGGTAAC
>Ga0208450_1000657_pt1 | contig 18037 bp, 15 predicted proteins | sample MalvireepMed_908_FD_184249 | JGI IMG/M metagenome (GOLD analysis project Ga0208450, IMG submission 184249) | Marine viral communities from the Global Malaspina Expedition - Malaspina viral metaG DeepMed_908 (SPAdes) (version 2) | ecosystem: Environmental > Aquatic > Marine > Oceanic | place... | reverse complement strand
GGTGAACACCGATTCCGGAAAATCACCAGAAAGTGTTCATCTTCGACCGGAATGACTGTTCACGTTGAACCAGAATAGGTGTTCATGTTCGTCCGGAATGGGTGTTCACGATGGGCCGGAATATGCACTCACCCGAAGATCGCCTCGAGATCCATTTCTGTGTCTTCGGGGAGTGAAAGATCTAATACGGCCTCAATGTGATCTAGATGTCCGAGCATCAACGCAATAGCTCTATCGGAATTTTTCTCTTCCATCGCAGAGATGATGTCTGTGTGCTCATGATTAGGGCAGGCCGGCACGTTGGGTGAGTCGTAAAGCAAAATTATCAAGCAAGTCAGAGACGCCATTTCACGCATGAGCCTAATCAATGGCGGACTACCAACCATCTGCGCGATCAGCACATGAAATTCCCCGGACAACCGAATTACTGCGGATTTGTCGCCAGCCTCTCGGGCTGCCCGCTCTCGAGCCACGTGGTCATGCAGCCTTTTAAATTGACCGTCATCAGCGCTAGCAACTAGGCTGCGAATTAGAGCAGGTTCAAGGATGCGTCGCGCATAAAAAACTTGCCTGGCCTCCTCGACGGTGGGACTAGCGACATACGCACCACGGTTAGGAATGGTGGTAACTACACCCTCATATGCGAGTCGCGCCAGAACTTCACGTACGCGCGTGCGATTGACTCCGAAAACGCGCGCAAGCTTTTCTTCCACCAATTTAGTACCTGGCATCAAGCGGTGTTCCATCACAGCGTTGAGCATGCGGTCGTAAATGCTGTCCCGCTTGTCTGCGGTACCCAGATTCTGGCCCGCGCTACGAGATTTGCGGGGGCCTGTCGGCGAGCTTCCTTCGGTAAACACGAAAGTATCCTCAACTATTAGCGGCACTCTTCAGATAGTGACATCCTTCAGAAAGATTGTCACGAAACCAAAGAAATTGTCCATTCCCGCACTAAAACCTTCCGCTGATTTACGTTTGCGCACCAAGTGTGGGCGTTTCGAGGCAGGGCGTGATCGAACCCATCAATATTTCCCCTTTACCCAAGTATGCAGAAAGTCCACGCCATATAGGCGAAATGCTTGCTGGCATTCCTTCAAAACGACTTTACAAAAAGAATGGCACAGCATTTGCTTTAACTGTGACAAATCAGATTATTTTTGTCACATATTAAATCGTGAACTAGCCATCATTACTGATGGCCTGACGCGCTACCGAAGAGGCAACGACCTCGTGCAGAAAATTACACATACGGTGCCGAAGATTTTTGAAGCCTTAATCCTAAACCACCAGCGGAGTGACCTACGGAATGAAAAATAAACTGATGCACCTCTTAAAGAGGCCCACGGCTGTTGCCCTTACGTTTTTTTCGCTCATCAGCATGGCGGTAATTCCAAACGCGCTTGCTCAAGATAGAGATTCGATCCTAATAGTGGCGGGGCCGCGAACTCCTGAATCGCTCGATCAGGAGTATCCGCCAACTGAAGCGACTCACGAGTCCAAAAAGAATATTTACGAGCGCCTGTTGGCCTATGAGCAAAATGAAATAGACGGAGTTCAGACCGAGAACTTTGACAAGATAGTCGGTGCCCTGGCTGAAAGCTGGGAAGTTTCTGATGATATGACGAGCATCGTCTTTCATCTGCGTGACGGAGTTAAAAGCCCAGTAGGCAATACGCTGACCGCTGACGATGTCATGTGGTCGTTCGAGCGTGGCTGGAATAAGAATGCCAACTTTCGATGGTATATGAGCCAGGTCCTGGGCATACAAAGTTACAGCGACGCGTTCGAAAAGATTGACGACATGACGGTTAAGGTCACGGTGCCTAAAACCTCGCCGCTGATCGAAATGATCTGGGTCAACAATGACCTGGGCATATTGGACGCTGAAGCTGTCAAGCAGCATGTCACTGAGGATGACCCCTGGGCTTCCAGTTGGCTGTCGACCAATTCTGCTTCGTTCGCCCCCTATCACGTGACCAAGTTTCGTTCCGGACAAGAGGTCGTTTATGAGGCCAACCCGAACTACTATCGCGGTGCGCCACGTCTCAAAAAGGTCATTTTTCGCGAGATGCCGACCTCTGCTAATCGGTTAGCTGCGCTTCAGGCGGGAGCAGTTGACGTAGCGGAATGGCTTTCTCCCCGTGAGTTAACGATGCTGGAGAAGAACCCCGAATTGAAGATTTGGCAGGTGTTTGGCAACTACATCCATCGCGTGGAGATGAACAACACGACACCGCCTTTCGACAACCTCAAGGTACGGCAGGCGCTGAACTATCTAGTACCACGCGAAGACATCTTAAAGGCCGTCTATTACAACAAGGCACGCCAGACCAAAAGCCCTATCTCGGAGATCTACCCGTCCTACACCGACGAGTACTTTACATATGAACAGGACGTCGAAAAGGCAAAGACTTTACTGAAAGAAGCTGGACTAGAATCAGGCTTTAAAACTCAACTTGGTTACCGCACCGGTGATCAGATCGAGGAAGAAATAGCCGTCATTCTGAAAACTGCCTTTGCCCGTGCGAACGTCGATGTGGAGCTCATTAAGCTGCCGGCCTCCACGCTGGTAGAAAGATACTCAACGGGGACAATACCAATGTATTTCTACCGCGACATGGCTATTGTTCCGGATGCAGCGTACGTCGCAAATCTTTGGCTAAACAGCGCCTCTCTCATTAATTATCCCAAGTTTAAGAACGACGAAGTTGATCAACTCATCAACAGCGCACTATCCAGCACTGATGAAACGAAGCGTGATGCCAGCATGAAGCGTGTCCAGCAGATAGTGATGGATCAAGCGCCCTGGATATTCCTCATGAACCCTGGATACCAACTCGCAACACGAGCCAATGTGGCCGGCTTTAGCTGGTATACGCCAAACAGCAATAGCTGGTACGACTTCTACAAAGAATAAAAAGGCCAAGAGGGGGCACAAGTAACTGTGCCCCCACGCTTCGCACGATTACAAGGACAACCCTATGAAATTCGGCATGTTGCTAAGGTCATTACCTCGCCCGCTACGTATCGTTTTGGGGAGGATAGGCATACTCATTCCGCAGATGTTCGGCGTTCTGCTCGTGACGTTTCTGCTCATCCGCCTATTACCGGGCGACCCGGCGCTGCTGATGCTTGGCAACATGGCCACGCCCGATCAGATTGAGAGTCTGCGCGAAAAAATGGGGCTGAATGCCAGTGTCTGGACGCAGTTCACCAGTTATCTGTCGTCGGTTATCCATGGTGATCTTGGAACTTCCATGTTTACCTCCAATCCGGTGGTTGTGGACCTGCTCGATCGGGTTCCAGCAACGCTTGAGCTGATCACTTATGCAATGCTCGTAACCATTATTATCGGCGTCACGCTCGCGGTAGTTTCTGTAGTCAAGCCCAAGGGGCTGGTGAGCAAGTTTAGTAAGGTATATGGGCTTGCCGCAGGTGCAGTTCCGGACTTTTGGGTTGGATTATTGCTCATCTACTTCCTCTTTTATGTTGCCGGCATCGCCCCTGCGCCATTCGGGCGCCTGGACCCAATAATTTCAGCTCCATCTCCTGTCACCGGGTTTCTGACCATAGATACGTTGTTAGCAGGCGACACCGAGGCATTTGCCTCTGCAGTGGGCCGGCTGTTTCTTCCTGTACTTACGTTGGCCACGGTCAATGTAGGTGCGTTGATGAAGATGACGCAAATGGTCTTTGCTGATAGCTATCGCAGTGAATACATCCGGCATGCACGTGTAAGTGGACTATCCGAGTGGAAGCTAGTTCGTATTGCATTGCGCAATAGCCTGCCGCCGATCATTACGATGGTCGGGTTCCTTTTCGGCTTCCTGCTAGGCGCCGCTGTACTTGTAGAAACGATTTTTGCCTGGGGCGGCCTTGGGCAGTACGCCGTCTCCGCTGTAATGAACAGTGACTATCCAGCACTGCAAGGATTCGTCCTGGTTGCGGCCGCGTTTATCCTGATTGTTTACACGGTCGTGGATGTCCTCTATGGCATCGCCGACCCGAGGATTGAAGTATGAAAATATTTCCTGAACCACGGAGAGCAACGGCCAGGGTTACCCTGACGATCGGATTGATACTGCTCGCTTTGCAGTTCTTGGCAATCGTGTTCGCCCCTTGGATCGCACCGTATTCACCTGTAGAGGCAAATCCGATCAACGCGCTTCAAGAACCCTCCCTGCAGCATCTGTTTGGAACCGACGTGTCGGGCATGGATATCTTTTCACGGGTTGTTTTTGCTACTCGCATCAACTTGCTGATTAGCGTAACGGCTGTTGCTATCGCATTCGCTATCGGCGTTCCGATTGGGCTTGCCATCGGCTACTACAAGGGCTGGATCAGCTCTCTAGCGATGCGCATATTTGACTTTGTGCAGTCATTCCCGGTGTTCGTCCTAGGCATGGTAATGGTGTCGGTAATGGGCCAAGAAATCTGGAACGTTGCCATCGTCCTGGCCGTTCTTTTCACACCGGTCTTCGCTCGGTTGATTCGCGCAGAAGTTCTGTCACTCCGTGACCGCCCGTTTATAGCCGCCGCGCGGTGCAGCGGCGCCACAGACCAAACGATCATGTTCAAACATATCTTGCCCAATGCGCTCACCCCTGCAATTGTACAAATATCGATCAGTATCGGTATGGCCATTTTGCTGACAGCGGGTCTCTCTTTCGTTGGCGCCGGGGTACGGATGCCAACGCCGGAATGGGGACTTATGGTAAGCAATGGGGCCCAGCATATGATTCTCGGAGTTTGGTGGGTCGCCTTGTTCCCTGGTCTTGCCATCGTCTTCTCAGTACTGACTTTCGCGCTGCTTGGAGACGCTGCGAAGCAAATATTCGACCCACAGAATAGGAGCATTTCATAATGGATGCCACGAAACTGCTGCTCGATGTACGCAATCTTTCCGTCCGTTTTGATAACCCTGAAAAGCCGCCGGCATTGACTGACGTGAGCTTTACGTTAGGCAAAGGTGAGATCCTGGGCATTGTGGGCGAAACGGGTGCAGGGAAGTCTCTACTCGCCAGAGCCATTATCGATATGCTTCCTGCAGAAGCACGCATCACCGATGGCGAAATCCTCGTGAGTGGTCAATCAATTTCCAAGATGACTGAGGAGCAGAAAAGAGGGTTTCGCGGGGGCGAGGTTGCGCTCATCGGCACAAATGCCAAAGCTCTTTTAGACCCGGTAGTAACCGTTGGCGAGCAGATCGCCAGAGTCCTGCGCGCGCACCGAGACATTGGTAAAGCCGAAGCCTGGCGTGAGTCGATCCACCTGTTCGAGCAGGTAGGGATTGTTAACCCCGAGCGAAGAGCCCATGCCTATCCACATGAACTTTCAGGTGGTATGGCGCAGCGCGTAGTCATTGCCATGGCGCTGATTGCTCAGCCGAAAATACTACTGGCTGACGATGCAACACTCGGCTTGGACGCAACCATCCAGCTGCAAGTGCTGGACTTGTTGGTGCAAAAAGGGCGCGAACTCGGGCTGGCTGTCGTACTGATCACTCATGATCTCGGCATGGTAGCGAGCTATTGCGATCGCGTAGGGATCCTAAAGTCTGGGCAGCTACTGGAGCTCGAAAATATTCGCTCATTCCTCAGCGATGGCCCAAAACACCCCTACAGCCGCGATCTACTCGAAGCTGCGAAAGTCCGCCCACTTCCCATGAGCACAAAGCATGTGCATAGCCAGGTGGATACAGCGCCGTTGCTCGAAGTTACAGACCTCGTGAAGACATTCCATATCAAGGGAACATCAGAGGTCGTTCGGGCAGTCGATCACGTGTCTCTTTCGATCCGACCTGGCGAGACCCTGGCGATTGTCGGCGAAAGCGGTTCTGGCAAGACGACCATGGGTCAATGCCTCGTTCGCTTGTTGCAGCCTGATTCGGGTTCTATTCGCTTCGACGGTATCGAAACTTCAACACTTTCAGACAAGCAATTCAGGGCGGTGCGCCGTCGTATGCAGATGGTCTTCCAGGAGCCCTACGTAGCTCTGAACCCGAGGTGGCGAGTTCGTGATCTCGTGGCTGAGCCCCTGAACCTTGGAGAGCCTTTGACGCGTTCACAAAAATCCCTGCGTGTGCTGGAATTGCTGGACCTGGTCGGCATAGCCCGATCGAAGGCTGACGTTTATCCGCACGAGCTGACGGCAGGTGAGCAAAAGCGTGTCGGCGTCGCCAGAGCTTTAGCGGTCAGCCCTGATTTTGTGATTTTCGATGAGCCAACAACCGCTCTAGATATCCGTGTAAGAGCCCAGATCATCGAGCTGGTGCGCGATCTTCAAGAACGCATGGGGCTATCCGCCCTTTTCATTACTCATGACCTCAACTCTGTTCGCTCTCTGGCACATTACGTCGCGGTAATGCGTCACGGCAAAATTGTCGAACAAGGGCCGACCGAGCAAATTTTCGCTAACCCGAGGGAATCGTACACACGCAAGCTCCTTGATGCAGAGCTGCCCATCGAACTTCCGTCAGGCGCAGGGGTTCGTAGCGCTGAAATCGCGGAGGTGCTATGAATCGAAACCACTCATCGGACAAACCGATCCTTGTGACCGGTGCGGGAGGGTTAGTTGGGCGCCAGTTAGTGCGCCGCCTATCCGAGCAGCAGCGTTCCGTTCTGGCAATCGACCGGTTTTCTTCGGTAACTGAAGAGGGGATCGAGATCCAGGAATGCGACCTCGGTGATGTACACCGACTACACGCTATAGCCCAACAGGGCATCGACTCGGTCGTACACTGCGCCGCTTATTCGGGCCCGATGGTTGCGCGTGATGCGCCCTATTCAATGGTGCAGGTGAACATCGTTGGCACTGCCAACATGCTTGAGCTTGCACGCATTCATAATGCTCGAAGGTTCGTTTACTGCTCCTCGACCAGCGCCTATGGCGTCACCGAACGGCCACCTGTTATGGAAGACAGCACGCTTAGACCAGCCAGCCTCTACGGTGCCAGTAAAGTCGCTTCTGAATATATAACCACCGCCTACGCCAATCAGTATGGGCTTTCCGCTGCGAGCATTCGGCTCTCCTGGGTATACGGACCTGGTCGGACCACTCCCTGCGTTATCCGCACCATGATTGAGGATGCCCTTGCGAAGCGCCCCACCAAGATGCCTTTTGGTTCGGACTTTCCTCGTCAATTTATCTATGTCGACGATGCGGTTGATGGGCTGGTGAAGGCACTCGACGCTCCAACCTTGCCAAGGTCGACATACAACGTCACGGGAAACACCCAAACGACGCTCGAGCAAGTCGCAGATTTTGTGCGCGCTGTGTTTACGGACGCAGTCATTGAGTTGCAGCCTGGCCCGGATCCAGTCGATGAATTCCAGGAAAAATTCAGCATTGAAGCTGCGCGGCGAGATCTTGGATACGAGCCCAGAGTCGCTCTTGAGCAAGGCATACGCGCTTACGCTAACTGGATTGCGATGGCTCAGAGGAAGGAATCCTGATGACCAGAAAATCGCGAGATAAAGCCGGATCACCGCCGATCACATCCAGCACAGAGACGTTTAAAACACCGCTGGCACAGCGGCAACCTATCGATCACCGACGTCACGGGCTCGACGATGAAGCCCTCGTCCTCGCGAAGTCGGCTTTGATCTCAACCATAAACAGGTATCGCGCGCATGAACGATTCTGAAAGAGATTACGTCGGCTACGGCCGCAACCCACCAGACCCAAAATGGCCTGGCGGCGCACGGATCGCTTTGAATTTCGTCATCAATTATGAGGAAGGGTCGGAGCCGTCGATACAAGACGGTGAGAGCGCCACTGAAACATGGTTTACCGAAAGCAGCGGACTCAACACTGGGGTCCAGGGCCGTGATCTCGCTGCCGAGGGTCTATTCGAGTATGGAAGTCGCGTCGGCTTTTGGAGGCTCATACGGCTCTTCCAGGAGCGTTCGATGATGGCAACAATATTTGGATGTGCACTCGCCCTTGAGCGGAATCCAGATGCCTGTGCAGCCATCAAAGAATCGGGCTTCGATGTCTGTTCGCACGGCTGGCGATGGATTAAGCACTACCAGCTATCCGAGCAGGAAGAGAGAGAACATATCCGAGGCGCTATCGACTCTCTTGAGCGAACAGTCGGTACTCGTCCTCAAGGCTGGTATTGCCGTTACTCACCGAGCGTCAACACACGGCGTTTGCTCGTGGAAGAGGGGGGCTTTCTCTATGACTCGGATTATTACGGAGACGAACTGCCCTTCTGGACTCAAGTCGGCGGGAAACCACATCTCGTTGTTCCTTACTCTTTGACCAATAACGACGGGCAGTTCGCCGCAGGAGTAAGTACCGGGCAGCAATGGTTTTCCTTCCTCAAGGATGCGTTTGACATGCTCTACAAGGAAGGTCGGACTCAACCCAAGATGATGTCTGTAGGACTTCATCCGAGGCTTGTTGGCCACCCAGCCCGAGCGGCAGCGCTCGAGCGTTTTCTCGACTATGTCTCAACCTTTCCCAACGTCTGGATAACGCGGCGCATTGATATTGCCAAGCACTGGCAGAGCGTTCATCCCGCACCATACAAATAAGGAAGTATCATGGGTAATGTATTTGATCTAACGGGTCGCACGGCTGTTGTGACCGGCGGCAGCCGAGGTATTGGCTGTGCGATAGCAGAACTCTTCCTGGAACATGGAGCGGAGGTTGCGATCTGCCATCTCGGTGATCACGGCAACGCGGAAAGATTCAAGGATCGGATGAAAATCAGGGGGCTTGAGCTTCATACCACCGAATGCGACGTATCTGACCCCGCAGCTGTAGCGGCCTTCACAGAATGGGCACAGGAGCGGATGGGCAGTGTTGATATCGTCGTCAACTCTGCAGGTTTAGGTGGTAGCGATCGCCTGTTCACTATGACAGAGGACAGTGATTGGGATCGAATCGTTGGAGTGAATCTTCGAGGGACGATGTTAGTCACGAGGGCGTTCTTCGCAGCGATGGTTTCACGCAACTATGGCCGCATCATCAACGTTGCATCTCAATTGGCCTATAAGGGCGCGCCTGGCCTTGCCCACTATTGCGCTGCTAAAGCTGGGGTGGTGGGCTTCACGCGGGCGCTCGCCTACGAAGGTGCGCCATACAACGTAATGGTGAATGCCATTGCGCCTGGCCCGGTAGACACCGAACTTTTACGCACCCACAGCACGGAGTGGCTTGAGGCTAAGAAGGCGCAATTGCCAATTGGGCGATTCGGGCACGTATCCGAAATAGCCCCAACTGCTCTCCTTCTGGCCTCGGGGGCGGGGGCGTTCTACGCTGGTCAGACGCTGTCGCCAAATGGTGGCGATGTGATGCTTTGAATCTTTATATCAGCACATAAACAGCACCGTTCGGCTGCTATTGGCTGCCCCTCGGGCTGATGGCGCACGAATAGAGCGCGTTTTGAATATTTTGGAATCGAGTTTTCACACGCCAATACCGGCGGGGCCGGTTATAGCTTTAGGGACTTGCATGAATACATTCGACACCGTCATCCGCAATGCCCGCGTAGTCACTGCGGCAGACACCTTCACCAGCGACATCGGCATCCGCGATGGGCGCATTGCAGCGTTGGGGAGTGACCTACCGGCTGGCATCAAGGAAATCGATGCCAAAGGCCGTCACGTGACGCCAGGAGGAATCGACAGCCATGTACACCTGGACCAGCCTACCGGCGACGGTTCGATCATGGCTGACGACTTTCTTAGCGGCACAGTCTCCGCTGCCTGCGGCGGCACCACTACGGTGATCCCGTTTGCATGTCAGCAAAAAGGTAAGAGCCTGCGGGCGGCCGTGGAGGACTATCACCGCCGCGCCGGCCATAAGCCGGTAATCGACTATGCCTTCCACATGATCGTTACCGACCCGACACCGGAAATCCTGCGCGACGAGCTGCCGGCTCTAATTGCTGAGGGTTACACCTCTTTCAAGATATACATGACCTACGATGCGCTGAAACTCAGCGACCGCGAGATCCTGGATGCCTTATCGGTCGCCCGCAGCGAAGGTGCGATGGTCATGATGCATGCGGAGAACACCGACTGCATAGCCTGGCTCACGGAGCGGCTGCTCGCCGCCGGCCACACTGCGCCACGCTACCATGCGGCCTCGCGGCCGATGCTGGTAGAGCGTGAAGCGACGCACCGCGCTATTGCCTTGGCGGAACTGGTGGACGTGCCGATTCTGATTGTCCACGTTTCTGGGCGCGAGGCCGTCGAGCAAATTCGCTGGGCGCAAAGCAATGGCCTCAAGGTGTACGCCGAAACTTGCCCGCAGTATCTGTTTCTGACTGCAGACTCGCTGGGTTGCGACGATAGCTTCGAGGGCGCAAAGTGCATCTGCAGCCCACCGCCGCGGGACAAAGCGAACCAGCAGGTTATATGGGATGGGCTGGAAAACGGTTCGTTCGAGGTTTTCTCCTCGGATCACGCGCCCTTTCGCTACGATGGTCCCGACGGCAAGAAAACTCACGGCGAACATGTGTCCTTCGACAAGGTCGCTAACGGTATTCCCGGTGTCGAAACGCGCATGGCTCTGCTCTGGTCCGAGGGCGTACGCACCGGGCGGATCACACCCCAGAGCTTCGTCGCGTTGACCTCAACCAATGCCGCCAAGCTCTATGGCCTATACCCACGTAAGGGCAGCATCGCCATTGGCTCGGATGCAGACCTGGTGATCTGGGACGAAGGCCAAACTTTCTACCTGGACAACGATCGCCTGCACCATAATGTCGATTACACCCCCTACGCCGGCATGCATCTTAGCGCCTGGCCAGCCGTGACGCTGTCTCGTGGAGATGTCGTGTGGGACGGAGAACAGCCGCGCGGTCTAGCGGGCCGTGGTCAGTTCCTACCATGCACCCGTCCGGACCCGGCCAAACTGCGTCGACGTAAAATCGAGATTCCGATGTGAGCGAGGCCCATATCGAAGCAGTTTCCAGGCGGCTAATAGCCGCCTGGCTCACAGGCCAGCGCCAGCCGCTCACCGGGCTGTCGTTGCATAACGCCGCCTCCGCTTACGCCGTACAGCGCCAGGTCAGTGAAGCCTTGGGTTGGTTCGACGACGTACGCCCGACTGCCTGGAAGCTCGGCGGCGCACCGGGCGGTCTGGTCAGCGCGGCCATGGTTCCGGCAGGTGCGATTCACAGGTCAGGCTGGCAAGTACCGCCCGGATACGTGACAGCGCTCGGTATTGAGGGCGAATTAGTGATCCGCCTCGGGAAGGACCTTTCCTATACACCTGATCTCACCGAAATCCGTGCCGCGATCGATGCCTGGCTACCGGCAATCGAGCTCTGCGACACCCGTCTCGAAGACGGTGTCAGCGCCGACCCAATGCTTCGACTTGCCGATCAGCAGCTTAACCGAGCTCTTATCCTCGGTGATCCCATACAGCTAACGGAGCTGCCAAAATGGACACACCAAACGGCGGTGCTGCGGGTCGATGAACAAGAACTACTTAAGTCTACCGGTTCGCACCCTTTCGTTGATCCTCTACACTCTGTGCCGTGGCTAGCGCGACATGCCGCAGCTCAAGGCACGCCCCTACGTGCCGGAGACCTGATAGCCACAGGCAGCTGGACCGGAATTTATTGGGCTACTAGTGGCGAGACAATTACATTCACGATGAGTAGTCTTGGGGCAGTCATTCTGCACGCCTGATCTTTTGTGCTTGCCGCTAAAGTACTCTAGCCGTTTTCATAGCATGTAATGGCCTGAACGCTAAGGCTTTTCGTACTGCGACATAGTGACTCGTTTGACCGCCGCCCGTCCCGGCCGGCAGCGCAGGACTACCAAAGCCAATCACTTGCTGATGCACTCGTAAGCCTTTGCACCAGAATCAGCATCGATTAACCAACTAAATTTTGGGGACTTGAATAGCCAAGTCTTTTATTGACCACGGCGCTGCTATAGTTGAAAAAGCTTTTGGATGCAGGCGTTCGAACAGAGAATAAGTGAGACCATAACGTCCGATTATGCGCAGGTGTCATTGGAGACGTAGCGTGAGGAGTTCCTTCGTCAAAAAGCCGTAGATTGTGAATATTCAAGCGAAGTTTCTAGGTGATTAGCCTCGCATCGTTCGGTATCCACGATCTTGTTCAGCGACTGCTTCCTTCAACCACTGCTCAAATTTCTGTGCACCTTGCAATGTATCGAAAACGATAAACATGACTTGGCCTTCTACCTGGACCACTAGAGGCAATGGGTCCGGAATATGTCGAATACATTGCAGCCAGTCGTCTCCTATCGGCCTGGGAAGCGAAAACTCGTGTGATGCAGGTGAATAAGAAGGGGAGGAAGCACTTACCCGTGCGCTAAACTTTGAATCCTCAACACATGTAATCAAAACTAGCATGCGCAACTCCGAAATAGATTTTCAATCATTTTTGCAATCGATGAAGAGCGAAAACAACGACTGTGCCCCGTATCAAAGCCATATTAATGCTTTGGGTGTTTCAATTTTTCGCGGAAACAAACACAATGATCTGCCGTCAAACATCTTCGGAATTAGCTATTGTTTGTTACCGAGTCTTGCTGCCCCGCTAATAGACGAAGGATGAGAAACCCGAATGCTCTTTGGTTCTCCTCATTCTCCAATATTTCCATCGACAATTTTTCATGATCCGTCATGGAGTCCAGAACCAAATCGGTAAGCCGCTTCGGAAACAGCCCATGCATCACCTGATCCGTTGAATGGCTATTCACCTGCGCCATCACTGCTTCATCCCTGCGAACCCGATCAGCAATGCCATTGGCAAAGTGCAGTTGATCCTCATCGCTGACCTCCGCACCAAAGATGTCGTTCAATTTCTCGATGATTTCAGATAGACGCTTCTTCTCCGGGTCATGGGGCTTTCCGGTACCGACACCGGTAATCGGATCCAGTCCGTCCGAGTCGTCTTCACCCTCTAGCCGAAGCTCATGCTCCTTTCGCTTGGTGATCCGGTAATGTGAGAGGGCCAACTCGGAGATGTCGATTTCGTCGTCGTCCAGGGCCTCCTGACGCAGCAAAGGGAGGAGATGTTTGGCAAAGACACACAACTGCTCAAGCTCTGCATCCTCAAAGAACACAATCTGCGACAGGAACTCATAGGCTCGAACAAAGCTGGCCAGGTTCTTCTTGAACAGGTCCAGTTGATCGAGGCCTTCACCAATCTCCTTCAAAGAGGCGTCGGCCTGCTTCAGACCAATGGTATTCCTATCAGCCTCAGCCTGTTTCCGGGCGGCTCGAACCTGTGTTCGTTCGTCGCGAAGCAGCTTGTACCGCTTGTTGAAGCGCTCTCGGGCCGGCTGGCAGTAATAGCTAAGCTTGGAGGATTCTGCTTTGGGATCGAAGAACGCCCGGGCAAAGGCCTCCACTTCGTCCCAGTGGTACACCTGCTCGGCATCCAGCGCTTCCTGGATGTCATAGACCACCTGGGCGTCAGAAACCCCGGTCAGTTCCGCCTTGTTGTAGTACGGCAGGAACGAGTCGAGGATGTCCTGAGCGTCGTTGATGAAGTCCAGGATGAAGGTTTCCTTGCCCGGGAACAGCCGGTTCAACCGAGAGAGCGTTTGAACACACTCCACACCCTTGAGCTTTTTGTCCACGTACATGGCGCAGAGTTTCGGCTGGTCAAAGCCCGTCTGGTATTTATTGGCGACCAGCATCACGTTGTACTCGTCCGTATCGAACGCCTTGGCATGATCGCGACCATTCAGGCCTGGGTTCAAAAGACTACTGGTTTCAGTGACTTCTTCCGGGATTACATCATCCGGTGGCAGGCTGCCTGAGAAGGCCACCAGTGGATGAACGTCCTGATAGCCCTTGTCCTGGATGTACTGCTGCATGGCCAGCTGGTAACGCGCAGCCTCCTGCCGACTGCTGGTCACCACCATGGCCTTGGCCTGGCCATCGAGCAGGTGCCGGACATTTTCCCGGAAGTGCTCAACGATGACCTCAACCTTCTGGCTGATATTGTATGGGTGGAGGCGCACCCATTTGGCCAGTGTGGTTCGGGCCTTCTTGGAATCGACCTCATCGTCCTCTGCGTCCGGGTGAGCGAGCTTCCAGGCTACGGCATAGGTGGTGTAGCGCCGTAGCACATCAATGATGAACCCTTCTTCGATCGCCTGTCTCATGGAGTACACATGGAAAGGCTCTGGCTTATTGGACTCACTTCGAGGCTGTGACGGATCCGGCTCACGACCGAACAGTTCAATGGTCTTGGCCTTAGGCGTCGCGGTAAAGGCGTAGTAGCTGATGTCCTGGCTAGGCTTTCGCGCAGAGACGGCAGCATCCAGCAGCTCTTCTGCACTGATTTCCTCACCTTCGGGTAAGTCACCACCCAGGATGGCCTTCAGCTTGGTTGCGGAAGAGCCAGTTTGCGAAGAGTGAGCCTCGTCTGCGATCACGGCGTACCGCCCTGACGCCAGCTTGGGATACTTCTCCAGCGCATCGAACAACGCCGGGAAGGTCTGGATGGTCACGATAATAATTCGGGTCTGTTCGGCCAGAGCCTCAGCCAGCTGCTCTGATTTACTCTGGTTGCCCAAATCACGATTGATGGGTCGAACCACGCCCTGAGCGTGCTCAAACTGGTAGATGGTGTCCTGAAGCTGGCTATCCAGCACCGTTCGGTCGGTCACGACGATGACCGAGCTGAACAGCTTATTGCTCTCGTTATCGTAGAGCTGCGCCAGCTGATGGGCCGCCCAGGCAATGGAGTTGGATTTGCCGGAGCCCGCACTGTGCTGGATGAGGTAGCGCTTGCCGGCACCTTCTTCGCGGGTCGTCTGTATTAGCTGGTTGACCACATCCCACTGGTGGTACCGGGGGAAGATCAGAGTTTCCTTGGTCTTCCGGTTACCATGGAAATCTTCTTCGGTTTTCTTTTCCAGGTGTAGGAAACGGCCAAGGACCTTGAGCCAGGCATCCTTCTGGAATAGTTGCTCCCATAGGTAAGCTGTGGCGTAGCTACCCTCATCCTCGGCGCGGGGATTCCCGGCACCACCATCGGCCGTGCCACGGTTAAACGGGAGGAAGAACGTGTCCTTTCCATTCAGCCGGGTGGTCATCGCCACTTCGTCCTGGCTGACCGCAAAATGGACCAACGCCCCACGCTTGAACGCCAACAAGGGTTCCGGCTTCCGTGTAACCGGATCCTTTATCGGACGATCCTTTTTGTATTGGCGCTTGGCGTGTTCGACGGTTTGCTTGAACTCGCTTTTGAGCTCCAGCGTCGTAGTCGGAATCCCATTCACGAACAGCACCAGGTCGAGACGGGGATTGTAGTCACCGGTGCGGGCATGAGGCGAATAGGAGACTTCCTCCACCACACGTAACCGGTTGGCGTTATATCGACGCTCTGTGTCCGGGTTCATGCCGTGATCCGGCTTGAAGCTGCACAGGTCGATTTTTACGCCCGGTACTTTGAAGCCATGACGGAGCACATCGAGGGTGCCCTTTTTCTCCAGCTCCCGAACGGTTTTCTGGATGAGCACCTTTTCCGGGTTCTGAGGGTTACCCTTGCAGAACTTTTCCCATCGGTCTGGCCAGGCCTCCTGGAAGTAACCAATCAGGTCTTCCGGGTACACGGCATTCACCTTGTCGTACTCAGACGCCTTGCCGACCAGCCAACCCTGATCGTGCAGGGCTGCGATGATGTCGTTCTGGAACGCTCTCTCTCGGCTGTCAGCCATGACTACTCCTTGTATCCTTTGACCCGCTTGGTACCCTGTTTTCGCTTAAATACCTTGAATATTGCTTTGTACTTGATAGCGGATGACCTGGTTGCCCGCTTCAATAACGTCAATGCGAGCTCCGCGATAACCGATGGTCTGGCTCTCCGAGAGATCATATTTCAGATCTGCAGAGAATGCCGGTCTGGCAAGGCTCCCCGAGAACTCACGGTATTTAAACGACAGCTCATCGCCAGAGCGTCCCAGATAAATCAACTCTTGCCGGAAGGTTTGGCCATAATCAGAGAATTTGTAACGCTTCGTACACTGATCGTCTGGTACATCAACGGCAAATAGGGCACTTGAGCCTCTAAGAATTGAGCCACTCAAAATGGTTCGGCCGCCTATCGCGATGGCATTCTCGTCCTGCTGCTCACTTTGATCTCCCGATACCCAGTTTGTGATCAGCTTGCCGTCTCGATCGATTAGATTCAGATTGGAAACCTGCAGGGTACATCCAGAGTCTGTCGGGCCTGAAATAAGCTGAAAATTTGAACCTGAGATGGAAATGCCCTCGTTGAGGGATCGAATATTGCCGTATCCATAGGCGGTACTCTTTCCGTCCTGCGATTCGTAGTTGATCTGGTAAAGAGCTCCGGGCAAGAAAAATCGATAGCCACCTTGCTCGAATTCCAGGTCTTTGACTCTGAATCCGGGAGCTCCATATCCTCGGGTGCGCTCCAACACCGATTCGCCAATCTCGGCGCTCACGACCTGTCCGATAGGTGGATGCATCTCCGTATGAAGTTTCTGCGTGACACCAGTCGTCTGACATCCGGCAAGGAAAACGCTTCCAATGGCCGCAATACAGCCCAACCAATTCGGTGATTTCATTAGGTGCTGCCTTTTTTATGGTTTTTTTGGCTCAGTCTTTGAGCTCTTCATTGGTACTTTGAGCCTCGACAAGAGAGCTTTGCCAATCTCCGTAAGGTTTCCTGCTACTCTCTTCGATCCAGACAATACGGCCATTTGCCGAGCGGCCTGATACCACTGCTGCTGCCGCGCTGGGACTTGAGAAAGACTGGTCTTGCGTGAAACGCACCGCGCCGGAAGCGTCCGGCACTAGCACACCATCTGCCGTCAACTGATCATACAAGGGGCGATAACTGGTGTAGCTACTGCCGCTCACCCACTTATCTCGCGCCTGGCTTCCCTCAAGCACCACAAACTCACCATCGACTTCACGGGCGGTGGCACGAATGCCGTATTTAGGCAGCTCCATGTAAAAATTCGGAGCCGCACCCTCAGAACCAGGCTCTCCCCGAATTTGAGCAGCAATTTTTTGCCGATCACGGAGAAAGTCGAAGCCCAACACGGGCAATATGATGCGGACTTGTTCTATAAAGAACGCCATGTCGGCCTGGTCGGACTCTGGTAGCACCGTGTAATCGTGAGCGGTACCGTTGACCAGACCACAGCGCCCAGATTGCTTGGCAATGGCGATGAGCTGGCTTTCCAGGTACTTCACATGGGCTTTGGTGAGATTCTGATCTTTACTGGTGATCAGGCAAACCCGCTCCCAGAAATCCTTTCCGCCTTGGGGCTCAGGACGATTGTGCTGTTTCAGGCGCTTAGCCACATCGTCTGACTCACCGATGTAGACCAAGGGGCGCATAGCATTGTCCGGATCCGGGCCCACCAGGAAATATACACCGGTGCGACCGCACTCTGGCCTCTGCACCAACTCGGTCAGTTTGGTTCGAGGCCCCGTCAGAGCATGGCCGGTCCAGTTCATGATTTCGGCAGTCAGAAGACCGTTCGGAGTGCCATCAACTAAGAAGAGGCGGATGCCGCGTCCGTGGCTCATGCGGTAACCTCCATCCCGGCTTGGCGGACCTCTTCATCAAAGGCGCTTTCGTCGACCGGTGGTTGCCAATTGCGGACGTCGATTTTTCCGGTGACAGCGGCGGAGATTAGGGCAGAGCGGCGCTCTTTCAACAAAGCAACCGCCGACTCAGCTTCAGCCATTAGTTCTTCAAATTTCTTTACTGCTGTATCCAAGTAAGCACATATGTGCTCCTGTTCTGCACGATCAGGCAATGCTATTGCGAAATTTTCGACAACTGAGGATGGAACGCGCTTTAGTCCTCCTGCACCGGTCATTTCTGAGGACCAGTAATTAACTAATACATCCTCAAGCAGCCTATAGAATAAAAACCTACCCACAATTCCCGTTTCCGGTCTAAGCACAAATATCTCACTAGTTGCGGTAGGAATGCCTCTCACGAGGCACCCCCCGCACAGATCCGTACGTGCGGTATTACCGCATACGGCTCCTGCCTCGGGTGACGACGGCGAAACCGCTCGCTGGGCCAGGGGTGGAGGAT
>Ga0208450_1000650_pt1 | contig 18145 bp, 17 predicted proteins | sample MalvireepMed_908_FD_184249 | JGI IMG/M metagenome (GOLD analysis project Ga0208450, IMG submission 184249) | Marine viral communities from the Global Malaspina Expedition - Malaspina viral metaG DeepMed_908 (SPAdes) (version 2) | ecosystem: Environmental > Aquatic > Marine > Oceanic | place... | reverse complement strand
TTTTACCATTGTCGAACTCCTTTAAAATTTTTGCAATCTGTGTAGGTGTGAATTTGCTTCGTCTCATACTGTTTAAATTTAAGAATTATTATACTTCTAAACAGTTCGGTTTGAAGGGAAGCTTACAATCAATCTTAAGAACATAAATAATGGACCAAAGCCCAGAACAAAATTTAACAGACCTTTCAATTACTTTAAACGAAGTTTCACAACCCATTGCGAGCTATTTAAATAGTGTACGCACTGGAAATTTATTGTACCTGTCAGGTAAAGGTCCAATTAAAGAAGACAAAACCTATGTGACAGGAAAAGTTGGCAAGGACTTGACTGTTGAACAAGGTAATGAAGCTGCCCGTTTAGTAGCAATTGATCATATTGCAGTATTGAAAGACGAATTAGGAGACTTGAGCAAAGTAAAACGAATCGTAAAGGCTTTTGGTATGGTAAATTGCACAAGCGATTTCGTTGACCAAGCAAAAGTCATAAATGGATATAGCGATTTAATGTTTTCCGTATTTGGAGAAAAAGGTCGACACGCAAGAAGCGCAGTGAGTATGCACGCATTGCCTCTAAATTTTGCAGTTGAAGTTGAAGTAATTGTTGAAATTGAAGATTAGCAAGTAAATGAACATTAAAACATATATCATTGATGCGTTTACAACTGAACTTTTCAAAGGAAATCAAGCGGCAGTTTGCTTACTTAAAAATGAACTTGTTGAAACAACAATGCTCAATATCGCAAAGGAATTCGGCTTTTCGGAAACAGCTTTCGTCATAAAGCAAAATTCAGGTTCATTTTCCATACGCTATTTTTCGCCAGTAAAAGAAATTCCATTATGCGGACACGCCACTTTGGCTTCTTCCAAAGCAATTTTCAGCGAGTTTAAAGAACTTTCCCAAATCACTTTTCACACCCATTTTGGAGATACGTTGGAAATAAGTCAGAACAATGGAAAAATTGAAATGAAATTTCCATTACACCAAACAGAAACGACTGAATATGACAATGCAATTAGAAAAGCATTGGGAATAAATGAAGTTTTAAATTCCAGATACAATTCATTTCACAATATGCTTTTGTTGGAAATAGAGAGTAGTAAAGAACTTGAAAATTTAAAACCTGACTTTTCAATATTAAGAAATATTAAAACAACAATTAGCGGAGTGCTTGTAACAGCGAAATCTATTCGTGAAAATATTGACTATGAATATCGCTATTTCTTTCCTTGGTCAGGAGCAGATGAAGACCCAGTTACAGGTGGAGTTCAAAGCTTTTTAGCAAAATATTGGTCGGACAAGCTAAATAAAAATGAAATGAACGCTTTTCAATGTTCAGAACGGACAGGAAGTATGGAAGTGGAATTAATGGAAAATTCAGTAATAATTAGAAGTAATGCTGTAATATTTACAACTGGATTAATGAATTTGACTTAATCAACAAAATAAAAACAACCGCTAACAACGGTAACCGTTGCACAAGTCCATAATTTCTGAAAAATCGATCCATTTAAACCGCTTTCAAGCGGTTTTCTCGTTTTAGATCATTGGTCCACTCAGGTAGTTTACATAGGTTAGTAAGGCTTTAAATGATTCTATTGGGCTTGTTTTTTGTCTAAAATTCAAGCCAAGCGTCCCTGCCCCACTTTTGCTACGTTTTTCAATAAACTTCAAGTAATTTTTTAGGTTGTATGCGATGGCCGAGAGCTGCATACACTTGTTGGCTTGCTTTAACCATATGGTGTTTACCTTCCTTAGCCCCTAAACTGAGTTAAGGTGCCATAGACAGGTTCGACCCTGCTTTGCCGCTTACCTTTCAGTTACCTGCATTGTGGGCTTTCTACCCGAGCGATGTTGCGCTCATATTCTGCCTGGTAATAGGTGACACTAAACTTCTTCTCCTGAGCGCTTTTACCCAGACAACTCGTGCGTATGGGGCCGTCAATACACACGCACTTGCGGGCACGGTATTCCTTCTTGCGGGTGCCCGTTCTGTTATCGTTGAACTCTTTGATAAACAGGATTATTTTGCCTTATGAGCACAGGTAATAATGTTGATCCTCATTACTTTTTTATAATTCAGTGTTTAAAAACTGAGAAAAAATCCAGTTTTGCAGGAACTGGAAAACCTTAATGATTAAGCCATTGAGTAAATAGTATCAAACAGCTTTTTATCTAAACGCTCCTGTTGTCCAAAACCCTTTTTTAAGGTATTGTGCAAAACAGAATTAAAAGCATTGTAGCATAACCATAAATTTGGTGTTTCCTTCAATGTCAGGGCTTCATAATCTAAAATTTCGAGTACTGTTCTAGATTTCTTTGAGGGATCGCTGTTGGTATCCGAGCATTCGTATCGAAAAAGTTTAGTTTGATCTAAAACAGCTCTGACAAACTCTTTAGTATTTATGATTTTAAAATCTTTCATCTTATGAAACTTTCTTGTAATGGTGTAGAATTCATTATCGAGAAACTTATTAAAGAGATTCGTCAAACGCGGCATAATAAGATCTGTATTGTTTTTACTGTGCTTTATCGAAAATTCGATTTCAGCTTGTGAAATATGCAACCCATTAGAGCATATTTGACGGTAAAATCCAAAATGCCCTGAAGTCTTTTCGCTACCGTCATAAGAATTCTTAAACCTAAGCATCGGCAGAATTAAATCTGCTTCGTTCTTAACTTTAAACTGGCTCTTATCATCGATTATAAAGTCGGTCACAAAAGAGCGGTCATTTTTGTTAATGGTTCGTTTTTTGTAATTAAGTCCGGCATCTATGAGCATTTTTTCTGCTTGGCTAAAGAATACCTGATTTGAGATGTGACCGTAACTGTTGGAAACCACATTAACAATTTTACCATTTGAAATAATGGCATTTTCAAGACCCCGACGAGATTCCATATGGGTCAAACTCTTGAGAGACTTCAGTTCATTGGAAACAAAAATCTCATCCTGCTGTAAATTTTGTAAATACATAACTCAAAAATTTAGATTAAACAATATTTGAGCATTCAACCAAACGGAAGACAAAATTTTGAAGTGGAAAGGAAACGGAATAAAAAAGGGCGGCATAGCAACCTGGCTTTATGCCGTCCCTTTTCCGTAAAACATTTTGCGAGTTTAACTTTCGGGAATATTGATTAGATAAAATCTCAATTAGAACTTGTATTAAGCTTTGTATTTAGTAATGCCATATCCTCTTTTACTTTTTTATCAACCACACGTGCATAGATTTGCGTAGTAGTTAGTTTTGTATGTCCTAAGAGTTTTGAAACGGTTTCTATGGGTACACCATTAGTTAAGGTTATTGTTGTAGCAAAGGTGTGCCTGGCTACATGAAAAGTCAGTCGTTTTGTAATACCGCAGAAATCTGCAATTTCTTTTAAATAACTATTTAATTTTTGATTTGAATAATGAGGAAGTAATTTTTGATCACTAACCGTTTTTGGATGATTTTGGTACTTCTTCAATATGATTCGCGATTGATTGAGCAGGGGAATCTTTAAGGCTACTTTCGTTTTTTGACGTTCCGTTTCAATCCATTGATTACCATCAAAATCCATCTTAACGTGATCCATTGTAAGTTTAGTGATATCTATATAAGAAAGTCCGGTATAACAACTAAAAAGAAAAATATCCTTGACTACGATTAGTCTATTAATTGAAGACTGAAAATTCTCAATAGATTCTAACTCTTCCTGGGTTAGAAACTCTCGCCGTTTGTTTTGAAAAGTTGATTTAAATCTAACAAAAGGATCCCTCGGTATCCATTCATGATGATAGGCCATAGTTACCATTTTGCGTAGTCGCTGCAGATGCTTCATCGCAGTATTGTGGCTCATTTTACGCTGATGATCAACTGGCTGGTATGATTTTAGAAAGAATTCAAAATCTTTAATAAATGGAAAATTCAGATCTATTAGTCTGTAATCATCCTGATTAAACTTCTCAATTATAAATTTTGTTAAGTATCCCTGAGTGACTTTGTAGTGCCTTAACGTATGTTTAGAAAGTGAATGCTCTGATAGTTCGTTATGATAGACAAATAAATCATTAAGGGATCGCTGCACCTTATCATCGCCGAAATATCTTTTTTTAATGGCAGACGCAGTGATCATCTTATCCTCACTTAATAAGTCCTCGTAGGCACCATAAATTTTTGAACGTACCTGATCTAAATATTTATTTAATAGTTTAGCCTCCTGACGGGTACCCTTAGCCATTCCTCGATTAGAATCCCATTCATTAAGTAGAATTCGCCTTTTCAAGCTAAAGTTAGCTCTACTCCCATCTACTGTGATTCTAGCATAGATAGGAACCTGATCATTTTTGATTCGTGAAGTACTGATCCAAAAGATCAGACTAAATGTTGACCGATTTCTCATTATTTTACGTCTTTAATCAAACAATTTTTAAAGACGAAAGTCAAACGCAACAGACTCAATATAAGCACTTTAAATGCTTATTCGGTTAACACTTTTTAGTTTCCAAATTTGTTAACCGAATTGTGAACCATTTTAATGATTTTAATTGGTTTTAAATGTAATCATAAAAAACATAAAACCCTGAAAATCATACGATTTGCAGGGTTTTGGTTTCAATTAAATACTAAAAAAGTGATCGCGACAGGATTCGAACCTGTGACCGTCTGCTTAGAAGGCAGATGCTCTATCCAGCTGAGCTACGCGACCTTTTTGCGGGTGCAAATATAATGCTTTAACTAAAATTTAAAAGCATTACACCATTAAAAAAGTAAAAAAATATTCATCCACCTCATACTGCATTGATTACCTGAAAGTTTAAAACATTTTATAGCCTGCTAGAAAATATAATTATTCTATATAAAATGAAAAACCCGCGCTTACGCAACGGGCCTTTCTCCCAACTTAAAACTTTTATCAACTACGATTTGGGGAATCGAATATAAAATTTCATCAATACGGCGGTTTATGATTTGGGGATTTAAACAATCGCCGTATTTAATGAAATTGGGTGTTTTATAATTTAATCAATCATGATTTGGGGTTCATTATGATTTGGGGAAATCAAATTTATTTTTAAACAGTTTTTACAGGACTTTTAATTTTAGCTAACTCTAATGGCTTGTGCGTATAAATCATCTCACCTGTGAACTTTATTTTTTCTAATTGATATAATCTTAGAATTGCTTCAGGTAAAGTATGTTCAGTAAGGTTGCCTCCAATATAATTATGATCAAATACAACTTGAGAAAGTTGAGCTAGCTGATTCGTTTGCTTTACTGTTTTTGTCTTCTCTCCTAGCGTATTTGCAAAAATTGCTGAACTGGAAAACAGAAAAAATAGTAGTAGTAATTTTTTAAGCATGAAGTGGGTTTTGTTGTATTACAACGCAAATATAAAACCATTCATCCTTTAAAAGCTAATTTATTCGATGAAATACACAAATTTTAAAAATTTACAAGCGATACAACCCATATTCAGATTGTTTATCTAAAAAATTACATCGCTAAACATTACCTAAAACGCTTTACTAGTATAAAATCATAAAATAAATTTAAGGAATATTCCTACAAATATTGTTATCTATTGCTTATTCTGGGTTTTGATAAATATAAACTTCTGTCGCTCCCAATCCATAACGCTGATAGTTCGCGTCATAAAATTTTATGGTATCATATCTTGAAAAAAGATATTCCAGCTCTGCCTTTAGCACCCCTTCTCCAACACCGTGTATGAAAACTACCCGCTGAATTCTTTTGTCTATGGCAAATTCTAACTTGTGTCTCGCCGTATCTATCTGAAGGTTTAATTTATCATGCGCTGTCATCCCTCGTTCTGATTTTGTAAGTTGATGAATATGTAAATCAACTTCCATTGGAGGAACTACTCCCTTCGCTTTGGCTACAGGCTTTTTCCTTTTCTTATAGGAAGATTCTTTTTCTTTAATTAAAGAATCCAAATTTTGATCAAAATCAAGATCCAGCGTTTTATCAGGCACAATTTCGTGTGCATTCACATCAAACTCAAATCCATCTGAGGTTATTATTGAAATCGCTTCTGCAGAGATTTGAGTGATTATCCCGGACAAATCATCATCCAAAAGCGTAACAGACTGACCTATTTTGAATTGAGTTCGCATAATTTCTTCATTAACTCGATAAAAAGCGTTAATTCTTCTTTGAATTACGTAATCGGTATTGTAAATTTAGTATCTTCGCAAAAATATTTCAATATGAGAAATTTTTACTCCAAATTGTTTTTTTTATTACTACCTGCTTTGGCTACCAGTCAATTATATGTAGGTACAGCGAGCGACAGTTCTTTTGTTTATAACAAAGGCGAAATAGTATTTGTCAATCAAGATATCAACCTTGCTGGAAGCCCTGATGAAACAGAGGGTAACTTTTATTTGCGTAACGAGGGACAACTGATACAAGGCGATGATGCAAGTGCTAACTCTGGTAACGGTATCGTTTCTGTATATCAGACCAATACGCAAAATCAATGGGATTACCATTATTGGGCTTCACCGGTTGGAGATCCTGGAAAATCTGCGACCAACAATGGTAACTCAGGTAACGTAAATTTTTATTTAAGTGACGATGATAATGGTGGTTTGTATAAAACAGATGCTAACAGTGAAATTGTAGCAACTCCGGTAACATTTACAACCAACTATAACAGTTCTATCACAAGCGCAAACGAATTTAGTCTATCTAGTTATTGGTTATATAAATTTGTGGCTACAACAGGTTACGGTAGCTGGTCAAAAATAACTGCTTCAAACCCTTTAGGTGCTGGTGAAGGATTTACGATGAAAGGACTTGGCAATGGAACTTCCCCGGCCGGTCTTGTTCCTATAGACTTTAGAGGAAGGCCTAACAACGGAACCATCAACGTTACGGTTGCCAATGAAAACTTGACTCTGGTTGGAAACCCTTATCCTTCAGCCATGAATCTAAGTTTTTATTTATTAGCCAATTCTCTTCCTAGTTCTACAGATTTAAGTGGTTGCTTAGGGACATATTCTGGTTCTCCTACTGCTATAGGCGAAAACATTACCGGTGTAGCGTATTTCTGGGAATCTGATCCCAATGTAAAATCGCATTATATTAAAGATTATGAAGGTGGCTATGGCACATTTTCACCTGAAGCCAACTGCAATTCAACCGGAACTTATGAATCTCCAGTTTTTATTGAATATGATAATGAAGGACAACCTGTTCTAGATATTAATGGTGATCCTGTAGAAACAGGAGTAAATGGAAGCACTACAGAAAGACACTTTACACCTGTGGGGCAAGGTTTTTTTGTGGAGGGTGTTACTGCAGGTTCGGTTACAGCTAAAAATGAATTTAGAGTTTATATAAAAGAATCAGAGAACCCTTATTCTAATTTTAAAAGCAACTCAGGTTCTAAATCGAAGTCTGCTAGCACAGAGAGTAAAAACAAGACAACTCCTAAAGCTGGTGAATTTACACTTAATGAGCACGGTGTCATTGTTTTATCAAAATTTCGTTTAAAGACACTTGTCAATAAATCTTACACTAGAGCTCTAACAGGTGTTATGTTAGATGACGCTACTTTAGGATTTGATGTTGCAGGTGATGGTAATAATGTGTCAGAACTTCCCTCTGACATTAACTTTCTAGTAGAAGGTAGTGATGATGCTTTTCTTATCAACTTATTCCCGTATGATATAGAAGTGAAATTACCTCTAAAAGTGACTGGGTCTGCCGAAACAAATACCTTTGAAATGCAAGTTTCTGGCTTAAATTTCACCCCAGATGAAAGCATTTACTTACACGATAAGCAAACCGATGAGTATTACGATATTTTGAATCAGTCGTATGAGTTTGAATTAGAAAAAGGGACGTATACAGACCGCTTTGAAATAGTATTTAAAGATGCTAAGACTTTAGATGTCGAAGAGGTTGAAGAAGTAAAAAGGTCATTCAATATCTATCAAAATAACGGCCGTGCAGAACTTACAGTTTTAAATCCGCTTCAAACCGAACTTAAAGAGATTACTGTTTTTGACATCAGCGGACGCCTTTTAGTTTCAAAGATTAATGAAGGGACTAACGAAAAAGTGGTTATTCCTTCTAGCGCTTGGAGCGACGGAGTTTATATCGTGCGTGTTACTACAAAAGACAATATTGAATATTCCAAAAAAGTTTCTGTACGCAACATAAAATAATATGGAAAAATACATGCTTCCTTGCCTTACTAAAAAGTACTTAGGCTTTGAATGTATGGGTTGTGGTTTACAACGATCTTTAGTGGCCCTTTTACAGGGCCATTTTTCTGAAGCCTTTGCTTTGTATCCTGCTATTTTTCCATTAGTGCTTTTGGGATTTATGGTGACATTAAATTTTATGTTTACAATTAAATTCGCTACTAAAATCATTTCATTTTTGGCAATCTTATCGGTAACTACTATTATTGTAAGCTATATACTTAAACTAACATCCTGATATGGAACAACAAAAACTACCTAACGTAACCATTTCTTTAATCTTAGGAATCGTCTCTTTTATTGCCTGCTGCTTTAGCTCTGGTTTTGGAGGCTTATTATTTTCTGGAATCGCGCTTTACCTTGCTAATAAAGACAAGAAGTTAGCAGCACCTAATCCTGAACTTTATGAAAATTATGGTCAGCTTAAAACAGCTCGAATCATTGCCATTATTGGTTTGGTTCTAGCGATTATCATTTCTATATTCTGCATCATACTATTTATAATATTTGGAAGTGCAGAAGCAATTCAACAATGGGCTTTAGAGATGCAAAACGCACAAGCTTAAAAATAACAACATATTTTATCTACAAGCCTGAGTTTCTACTCAGGCTTTTTCTTTGGAAGATTTTGAGTAAAATCTTAATACTTTACTTAGATTTAATTGAAATCTTTATTCCTACTTTTGCGCCTGAAATTTAGAACATGGCTTACCAAATAGATACCTATTTAAAAGATTTTAGCTCTTACATTGAAAGCGCTGGGGTAACCTCTTTCTATGCTGAAATGTTGACGGTATTTATAAATGCCTTCGTTTTTATATTGCTTCTTGCTTTTTTAGATAAACTGCTAAAAAAAGTAATCGTAGAGGTTTTTAAGGTATTTAGCAATAAGACCAAAACCTCTTTTGACGATTTTCTGATTCTTACCAATTTCCCAAGATATGTAGGTCATATCATTCCTCTGGCGATATTCAAATGGTTCTTTACAGAACTTTTAGTTGAATATCCCACTACGTTATATTGGCTTTTAAAGGTCTTTGACCTTTATGTGATCTTACTTATTTTAAAGATCATTCGTAGTTTACTCCGTACTTCCAGAGACTATTTTCAGACCAAAGAGCAGTTTCACGACAAACCTTTACAAAGTTATCTACAGGTTACAATGCTTTTTCTTTGGGGTATTGGCGTGTTCTTCTTTATCCTCGAAGTATTTGATCAAAATGCAATGGATTTTGTATTGCAATTGGGAGCGGCTTCAGCGGTTATTCTATTGATTTTTAAAGACACCATTTTGGGTTTTGTTGCCTCTATTCAAGTATCTATAAATGATATTGTGCGTATTGGTGATTGGATCACGTTCAGCAAATATGGCGCCGATGGAACCGTCACCGAAATCAATCTTGCGACGGTTAAGGTTCAAAATTGGGATATGACTTATACCACCATTCCCACGTACAGCTTGATCTCCGACTCGTTTCAAAACTGGCGCGGAATGCAGGAAAGCAGTGGCCGACGCATTAAAAGAGCTGTTTACATCAAACAAAACTCAGTTAAATTTTTAACCGAAGATGATCTAAAAGAACTTAAACGAATTCAGCTTGTGGCTCCATATATTGAACATATGGAAAAAGAGGTTGTTCGTTCTAATCGAAGACATGAGGTTGATCAAAGCATTGCAATAAATGGTCTCAATCAAACCAATCTAGGCGTTTTTAGAAAGTACATTGATGCTTACCTCTATGAAAATCCGGCCATAAACAAAGACCTGTTCTTGATGGTGCGCCACTTACCTCCTACGTCGCAGGGAATCCCGATAGAAGTGTTCTGCTTCAGCAACGATAAACGTTGGGAAAATTATGAACATATTCAAGCTGATATTTTTGATCATATCATTGCTGCTGTTCCTTTTTTTGACCTTGAGATCTTCGAAGAGCCTTCATCTAAGGATATTACCAGTTTCTTAACGCAACAACAGGATTTAAAAGGGTAGCTTACCAATCAACCCCTTTTGGTTCCGTATAGGAGTTGAAAGAAACTAACCTAACCCTGATGACATTTAAAAACATACTCCAAATCCTTGGGGGCATCGCTGTTGTGCTTACGCTCGTCCCTTTTATCGCTGCCGACTATTGGTGGATTCGCATTTTCGATTTTCCTCATCTACAGTTAACCATTTTTACAGCAATAGCAACACTCGCTTATTTTATCAAATTCGATATCAAATGGGCCAAAGATTATGCTTTTGTAAGTATTATGATTGCTTGTCTGGTATTTCAAATACTAAAAATCTATCCATACACCCCACTAGCGGAGAAAGAAGTTTTAGACGCAACGATTGAGAAAAGCGACAATAGCTTCAAAGTTATGGTTGCAAATGTTTTACAGAAGAATAAAGATCACGATAAACTACTTCAAGAAGTTGAGTCAAAGAATCCGGATATTTTATTGCTGCTGGAAACCGATCGAGTTTGGCTTAACGCAGTAAATTCAACTTTATCAAAAGAATATACCTATTACAAAGGCGCCCCATTAGATAACACTTATGGAATGCTTTTGTATTCAAAATTACCAATGCAGAATGCAGAAATTCATTATCAGATTGACGATAGTATTCCTTCGGTAGAAAGTAAAGTGACATTACCCTCTGGTGAGAATTTTCAGCTTTACGCGATTCATCCGACACCACCAATGCCCCAGCACAATCCTATGTCAACCGATCGTGATGCCGAAATGATGAAAACGGCTTTTAAAAGTCGAAATATGCAGCTTCCGGTTTTGGTTATTGGTGATTTTAATGATGTTGCTTGGTCTGAGTCGACACAATTATATAAGGAAGTAAGTGAATTACTTGATTTACGCATTGGTCGAGGCTTGTTCAATACGTTTAGTGCAAATAGCAAGATTATGCGTTGGCCACTTGATCATATTTTTGTTTCCGAACATTTTAGGGCCAAAGAAGTGCTGCGTGGAAATGATGTAGGTTCTGATCATTTTCCTGCTTATGCCGAATTGACTTTGGAATCTGATAAAAAAGACGAGCAAATTCCGTCGCCGCCTAGCGAGAATCAGTTAAAAAGAGCCTACCAAATCATTGAAAAAGAAGCGACTCAAAAAGACACGCGCAAAGAATCAAATTAAGATCTCCTGTTTATGGAAAATGACTCAACCATATCTGAAGCCTTTCAAAATTTCTATAATAGTTTTATAGCGCAATTACCCGGTATAGGGCTGGGCGTTCTCATCATAATTTTAGGTTCACTAATTGGCGCTTGGGTGGGTAATTTTGCACGACAACGCATATCGCAGCGCACACAAGACCCATTGATGAGCCGCTTTTTAGGTAAGGCCATTCGCATTACCTTTTTTATAATCGCAGTAATGCTTGCTCTAAGAGCCGCTGGTTTAGGAGCCATTGCTACTGGTATTTTAACTGCCGCAGGTGCCAGTGCAGTGGTTTTGGGCTTTGCATTTAAAGATATAGGTGAAAATTTTATCGCCGGGATTATACTTGCTTTCAACAGACCTTTTAATGTTGACGATACCGTAGAGATCGGAGCAAATTTTGGCAAAGTAAAGGCATTAGAATTTCGCTATACAAAACTCAAAACTTTTGACGGAAAAGATGTGTACATCCCCAATAGTGATGTGCTTACAACACCCGTAACTAACTATACTGAAGATGGATTTTTTAGATGGACTTTTACCATTGGTATTGCTTATGAAGACAATATTGACGGTGCAAAAAAAGTGGTGATGGATGCTTTACGTGCGGAACCCAACGTCATTGAAGATGAGGAACACGAGAACTTTGTGATTGAGGATGAGTTAGCTACAAGCACTGTGAATCTGAAGGTCTATTTTTGGGTAGATACCAAAGACTTTCGTAGGATGGCTTTAATTACTAAAGGTAGCGTGGTGCGCAAGGTGAAAGAAGCTTTAGAAGATCACGGTTTCTATATGCCGGCAGATATTCAGGAAATCAAATTGTATGGTGCTGCAAAAGATAGCCCCTTACGTTTTGAACAAACTACACAAAGCGCTGTGCAAAATTCAGAAGCAAAAAAATCAGATGCTTAGACCAGAAACCAAAGAAGTGTAGATACCAAAAGTCCTGTACCTGCAATGAGTGTGGTAAGTACAGACCAGGTCTTAAAAGTTTGCTTTTCGGTTAGGCCTAGATATTGTTTGACGAGCCAAAATCCGCTATCATTGACATGCGAAAAAATAGAGGCTCCCGCTGCTATTGCAATAACAAGAATTGCAAGTTGGGGATCACTCAGGGTACTTTGAGCGACTAAAGGTGCGGTAATTCCTGCTGAAGTGATCATTGCAACTGTTGAAGAACCTTGCATTATACGCACCAGCGCTGCTAAAATAAAACTGAAAATAACCGGCGGAAAATAATCACTACTCAAAGCTTCAGCAATCATCTGCCCTACTCCCGTATCGATTAAAATTTGTTTAAATGCTCCACCGGCACCGGTGAGTAAGATGATCACACCTGCGGGCTGAAGCGATTTTGAAGAGACTTCTAGAAGTTCTTCTTTTGAAGTATTTCGGCGAATGCCTAAAACATACCAGGCGATTAAATTGGCAAGAATTAATGCTGTAAACGGATGTCCCAGAAGTTGAGCTGCATATATCAAAGCTTCCGGCAAAGCCCAGTTTTCTCCTATCGGACTCGTCAAAACCGTGTTACATACGATCAAAACAATGGGTAAAAAGATGATTGCAAGAATCGTAAACGGATTTGGTGGTTGCTGCGCTGAAGTTTGTTGCTTTATCTGCTCATCAGGTGCTTCAATATGAATTTTCTTAGCAATTCTTTTAGCAAAAAATGGCCCTGCGATTGCCGCCGTAGGAATACCGGTAATAAAACCAAAAACAATTACCCATCCTAAATTTGCATTTAGAATATCTGCTACAGCAATTGGACCCGGTGTAGGCGGAATAAATGCATGTGTTACCGCTAATCCCGCCAACAAGGGTAAAGCATAGAGCAACAAAGACTTTTTGGTATCCCGTTGTAAAGCATAAATCAACGGAATTAAGATGATAAACGCCACATCAAAAAATACGGGAATGGCCACAAAAAATCCGGCTAACATAACGGACCACGGCGCGTTCTTTATTCCGAATTTTTTCAATAAAAAAGCGGCTATCACTTGCGCACCACCGGAATGTTCTAAAACCGCTCCAAAAAGTGAGCCTAGACCCACTACCGTCGCTACAAAACCTAAGGTTCCTCCTATTCCTTCGGTTATAGATTTGATGATGGCAGTACCTTCGAGACCGCTCAACAAGCCTACAACGATTGCGGAAATTAATAAAGCAATAAATGCCTGTAGTTTTAACCTTAAGATCAAAAAAAGAAGCAGTGCAATACCTGCAAGAATAGCGAGTAAAAGATTGACCTCCATGAATTACTTAATTTGATCTAGAATATTAGACACGATTTCTTCCGGCTTTGGTTCTATGGATACGTGTATGCCATAATCTGCCTTCTCTAAAGTGTCTAGTTGGGACTTTAATAATTCAGCTTTAAAAAAGTGATTTTTACGTGCTGTCATTCGAGATTCCAGCAATTCGTAGGAACCTTCAAGAAAAACCCAAATAACCTGATCATTTACGGTTAAGGTTTGGCGATACGCTTCTTTAAGAGCAGAACACGCCAGAACTACCCCGTCTTCATAACTCCATTCTTTAAGTTTCTTAGAAAGAGTATCTAGCCAAGGCTTTCGGTCTTCATCATTTAATGCTTGGCCACCTTTCATTTTATCAATATTCTTTTGAGGATGAAAGTCATCCCCATCTTTAAACGGAATCGATAATTTTTCGGCTACCAATTTACCTATTGTCGTTTTTCCCGAGCCAGAAACTCCGGCAACTATAATAAGCTTACTCATAAATCTAATTTAGGATTACTGGTATCTTCGCCCGGTATATTGAGGTCAAAACCATACTTTTTATTCATTTTTTTGATAAAATAGGTAGCCAACGATGGAGATTCTTTTTCTACATTTTGATGAATGAAGAAGTCTATTTTTGAGATTCCATCTTCGACCCAAACGCCCAGACGGTCGACCCAATCGTCTAATCGCTCATAATCTGAAGGATGATTAGCGCCTACAAAACGTATAAATGCTTCGGGATTGGTCATTCGCATATGCATAATATCTCTGCGCCCTGCGGTATCTACCAGAACATTTGCCATATTATTTATCTCCAATAAATGGTAAAGCTTTTGTGATACTGCCTCTTCATTAAACCAATCTGTATGTCTAAACTCTATTGCCAGCGGCACTTCTTGCGGCCAAGCTTCAACAAATTGCTCAACACGATCCCAGTTCTTAGGCTGAAAATTATTATGCATTTGTAAAAAGATACATCCCAATTTTTCTTTCAATAAAAGCGTGTGATCTAAATATTCAGGAAGTAATTCTGGAGCATTGATAAGCCGCTTTAAATGACTAATATTCTGGGTCACTTTAGGAAAAAACCTAAAATCTGCCGGCACTTTTTCATACCATTTCTCAAATTGCTCTTTAGGAAATAAGCGATAAAAAGTAGCATTCAATTCAATTGAATTGAACTGGGAAGAATAATAAGCCAATTCGTCTTTTGTCCCACGTGGATAAAAGTTTTTTAAGTCCTGCTTATTCCATTTTGCACAACCTACATAAAGCTGTGGTTTGTCGTTGGTTGCTTTACTATTCAGCAAAACCTTAGTATCGGGATGATCTGGCGGTAATGTAAAATCAATGCTTCCGGGATCATCTACTTTTCCAAACTTCATATCTTCGTTCTTTATAATTTAGGAATACTAATGTGCGTCTTCCATATTCCATAAATATATAATTTGAATGTGTAATCACGCGTTATTTATTCAAACTAAACAAAATTTTAGCAGTTTAGAATTTTATAAAACAAGTTCTGCCGAAACCAATTAATGGTTAATTTCGCAGCGACTTCTAGCAATACATCTATGAAAGCAATCAAACTTATTATTTGTTTACTCATCACTCCGTTTGCCTTTTCTCAAGAAGAGCTTATTGAGACCATGTATAACCAAACCGCAGATGAGATCATAACCAAATATATAGATCGTACGGGCGGCATTGAAGCTTGGTCTGAGGTCAACGCTACAAAGATGAAAGCTACCTTTACCCAAGGTGATCTATCTGTACCAATATATATTTACAATACGCGTAGCGGAAAGCAAGCTGTCATCTTTGAATATAATAAGAAAAAAGTAACCCAAATGGCATTTGATGGAGCCACGATGTGGACCACAAATTTTCTTACTATGGAACCGGAGATCTCTTCTGATGATATGAGAAAGAATATGCTCTTGAAGCGTAATGACTTTCCTTCACCGCTCTTACACTATAGAGAAAATGGCTACAAAGCTGAATATATAAGTACCGTTGCAAAAAATGGTATCGTAGCTTTTAAGATCAAACTTACTCAAGAGCCCAAGTTTGTAAATGGAGAAGAAGTTCCTAATGAGAGTTTCTATTATTTTGATGCTCAAAATTACTACCCGATTGCTATTGAAACCACACAACTGGGTCAGCCTGTGAGTATCACAATGACCAATTATCAAGAAGTTGAAGGACTTTATTTTCCGTTCACAATAAGTCAGGGTGGGCAACCTATTGAAGTGAAAGAGATTCTTATCAATCCTGAGATCGACTATAATATATTTTCATTTCCTGAAAAATAAACGGCCTCGAGGCATGACATATTTGTGATGCCACCTAACACCATTTTTCTAATAAAAAATCAAAGTTCAGCTTGTTAATGCAAATCAAGTTTTTGGAGCTTTAGCTCAATTTATGTAAATTTTAAGGAATTATAGAAGCCATTAGCGCTGATAAGCTTAGATGTTTCATCTTGATGAAGATCTGTCTAGCGCACAAAACCCTCGAAAAATCGAGTTCTAAAATTTCTATTATGAGTTCTTTAAAATTGAAAAAATACCTTAAAAATTATTCAAAGCAACTTGTGGCCAGCAGCTTAATTTGGCTGATCGGGATGGCGCTTGTCGCATATTCGATTGCAGACAGCTCTTCTTCAGAGCAATTGACCACTTTGAAATACATCCCTGTTTATACAGTAGCTTTACTGTCTACGCTTTGTGTAGGACTTTGTCATTACTTATACTGGCAAGAGGTACTTACCGATTAAACCGTCTAGTTTTTATCTTCAAGTAAAGGAACAAATCTAAATTCACCATATTCCTTTTTCTCAAAATCAGTTTGGGTTTTGCGTACGATACGTATCATCGTTTGCACTTCGTCCCCAACAGGAATTACAAGCTTACCTCCTATTTTAAGTTGTGCTAAAAGAGGTTTTGGAATGTATGGTGCTCCTGCGGTAACAATTATTCCATCAAAGGGAGCAAATTCTGGCATCCCAAGATATCCATCGCCAAAAGTGAGACGCTTAGGTCTATATCCTAATTTAGAAAGAAAGTTTTTGGTTTTTCTAAAAAGTTCCTGCTGACGTTCTATGCTGTATACTTTTGCCCCTACTTCGCAAAGAACTGCAGTTTGATAACCACTACCTGTACCTATTTCTAAGATTTTATCACCTTTCTTTATCTCCAGCAATTCGGTCTGAAAACCTACAGTAAAGGGTTGAGAGATCGTTTGATCGGCAGCAATTGGAAAGGCTTTGTCTTGATACGCGTGATCTTCAAAACTGCTATCCATAAAAAAATGTCTCGGTATTTTTCGAATAGCATCCAGAACAGCGGTGTTAGAAACACCTTTTTTCTCTACAATTTGGGCGAGCAGGCGACGTTTGCCTTGATGACGAGTAGTATCCTTCATAATGCTAAAATACATAAACCGCAGGTGCACTTCCTAGTCAAAATAGGTCATTTTTTCAACAATACGGATATCGCTCTGATTGTGCATAAGAAAGTCTATTTTTGTATTGAAGAACAAGAAACCTTTCGGTTATTGTTTTCCTGAAAACTCTAAAAAACGTATCCTTCCTAAAGGAAAAATAAAAAATACTATGCTTAAAGCCGGCGTACTGGGTGCAGGTCACCTGGGCAAAATTCACTTAAAACTTTTACAACAATCAGAACGCTATGAACTCGTAGGTTTTTATGATGAGTCAGATGCAATGGCAACCAACGTGGCTAAAGAATTTGGTTATCATCGTTTTGAAAGTATAGAAGCGCTTATTGCGGCTTGTGATATGGTAGATGTTGTCACACCAACCACGCATCATTTTGAGTGTGCAGAGCAGGTGATCAAAGCGGGTAAACACTTATTTATAGAAAAACCTATAACCCAGACCGTAGAACAAGCTGTTGCCATTAGAGAACTGGCTAAAAAACACGGTGTGCGCGGGCAGGTAGGACACGTAGAGCGTTTTAATCCTGCTTTTACAGCTGTCAATCATTTGATTGACAATCCTATGTTTATCGAGGCGCATCGCCTTGCTGAGTTCAATCCACGCGGCACAGATGTTCCCGTGGTTCTTGACTTAATGATTCACGACATAGATGCTATTTTGAGTGTGGTAAAAAGTGATGTAAAGCATATTTCGGCTTCCGGCGTTTCAGTTATAAGTGACACTCCAGATATTGCTAATGCGCGTATTGAATTTGCAAACGGATGCGTAGCCAACCTCACAGCAAGCCGAATCTCCATGAAGAAAATGCGTAAAGCCCGATTTTTTCAAAGAGACGCATACATTTCTGTAGATTTTCTAGAGAAAAAATGTGAAGTGGTACGTATGAAAGATGCTCCTGAAAATCCAGACGATTTTGCGATGATTTTACAGAATGCTGAAGGGATAAAAAAACAGATTTATTTTGACAATCCTGAAGTTGAGCCTAACAACGCCATACTTGATGAGTTAGAAGCTTTTGCAGATGCGATACAACATAACACTACTCCTATCGTTAGT
>Ga0208450_1000649_pt1 | contig 18185 bp, 14 predicted proteins | sample MalvireepMed_908_FD_184249 | JGI IMG/M metagenome (GOLD analysis project Ga0208450, IMG submission 184249) | Marine viral communities from the Global Malaspina Expedition - Malaspina viral metaG DeepMed_908 (SPAdes) (version 2) | ecosystem: Environmental > Aquatic > Marine > Oceanic | place... | reverse complement strand
ACCGCGATCCGGGGCGTTTGCGCGATCTCGGCATCTATCTCGAGGTCGGCGACCAGGACACGCTCTACCTCTACGAGGGCGCCGAATTCTTTCACCGTGTGCTGTTCGATGCCCGGCTAGCCCACGAATACCGGCTGGTTCACGGGGCCGACCATGTCGGTCGCTCGCTTGGCGAACGCATGGGCAATGCACTCGGGTTTATCGGTCGGCAGATTTCTCCGCCCGCATGGATCGACGAAAGCGTCGAAGGCTTGCGTGCGGTGATGGATCAGCAGAAGCGCGAGGCTGGGGTAGAAGTTCGGCGGCGTGATCAAAAACGATTGGAGACTGCTGAGATTACCGGAACGAGCTCGACTTCGTAGATTTCTTCCATGACCGTTGGCCATCGCAACTACGTAGCGCTCCATCTTATCGGTGGCGGGGCGTCGCTTGTTTTTTTCGCATCCACCATTTACCCACTCACAATAAAGATCGCAGACACTCTTGGTTCAGCTAACCGGACAGGTGGAAAAGGACCCCGCGCGATGCCGCAGAGCTTACCGATGGTGGTTCGCTAGCTCTATTACTGCGCACGTTGTGTGCAGATCGTACGCAGAAGGTTTGAAAGGGTGTAATTTCAGCCAAACCCAGATCGCCTGCTAACGGCCACAAGGTAGCCCGGCAGCCGCGTGAAAGAGCGAACATTCAGCCGAGGAGCGTCCGAAATGCGTAGGGAGTGATACGCCCGATAAGGGAGCTCAAAGCGATAAAGCAGACGGGTCATCCCGCGGCTATCGACCCAGCGGCAGAATGAGATGTTGCTTCTGCGTCATCAGATGTACCCCATTTCACAATCGCGATCGCGACCTACTTAATCGCACCAATTTTCGAGAAGCGGCCTCATGCTTTCTTGGGCAACTCACAGTCGGTGACTTTCTTGGCACTCGCGCCAAATATCGAACTCGCGGAATTTTCCTTTGCGCAAAGCAGCACCGAACGCGTCGGCGATGCACTCCGGGGTCGATGGCTGAACGGCAGGTTTGCACCCATTCAAGCCGAGAGCAGACTTTCCGCTTTCGGCCCCAATTCGGTCACCGCCCACGGGCAAATTTAGGCTGGTAGCTTTCGATTAAATCGGTTTCCTCGTCCTCGGTCTCATACGGGTCTTCAGGAAGCTCTTCGCTTGAAAACACGGTCAAAGTGAAGCCGTAGGAACCTAGACCGATCACCTCCTCATCAAGAACGGTGTATGACGAACCCTCGAACCAGTCCGAGACCGTAGTCTCACCGCTAGCTCTGGCGCCAGAGATCACATTTTCAGGTGCGGCGTTGAACTGTCTGGTCGCCGAGGCGGGCAGGAGGTCGCCTTTCCGAGGGTATGCGCGGGGTCCTAGTTGCTTGAAGCCCTCGGACAGGAATCCGTAGCATATCCTGTCACCTTGGCTGACCACGACGGCCATTGGATAAGGACTGCATTCAGCAGACCTGATGGCAGAAGCGGTCAGAGAGCATTCGGACAGTTCGGCAAGCATTTCTATCCCAGAAAGGCCTATCGGCGCATCGTCGAGGGTGTTGCGAACAAGCTTTCCCGGGAGAAGCAGACCAGACGAAAAGTGATCTGCTTCAATTTCGATAGGTCGATCGCCTGCGGAGAACCCAGCCTTCGATGCATGCAGTGGACCGACCTTCTGCAATTCCTCGGGGTGGCCCGGAAGGAAATAATGCCCCAGCTCGTGACCGATGGTGAAGCGATGAAATCCAGGACTCCTGATCGCGGTAGAGTAAAAGATGCCGACATTCGGGCCATCAAAAATGATGCCGCCACTAACTCCGGGCTGAGCGGCTTTGTGCTCTTCGACAAATATATCCTCGTCAGCAGCTATCGCGAAGGGATCGATCGGGAAGGAATCGAAGCCGCACTCTCGGGCCTTTCGCTCGCCAAGCTTGCGCGCCCACTCCGGCCGAAACCCCCTCACTGATCCGACTGCTCGCGTCTCTCGCGCATGAGATTTATCATGAGCTGGATATGCTCGCGGTCTGCGTCAGTAAGATCCTCTTCGCCGCGGAACGCAGTCGTGGCGCCAGCCATGTTTTCGGTCCGCCCGAGCAAGTAGTCCGAACTCACATTGAGTGCCTTTGCAAGCGCCCGCACATTTGCAAACGAGGGTTTGCGGCGACCACGTTCAAAATGTCCTATAGCGGCAACTTGCAGGCCAGCCTTCTTGGCAAGATCCGCTTGAGTTAGCTCGCGCTTTTCGCGGGCCTTCGTCAACCGCTCTCCGAATTGATCCTCGTTCATCACGCTCCTTGACCTACGGGACAAAACTAGTTATACCTACGTAATGGTAGATAGAAGCGCGCCCGCTCCGGGCGCTTGTTTTTGCCATAGTACCCTACGATTTCGTAGATGTTTTTACGACGAATCAGCAGAATGTCAATCGAAAGGAGGTGATTTGGAATGGCGGGAAGGAAGAGCAGTTCAGAAGTGACGAGCAAGAAGGCGGCTTCTGCGGCGTCAAAGGTTTTGCGCGACCCTAAGTCAAGCAAGACCGCGAAGTCGGCAGCAGCGTCGGCGCTCACGCAGCGTCCCAACCGGAAGTAATCGCTGAAGCGGAGCGATGCCTCGCTCCGCTTCAACAACCAGAAAATGCTAAGGAAGAACTATTATGGCAAAGCGTTATGTGCGCCAGACTGGCAAGGACAAGGATGGTGACATCACTCGCCTTTGCAATTCCGGCCAACCGTGGTCTCCGCGGGCGAAGGTCGATGCGATCCGTGATATTGAAAACGGTACTCACGAGTACTGGGTCAATTGGACGCACTATCCGGAAACTCGGATCCGAGTCGTTCAAGGTCCCAACGGCAAATACCTACGGACGGACCGGGACGAGACCAACAAAAACAATCTGGATGACCTGCCGGACTGCTGACTGGGGTGCGTCAGTGTTTGCAAAGGAGGCGATTACCGGGTGAAGCAAGCTACGCTGCTTCACCCGGTTTTTTCGCGTGCCGCAGCTTGACGCGGTTCAATGTCTCTTGGGTTGGGGACTTCGCCCACTGGCAGACGGTCCGTAATTGGCCCCAATCCGAAATCTCGCACAGTGTCCCAGCGTACTTGAGTTGGTGTTGCCTTGTCGTCGAGCGCACTGCCCTCCCCACGAGATCGAAGTCCAAAGCAAGCTGTGGACTGGTAAGCCTTTGAGCATGCAATGGCTTGGCGAGTCTAGCTGCCCCGCAGTTCGCTGTGCACGAGCGGCACAGGCCGGGTGTAATTGAACGGTAGATCCGCTACTTCGCTGACAGCAGGGAGGGTGGCTGTGTTTCAGGGCGCATTATTTACTCGTGATTGGCTGAAGGAAGGGATTGCCGAAACCCCTGAATGGCAAAGCCTCGCAAGTGATGCAGTTGGACTGCTATGGAACGAGGCGCGGACACTTCTGCTGGACCACGCGGGACGGAAGAAGCCGACCGAGGCCGAAACCGAAGACCAACTCATCTATCCCTTGCTCGAAATGCTGGGTTGGCAACACAAGTCTGTCCAGCAGAACATGACGACCAAGGGACGCAAGGATGTCCCCGATGCCCTGTTATTCGCGGACGAGGAAGCCGCAGAACGGGCAAAGACACTCGACCCGTGGCAACGCTTCCGCCACGGCGCGGCGCTTGTGGAAGCGAAGCGCTGGGATCGACCGCTCGATCGCGAGGGACAGGGGGACCAGGGCGTCCCATCCACCCAGATAATGCATTACCTGCGCCGTGCTGCCGTCGTTGCCGATGGAAAGATGCCGTGGGGCATTCTCACGAATGGGCGGCAATGGCGGCTCTATTATCAGAATGCACTTTCAGTCGCCGAAGACTTCTTCGAGATAGACCTTGGCAAGGTATTCGGGTTGCCCGGATGCGATCCCGATCTTCTCGATGAGCAAATCGATCCCGATCACGCATTCCGGCTCTTCTTGCTGATCTTCGGGCGGGATGCCTTTCGTCCAAGCGAGCAAGGTCGCAGCTTCCATCTGATCGCGATCGAAGATGCCCGGCGGTGGGAAGAAAAGGTTCGCAAGGATCTGGCGGATACCGTGTTCGACACTGTATTCCCCGAACTTATAATGGCGATCCCGTTAGCAGACCCGGATCGCCCTGAAGTGGTGGATGATGAGTACGCAGAGGATGTCCGCCAGGCGGCCATGTACCTGCTTTATCGCCTGCTGTTTGTCCTTTTCGCCGAAGACCGCAACCTGCTGCCGGACGAGCGCGGCCCTTATGCCGATTATTGCCTCACCCGGTTGCGGGAGGAGATCAAGGAGAGGCACGTCCAAGGGCAGGCGCAACTTGCCCGCAGCACTGCTTACTGGTCTCGCCTCGAAACGATATTCGGGGCCATTTCCGAAGGCGATGATGATCTGGGCATCCCTCCTTACAACGGGGGCTTGTTCGCCACGGAAGGGGACTCGTTGCTCAGCCGCATCAAGCTTTCAGACGATACGCTCGCCAAGGTGATCTTGCCGCTTTCACACAGAGAGGAGGATGGACGCCTCCGCTACATCAACTACCGCGATCTTTCGGTTCAGCAGCTCGGTTCAATCTATGAATCGATTCTCGAATATGGTGTCGAAACCGAAGAAGGCGGAACGGTACGGCCGCGCTCGGACAATGAGGCGCGGCACCGGTCGGGCTCTTATTACACCCCTGAGCCGCTTGTCTCGCTGATCATCGAGAAGACCGTTGGGCCACTCGTCGACGAGAAGCGCGAAGCGTTCGCAGCCGCTCTCGAAAGCGGCGCGACGGGGGACACGCTTCGCGGCCACGATCCCGCGATGTCTCTACTTTCGCTCCGCATCGTCGATCCAGCCATGGGGAGCGGGCATTTCCTTGTCAGTCTGGTGGACTGGTTTTCAGACAAGGTTCTCACTGCGGTTGGCGATGCTGAAAGCATGGCCGGGGGCGAATATACTTCTCCGCTGGTCAAGCACATCGCCGAGCTGCGAGAGGCAATCATCGCCAACGCGCGCGCGCATAACTGGCCTATCGTCGAAGAACAGCTGGATGACCGCCACATCGTTCGCCGCATGGTACTCAAGCGCTGCGTGCACGGAGTCGATCTTAACCCGATGGCGGTGGAACTCGCCAAGGTCGCGCTCTGGCTGCACAGCTTCACGGTCGGGGCACCGTTGTCCTTTCTCGACCACCATTTGCGCTGCGGCAACAGTGTGCTCGGCGCATGGGTCCAGCCTACATTTGACTGGATGCGGGAACGCGGTGCCCTGATCTCCAATCAGCACCTCTCATCTCTTGCAGCTGTCGTACGGGACATGGGAGAAATCGAAGGGCTGACCGACACCGACATCACGCAGGTCGACCAGTCAAAAGCGCTTTTTGCAAAGATATCCGAAACCAGCGCACCGCTCGAAGCAATTTTGAGTCTCGCCAAGGCAGACGACCTCATGGGTGTGCTGGAAACAACCGTGCGACGACCGCGCGAAACGGCGGACGCGATAAAGGCAGACGGCGAGAAGCGACTGGCGCAAATGAAGGAAGGGCCGAGCAAGGAGAAGGAGGCGACAAAGATCCAGCGCGCGGTTGCCAGAGCGATCGATGCCGAGCGCAAGTTCGATCGGGCCGAAGCGATGAAGCTGGTGCATGAAGGATCTTTCGGTGACCCCAGCCGGATCGCGAGCGGAGAAATCGAGGTGCTTGCGGCGGATACGCGCACCGAACTTGGTCTCGGCGGGCCCGAGCCGGTCCAGGGCAGCCTGATGCCGAGCCACCGGCCGGATGACCGTAGGCGCGCGCTGGCGGACAGTCTCGTGCGCGAAGCACGCGCAATCGCAGCAGAACAAAGGTTTTTCCATTGGGAGGTCGCCTTCCCTGGCGTGTGGAGCGACTTTTCCTCACCGGAGCGATCGGGTGGATTTGACGCTGTTATCGGCAATCCGCCTTATGTCCGTCAGGAAGAGATCAGCGCGATTAAGCCTGCGCTTGCAAAAGCCTTCGACACCTACGCGGGCAGTGCCGATCTTTACGTTTACTTCTACGAGCAGGGGATCAATCTGCTCAAGCCCGGCGGGCGTATGGGCTATGTCGTGACCAACAAGTGGCTGAGGGCCGGCTATGCCGAAAAACTCCGCCGGATGTTTGCGGAAGAGGTCTGGATCGAGTTCCTCGCCGATTTCGGCCACGCGCGACATCTGTTCCCGGACGCCGACGTGTTTCCATGCGTAATCTCGGTCCAGAAGCCCGATACTGACGCAGCGCCCGAGCAGTACGATCTCGCAGTCATTCCGCGTGATGATGTGCCCCGTGAAGGTCTGTCAGCAGCGGTCCATGCAGCCACCTATCGCGCCGAGCGTGCTGATTTGACGGAAGAGGCATGGGTGCTTGAGCCGCCCGACGTTGCAGATCTTCTCCGGAAAATTCGCGAGCGCGGAGTCCCGCTGGAGGAATATGCCGGAGTCAGCCCACTTTATGGCATCAAGACCGGGTTTAATGAGGCGTTTCTAATCGATACCGCCACCCGCGACCAACTGGTAAGCGAAGACCCGAAAGCTGCCGAAATCATAAAGCCATACCTGCGCGGGCAGGACATTGAACGATGGCAACCGGAATGGGCTGGCCTATGGATGATTTTTGCCCGGCGCGGGATCGACATTGAAAGATATCCGAGTGTTCTTCGGCACCTCGAGACTTTTCGAACGCAGTTGCAACCTAAGCCCGCCGATTGGCAACCGCCAAGAAACAACGCAAAATGGCCCGGGCGCAAAACCGGATCATACCATTGGTATGAGATTCAGGATGCTGTCGACTACTGGCGACAGTTCGAGGCCCCCAAGATAATTTATCAAGTGATCCAGTACTACCCCAGCTTTTCGTTCGATTCCGCAGGTTACTTCGGCAACGATAAATGCTTTGCCCTTCCAACCGCCGACCAAAGTCTGTGCGCCATCCTCAATAGTCCGCTCATGTGGTGGCACAATTGGCGAGCACTTCCCCATTTAAAAGACGAAGCCTTGTCACCGATGGGATATTTGATGGCAAAGCTACCAATTTCTTCGCCTTTGCCCGGAGATAAGAGCGAATTTGACGAACTTTCATGCTCGGCAATCAATGCGACATCTTCGATCAAATCGAGTGACGTATTGCTTGCTGATTGGCTTAAGTTTGAGCACCCCATCATAAACATCAGTACCGTTCTGCGCGAATCGAGTAAGCTCGACGTCGATGGCTTTGTCGCTGCTGTTCGATCTGCATTGCCCAAACGGCAAGGACTGACTCCCACGCAGCTACGTCAATTGCGCGAGGCCTTCAGCGAAACCGCTGAGCCCGCAAGGCAAGCGCGGATCGAATTGCTTGCATATGAGCGCAGACTCGCTGCCATGGTCGAACGCGCATACGGGCTGACGGACGAGGAAATCGCGCTGATGTGGCGCACTGCCCCGCCCCGCATGCCATTGGCGCCGCCACCAGGTTTAGACCTTAGGCCCCTTACCACTGAGTAGGTCTCTGATCCTTTCCGTAGACCTTTGTCGCCTGTTCGGTGTGTTGCGACCACCAGATCCCGGTTGTGCAGTTGACAGTCGAGCGGGAGTTCCCGGAGGACGCGCTCTGTCCCGCGCTGTGCGCTCCTGAGGGCGCGGCTTTTTTAGCTGACCCGCAGGCACTCTTGCCTCTCTCATTGCCGGACGCCCGCTGGCGCACTGATCGCGCGCGCAGGGCGTCCGGCGGATTCGCGCCGTCGCAAGGCTGCCTCGTTTATGCGGATCGCTAGCGCAATCCTTGCGCGGGAACGCCAAGGGCTTCGCCCTCTCGTTCCCGAAACCGCAAACAGACACCCCCGGGTGGCGGGCTGACGCCCGCTGGCCCGCGCCAGGGCATCGGTTTGCGGTTTTCCCTCCCCCTCCCATCCTCGCCGGAAGGCAGGCGGCATGGCGGAGCCATGCGCGCCAGCGGTGGCCTGTGGCTGGGGCGCGGCGCGCTATTCGCTCGCCTCGAGGGCTTCTTTCACTGTGACTGTACCGGAGCAGTAGGCTCCCCACTCATTCATTAGTTTCACGCGCATACCGGGATCCTCCTTAGTGCCGAGGTAGGTGGTGCGGCGATAGGCGGCCTGCACCGCGTCTGGTGTCTTGTGTGCCAGCGCAGCCTCGACCACGGCATTCGGGAAGGCTGCGTTCGCCGCCCAGTCGGTGAAGGCCGATCGGAAGCCGTGGACGTGGAAGGGCTCCTGCATGTCGCGCAGCACCTTGAGCAGCGTCATGTCGGACATCGCTTTGCCCGTTGCACCTGAAAATATCACTTCGGCTCCCTCGACTCGGAATGCATCCGCCTTTGCGAGGACTCCCAGAGCGGCCTCGGAGAGCGGGACGACATGTGCCTTGCTGCGCTTCATGTGCTCTGCCGGGATCGTCCAGAGCCGTTCCTCCAGATCGAATTCGTCCCACGTCGCGAGTCGGACCTCCTGCGAGCGCGTGCCGGTCAGGATGAGGAGATCGAGCGCGAATCGTCCGAAAGATGGCTTGCGTCTCAGTGCAGTCAAGAAAGATGGAATGGCCACATAGGGCATTGCCTTGCGGTTCTGGGTTTTCTTGATTTGCCTAGGCAGGCCCCGCCCCGCTTTCAGGCTGCTGTTGGCAGACGGTGCCTCGGTCGATCGCCAGCCCTTTGCATGTGCATAGTCCAGCACCGCGCAAATCCGGTTGCGTACCTGGCGGGCAGTTTCCGGGATTTCCTGCCAGATCGGCGTGAGGACCGCGATGATGTCAGCCGCTGTGATGCTCCCGGTCGGCATGTTACCGAGTTTGGGGAAAGCATAGTTCTCCAAACTGGCCAGCCATTGGCGCGTGTAGACATCGCTTTTCCAGCCCGCCTCGTTGTCGGAGTGGTACTGGGTGGCGGCTTCACGAAAGGTGATCTTGGCAGCGGCCTCGTCCTTACGCTCCGTGAGGACATCGCGCTTTTCAACCTTAACAGCCTTGCGCATTTCAGCCGCCTTCTCGCGCGCCTCTGCCAGTGTCACGAGTTTCGCGCTGCCCAGCCCCAGGTCTTGCCGTTTGCCATCTCGCTGAAGTCGCAAATTCCAATAAGCGCCGCCACGCTTGTCCACTTTCAGGAATAGTCCGTCGCCGTCCTGATATGTGCCTGGATTCGCCAATGCAGCCTTGACTGCTACCGCCGAGAGTTTGCCCATCGATCTACCCCCACACTTTTCTGCAAGAGATTGTCCATTCGAAGTGTGGGGGTAAACAGCCTTACCCCCACACCACCCCCACACTTGACCTCGGTTGCGGGTGGATCGCGATGGTCAGAAGCGGACGGAGTAAAGGCAATATACCGCAGAAATCCAACGATTTCCATGGATTTCTGGGGATGTTGATAGATGCTGAAAGAAAGGGTGGTGGTGGACAGGGCTGGATTCGAACCAGCGTACGCTTGCGCGGGCAGATTTACAGTCTGCTGCCTTTAACCACTCGGCCACCTGTCCACACGGGCCATTTCACTGAGGAAATCGAGGGATCGGATAGTCCGACCCCGTGCCGAGAGGCGCCCCTTTGGCGAAGCGGCGCTTGCCTGTCAATGCCCTCGCTGGCACAGGCCCATGCAAAGTTACAGACAGGACGTATTCGATGGCTAAAGGCGAACGCAAACGTGCACTCAGGGGCCGTGCGGGCCGAATGAAGGGCGGCCGGGGCAGCGGCCGCGCGGGATCGGGGCAGGTGCGCCTGTGGGGCCGGCACGCGGTGGAAGCCGCGCTCAAGAACCCCGACCGGGTGCACCGCAAGCTGTGGGCGACGCGCGATGCGATCGATACGCTCGATGGCGAATTGCCGGCGGATTTCCCTCTCGAATACGCCGAAGCGACCGATCTGGCGCGGCTGGTGGCCAAGGATGCCCCGCACCAGGGACTCGTGCTCGAATGCGCGCCGCTGGAAGACACGCACCTCGACGAGGTACTGGACGGAGACCCGGCGCGCCCGATCGTGGTGCTCGACCAGGTCACCGATCCGCACAATGTCGGCGCCATCATGCGTTCCGCGGCCGCATTCGGCGCCGCCGCGCTTGTCACACAGGATCGCCATGCCCCGCCCGAAGGCGGCGTGATCGGCAAATCGGCCTCCGGCGCACTCGAAGTGCTGCCCTGGGTCCGCGTCGTCAATCTGGCACGCGCGCTCGAGCAGATCGCCGAGGCGGGATACTGGCGCATCGGTCTGACCGGCACTGCCGATGCGACGCTGGGCGAAACGCTGGCCGCAGGCCCCATCGCGCTGGTGCTCGGGGCCGAAGGCGAAGGCATGCGGCAGAATATCGAATCGCATTGCGACGTGCTCGCGAAACTGCCGATCGGAGACCAGATCGAGAGCCTCAACGTGTCCAACGCGGGAGCGATAGCGCTCTACGCGGTCGCCACGCGCTAGCCCACTTCAACACGGGGGAACCGACATGAACCGCATCCTTATCGCACTGTCCGCATCGTTCGCGCTCGGGGGATGCCTGTTGTCGCCGGGGACGTTCAGCAGCGAACTGCACCTGTATTCCGACGAAAGGTTCTCCTTCGCTTATGACGGCGAGATCGAGATGCTCGCCCTCAGCCAGCTGGCACAGATGAACCGGGCGAGCGAAGAGCGCTTCGAAGCCGAATGCTATGACGAGGATTACGAGGTCCGCGAGTGCAGCGAGGCCGAGATCGCTGCGCAGCGCGCTGAATGGGAAGAGACTGCCGGCGAACGCGCGGCAGAGCGCGTACGCGAAGCGGAAATGCTGCGCCAGTTCGTCGGCAGTATCGATCCGTCCGACCCCCAGGCCGCGCAAGAGATCGCTACGCGGCTGGAACGCCAGCGGGGCTGGGAAAAGTTCGAGTATCGGGGTGACGGCCTCTTTGATGTGAGCTTCGTCACTGCCGGGACACTGACGCACGATTTCGTCTTTCCCACGGTCGAAGGGATGCCGGGGGCCAATGCCTTCGTGAGCATCAACCTGCGCGACGGCGGCGAAGTGCGCGTCGATGCCCCCGCCTTTGCTGCAGGCAAGGAAGAACCGTCCTGGGGCACGGCGTCTTTCGCCGCCCTTGCTGCCATGGCACAGGCCGAGGAAAGCGGCGAAGCCCCGCGAATTGTCGTGCCCCAGGGCACATTCACGATCGTCACCGATGGACGGATCCTGGCGAACAACACCGATGAAGGCCCCAAGCCGCACGCACGCGGGCAGTCGCTGAGGTGGAATGTAGGGCCGTCGACGCAGCAGCCGCCCACCGCGCTGGTGGCATTCGACTGAACGATACGAAAACGCCGCGCCTCCCGGGATGGAAAGCGCGGCGCAGTTCGGTTCCATCCGCGCGTCAAGCGCGCGGATGCGCAAATCGTGCTTAGTTCACGGCGTCCTTGAGGCCCTTGCCGGCCTTGAACTTGGGCTGGTTCGAAGCCTTGATCGTCATCGGCTCGCCAGTGCGCGGGTTACGACCGGTCGAGGCCTTGCGCTTGGCGACCGAAAACGTGCCAAAGCCCACCAGGCGCACTTCGTCGCCGCTCGACAGCGACTTGGTGATGGCGTCGAAAACGCCTTCGACCGCGCTCGAAGCGTCGCTCTTGGAAAGGCCGCTGGAGTCGGAGACTGCGGTGATCAGGTCGTTCTTGTTCATTCTGGGAAACCCCCTTGTTTTGTCTTCGGGTGGGAATGGCTGAATCGCCTCGGCGAAGACGAAGGAATTGAGAGTTTTTTGGGCGCGCTGTCAAAGGCATTTTTGGCTGAAAACAGCGGATTTCAGGGCAAGACAGCGGAAAACTAGGGTGAACCGCGAATTCACCAATCAATCTGGCGAGTGGTCACGCGACATGGTCCGCGAAACCGAGTCCGCGGACCATGCGAGTCGCTGCAATGCAGCACATCAATTGTTAATGCGCAGTCTGTGATGCCACTCTTTGTGCGTGGTCGGGCTGGGCTGCGAGATCGTCGGCTTCGGTCCATTCGATCGGGTCCGGCACGCTACACAGCGCATGCGCGAGCACTTCGTCGACATGGGCCACGGGAACGATTTCCAACCCGTCCTTCACATTCGCGGGGATTTCCGCGAGGTCCTTGACGTTTTCCTCGGGGATCAGGACTTTGCCGATCCCGCCGCGCAGTGCGGCGAGGAGCTTTTCCTTCAACCCGCCGATGGCGAGAACGCGGCCCCGCAGCGTGACCTCGCCGGTCATGGCGACATCGGGCCGTACCGAGATCCCCGACAGCGTCGAGACGATCGAGGTGACCATCCCCACGCCAGCGCTGGGGCCATCCTTCGGCACTGCCCCTTCGGGCAAGTGAATGTGGATGTTGCGGCGCTGGAACAGGCTCGGCTTGATCCCGTAATGCGGCGCGCGCGCCTTCACGAAACTGAACGCCGCGGCGACGCTTTCATTCATCACTTCGCCGAGCTTGCCGGTGGTCTTGATCTCGCCCTTGCCCGGCGTGGTGACGCTTTCAATCGTCAGCAGTTCGCCGCCGACCTCGGTCCAGGCGAGCCCGGTCACGGCACCGACCTGAGGTTCTTCCTCGCTCATGCCGTGCTTGAACTTGCGCACCCCGGCAAACTCGCTGAGGTTGTCAGGCGTAATCGTGACGCTTTCGACCTCGTTTTCGAGGATCTTGCGCAGGCTCTTGCGAGCCAGCCGGGCGAGTTCCCGCTCCAGCGTGCGCACGCCCGCCTCGCGGGTGTAATAGCGGATCAGGTCGCGCAAACCTTCTTCGGTCAGCTCGAATTCGCCTTCCTTGAGGCCATGTTCCTCGATCTGCTTGGCAAGCAGGTGGCGCTGGGCGATCTCGACCTTTTCGTCCTCGGTATAGCCTTCGAGCCGGATGATCTCCATCCGGTCGAGCAAGGGCTGCGGCAGGTTCATGCTGTTCGCCGTCGTCACGAACATGATGTCCGACAGGTCGAGGTCGAGTTCCAGATAGTGGTCCTGGAACTTGCTGTTCTGTTCGGGGTCGAGCACTTCGAGCAGCGCCGAAGCGGGATCGCCGCGGAAGTCCTGGCCCAGCTTGTCGATCTCGTCGAGCAGGAACAGCGGGTTGATCTTGCCCGCCTTCTTGAGGTTGGTGACGATCTTGCCCGGGAGCGAGCCGATATAGGTGCGCCGGTGACCGCGGATTTCCGCTTCGTCGCGCACGCCGCCGAGCGACTGGCGCACGAATTCGCGTCCCGTCGCCTTGGCGATGCTCTTGCCGAGCGAGGTCTTGCCCACGCCCGGCGGGCCGACGAGGCACAGGATCGGCCCCTTCAGCTTGCGCGTGCGCGCCTGCACCGCGAGATATTCGATGATCCGGTCCTTGACCTTCTCGAGGCCGTAGTGATCGGCATCGAGCACCTGCTGCGCCTTGCCGATGTCTTTCTTGACCTTGCTCTTCTTGCCCCAGGGCAGGTCGAGCAGCACGTCCAGATAATTGCGGATGACCGTCGCTTCGGCGCTCATGGGCTGCATGGCCTTGAGCTTCTTGAGCTCGGCTTCGGCCTTTTCGCGGGCTTCCTTGCTGAGCTTGGTCTTGGCGATCTTTTCGGTCAGTTCGGCGATTTCGTCGCTCGCGTCATCGTCGCCGCCCAGCTCGTTCTGGATCGCCTTGAGCTGTTCGTTGAGATAGTATTCGCGCTGGGTCTTTTCCATCTGCCGCTTCACGCGGCCACGGATCCGGCGCTCCACCTGCAGCACCGACAGCTCGCCTTCCATGAAGGACATGACCATTTCGAGCCGCTTGAGCGGGTCGCGCTCGACCAGCAGCGCCTGCTTGTCCGACACCTTGGCGTTGATCGCCGCGGCAATCGTATCCGCGAGCTCGCCGGCATCGTCGATATCGCCCAGCTGGTCCGCCGCGTCCTCGCCCAACTTCTTGTTGAGCTTGGCATATTCGCCGAACTGTTCGACCACCTGCCGCATCATCGCGACCACTTCATTGCCCGAAGCGGTTACCAGATCGCTCGACGAAACCACCGCTTCGACGAATTCGCCGCGCGGTTGGAGCGCTTCGAGCGATGCCCGCTCCGACCCCTGAACCAGCACACGGACGGTGCCGTCGGGCAGCTTGAGCAGCTGCAGGACCTGCGCCACCACGCCGACGTCGAACAGATCGTCGCGCTCGGGATCGTCGCAGCCCGGGTCGAGCTGCGCGAGCAGGAAAATGTCCTTGCTTCCTTCCATCGCCGATTCAAGCGCGGCGACCGATTTGTCACGTCCCACGAACAGCGGCACCACCATGCCGGGGAACACCACGATGTCACGCAGGGGAAGAAGGGGGTAGCTCTGGGTCATCAATCAATTCCATTGGGGGCCTTTGTCGGCCGTTCCCGAGGAATATGGTGAGCCATGTCCCGCAACGCAACGCCGCCGGTCAAAGTCATGTGGATGGCTGGTGACGCGCTTCACATGCGTTTAATGTCGCTTAACCATACACCGACTCGGTGCGAAAACGCGTTCTGCAGTGGGAGGGCTAGCGATGCTGGGTTCAATGGTCTGCAAAATGCGCGGCCATCGCGTGAACCGTCGCCATGTCTGGGACGACGGGATGAATTTCCGGACGAATTGCGTGCGGTGCGACGCGGCTTTGATCCGTGACCGCGAGGGCTGGCGCACCTTCGACAACACCCGCGATCTGGACGAACGGCGACGACCGCATCCTCGGCAGGACTGATATGCCATGGCCGGAGCGCTTCTGAAACGCCCCGGCCAGGCAAGTGCACATTGGCGGAAAGGCCGTGTTTGGCCCGCTGAGAGCGCGCACCGACCCGGCGCGCACCCCGATCTTACATTCCGGGCAGCTTGAACCCGGCGGGAAGGCCGGCGCCCTGCTGGATCTTGTCCATTTCCTGACCCGATACGCGATCGGCGCGATCGCGCGCGTCGTTGAACGCCGCGGTGACCAGATCCTCGAGCATCTGCTTTTCTTCGGGTTTCATCAGGCTGTCGTCGATCGCAACGCCAACGATCCGGCCCCGCGCGGTCGCGCGCACCTTTACGAGGCCGCCGCCGGCCGATCCTTCGACTTCGATTTCGTCGAGCTTGGCCTGGGCATCGCTCATCTGCTTCTGGATCGTTTCTGCGGCTTTCTGCGCCTGCGCGAGCATTTCTTCCATGTTCATGCTTTTCTACTCCAAGGGATTTCGCGGCGCTGGGAGGATGCGCCGCCGTCTTCAATCAATTCCGCTTCGGGGAAGGTGTCGAGCGCAGCCCTGACGAGCGGATGCGCCCGTGTTGCTGCGGCGGCCGCATCACGCTCGGCCTCGGCCACTTCGACCAGCGAGGGCGCGCCATCCCCGCCCGGCACTTCCTCGACCGTCCAGCGCTTGCCGGTATGGCGGTGCAATGTCTCGCGCAGGACCGGCGCGATATCTTCGGAATATTTTGCATCGCGCCCGTAGCGCAGGGTACCGTCGGTGAACTCGACCACCCGCACCTGCAGGCGCATGACGCTGGCCTGCTGCATCATCCCCGAAGCGTCGATCGCATCGACCGTTTCCTTCCAGTCCAGCGCCGCCTTCGGGGCCGCCTCGCCCCCGCCTTCCGGTGCGGGGGGAGATGCTGGCGCAGGTCCACGCTCGGAAAGGGTTTCGAGCTTCCTGGCCAGCTTGCCCGGATCGGGCATCTGTCCGGCATGCAGGGTGCGCAGCAGCGCCATGTGCAGCGCAACCAGCGGATCGGGCGCAAGCCGGACTTCCTCGTGCCCCTTGAGCAGCAATTGCCACAGACGGTGCAACTGGCCGGTGGGGATCCGCGCGGCCCATTCCGCCAGCTGCTCGCGCTCGTCCGCGCTTACCCCTTCGGGCTCGTTGCCGGAAACCTGTGCCACCGTGATCCGATGGGCCACATCCATCTGCGCACGCAGCAGCGCCAACGGCTCTACGCCCAGCGCATATTGTTCGTCGACCGCCTCGAGCAGGGCCTTGCCCTCGCCCTCCAGCATGTGGCCGAACAGGCGCCGCTGCGCGCTCTTGTCAGCGAGGCCCAGCATGTCGCGAACCCGCGCTGCGGTCACCTTGCTGTCGGTATCGAGATCGGCATGCGCGATGGCTTGGTCGAGGATCGACAAGCCGTCGCGAACAGAACCCTCTGCCGCGTTGGCAACAATGTGCAGCGCCTCGGCTTCCGCCTCGACGCCTTCCTTTTCACAGATCGACGCAAAATGCGCTTCGAGCAGTTCGGAAGGGATGCGCCGCAGATCGAACCGCTGCGTGCGGCTGAGCACTGTCACCGGAAGCTTTTCGACCTCCGTGGTGGCGAACAGGAACTTCACATGCGCGGGCGGTTCTTCCAGCGTCTTGAGCAAGGCGTTGAAAGCGTTGCGCGACAACATGTGGACTTCGTCGATAATGTAGATCTTATAGCGCGCCGAAACCGCCGCGTAGCGCACCGCTTCGATGATCTCGCGCACATCGTCGACGCCGGTATGGCTGGCGGCGTCCATCTCGATCACGTCGATATGGCGCCCCTCGGCAATCGCGCGGCAGGGTTCGCACACGCCGCACGGGCTGATGGTCGGGCCGCCCTGCCCGTCGGGTCCGACGCAGTTCAGGGCCTTCGCGATAAGCCGGGCGGTTGATGTCTTGCCCACCCCGCGCACGCCCGTCATCAGGAAGGCATGCGCCAGCCGGTTGCGCGCGATCGCATTGGCCAGCGTACGCACCATTGCTTCCTGCCCGATGAGTTCGGCGAAGGTCTGCGGCCGGTACTTGCGCGCGAGAACGCGGTAGGGCTGTGCGGGATCGACCGGCGCCGGATTGGCGGCATTTACAGTTGGCGGAGGCGATGCTTCTGCCGGGCTATCGGCATGCGGCGCCACAGGCGCGGCAGGCTGCGGTGCAGCACCGCCGAACATCTGTTCCTGCCCCGCCTTCTCGAGGTCCGCCGCACTGGGCGTATCGACCTCTTGCGCGGCGCCGTCCCACGGGGGGCTGTCAGGATTGTCCGGTGAATCACCCATCGCCGACTAGGTAGGCACTACCGCGGCAAAAGTCATGCCGTCACGGTTACGAATTGTGGGTGAAAGAGGAGCCGGCCGACCCGCCGCAATTCACCTGGGCTGCTTCCTTCCGGACCTGACCCGGTGAGCGAACGCAAACGTCCGACCGACTCCCGGCGCGCCATATGGTGAGGTTGGCAGGTTTTGTCCAGCCCCCAGGCCGGGCATTCGCGGCAGCGCTATCAGCCACTGGTTATCCCGCTGAAGGACGAACTGCGCTCAGCGAAAATTGTCGGCGTAGGCCTGCAGTTTGAGGCTCTTGGGCGGCGTAGCATGGACGCGGGCAACGATATCGTATTTGCGCGCATAGGCCTGCGCCTCTTCCTTTGTCGGAAAAGTCAGCTGAACCTGCGCCTGCGTATCGCCGCTGCCGGTCCACCCCATCAGCGGATCGGGACGCCGCGCCTCGGACTGCTCGAATTCGAGCACCCATTCATCGGTCCGGGCCCTGCCCGACTGCATGGCGTTCTTCGGTCGCTGATAGATTCGTGCTACCATGGATGCGCCCTTAAGTCAGCCGCCGGTTTTTGAAAAGGCGTTCTTGGTTTTCAAACTAGGCTTTTCCGCCCAGGGCTGCTCGGGCCACCGGTGCTTGGGGTAACGGCCCTTCATGTCCTTGCGCACGTCGGCCCAGCTCCCCCGCCAGAACCCCGGCAGGTCGCGCGTCGACTGGATCGGACGCCCCGCGGGACTCGTCAGCTTGAGCAGCAAGGGCGTGCGCCCGACCAGCGGATGGCGTTCCAGCCCGAACAATGCCTGTACGCGCACTTCTACGCTCGGTGCATCGTCCCCCGTATAGTCGATCGCATGCGTCGTGCCTGCAGGCGACGCAAATACGCGGGGAGCTGCGCTGTCGAGCGTCTGGCGGCTATCCCAATCGAGCTGGCCCAGCACCGCATCGACCAGTCTGCCCTTCGGTATGTTCAGATCGCGCCGCCCCTCGACCAGCGGCAGCAGCCAGAGGTCTGCGGTCTTCGCCAGGGCCTCGGGTGCAAGCGCTTCGATCCCGGCATAGCTTGCACGCGCAAGCAGTTCCGCGGGAAGGAGTTTTGCCGGATCCTGCCGCGCCTTTTCCAACAGCAGCGCAGCGATGGCCTGCGAGTCCGGCGAAGGGTCGGGTCCGCGCGCGAGAGTGACCGCGCCGAGCCTGCGTTCGAGCAGGGCCTCGGCCCGTTCCCCATTCCATCTCAGGACCTGCCGGCGTTCGATCCGCTCGGGCAACCAGCGTTCGATAT
>Ga0208450_1000648_pt1 | contig 18286 bp, 20 predicted proteins | sample MalvireepMed_908_FD_184249 | JGI IMG/M metagenome (GOLD analysis project Ga0208450, IMG submission 184249) | Marine viral communities from the Global Malaspina Expedition - Malaspina viral metaG DeepMed_908 (SPAdes) (version 2) | ecosystem: Environmental > Aquatic > Marine > Oceanic | place... | reverse complement strand
CTTTACTAACTAAATTTTTAAGATCAAAAGCAATGAAAAGAGTATTTTCTATTCTAGTTATCACAGCTGTAATCGCGTTAGGCAATCTTACAGCTCAAGCAAATACTGCACCTCTTATGACTGTTAACACAACAGCTATAGCAGCGGCAGTTCAAGAAGAAGCAGACGAGGTAGTAGCCGATGAGACTGAGTCTTTATCATTTACACAAGAGTTAAAAAAGCGTTTTATAGAAGGTGGTCCTGGATTTATGGGTATCGTTCTTTTATGTCTTATTTTAGGTCTTGCAATTGCAATTGAGCGTATTATTTACCTAAACCTTGCAACTACTAACACATCTAAATTAGCACAAGACGTAGAAGATGCTCTTAACAGTGGTGGTATCGAGGCTGCTAAAGAAGTTTGCCGTAATACCAGAGGTCCTGTTGCTTCTATCTACTATCAAGGTCTTGACCGTGTAGACGAAGGTGTTGATGCTGCTGAAAAAGCTGTTGTAGCTTACGGTGGTGTTCAAATGGGTCTATTAGAGAAAAACGTTTCTTGGGTATCTTTATTTATCGCACTTGCACCGATGCTTGGTTTCATGGGTACGGTAATTGGTATGATCCAGGCGTTTGATAAGATTGAAGCTGCAGGTGATATGCAACCTTCTCTTGTTGCGGGTGGTATTAAAGTAGCACTTTTAACAACAGTATTCGGTCTTATTGTTGCGATTATTCTTCAAATCTTCTATAACTACATCATCGCTAAGATCGATAGTATCGTAAACGATATGGAAGATGCTTCTATCACTTTGATAGATATGCTTGTACGTTACAAGAAGTAATAATCCCTCATAAATACATAAACAGATTATGTTACATAAAATATTAAAAATTATTGCACTCATCCTGTCTGTTCTTGGAGCAATCTGGCTCGTGAGAATCATCCTTGCAGGTGATACCGCAATAACAGATTCAGCAGAATTACAAGATAGCTTGGTAACACCATTCATCTTGATCGCATATGCAACCATTGCAATAGCCATAGTATTCGTTTTAGTTTTCGTTCTTAAGAACTTATTCAGCAGCGGATCGTCTTTAAAAGGCACTTTGATAGGTCTTGGCGCGTTTCTTGCAGTAGTTGTAATATCATATGGTTTAGCTTCAGGAGAAGAAGTTCAGCTACGTGACGGTGAAGTACTTTCAGCAAGTGCAGTGCGTTGGGTAGAAGCAGGTATTTATGCATTCTACATCTTAGCGATTGTTGCAATTGGCGCGATGGTATTTTCAGGTGTTAAGAAATTAGCTAAATAAAAAACTATTATGGCAAAAAGATCAGCTCCAGAAGTGAATGCAGGTTCGATGGCAGACATTGCCTTCTTACTCCTCATTTTCTTCCTGGTAACCACAACAATTGAAACCGACAGCGGTATTAGCCGTAAATTACCACCAGAGATGGATGAGAATCAACCACCTCCACCGGTAATTAAAGAGCGTAACCTATTTACAGTAATTGTAAACAGTAATGATGAATTACTTGTTGAAGATGAAGTAATGGAGCTTAAAGACTTAAGAGCTGCTGCGATTGAGTTCTTGGACAATGGTGCAGAAAACTGTTCTTATTGTCAAGGAGCAAAAGATCCTAATTCATCTGTAAATCCTACTAAGGCAGTTATTTCTTTGGTAAATAACAGAGGAACATCGTACAAGCGTTACATTGCTGTTCAAAACGAACTTGTTGCAGCGTATAACGAATTGCGTAACCGCGTTGCACAACAGCGTTTTGGCGAATCTTTCATTGAGATGGAAAACCGCTACAACGACGCCAGAACTTCTGATGCGAATAAAGAGAAACTTAAGCCAAAACTTGAGGAAATTAGAGATCTTTATCCAGAGAAATTATCTGAAGCAGAGCCTAAGAAGAGTTAACAACATTTAATACAACAATTTATGTCTAAGTTTAATAAGAAAAAAAGTGGTGATTTACCAGCTATTTCTACAGCATCGCTGCCAGATATAGTTTTCATGTTACTTTTCTTCTTTATGGTTGCGACTGTAATGAGAGAAAACACATTGATGGTAAAAAACAATTTACCTACTGCAAATCAAATTGAGAAACTTGACAAAAAAGACCTTGTAATGTACATCTATGCAGGTGAGCCTGTAGAACGCTTTCAAGGTACTTACGGGACTTCTGCTAAAATTCAGTTGAATGATAAATTTGCAGATGTTTCTGAAATTCAAGACTTTATTTATCAAGAGCGTGCGAGCAAACGTGAGGAACTTGTTCCTTTCTTAACTACAGCGCTTAAAGTAGATGGAGATAGTAAAATGGGACTTATTTCTGATATCAAACAGGAATTACGTACCGCAAATGCTTTGAAAATTAATTATGTTACCAAGTCTGGTAACGCAGTTGAAAACAACAATTAATACTCTTTAGAGTTAATTGCATATCTCTTAAAATTTAAGAAAACGTCCTGAGCATTTCAGGGCGTTTTTTTGTTACTTTAAATCAAAATCCACTGCTCTTAGATGAAGCGTATACTTCTCGTCATATTCGTACTATTCGGTTTTTCTGAATTTGCCCAAGCGCAAGATTCTTTAGTAACTACCATAGACACGACTTCCTTATATTCTAAATACAGAGAAGATCAATTTTACCTTGGGCTTACATTTAATCTCTTAACCAATAAGCCAGAAGCGATGGAGCAAAACGGCTTTAGTGGTGGTCTACAGTTTGGCTATATACGAGATATGCCCATCAACAAACAACGTAACTGGGCGATTGGTCTTGGTGCAGGTATTTCTATGAACACCTATAACCAAAATTTATTTGTTGGAGAAACGCCTTCTGAAGAAAGCATTTTTCAAGTCATAGACAATCAAACCAATTACAATAAAAACTGGTTTACAACCTATTTGGTCGAAGCACCGATACAACTCCGCTGGCGCACTTCTACGGCAACCACATACAAGTTTTGGAGGATTTATACCGGAGTTCAGTTAGGATACATGTATGCCTATAAATTTTACTTTGAGCAACCTAACAATCAAGTGACTCAAACAGACGTTCCGGAATTCGATCGTTTTAGAATGGGACTTACTTTTTCTTTTGGGTATGATACGTTCAATTTCTATTTCTACTACAATATCAACCCTATGTTTAATGATTCGGCTCAGATTGACGGAAGCCCTATAGAGCTAAACAGTCTCAAGCTAGGCTTGATGTTTTACATTTTGTAGAAATAAAACACGAGCAGTTGCGGCAAACCGCCAACCACAACTCCCACTACCAACTCTGTCATAGTATGCGCCTTGAGCTCCAATCTGGAGGCAGCAGTTAAACCTATTGCAATTACCAGCAATCCAATGATCATTAAGTAGTTTGCATTATAGATCATACTCAAGGCCATTACAAAAAACAGCACACCAGCAATGCCCACCATATGCAAACTGGTCTTGAAGTTCAATAAACTTAAAATAAAGGCTGTAGCGGCAGTGATAAGAATCCCCAGGAAGAATATATAAAGTTCAGGAAATTCGTAACCATTAATAATTATACGCACAATGAGCAGCAATAAACCTATTTGTACGAGTAGTGGAATACGACGCTCTTTCACTTCTTTTAAATGAACAGAACTCACCAATTTTACACTTTCTAGTAAAAAGTAGAACAACACCGGTACAACGATCGTAAGTATGCTAATCGCAAACAATTTGGCATACATAAACGTTGGTGGCACAAATTTGGGCGTAACCGAAAAATAGATAACCACACCAAGCAACGGCATAAAAAGCGGATGCATTAGAACTGAGAAAAAACGTAAAAAATATTTCATCAAATCTCTTTCCTTAGTCTGGCCACAGGAACATCTAACTGCTCCCGATATTTAGCAACCGTTCGTCTTGCAATAGGATACCCTTTTTCCTTTAAGATCTTGGCTAATTTATCATCGGTAAGAGGCTTACGCTTGTCTTCCTCTTGTATTGTGATCTCCAAAATCTTTTTGATCTCACGTGTTGAAACCTCCTCACCTTGATCATTAGTCATGCTCTCACTAAAAAATTCTTTGATCAACTTGGTTCCGTAAGGGGTATCTACATATTTACTATTAGCCACACGAGAAACAGTAGAAACATCCATCTCGATCTCATCGGCGATATCTTTTAAGATCATCGGGCGTAAATTGCGTTCATCACCGGTAAGAAAGTATTCCTTTTGATACTCCATAATGGCACTCATGGTCACAAAAAGCGTTTGCTGTCGCTGTCTGATGGCTTCAATAAACCATTTTGCAGCATCTAATTTTTGCTTAATGAACATTACCGCGTCTTTTTGCGCCTTGCTCTTTTCTTTGGCAGCTTTGTAACCTTTGAGCATATTAGTATACTCCCGAGAAACATGCATTTCTGGAGCATTACGCCCGTTTAAGGTGAGTTCTAATTCACCATCCCGAATATTGATCGTAAAATCAGGAATCACGTGTTCTACCACTTTTGTATTTCCAGCGTAAGAACCGCCTGGTTTTGGATTGAGGTGTTCAATTTCATCAATCGCATCTCTCAATTGATCTTCAGTGATATCAAATTTTGAAAGTAAGCGTGAGTAATGCTTTTTACTAAAATGATCGAAGGCATCAGTCAAAATATCTTTGGCCAGCGCAACAGCTTCGGTCTCTTCTTTTCGTTTTAACTGAATCAATAAACATTCTTCAAGACTACGCGCCCCCACACCTGCAGGATCGAGATTCTGCACGATCTTCAAGATCTTTTCGAGATCCTCTTCCGTAGTATAAATATTCTGCGTAAAAGCAAGATCATCCATCAGATCGACGAGTTCGCGTCTCAAATACCCACTCTCGTCTACGCTCCCTATCAAAAATTCTGCAATTTGCATTTGCTCCTCACTGAGTCGGTAGGTATGCAACTGACTCATCAAATGTTGTGTAAACGAAGTTCCCGATGCATAAGGCACTTGCCGCTCTTCATCATCTGCGCTATAATTATTGCTGTTTAAACGATAACTAGGGATCTCATCATCAGACAGGTAATCATCAACATCGATCTCGGTCTCGATTTTTTCAGAATCATAGTCCTCATCGCTGCTGTTATCAAACTCCTCAAATTCATCTTTAGCATTCTCTTTCCCGCTGTCGAGCGCAGGATTTTCTTCAAGCTCTTGCTTTACGCGTTGCTCAAAAGCTTGCGTAGGCAATTGTATTAGCTTCATCAGCTGTATTTGCTGAGGCGAAAGCTTTTGTGAAAGTTTAAATTTGAGTTGTTGTTTTAGCATAAAGAGTATAACATCGGTTACTACAAAAATAAAAAAATGCATCTACCGATGCATCAGAATGTTTTGTTAACAGAAGACAAGCTTAATTTTTGCTTGAATATAGACTACACTGAGTTTAACACCTGTCTAATAAAGCCTTCACCCACATTAAGGAATAAAAATATTGTTCTTGATCGCATAGATCACGAGACCGGTACGGTTTTTTAAACCCAATTTTTGAAATACAGCTTCGCGATAACCTTCGACCGTTTTTGGACTTAAAAACATTTTTTCGGCGATTTGTTTGTAGGTCATTTCGGTACAAGCATGCTTTATAAATTCGATCTCGCGCTCTTTTAGTACAATTTCCTCTTCGGTTTTACTTTCGGTTTTATTTACAATACGTTCTACCGTATTGGTATAATAAAAGCCTTGCGTCATCACTTCGTTTAGCGCCAGTTCCAGAATATTCTTTCGGGTATCTTTAAGCAAATAACCTTTGGCTCCTGCGCGAATCATTTGCAGCACGACACCTTCTTCTTCCTCAATTGAAAGTGCCAAAACTTTAATCTCAGGATAATGTTTTTGTAAATAAGTAGTAGCTTCTATACCTCCCATAACCGGCATTTTAACATCCATAAGCACAATGTCTGGACGATTATCAGGATTAGCCTCTACAAAGTTTATAAACTCTTGCCCGTTTTGCGCAACATTGACCACTTCAAAATTTGAAAATTGACGCACCAATCCTGCGATAGCTTCAGAAAGCAAGGTATGATCATCTACAATAGCTACTTTATACATAATTTAATCTAATGGATAATTTAATTTCAATTGTGTTCCCGCTCCTTCTATCGAACTGATTCTCGCATGTGCTCCGATCAATTCAGCACGTTTATCAATGTTACTCAAGCCGATTCCCTTTTGCAGCAAGCGTTCTGCGTCAAAGCCTATTCCGTCGTCAAGAGCAGTAACCTCTAACGCATCTGCTTTAAAATGAACGCGTATTTGCAATGTAGAAGCCTTAGAGTGCTTCATCGTATTGCTCATAAATTCCTGTACAATTCTAAACAATACAATTTCAACTTTCGGGTTGATGGCAACAGGATCACCGATGACATCATAATCTGCCGAGAGAAATTTTAAGCGGTTAAAGCGGGCCACTTCGTTTTCTAAGGACTTTAGAAGCGACTGACCGTTAATCGCTTCTGGGTTGATCGATTTTGACAACGCCCTGAGCTCATTTAAGCCTGTTCCTATCGTTTCTGCAACTTCAAGCATTTCTTCCCCACCTTCTACATTTTGCGCTTTTATTTTGGCTAATGTGAGCAACTGACCAATATTATCGTGCAATTCCCAACTGATATTACGCAAAGTTTCTTCGCGTATCTCTATCTGGGTCTCTGCAATGGCGCGTTCGTAGCGTTTTTCGGCTTCAATTTGCTCGCGCAGCAAGCTGTTTTTACGCTTCATAAATACCGAAAACAGGACAAAAATGATCACCGCCAGTAAAAACAACACCAACAAGACCACTAGAATGACTAAAAGCTGCGTATCCTGATCCATAGTTATTGCATTAAATAGTTTGAAGATTTAGCTCGATAAAAACCATAAGCAAAAATGAAATACATTAAAGCCCCAGCAAAAGTGCCCACATTTCTTAAAACCTGATAAAACTCCATCCTTGGTCCCGTATCCTTCCCTATTTTCTCCCACCCCACAAATGAAGTGACTGAAGTTGGAATACTGATTACCAAAAAAATCAAAAGCCCTAAACCAATATAAATGATTATGTTGTCTTGCAGCTTTGAGATCTTTGAAGCATTAATGACTTCAATAAAAACAAATAAAACACTGATCATCGTAAGAAAATCACCGAGAACCGTTGAGAACAATGCATACTCTAAAACTAGATCTTTGGTGAAAAGCTGATACGTAAAGCTTATCAACCAAATACTATAAAACAGAACAACGGCAAGTTTCAGTCTTTTTCGTAATAGGTATTTATAAAAAATGTAGAAATGAACACTAAAGTAAACGACTTGATGCACATTATAAAAAATAGTATTGTTATTACTCAAGCCACTAACGTAATAAGCTAAAGCAGCCATTTCGTTAAAGAAATTATATCCTAGAAATAGAATAAACCACCTTATAGGCGTTTGTTTAAACTTATTCCAATAAATCAATCCGAAAACGAAACTCAGCAATTCAGCAAAATCAGAAATCATTATTCCTGGATTTGTAATAAAATACGCAATACGGTCTTGCCAATCAGCTATAATCAATAGTTCATTCAATCCTTTTAATTCTTTGATATTTTGCTAAAAATCAATCTTAACATTTTAGGCTCTTATAAATTCAGGACCCTTAGAACGATAAAACCCAAACATAAAAACGAAATACATTATGCAGGAAGCTACAAAACTTACTTGCTTTATGGTATTAAAAAAGTCATTCCGAGAATCTGAATATTCTGTTATTTGCGCCCAACCTACGTGTATCGTAATCAGGACAGGAAGTTGCACCACAGCTTCTAAAAGCAAACCCAAACTGAGATAGGTGAAAAAATCATTTTGTATCCCCTTAACAGAGCGTTGACTGATACTTTCTACAAAATAAAAAAGTATAATTCCCATTAGAAAAAAGCCTCCTAACACTCCGGGTACTAAAGCAAACTGAATCCAAAAATTAGAGACAGAAAGCCAGTAAACGTAAACGAACAACCAAATAACCGATAGTCCTATTATAGCCTTTCTAAACTTTGAACTTTCAAGTTTATTATAATATAGACTAAATAACAGACCGAAATAAATTAGATAACGAAAATTGTAAAAAATCATGTTTGAATCGGCTACCCATTCCAATACATAGAAAACGAACGCAGCCATTTCATTAAAAAAATTATAGCCAAGAAACAAGATAAACCACTTAATCGTTGAATTTTTGAATTTCTTCCAATAGATCAGCCCCACCACAAAAGCAATTAACTCCAATGAATTCATAATCCAAAGCATTGGATTGTCTAAAATAATAGACAGCTTTTTTTCTGAAACTGTCTGAGCGATTGCTATAATCAAAGAATAAAAAATTATTTAAAATACCATTTATTTCAAAGTGACTGATTATTCAGCCAACAACTATTTATTTAGCTTAGGTATTGATTAAAAATCATTAGGATCAGTATATGGTGGTGGAATTACTTGCCCTCGATCGCCAGATTGAGAATCGATTTCTTCACCATCTCCTAAACCTACATCTCCTTCTTTGGGATTTAAAATTTTACCAACCATCTCCGCTCGCTTTGCGCCATTAGCTCCGGTTATGATAGCATAACTCACGGTGTCCTTTTTACCATCAGCTAAAGTAAATTCTGTCGCAGGATTCAGGAAGACAGTAGCTCTACCCTTTTTGTTTTTTTCAATAAAAGAGTCATTGTATTTACCAAAATACACTCTCAACTCCACAATTTCGACTCCTGCAGTATCTGCCTCTTGTTCTATATAAGCCAAATACTCCTTAAGTTGTTTATAGGGTAGCCTAACTGCTCGAGTTGCTTTTTTATACCTAGCATCCTCCTCTGGGATGGTGTCGCCTTCTTCGGTGATGTTTTCTGCAAGCTCAATAAGGTCAACACGACTGTTACCGTAATTTTTATATAAGGAATCTGCGGTAGCCAAAGGAATAATATTAGACGGAGCGCCTAGAATTGGTGCTTCATCTCCTTCACAATCGCAAGGTTCATCACAAGAAGTCATTAAAAATGCAGCCGTAAGCACCGCTGCAACTAGGGTAGTTTTTTTCATAAATTGATTAATTGTTAGTTAGGTGTAAAATAGACATCTTTTTTTTCACTAGGAAAAAACTCCTTTAAAAAGGGTGTTTTTCCTCGTAGCTGATTGCAAAACAGAAAAAAGCCCGATTTAATCATTAAATCGGGCTTTTTTTGAATCTATTTTTCTCCTTAGAATTCTGCGTTTTGAGGAAAACGTGGATAAGGAATTACGTCTCTAATATTAGTCATTCCGGTTGCGAACAACACTAAACGCTCAAAACCGAGACCAAAACCACTATGCACACAACTACCAAAACGACGGGTGTCTAGATACCACCACAGTTCTTCTTCCGGGATGTCTAGCGCTGCCATTTTCTCTTGCAACACTTCTAAGCGCTCTTCTCGCTGCGAACCTCCAACAATCTCACCAATTCCCGGGAAGAGAATATCCATCGCGCGTACCGTTTTACCGTCTTCATTGAGACGCATATAAAAGGCTTTGATATTTGCCGGATAATCAAATAAGATCACCGGGCACTTGAAGTGCTTCTCTACAAGAAAACGCTCGTGCTCACTTTGCAAGTCGGCACCCCATGCTTCAATAGGATATTTAAATTTTTTCTTTTTGTTAGGCTTCGAGTTTTTAAGGATCTCGATCGCCTCTGTGTAGCTCACGCGCTTGAAGTTGTTCTCTAAAACAAACTTCAATTTCTCACGTAAAGGCATTGGTGCACGCTCTGCTTCGGGCTTGCTTTTATCTTCCTGAATCAATCGGTTTTCTAAAAACTCCAGATCATCCTGGCAATTATCCATCACAAACTGAATCACGTATTTGATAAAGTCCTCTGCCAGATCCATATTCATATCCAGATCACAAAATGCAACTTCTGGCTCGATCATCCAGAATTCTGCAAGGTGACGGCTCGTGTTTGAATTTTCGGCTCTAAAGGTTGGCCCAAAGGTGTAAATCTGTCCCAGACCCAACGCATAAGTTTCTCCTTCTAATTGACCAGAAACCGTCAAATTGGTTTCCTTTCCGAAGAAATCCTTTTTATAATCAATGTTTCCGTCTTCATCCTTCGGCGGATTTTTCATGTCTAAAGCCGTTACTTTAAACATTTCACCCGCACCTTCTGCATCACTACCGGTTACAATCGGAGTATTTACATAATAAAAACCTTCTTTCTGAAAGTATTGATGCACGGCAAAACTCAATTGCGAACGCAAACGCATCACTGCTCCAAAGGTATTGGTACGTACGCGCAAATGGGCCTGCTCGCGCAACTTCTCTAACGTATGACGCTTAGGCGACAAGATGGTTTTCTTTACCTCTTCAGGATCTGCATCCCCAAGAATTTTAATTTCCTTAGCTTCAACTTCAACAGCTTGACCACCACCTTGACTTTCGATAAGATTTCCGGTCACGGCAATCGCAGCACCTACGGTAATACGTTTTAAAAGCTCAGGATCTGTATTTTCAAAATCAACTACACACTGTAAATTATTAAGCGTAGAACCATCATTTAGCGCAATAAAACGGTTGGCTCTAAACGACCTCACCCATCCTTTTACGGTAAGTTCGTGCCCCTTGGGCTCTTCTTTTAAAATGTGTACAATTGTTTTTCTCATAGTTATAGAATCAAAACGTCGCTAGACGTGATTTGCTTAGTTCTGTAATTAATCGTGATAAGCGACAAAGATAAATTTTACATCAGACTGGCACAAAACTGGCTAAAAATTTAAACAGAATTATTCTTTATCTAATTCTGCAAGCACTTCTTCATCTTCCACTTCGTCCAGAATCTGGATCGCCGGCTTTTTAAAGTCTTCTTTATTGGCAATATTTCGCTCTAGCGAAAGCAACAAAGAAGGAAGCAATAACAAGTTAGATAACATCGCAAAGATCAAGGTTACCGAAACCAGGCCTCCTAAGGCAACGGTACCACCGAAGCTACTGATCATAAATACCGAAAATCCAAAGAACAAGACGATAGAAGTATAAAACATACTCACGCCGGCTTCTTTTACCGAAGCATACACCGAACGCTTGATCTTCCACCCGCTACTTTTAAGTTCCTGACGGTATTTGGCCAAAAAGTGAATGGTATCATCTACCGAAATCCCAAACGCAATACTAAATACCAAAATAGTTGAAGGTTTTATAGGCACGCCCAAAAAGCCCATCAATCCGGCGGTGATCAACAACGGCAGTAAATTTGGGATCAAAGAAACCAAGATCATTTTAAACGACCGGAACATAAAGGCCATAAATATGGAGATCAATAAAATGGCCAGCGACAAACTGATGATCAGGTTATTGATCAAATAATTGGTCCCTTTTTGAAAAACTAAAGCCTTTCCTGTCAAGGTAACGTCAAACTTATCTTCAGGAAAAAGAATACTTATTTTGTTGTATAAATTGTCTTCTACGATTTCCATACGATCGGTACCAATATCTTGCATAAAGGTCGTCATACGTGCATATTGACCGGTAGAATCTATGTAACTGTCCAGCAGCCCGGCTTCATTAGAGAAGCTTTGTGCGTAAGGCAAAATAAAGTTGCGCTCGTTTGAAGTGGGCAATTGATAATACTGAGGATCGCCATTATAGAATGCTTGCTTTCCATATTTTACCAGATTTACAATAGAAATAGGTTTAGAAAGCTCTGGAGTTTCTGAGATGGTTGTTGCCAGCTCGTCCATACGTTTTAATGTTGGCAACTTCATCACGCCTTTAGGACGCTTGGTATCGATCAACACCTCAAGCGGCATAATCCCGTCAAACTCGCTTTCAAAGAATTTAATGTCTTTGTAAAACGTAGTTTTCTTCGGCATATCTTCAATAAGACTTCCTGAAACTTTAATCTGATAAATACCTATCATACTTGCGATAAGCAAAATCACGGTGCTGATGTAAATCGTTATACGGCGATCGCGCACCATACGCTCAATCCAGTTTACAAAACCCTCGATCCAGGTTTTACCCAAATGCTTTAAATGACGCTCTTTTGGTGGCGACATGTAGCTGTAAATAATAGGAATGATGAGCAAACTCAGTAAAAATATCGCCAGGATATTTATCGAAGCGACGATACCAAATTCCTTAAGCAGCGAACTCTGCGTCAAAATAAACGTTGCAAAACCTGAAGCGGTCGTAATGTTGGTCATCAAGGTCGCGTTACCTACTTTGGTAATCACGCGCTGAAGCGCCTTGATCTTATTCCCATGATTTTTATATTCCTGCTGGTATTTATTGATCAAAAAGATACAGTTAGGAATCCCAATCACAATAATTAATGGCGGAATTAACGCCGTAAGCACGGTAATCTCATAACCTAATAAACCAAGAAAACCAAACGCCCACATCACCCCGATCACCACGGTGATCATAGAAATAAAGGTCGCGCGATAGGATCTAAAAAAGAAGAAAAAGATAAGTGAGGTTACCAGAAGTGCGCCACCTACAAACCAACCGATCTCACTTATGATCGTTGCACTGTTGAGTGTGCGTATATACGGCATCCCGCTGGTATGCACTGTGATGTCCGTTTCTTCTTCAAACTGATCGATCAACGGAATAAGATCTTCTACGATAAAATCTCGCCGCGCAGCGGTATTGACGATGTCTTTTTTGAGATAAACAGCACTGCGTATGGTACCCGTCTCCTTGTTATAGATCAAGCCCTCATAAAACGGCAAGTCTTTAAAAAGCTTTTTCTTTAAAGCTTCTGCCTGAACTTTAGTATTTACAGATCCTTCAACAAAAGGAACCATTTCAAAACGCTTAGGCTCCTCTTGCTTTTCAAGCAGCTTTAAATCCTTCAAAGAAACCGAAAGCGCAACCGCGTCAAAACTATTGATCGTATCGGAAAGCGCGTTCCACTTATTAAGCACTTCAGGAGTAAAAAGTGTTGAATCTTTTATTCCGAATACGATAAGGTTTCCTTCTTCACCAAACTGATCAAGAAATTTATTGTATTCCAGATTGACTTCGTGATCATCCGGCAGCAGGTTTGCTTCGGTATAGGTAAAGCGCATGTATTTCCATTGCGTTCCTAAAAACACCGTAAAACCGGCAACCAGAAAAAGAATAAAGAGTCTGTTGCGTAAAATGAGGCGTGCTACACCGTTCCAAAATCCGTAACCCAAAAGCTTGGTCATCGTCCTAATTTAAGAGGCGCAAAGATACTCATTTAAGAGCGAATAGCCTTTGCTATAAATCAAAAACAAAACCTATAAAGCAGTCAAGGCATTGACTTGAAGATTTCTATGGAATTTCTGCCTATAAATGAAGCTATAACTGAAGGTTGAACGTAAACTTGAAGGCGATATTATCGGCAAAACTCGGCAAATGATAAGCCCCGTAGCGATAAGTTAAACTCGTTCCAAAACCAAAGAGGATCTTGTTGATCTCAAAACCGCTTTCCATAAAGCCTTTATCAAGTTTATTAAAACTCACCTCTTGATGGCGCTCAATATCAGAAATATCACCAATGGCATATCGTGTGATGAACACCATTTCTGGCTTAAATTTTTCACCTAAATTAAACGGTCGCAAATGATGCTTGATCTGTAAAGAGGCGATTCGATCTGAAAAAAACTCCCCGAAATACATCGTCTCAAAACTATTTACCCCCGCAACCGAAAAACGCTGCATAATGGTTTCTTTGGTGGGTGCATTGGGATACGCGTGAAAAAGATGAGTAAGCGGCACATCGCCAAACGCCATTTTTCCTTCTACTAAAAACTCGGTGGTAGATTTATTGAGTCGTTCTACCTGATAATAGAATTTGGCACCCACGCGAGTAAAATCAAAATCACCGTTGAATAAACCCGAAATTCCCTTAGATACCTGCGCAGTCACTTTAGGATAACCATCATAGATCTCAACGGTTCCCTTTTCTGAGCGCATAAACTTACTCGACGGACTCCAACGGACTCCAAAAGTAGCTTCGGTGATATCATACTCACTATACGATTCGTCTCCCAGCACAAAACGATAGGCTTCCGTTTGCAGTACATTGGTTTTGGCAAATTGAAATTCTGAAAGAATCTTTGGTGTGATTTGATATTCTTGATTCAGCCGATACGTTTTATAATCAAAAAATTGCGTGATGTTTACCAGACGCGGCTCAAACAAAGAATACACCCGGCGATCTGTCAAATAATTAAAGCTTCCTACTTCTTGCAAATCGTCGTTATAGGTAAAACTCAACCAGGCGCCGTGCGATTCATTCAACAGGATCCCACCTCCTATTCCATATTTTAAAACCTGATCTTTAAAACCATAAGCTGCATAACCTTCTAACCTAAAATTCTTTGAAAAATCAGCATTCGTAACTCCTCCTAAGCCTAACCGCAACCCTTCATAATTGTTATATTTTACGGGATAGGTAAGATCAAAATCAAAAAAATCTACCGTGTAATAGCCAATTCCAAAATTATTGATCACCGCCAGACGGCGTTCTATATTTTGGGTTTCGACAATGTTATTGAGGTAATCAAAACTATTAAGATCTCGCTGGGTTAAGGCTTGCTCCCGATAGCGTTTCCAAAATGTTTCAGGCTTCTTATCGGCATCTTCCATCACCTCGATCGCAAGATTGGGATGCTCCAACTTTTCTTTTTCTGAAAGATCAAAGTTGGCATTATAAGAAGTAGAAAGTAAGTAACGCCCCTCGATAGCTTCTTTTACCGGATTATTCTCAATCGTCCCTACGGAAACTTTTCCTCTAAAAAGTGACAACCTTTTTGAGGTTTCACCCTTTTCAATATACAATTTACTACTAAGCGGAAGGTAAACCTCTTCCTCTGGCAAGTATTTATAATACTGCTCGATGCGTGCTACCAGCTCATCATCTATGCCTATGTGCACTTTTTGAATCGCCAGAGTTTGAGTATCGAGATACAATATCCCTACAAGTCCGGGAATCGTTTGTGGCCGCTTAGGCTGAAAAGCAATTGCCAAACTCTTTCGATCTAAAATGGTCGTATCACCAACAAACTGATAGTTATAATTTTTAAGTCCGCGAGAAGATAAAGGCCCTGCATATCGATAATTGAAGATCACAAAATCCTCGTCATAGAAGGAACGTGACTGAAGCGTGATCCCTAAAGTCTCATACCGCGGTTCGTCAAAGCCCGCCATATTAAAACCAAGCACTTCTTCTTTAAATCCGTGATGAGCATTAAATGTATTTTTTGAAACTTTCTCGGTAAAAAAGGAATGCGCATTGGTCTCACGTTCTAGCGAGTCTGTGATAATGGTTTTCTCGTAGGTGGTATAGCTAAAATGATCAAGACGTTCCTGCGGATTATTTTTAGCAGCATTGCTAATTGCCAATTGCATCAGCGAATCCACATCTATGGTATTTTGCTGTCCAAACAAAGAATTTGAAAGCACAAAAAGCAAAAACAAACAGAAAATAAGCGGTTTAGCCATTATCAATCAAGAACTTAAAATTAAAAATACTATAAAAAAAGCGACCCGAGGGTCGCTCTTAATAAGAGTTTAACGTCTGTTAGACCGTAAGTATTTCCTTTTCTTTAACCGCTAGAAGTTCATCTATCCTCTTGATGTATTTATCGGTTAGATCTTGCACATCTACCTCTGCGTTACTGCAAATATCTTCAGCAAGACCATCCTTCTCTAATTTCTTAATATCGTTGTTGGCATTTTTACGATCATTACGCACGCCAACTTTTGCATCTTCAGCTTCAGCTTTAGCCTGCTTAACCAAATCTCTACGACGTTCCTCGGTAAGTGGCGGCACATTGATGATCACGCTTTCTCCATTATTCATTGGGTTGAAGCCAAGATTAGCATTCATAATCGCTTTTTCGATCTCTTGAATCATCGATTTTTCCCAAGGTTGAATAGAAATAGTTCTCCCGTCTGGAGTGTTTACGTTAGCCACCTGTGCCAATGGCGTTTGACTACCGTAGTAATCAACCATCACACTACCTAACATAGATGGACTCGCCTTACCTGCGCGAATGTTTGCAAACTGTTTTTTCAAATGATTTACGGCATTTTGCATCGCTTCTTCGGTGCCGTCTAGTATAAATTGAATGTCTTCGTTCATAGCCTTATTAATTCATTGATTTTTTTCAAACCAACCAAAAATACTAAATTATAAATTTACGGTAGTACCTATATTTTCACCATCTACAACCTTGAGTAAATTACCCTGCTTGTTCATATCAAAAACAATGATAGGCAACTCGTTTTCCTGACTCAACGTAAATGCAGTGGTATCCATTACTTTTAAGCCTTTTTGAAGCACATCTTCAAAACTGATGAAATCAAATTTCACTGCTTCTTTATCCTTTTCAGGATCGCTGGTGTAAATACCGTCTACGCGTGTTCCCTTTAAGATCACATCTGCGTGAATTTCGATCGCTCTTAGAACTGCAGCAGAATCTGTAGTAAAATAAGGGTTTCCTGTACCACCACCAAAGATCACCACACGCCCTTTTTCCAAGTGACGTATTGCGCGCCGTCTAATAAAAGGTTCTGCAACTTCATTGATCTTCACTGCACTTTGTAACCGGGTTTGAATACCTGCTTCTTCAAGCGCACTTTGCAGTGCCAAACCGTTGATCACGGTTGCCAGCATCCCCATATGATCCCCTTGTACGCGATCCATCCCGCGACTGGCTCCGGCAACACCTCTAAAGATATTTCCGCCACCAATTACAATAGCAACCTGTACCCCTTCATCAAGCACTTGCTTTATTTCTTCGGCATACTCTGCCAGTCTATCAGGATCTATACCGTACTGGCGTTTTCCCATTAATGCTTCACCTGATAATTTTAAAAGAATGCGCTTGTATTGCATGGCGTAGATAAGTTTTGGACAAATATAAGCTTAAATCACATTTGAGAAAAAGAAAGAAAGCTGAGCATAAAAAAAAGGCTGCCAATGGGCAGCCTTCTTAATTTTTTGAGCGGATAAAACCTTAAGCTAAGCTTACACGTTTAAATCCTACTACTCTTGCATCACCTTTGCTCTCTACATATTTAGCAACGTTCAAGCTTTCATCCATGATGAACACCTGATCTAATAATGCTTTCTCATTATCTAACGTAGTATTGTCTGAAACGAAACGCTCTAATTTACCAGGAACGATACGATCCCAGATTTTTTCTGGCTTTCCTTCAGCTTTAAGCTCTGCTTTGATATCTTCTTCTGCCTTAGCCATAACCTCTGGAGTTAATTGAGACATAGAGATGTATTGTGGTACGTTCTTTTGGGTTTTACCTAAACGACCTAACTCGATATTTTCTTTTTCGATCTCAGCGATACGCGCTTCAGTTTCTGAAGCAACAAATTCTGGATCAAAATCTTTGTAAGACAACGTAGTTGCTCCCATAGAAGCTACCTGCATAGAAACCGCTTTAGCAACTTCTTCAGCGTTATCTGTAGCTTCAGATAAACCGGTTAGAGCACCAATTTTGTTACCGTGTACATAAGCACCAATGAATGCTGCTTCTAGCACTTCAAAACCACCTATTTCTAGTTTCTCACCAATAACACCGGTTTGCTCGATCAATTTTTCTTCAACAGTCATCCCTTTGAAGTCTGCTGCTAAGAATGCTTCTTTTGAATCAAAGTTGATTGCGATATCCCCAAGTTCGTTTGCTAACTCTACGTAAGAATCATTTTTAGCAACGAAATCGGTCTCACAGTTTAATGAAAACACAACACCTCTGGTGTTTGCATCATTAATTTTTGCAATTACAACTCCTTCACTAGAGTCGCGATCTGCTCTTTTTTCTGCAACTTTTTGTCCTTTTTTACGAAGAACTTCAATTGCTTTGTCAAAATCACCTTCAGCTTCTACGAGTGCATTTTTACAATCCATCATACCAGCTCCGGTAGCCTTTCTCAGTTTATTTACATCTGCGGCTGTTATTTTTGCCATTTTAAATACGTTTTATGAGTTAAAACAAAAGTCGTTTAGTTTAGTGCAAAATTGCAGTATACTAAACGACTTTACTTATTATCAAATTGTTAAATACTATTCTTCTTCGTCGTTAGCTACAGCTTTAGCTTTTGCCTTAGCAGGCTTAGCCGCTTTATCTTTCTTACCTTCTGCAGATTTTTCTTTACCTGCTTTACGCTCAGAAAGACCTTCTACGATAGCATCAGCAACGTTAGAAATGATTTTCTCAATAGATTTTGAAGCGTCATCATTAGATGGGATAGCATAATCAACCTGACGTGGATCAGAGTTGGTATCAACCATCGCAA
>Ga0208450_1000646_pt1 | contig 18318 bp, 22 predicted proteins | sample MalvireepMed_908_FD_184249 | JGI IMG/M metagenome (GOLD analysis project Ga0208450, IMG submission 184249) | Marine viral communities from the Global Malaspina Expedition - Malaspina viral metaG DeepMed_908 (SPAdes) (version 2) | ecosystem: Environmental > Aquatic > Marine > Oceanic | place... | reverse complement strand
GCTCTCTTCTGATCTCTTTTTCTAACTACCTCGTATATAAACTGCCCTTGACCGCCTACTTGCCCTGTAGATTGCACTAGTCTGGTATGGAAAAATGGAGTATCACTAAGGAACGTAGTATGAGTTTGCGTGGCATCAGCTGCCGCGTAACCAGCAATACCCCCGCCTCTTAAATACTCTGTACCACCAGTACCTAACTTACAAGTTTCTATGTTTATTCTCTTTGGCTCGGTATAAGCATCGGTCCAATATATAAAATCACCTATAACATTGATGGCGCTTACGACTTTACCCGTATCATCGAAGTTACTAAATGATGAGAAGTTTAATACTCTATCAGCTATAAATCTTATATTATTATTTTCAGCTACTCCATTCGATGGTGTGAAACTAACTCCGTCTTGCTCTAAATAAACTTTGTATCTATTGTTGCCAGTATCAAAAATAATGTCAGACACTCTAACGTTGTCAGATGGGCCGTATGTAACACCACCTAAAGAACCAGTGACTAACATACCAATCCTAACGCCAGTAATATTTTGGTTGTTACTAGTTACATCTGCAATAGTTAGAACAGGTATATATAAGAAGTTATCTGACGAAGCACTGGCTGCCACTGCCTGCTCGTTAACTTGAAAAATATCTACAAATACGTACCCAATTCTTTCTGTTAATGTATTATATTCAAGTATATAATCTTTTTTAATATCATTATCAGTACTGTCTGCTACAAAGTAATATATGCAATCTCTTTCTGGCGCAGCAATAGAACCGACTACAGTAGCGTTATTTGTAATACCGTAATAACCACTAGATAAATTCATAGTGTTATGTTGAGTATTACCTCTTAACGTCTGAGCAGTTCCCATATTAGAAGCATCAGATGTAGTAACTTTAATATTTAAAGCATCTGTATAATTACCATCAGGGACAAGTCTCTCGTCGAGATCTTTGTTCATTCTACCTCCGGTAAACGTACGTCTTAATTCCGCCATGTGTTAGTGCTTAATTATTTTAGAGCTTCCTCTAAGTACTTGAGTTAATTCTTCTAGCTTAATATTAGAAAGTCTAAGTTTTGCTTTTCTTGTTTCCGCAAATCTTTCCTTTTTAATCATAGCTAGTTGCATTGGGTCTGAATCAGATCTTGCTGATAAAACCCCGTATAGTATGTGTTTGTATATAGCTTCTTCAGCTAATTTAGGAATCATGCTTTGAGTTAGATCTATAGTTTGATCACTTGTACTTGTTTGCGCCAAACCATCGCTGATATATCTAAGTACAACCGTTTTACCGCTAACGTTTGAGCTAAAGTGAAACTTACCTTGAGCTTCGTCTACAAAGAACGTTCCATTAATCTGAGCGTGTTGAGGGTCTACTCCGTATCTATTGCCTAGTAAATCTCCGTACTCATCGTCTACGTCGTCTGCATCAACAGAACCTATATCACTTGTAGCTTGGGCTTTAAAATTTCCCCAAGTATCTGAACTAAAGTTACCATCGCTATCTGCTGCAGTTCTATCTAAATCTTCACCGGAGCCATCCGTAGTAAAACCTCCCCACGTTTCAACTGACTCTTGAACATTAAATGGATTGGAGCTATTAGCTGTTGGATATAATCTTCTTTCTACTCCGTTGCTATCAGACCAAGATAGTTTAATGTAATTGACGTAATCCACTGGCATTACTAACACTAAACTACTCGGTATTTCCACCTCCCAATCTTTAGTACTCCTTAACGTGTCATAGCTTAACTCTTGTAAAGCTCTAATCGCGTGGAACGTAATGTCATTAAACACGACGTTTTCACATAGTTTATTTTTACCTACATAAGTAGCGGCAAAAGAATCTATAACTTCACTTAACGGTATATACCTGTAGCTTCCAAAGTCAGGTGCCGTGTTATCGTAATATGTGAACGGGTTTGCTCTTTGTATGGCCATTTAGTTATGTGCTTTGATTTTGTAATTCTTGTGATGAGTTAGCCTTTGCTATTGTAAATAACCCGTGTTTGTTAGTTATAACTCCCGCGTACTCCATTATTGAATGAACTAAGGTATCTTCCTCACTAGCGTGTAACTCGAAGTCTTCCGCTAAGTTAGCATTGTATAACGCTTGTCCGTTTACCACTACGTACGCCCATTCTACTATAGTGGGTTTTCTAAAGCACTCGACAGAAACATTTGCCATCTTTTCTGTATTGCTGCCAGCATATACTAATATATCTCTACCAGTAGTTCTGTTATCAGTATAAATAGGTGCTTGATCAGCAGTCGTCAACATATGACGTGTCGACCTAAGAAATCTTCTAGCTTCTCCTATTGAAATTCGTTGACAAAGCTCATCATTTAGATACACGTTTCCAGTCTGATATATTGGGTATGCGGTCATATCTACTGTAATACTTATTGGATATGTATGTCCACCAATAACCGTTTCAGTTGACATGAATGGTGCCAGCTTTTTATCTAGAAGTTCAGCTAAGTCAGTTTCATCTGGCTCAACATTTAGGTCAGGCTCTATTCTTTGCCTTTGATTCTTTAGATAGAAGTATGACTCAAATATCTTTAATTGCGCCTGATTGGCTAATAAGTTAAACTCCTGCGGAGTTATGTATCCTCTCTGCTCTTTATTAGTGAGAGCTAATACTCTTTGATATACTGTGTCTACACTTACTGGCATAATTCTTTTTTTGTAGTTTTGCAACCACCCCGAAGGGTAGTTGCATCACCGTTTATGATTATTAACTTAATCGTTTTTCTATATTGGAGTATATCTCCATTCCCTCATCAGTCTTAAACCAAGCGGCTAAGGCGTTATAAGGGTGCTCGTCAAAAGGAACAGTCATTAACTTTCTATCGTTACTTCCCCATGAGAACGTTCTTTGATCAGAAGACAACTTAAGTATCCCCATTTCTGTAGCTTTAATACCGAAGTTCCTAAGTACTACATTATCATCATTCGCTAGTTCTAAGAACAACCTAGGGTTTCTCTTAGCGTATAGCAGTAAATCACGTTTAAGCTCCTTAGAACTCATCTCTGATACCTTAGAACCAATCTCAACTCTCAAAACAGCCTCTGCTAGATCAATATCCATAGATTGAGCGGTGTTAAGAGCTTCGATCTCAAGCTCTATATTATCAACTTCACTAGCAGCAACTTCTTCTGGCTGCCACTCATAGTATATAGAATCTTTGTGAGGGTGATATAGAGATAGCATTTTTTGTAACACTGTTTTCTCTTTAGGAACTGGCAGTATACCGTTTCTAAAAACAATGTGCGACATTCTTTGGTCTCCTTGCATCTCATCCACAAAGACAGTTCTTTGGTTTTCGCAATATTTTAATTCTCGCTCGTAACCTTTTTCTTCGTCAAACCAATAAACGTTTGATCCTCTAATCATTTTACTTAAAGGTTTTTTATTACCTCTAAGTATGTACATTCTGTCTTTGATTTCCCAAGCATCTTTCTTAGGTAGTTCTTTTTTCACAACAGGTTGAGGTTTTGGTTCCGGTTTTGGAGCTTCAACTACAACTGTTTCTTCTACTAGAGGTTCTTCGACCTCTACTTTTTTTGTTTGCTTTTTAGCCATAATATAATATAATAAAAAAATTAATATAAAACTACCCCTCCCGAAGGAGAGGTAGTTTCACCAAATATACTTATCTTAGTTTAACAACATGAAGTTGTTAGCACCTTGAGTAATTAGACATCTTTCAGACAAGTAGTTAACTCGCATTGCATCTAATTCAGATGTAGCTGCTCCAACAGAACCAGTAACCCAAGTCTTGAAACGACGGTTATCAGTTTGTGAAGCACGGTAACGTACGTGTAAGAATGGACGCTTCATGTTTCTACCTAACTGTTGATCGTATACTGAAGATACTCCAGCTGGTACGATTACACCGCGGATAGCGTTAGCAGTATCACGAGAGTTAATAGCACCACGTGTTCCAGCATCATTTAAGTACTTCCAATCAGACTTGTAGAAATCGTAAGATCCACGACGGAACCCTGAGAATCCTAGGTTAAGAGCCATGTCTTCGTCATTCTCGAATACTCCGTAAGAGCTACCACCAGCGCCAACGCCGTTCATAGCAGCTAACATGTCGTCGATAGCTAGAGACACAGATCTATTGCAGAAAATCATGTTTTCCTCAATAGCACCTTGAGAATCAAACTCAGCAAGAATAGCGTCAAACTCAGCTAAATCTCCACCACCAGTAACACCTGTGATACCAGAAGAAGCATTACCTCTAGTTGAGATAGCATCAAATAAACCTTGAGTACCACCTTGAGGTAGAGCACCACCAAGAGTCTGAGTATCTAGAGTTGTATCGTTAGCGATTTCAACACCTTCAAGACACATCATCTCACAGTTGTCTGCAAAACGCATACGTGTCTCACCTTCAGCTTTTAGGTACCATAAGTAACCTGAAGTTCCGTCTTCACCAGAAACCTCTACCCAACCTACGGCTGAAGCATCAGATCCAGAAACGTGGAACATGTCACGGATAATAACCGGCTTGTTCACGAATGAAGTAAATGATGGCTCGTTAGCAGTAGTATAAGGAGTATCTGAACCTTTAGCCCACTCAGAACCGTACTTAAGTACAGTAACTGCTGCGCCGTTAGATACACTAAACTCAGTGATGTGTCCCTGTGTGTAAGGAAGACATGTAACGTCGTCAGTAGATACAGCTGTAACACGACAAGGAATAGTAACTGAAGCGCCAGCGCTTGCTGCTACTAATACTGTGTCACCTACACGTAGACCGTGAGTTCCAGCGCCGTAAGTAGCGTTAGTTCCAGCGTGTCCAGTGATAGCGATAACCGAAGTTGCCACTGTAACTGTTCCTGTGTAAGCAAGGTGTAAACGACCTTGTTCAGACCATACGACTCTATCAGCCGTCATAGCCTCTTCAGCACCTACTTGAGATAGAAATCCTGAAATTGTTCTGTTACCGAACACTTCAGCCTCTTTCTCCATTAGGTCTGGTAAATATTGTTGAGCCCAACCTTCAGTTGCCGCAGTAGTAAAATCTACATAGTTTGAAGCAAGTGTGGCTTGGACTGGATTTGGGACCGTGTTTAACGATCCACCTGCAGAAATTGCCATTTTAAATTGTTTTTAAATTGTTATCTTTTATTTTTTAATTTGAACTTAAAAGAGTTGGAATCATCACCTAGCACCTTTACTTTCATACCACCTCTAGTTTCTCCATGAGAGGGTCTAGCTGTTGTGTTTATATTCTTGGCTTTGGCCACGCTTTCTTTTAGTGCGTCTGCCTTACCTTGCTCGTAAAAGTGATTAGCAACTGCATCGGGATTCATAGCTGTATATAAACCTTTGTGGTAACCTTTAGCATCTGACATCATCTTATCTTTGTTCAAAAACTTTCTGACAAAGTTATTTAAGTCGCTTTGCGTTTCCTTTACTTGGTTTACGTCTTTAACATTGTATCTAAACTTTTTGTCTCCAACATTGTATTCAAAACCTTTGAACTCGTTGGTGAAAACCTCTTCAGTCTTCTTGTTAAATCTAGATTTCTGTTGTTGAGCTATTTTTTTCGTCTGCTCTGACTCTTTATTGTATCGGTTGAAGAAATCAATTGCCTTCTGTTGATCACCCGTAAGTTTACTTCCAGCTTTAATGTCTTCGTAGTATTTAGACTTTTGCCCGTCTAAGTAGGTCTTGGCCTCGGCAACTTGCTCTTTGAGGGCCAATTTTTTGCGTTTAATATCTCTCTCATCATCTACGTCTTCATCAAATGAGAAATTATCTTCCATCATGAAGTTGATCTCCTCTGACGTTAGATGAGGTTTAGTTCTTTTGTAGTATTCAAGTAAAGCTTCTTGATTATCTAAATCTTTAACATCCCTATTTAAGCTAACGTAGTCCTCAAGACTTCCACCAGTTTCTTCCATGAAGTCTACTAACTTCTGAATATTCTCTGGTAAAGATTTTCCAGTTTCTTCAGCTTCATCAAGAGCCTCCATAACCTCTTCTCTGGTTACAGTATCTTCTTCGGTTATTTCCTCTAGTACTGGTCCATCTTCTTGTACTTCTCCTTCCGGTTGTACTTCTTCTTGTTCTTGTGTGGGCTCGGGACTTTCATCGCTTCCAGCCACTCGTGAGTCGCCAGAGTCACTTTCTTTAGTTTCATCAGTAGTTTGATTGCTTAAATCGACCTTAATAACATCGGGATCATCCGCGCTATTGAATTTACTTAAATCAAGTTCAGGTGTAGATTCCTCTACCACCTCTTCTTGTGGTGTTTCGTTTTCGACCTCGTTGATTACCTCTTCAAGATCTGTTTGATTTTCATCTTGCATCATAAAATATTATATAATTAATTACCTATTTGTGGGTTGAATTTATCCAAACCTATTCCGCCTCCTAGTATATCATTACCTGAAGACTCAAACTTTTTACTCGTTTGTTTTACTTTTTCTCTTCTATCTTTCCCTCGCTCTTTCATACCTTCTACCTTCTCCGCAGACGCACGCTCTTGAGCTCTAAGCTGGTTGTTTAGCTGGAACTCGTAAGTCATCAACTCTTTCTTTAATTTAACCTCTTCTTGTAAGTGGCTTATTTTATTCTGTGACTTAAGGGTTTCTATTTGCATTTCCGCTTGAGCTTTTGCCTGATTTTTTTGTATCTCAGCTTGAGCAGCGGCTTGTTGAGTTTTCTCATTTGCTTGTGCTTGCGCTTGAATGTTTTGCTCTTTGAATTTTTGATCTCTCTCTTGTTTCTTTCTGCGTTTAATTTTTAACAACTGATTAGCTATTCTAACATTCCTAACTTCTCTAATATCTATAGCGTCGTCTAAGTCTATTAGTTGTTGAGCTAAAGCTGTTTGTATGTTATTTTCTAGTAACTGCTTTTCTTCTTCATCAGGTTCAAGCTCAATAAATATACCAAAATCATATAAGTGTAATTCAGCCATATCTTTCAAAGTTGCGACGTTATGCGATCCTATAGCTTGAATAAACGCGTCAGCGGTTGGAGAATACTCAAGTATATCTGATATACGTAAAGACAGAGCTTCTGCAATCTCAGCAGTTAAGAACATAGAGCTAAGTAAAATATGACGTGTAGCTACATTTGAATTAGCCGCAGCTAACTTCTGTACACCTACTAAAGATTTAGGATCTGGCATACTACCGTCTCTAGCTTCATTAAGACCCGTTACGTCACGGATCATTTGTAAGTAGTAATTATACGTTTGTATTAAACTAGATATTTTATTCTGTCCACCAGAACTTGATATTTGTTGAATAGGTACTTTACCTGGATTAGGATCTCCATCTGCAGTAAAACTTCTACCTATAACACTACCAGTTTGGAAGAACATATTAAGAGCTTCTTGTGGATTGTAGTTAGTGCCATTGCCTAAATCAATTTCAGCAAGCCCGTCAGCATCAAGGTATACTCCGTCAGGAACCATGCGTGACATTACTTGCTGCAACTTCAAATGTGTTAGCTGAATCATATCAGCAAATCCAGTAACTCTACTTACTATAGACTCAATGCGACCTTCGTACATACGTGGCGCTACCAATGAGTAGTTCATCTTAACTTTGTTAAAGTCAGATTTACTACGCATCATATTTTCAGCTTTGTTCCACTTTAGTAACTTATCAGTACCAAGAACCATAGCTCCTTCAAAAATACACTCTACAGATCTTTGTAATCTAGTATATCCGCCTTCTTTATCTTTTGGAGGGTTAAACGTATCTGGCTTTTCAATAGCCTTTATACCTCCGCTACCAGTTTCTTTAATCTTATAAACATCGTTCATATGTGTTCTATAATTAAAATATAGAACTTGAACTTTGTTCTTATCCATCTCTTTTGGACTACGACCACGGATATCTCTTCGACTCGATTTAGAATATATATCCTCTATATCAGACTCTGTAAGAGTATCAAACTCCCGAGCAAGCTCGTTAATAGGTATGGTTTTTACTTCACCAATATAGTATATATCGTCAAAATATGGTGACTCTGTGTAAGAGTAAACTATATTAGCTGGATCAACATATTCTACCGTAGCACCATCACTCCAATTAAAGTTTGTCTTAACACAGGCGATTCCTAATACTGTTAAGTCATATAACATTCTACGTCGGATAAGATCGTAGTTATTTCCGTCTAATAAAACATTAATAGCCTGCTCTTCAGCTAACTCAACACCTTGTTTATAATTAAGATGCATGTGTAACTCAAGTTCTTCTTCAGTACCAGGTACGTCAGCTTTTTCATTTTCATATAGATCAACTAAAAATCTTTCTTGAGCAGCATCATTAAATCGCTTGGTTTTCATATCCGCGATCATCGAGTCCATGTACTCAGTCCTTTTATTAACTCCATATGGATCTTGTGAGTATGCTTTAACGTTAAACATTCTCTCGGCCATACCGTTTACTACGATATCAACAAACTTAGGTATAATTGGTACGGGTTTCCAATCTAAATTAAGATAAGATAAATCACCATTAATAGATAATTCATCTTTATATTTTTGAATAGATTGTTCTCCTCTAGCGTATAATCTTAAGTTGTGGAACTTTTGTTGAGACGCGTTGTATTTATTACTATGCGAATCCTTAAACCACTCTTGCTCGATAGCACGCGCTACTTTAAGCCCATACTCTGAACTCATTTTCTCTAGGTCAGGAACCGCTTGAGAAGGAAAATTTACATATACTGACTCAGCCATGCTTATTTAATTATCTGGGAATTAAACCCATCGTTGTTGTATTTTGCTATATTCAAATTCACTGGTGTTTTTTCTACTTTTGCGTTAGGCGCATATAAGTGTCTATTACAAGCCATTACCGCTAGACCCGAACTTATAGAAGCATCGTGTTTAGTTCTTCGGTTTATATCAAACTTAGCCCAGTCGTTAAGTAACTCGTTGAAGTATACTGTTCCGTAGTTACCGTCGCCTAAGTGGCCAACATGGTTTTGTATATACATCTCAATAGCTGCCGCGTGGGCTTGCTTAATATCTTCACTTGAGTTTGGTATACCACCTACTTCTTTTTCAGCAACCGATAATTTCTTCCAAGCTTTGTCCGGTCTATTCATACTGTATCCTCTATAACCTCTGCGGCGTAGGTAATATAGTAATCTTGGTTTATTGTTCTCTGCGAGTAATGGCATTCCGTAAAATACTAATGCCATTAACACGTCCTCGAAAAACATCTCTGCAGTTTGTGGTCTTGCTATATATTCTAGGAAGAACGTGCTCGCTGGCGCATCTTCCATAGAGAATTTCGTTAATCCGTGTAAAGCACCTTTCGAGCCGCGACCATCAACAGTACCACTAATGTCGTAGCTATCACAGCCAAAAGCTCCCACGTGTTCGTTGCCAGGATATTTAATACCATTTTTTATTATTTGTTTATTTTGCAGGCTAGTTGGAGGAACCCAGCTTACTTTAAATCTCCCGCCTGGATCTGGATGGAATATCACCTGCGAATCTTTAATACCATTTACCCAACCAAAACTTCCAGTAGTAGTGTGCGCCGCATGTCTACTGCCTTCGTTGTAATCTATTTGTTCGTATATTTTAACTAGATTAAATATACTATTCTTGGTCTCATCCCTGAATGCATGCTCTTCAGTTCTAGGGAATTGACGGTAAAATTCGTTTAAAGCATCTTGATCATCGCGTAATCCTTCAGCTTCATTCTCCCAGTTGGTTATTACACCTACGTCTATTAATTCACCGTCTGGTCCCAGTCGTTCTCCATCACATGGATTATCAAAGACTGGAAGTCCGTATTCATCAATAAATCCTTCATAGTTCCATTCCATTGGGATAAAGAGAGAATAAAGCCCAGACTTCGTTTGTCCATTAGCATTTCGTCTTGATACGTCAGAATCATTGAATAGCTTTTTAAAATTATCTCCACCCTTATCTAATGCGTTACTGGTACTACCCATCATGCACTTACCAACGATTCTACTACCTAACCTTAAACAGGTTTTAGTAACTCGCCAGTTGTTTAATATGTTATCAGGCCTTTCCCACTTACCACTCTCATCATGTACTAACAGGTTTAGCTTTTCACCGTCATAGCTGTTGTCACCAGTGTTTTTCCAATCAATCGTAGTATCAAGACCCGCTATCTCTTCAAGTTTCTCGTTGACCTGAATCTTCTTTCGAGTAAACTTACTCGCAGGGACTCTGTATGCCAACTCCGACTTTGGGCGATCCATACCGTCTTGTATAGGTTTAAAGAAGAAAGGGTAATTAATTGATATAGGTACCACTTTGTCCGTAAACATTTTCTTCGCATCGGCACCAGACTTAGACAAGATCCCATATCTACTATCACTTGATATAGTGGCTAAGTTAACTGTTTCTGCTGAACTCATAAAAGAGAATCCCGAACGACGATTCTTAAGGTAGCACATTCCGTAGCATCTCTTATCGGCTTTACAAGCCTCCCAAAATATAAAGAACAGTCTATTGGCTTCTCTGAAGTCTGGTGCGCCAACGTCAATTTTACTCCATTGTAGGTACATATAGTGCGTACCTGTAATCCAAGTTGGCACTCCGTTATTGGTAAACCAGAACCCTTCTTCTCTTCGTCTAAATTCTTCGTCAATATAGTCGTGCCACCTTTCTTTCTGTTCTTCTGGATAATCTCTCCAGTCGAATATGTTCTTAATGCGCTTAAGCTCTTTAGGATATTCTGCTTTAACCCACTTGTTCTCACTGTGCTTAAATGGCTTTTTTGGAACTTTAGGTAAAGCTATCTTAAAGCCTTGTATGTCGTATATGTCGCCTATAACTCCGTTATGCGAAAGAACAACTAGGTCGTGCTCTTTGTTATAACCGTACTTCCACTTCTTACCTCTATTAAGTCTGGTAAGAGTAGTTTTCTTTATAGGTTCTATTATCTTATATAAAGTCTGTTCGTACATTATTTAGATCTACCCTCAGCAAAACCCTTGAATACTCTCTCTTTCTTTTCTTCAGGTGCTTTGCCTTCTAAAAGATTCTCTTCTTCTTGGATTCTGTTTAATATCTCGAAGGCGTCGAAGATCGCAAGCTTTTTTGTGGCAGCGGCATTTTTGAGTCTATCAGCCGATATATCATCATCTGAATCAACAATAGCTTCTTTAGCTACTTTGATTAATTCCTCAACCGCTCTGTGCCCAGCTTGGATTATATTCTTCTTCGTCTCCTTGATATTCATATTTAATTGTAATAAATTGAGATGGTATACGGTACAAACGTTTACCATCAACTACGAACTCGTGTTCTAGTTTAGGTCTAAAACCAACTAGTTCACCTACGTTTACTGTTCCATCTGTGTACTTAACAACACCTATTAAAGCCCTTTCTGGATCAACACTAAACTTGCTGTTGTCTTTTATAGGTTGTATAAAACAATATCCTTTAGGACAAATCCAACCACTGTCTTTTTTATATAGATATATCTGGTCTCTTGCAACTAGATATTTACCTTCTTCAAGAAATGATTTACTATTTTTCTCTCTACCTTTTACGTCATGCCAACGGCGAAATACGTTGTGATGTAATGTCACAGTGTCTCCGACTTCGATATCTAGATCTTTGACTCTAGGTATAGATAAAACCTTAGCTTCCCTATTGACATATTGGTGGTTATATACCTCGGTATTTAGTACTAATTCTTTATCACCAATTTTTACGGTATTATTATATCTATCTCCAAGAGGAGTTACGACATAATTATATATAGACTGCACTAGTATTCTAGGTTATATTCTACAGATATAGCCATATTCTTATTGAAATCCTTCCAAGGTATAACTGTCTTCTCTTTGCGTATATAAATAGAGTACTTATCTTCCTCTTCAAGTATATCACAAATAGTATGACCGCCATACACTTCTTGCCCAACGGCATAGTGCATGGAGTCATTCTTATAGTCTTTACCTATCGTGATTTTACGAATCAGATGGCTCATCTTCCTTGTAGTTTATAGTGCCATCTTGAATATTGATATCAGATGTTCCATATCTTTCCGTATAGTCGGTTTGCATTTGGCCAAGCTTTTCATTCCCCTGAGATAAAGCGTGGAGTGCGTTATGCTTTTGAACCTCCATTTGACCAACATCGAATTGCAGTTTGTTGATAGCTGAAACTACGTTTTGTAATTCCTGAAGATCATCTGAAGAGATCTTCTCTGGCTTTAGGTCTACGACCTTTTCTTTTTTCTTTTTTCCCATAATTAAATTATATTAAATTAAAATTGTTTATTGTTATTTACACGAAGTCCTCGCTGCAACAGCTCCAGACGCGTTCACTTCTATGTTATAGTACGCTCTACTTACGGGTCCAATCTTATAGTGGCCCGCTGGTAGAAAGTATCTTGAACCGGCTCGTTTTCTTGAGTAAACTAAATCACCAACGGCGGGTACTGAACCGGCACCGTCGTGATAATAAGTTTGGTCAACCGTACTTGCTGAAGCACTACACGCAGCGCTACCTGCAGGAGAGGCTGTACCCATGAAAGAGCTATAGCCCCTCGCGGTTACAACTTCTTTTCTTCGCTTTACTACTACAGGTTTATTTTTACCTCTAGCTTGAGCAGAACTATTAGCATTGCCTAGGGCCATTATATAGCAGCTGCTCTAGTGCGATAGTCTGGTCGTGGCGCTACGTAGCAGATAACATCTCCAGCATGCAACTCAACATAGTCGTACATACCGTATAGAGTCATGCCAGCAGGAAACTCCGTGCCACTTCCATCTAATACTATAAGATCACTATCGTTATCACCCGCGTTTGTATCAGCACCCCAATCAGTGTCTAGCGTTTGAGTATCTTCGTTAGACGCAAAGTGCGTGTTACCAAGACTAAGGCTTTCGCCTCCGTCTAATATACCTAAACCACTACCACCAAATTTAGTAGCACTTACCATAGTAATAGCGCAAACATAATACTTAGCATCAGATTGCGATAGATCTAATATAGCTCCATCACCGCTCAAGAACGTAGAGCCAAATTGCCCAAAGTTATAAGCTGTTGCTGTTGAATTCATTCCCATTTTATTTTTTTACTTTTTCTAGTGATCTACCACCAAAGTATGCACCGATCACAGTTATTAATACTAATTGAAGAAGATCCACGTAGGAATCCTTCACGTTAAAATTGATTGCACCAGCATCAATGAATATCAATAGCATCGTGCATACTATTAAGAATATAAGGACCATAGGTCTTACATTCTTTGAAAGCCATGAGTCAGACTTTGCATCTGCCTCCCATCGAGATGTGATGTTCTTCTCCATCTCAACTTCGTAACTGGCTACTAATTCTTTTATCTTCTGCTCTGCTTCAAGCTTTTCTTCTTTCGATGTGGTTAGGTTATCTAGTACTCCACCTACACCTTTAACTAGCTCAGTAGCTCCAGCAGAGAATATATTAGCTAAGAAGTTCATTTCTTAGCAAATTTTTCCATACCACTAATACCGAATGATCCTAGAACCACCCAAACAAAAGAGTCGTAAACAAACTTATTAATTACTAGATCAGTTCCAGCAAATCCAGAGACTGCGTCTAATACCATTACGAAAACCATTATACCAAATGCTACAAAACCTATAATTGATTTTTCGTTCCAGTCGTTTGTATCTTTAAATATCTCAAACATTTTTCTCTGCTTTCATAGCTCGCTTCTCCCAAGGAAATGTTTTATCCCCCTCTGGTTTCCACTTGCCGTTATACTTTATCTTACCGTCTTTTCTGGGATAAGTTATGCCATCGCATCTAACCCAGTCATCTCCATAGGCTATTCTACCAGACTTTATCTCTTTAGCATGAACAGCTTCGTGAGCTATAACTTTCTTTTCTAGCTTGCTACCTTTAGGAACACTCGTATCTACTTCAATACTACCATCCATATTAGCTTCACCTAAAGTACCGTCTTCTAGATTAGTTCGCTTGACTTTAAACTGGTGCTTTTTATTTATACTCCCACCGTGAGCAATACCAGGTATAGGTTTTTTGTTTCCCATTTTAAAAGCCATGCTATCTATCTTTATCTCGTATCATATCATCTATAGCCTTATTATAGACCTTATCTGTATACGACTTGTTATAGTAAAAAATACTTCGCTCAGAAGTCGGTAGATCTTCTTCGCCTAATAGGATACGGTATATCCTAGTGACTAGCTGCGAGCATTTGAATGAAGTTTTGAATACAGAATACTTAATACTTGTTCTGTTTCTATGTCGCCAAACCTCTATCCATCCAGCTGATCGGAGTTTCTCCCACCTTTTCTTATCCCAAGAATATGTGTAAGCACCCTCGATAAATTCATTACGGGTAAATCTACCCTTGTGATCTAGATATATCAATAACTCTAGATCGGCATCAGTTAACCCATAAGTCTTACAGGCCCACTTACGCGTGAGCCTGTAGTACTTAAGGATATTCATATCGCGCAAATCTTGCGCTGTTAGTCTCATATCTATTTATTAGATATTATGCAGCTCCGTTGTAGCTATTGTTTATAGCGGCACAAGAGATGATAACAGGATCAGCGTACACCGCTGCTCTAGTAGAGCCATCGAAGTCAGTGGTAGAATCGTCTGCGATAACCGTAACACCGTTGTAGTGTGGTCCAGAGTTTATAATACCAACTAAAGCGCGCATAGCTTCTTTTGTTTTACCTGTAGTAATACCTATTTCTACATATCCATTCTGCCCATCAATCGTGTCTGTTGCAGCAGGGTTAAGATATGTATTTGAGTTTCTAGCTCCTTCGTAGTAAATTCTAATTTTAGCTGTCGATGAAGCGTAAAAACCAGTAATAGACGCCACTGGAAGCATTAAAGAATCTCCAGTGTAATCGTCGTCGTCTTCGTCAGCTACGTTCCTGAAGTACCAGTATCTGTCTGTATATTTTGAATTTGTCATATTTTCTATTTTTTATATATTATCAATTATACTTTAACAGCTGGTAATCCAAACCACTTAACATATACACCAACTTGTGGAGTACCTGTCATAGAACTCATGTCCTCCTTAGCGCATACATGTAAGTACGTGTCAGCAGTTCTACTTACTTTAGCAGCAGACCCTGAGTGAACTATAGCTGGGAAACTAGCGTTAGAGCTAATGTCAAGATCTCCATCAGGAATAGATGTGTCACCTGCAGTATCCGCACCAACTAACTCAGTACCAGCAGAAGCGGCATCATCTGCTACAGCAGCGTTGTGATATTCTAAAGCTACTGAACCGTGGTCACTAGTTGCAACTGCTACAGAAAGCAAAGTAGCTTCTAGTATAACAGAAGGATTTGGAATCTTAACAGAAAGTGAAGCAGCAACGTCATTGTCGTCTGCAGTCATAGGTGTAACAATCTCAAAGTACTCGTGGATACCACGGCCTTGAGTTGCAGCGTTCATGAAGATGTTACCACAGCTATTAATATCGCTGTGACCAGCTTGATCTAAGTATTCAGCATCAATTGTGTTATTATCAACATCAGTAACGCAATCGTCTGCAACTACAACAAATCCATCGCTCGCATGCTTTCCGCTAATCTTATTAGCTAAAAGCTCCATAACTTCCTTTGTCTTTCCCTGCGTCACATCTAGCTTCACGCCATCGGTAGTTGCACCGTGCATGTATCTTTTGTTGTGACTCTGTGGATCGTCTGGTACTCTTACTCCATTCCAGTGAATCTCTATTACTTGATCACCTGTAGGCTCAACTGATTTGACCGCCGATGCTGGTATGCAAATAGAAGTAGGGTTAAGGCCTCCTGATGAAGAATCTCCATCGTCATTGTCTACATCCGTAACATTACGGAAGTAAAGCCATTTTTCAATTTTCATTTTTTAAATTTTTTAATTATTAATGTGTTTGATTTTATGTTTAAGGTTTTAGGCACTTGGTTTAGGTCTAATATATATATCACACGTTTAGCGAAGTAGTTACTCCACTAACACTACATCTCTTGCTCGGATTACATGGTACATTGTATCTGCCCAGGTTATACCATGCCCAGCGTGTTTGTCGTAATATATAATGTCTTTGTCTTTTAGGCCTTCCACTAGATTACCTGTAGAGATAATCGTAGCTTTAATATACCTATTGCTTTCGTCTAGTTCTTCAGTAAGAAGTAGGCCACCAACTTTTTTAGGACCTACTTTCTCTACGTCTACTACTATATAATCATTTATTGCTCTCATCTGCTCTTACGTTTGAGATTACACAATCAGCTGATATAATAGTTGATACTACTGATACCGCGTTTTTCAGCGCCGATTTTGTTACCAAAACCGGATCTACCACTCCAGCCTTAATCATATCTACACACTTAGCAGATATAACATCAATACCACAGTAGTCATCGCCGTCACACTTAATACCTGTAAGACCAGCGTTATCTAGGATAACATCCATTGGAGCTTTAATAGCCTCAAGGAGTATCTCCTCACCCACGCTAGTGGGTTTGATTTTTTTAGATGCCCAGTATAAGGCTGAACCTCCACCAGGGATAATGCCTTCGCGTAATGCAGCCTTAGTAGCGTAGATAGCGTCTTCAACCCTATCCTTCTTTTCTTTAAGTTCTACTTTAGAAGCTGCGCCTACTTTGATAATACCTACAGAGCCTGATAGCATAGCCAAGCGCTCTTCAAGTTTCTTCCTAATAAAACCATCTTTCTTTTCGTCAGATATTTTCTTAGACACCTGCTCTACGCGCTCATTGATCTCCTCAGTCATCTCTTCAAGAGTGATTACTGTATTGACATCGCTAGTCACTGAGTACTCCGCTTCTCCAAGATGCTCTGGCGTTATAAGATCCAAGTCATCTCCTAGCTCTTCGTTTATCACTGTAGCCCCTGTCATAATGGCTATATCTTCAGTAGCGTCCTTCTTAGTAGGTCCGAACCCTGGTAGATCAACAATGTTGACTTTGATGTTACCTTTTACCTTGTTCATCATAAGAGCCGACTTTACTGATTGAGCTACTGGAGCTACAATAAGTAGGGCGCGACCTTTTTTTATAACATGCTCTAGTACTCCTTGTATCTTACGTATGTTTGGGATTTCGCTAGATACTACTAGAACATAAGGGTTGTCTAGCTCTGCTAGATGTTTATCAGCGTTAGTGACGAAGTGCGGCGACGTAAGCCCGCAATCGAACTGCACCCCGTCAACTAACTCCACATGCGTTTCATCGGTGTCACCTTCCTCCATGAGTACGACACCATCCTTACCTACTTTTTGGTAAGCTTCTGCAATAATGCTTCCAAGGGCCTTATCATTATTACAACTAATCGCGCTAACAGCGCTAAGCATGTCTCCTTCAACTTCAATAGCCCGGTCTTCAAGATGTTTAATAACTTTCTCCAAGCCTGAACTAATACCTGCTTTGATTTCTCTAATAGATTCATCAGCATATTTTTCTTTGTTTACTTCTTTTATAAGTGATTCAGCGAGGACGGTAGCCGTAGTGGTACCATCTCCCGCCTCCTTCACTGTATTGTTAGCTGCTTCCTTAATTAAGGTTGCACCTATATTTTCGACCGGATCATATAAGACTACGCTTTGGGCAACGGTTACACCGTCTTTTGTTATGACCGGCTTGCCGCGAGCATCTTCATATATAACGCATTTACCCGATGCGCCTAATGTGCTCTTTACGGCTTGCGCTAGCTTAGTTACGCCAGCGATTACTCTTTCTTTAGCGGTTTGACCAAAGTCTAAACGTTTGATCAACTCACTAGGTAAGTTGTATTCCATGAATTATAGTAAATTAAATTAAATTATAGTGGTTGTGGTTTATGCTCCGTAGTATCCTTTCTTATAGTTTTTCATAGGAGTTGTCTTTTCTTTTTGTGGACCTCCAGTTAACTCATCATCTGCACCTTTTGCGTCTAATGTTAGCTTACCTGCGCCACCTACATTAACTGTGACCATTTGCCCTTCTTTTATCTCAGCGATACCTGCGGCTCCACCGCTAACTTTACGCACGCCATCAGGCGTGTTTACCATTAGGGTTCCACCGTCTGGTTGTACGCTAGCAACTTCTACGCGCATAGTTTTAGGATCTTCTTTATCAAAGGCTGAATAGCCCGCCATTTTAAATGCCATATTATTTATTTTATTTAGTTATAGCCTTCCGTGATGTGGGTCATTGTAATCAAACTCGTCACTTTTTTTGCCTTCACTCTTAGACGTTTTTGCTTTAGAAGGTTCTGTACTTACGCCTATATTCGGTCCAGCACCTGGCTTATACCTGTTGTCAGACATATCTAGTAAAAATTCTGACGCGTTGCCAGGTTTTTTATC
>Ga0208450_1000644_pt1 | contig 18327 bp, 27 predicted proteins | sample MalvireepMed_908_FD_184249 | JGI IMG/M metagenome (GOLD analysis project Ga0208450, IMG submission 184249) | Marine viral communities from the Global Malaspina Expedition - Malaspina viral metaG DeepMed_908 (SPAdes) (version 2) | ecosystem: Environmental > Aquatic > Marine > Oceanic | place... | reverse complement strand
CACGTCGCCCATATGATTGCCTTACCCTGTATCTCGTCACAAATGTCGAGAAGACTCGACAACCTGTTCGACGGCAACTCGTTGACGACGCCATCGTCGTCGGTGAGGTGCCCCAGACAGATCTGTTGCAGACGCATGATCTGCGTCAGTACGTTCTTTGTGGTTGCCATTTCCCCGTTGTCGAGACGCGCCAGCGCCAGATGCTTCATTTGCACATAGGCTTGCGACTGCTCTTTCGTCAGTTCAACACTTCTCGACATATAAACTTTGGCCGGGAGGTCCAGGCAGTCTTCCTTCCGAACACGGAAGGAATGCGCCTGAAGCTTTTCGGTTAGCTCATCCAGTCTCCGGAAGCCGACCACGTGATTGAATGAATGGCTTCCAAGAGTACGGCGCTGCACAATGGCGTACCTCCCCTGGAAGGCGTAGAAGCTCTGGAATCCGAGAATTTTGGGGTCCAGGAATTCCATCTGGCTGTACAAATCCATGGGGCTTTTCGTGACGGGGGACCCCGTCAGAATGCGCCGCATTACCGCTTCACGGCCCACGGCACAGATCGCCTTGGTCCGCTTGGCCTTTCTGTTCTTTATCGTGGTGGACTCGTCTACAATCATTAGAGTCTTGAATTTCTTGACGAAAAACTCCGCGACATCGACGCCCTTCTTGGTCGAGAACGCCTCGACGTTCATCAGCAATATCTTGAGTTCGTCGGAATCTTCGTAAAGCTCCATCAACTCCTTGCGCTTTGCCTTCGTCAGGCTCGGCTTCCAGAGGACCACTTTTCTGGGAATGCGCTCCGGGAGGTGCTTGGCAATCTCCGGCACCCAGTTCGGGATGACGCCGTTCGGGGCGCTTACCAGTGCAAATTGAATCCTGCCTTTTTCAAAATTAAAGGCCATCGTGTCGATGACGACTTTCGTTTTGCCGGTGCCCATATCCATGAGCAGCGCATAAACGGAGGTCTGACAACTCGCCACAAACGCCTCATGCTGATGGGCATAAGGCTTCGTGAAAAAAATGTAGTCTGAGATAAGATTGTTCTTGCAATCACCCATGAACTCACATATATAGGTTCCCGGTAGGTATGTCAACTACCTGAACAGTGAAACACGAAAGAGGAACCGCGATGAATGACTTGTTAGCCGAAATGGCCTCCGATGCTGGGGCCACATCCGACAGCATCAACAACCTTGATGACGGTAAACTTAGCGCGGTGTCGCGCCTCGCTCAAGAGGTAGACGCTCTTGAGCAACAGGTCGCAGCGACCGAAAAGCGACTCAAGGACGAAAAGCGTGAGTTGAGGGTTATCACCGACGAGCGTTTGCCAGAGGCGATGGAGGCGCTTGGATTCGAGAAACTGGTCCTGACCGATGGCGCACAGGTTGAAATCAAGGAAACTGTCTCCTTGACCATCAACAAGGCCGACCGACCGGAAGCTCACGAGTGGCTTGACGACAATGGCTACGGCGATATCACGAAATACATCGTCACTATTGTATGCGGTCGTGGCGATGATGAATTGCTGGAGCAAATCCGGACTCTTTGTGCAAAACTCGGAATCCCGTTCAAGGAAGAAACTAAAGTCGAGTCCGCAACATTACGAGGTTGGGGGCGTGAGATGGTCGCGGCAGGAGTTTCCTTGCCGTGGTTTTTCAATTTGTGGCACGGACATAGAGCCACCCTTCGGAGGAACAAATAATGGCAAAAGCAGTCGCGAAGAAAAACGGCAATGGCAAGAAGGTTGCCGTGATGGAAACGGACATGTTCGCAGAGGACGCGGGCATTGGAGTGGACGATCTGGGTTCCGAGGACCTCGCAATCCCTTTCCTCAAAGTCCTGCAGAAGATGTCTCCCGAACTGGATGACATCGAAAATGCCAAAGCGGGTGACCTCTTTAATACGGTCACCAAGGAAGTCGTGAAAGGCGGCGACGGCGTTCGCGTGGTAAACTGCGCGTATACCTTACAGCACATCGAGTGGGAGCCTCGCGGCACCGGGAGCGGCGCACCTCACGCCATCTATTCGGCGGGAGACGCCCTTCCCAAAACCGAGCGCGGCGACGACAACAAGGACTACGTCGTTGATGGAGGTGGTCGTTATCTCGAACGCACTGCACAGCACTACGTCCTTATTGTTGATGCGGACGGCATGACGCAGCAGGCGCTGCTGCCCATGAAGGCCACGCAACTCAAAAAGTCCAAGCAGTGGAACAGCGCCATCAAGACGTTGAAGATGAAGGATGCTAATGGTGACCTGTTCACCCCGGCGCGGTGGAGCCACATCTGGCACCTTGAGTCCGTTGGCGAGGAAAACAAGAACGGCTCTTGGCATGGCTGGCAGATCTCAAAGGATTCTCAGATCGAGGACCCGAACCTCTACGCCGAGGCCAAGCACTTTGCCCAGTCGATCATGGCTGGACAGGTGAAAGTCAAACACGTTCAGGAAGGGGATAGTCTCTCCGAAGACGACGTGCCGTTCTAGGATCACGGGGGGAGGAGGGATCCTCCCCTTTTTTCCGTTATGGATTCCACAGACAGATTTGCTCGCGTTTTCCGTGGCCTCGACCGCGCCTATGGTGCCGTCGATCTCACCAAAAAAGACGCCAACGGAAAGCAGCAGGGCATTTATAAAATTATTCGCGAACCACGGACCAAGGCCGTTTTCGAGGCCCACCTGAAGGGCGACGTGAGTATCGGCGTCGTGCCGATCAACGAGGAGAACACCTGCCTCTGGGGTGCTATCGATGTCGATATGTATCCCCTCGACCACCAAGAGATTGTCCAGCGCGTCCGGAAGCTTCAGTTTCCCTTGGTTGTCTGCCGCAGCAAATCGGGCGGTGGGCACCTCTTCCTATTCCTTACCGAAGCCGTTGATGCCGAAAAGCTGCAGCACAAGCTCAAGGAGCTTGCCAGCGAGCTTGGCTACGCCGCCAGCACCGAGATTTTTCCAAAGCAGATCAAGCTACTCGTAGAGCGCGGCGACACCGGCAACTTCCTCAACCTCCCCTACTTTGATTCCGAGGGTGGGTTGCGCTACGCCGTCAAGGAGGACGGCACCGCAGCCACGCTGGAAGAATTCCTCGACATGGCGGAAGCCGCCGCCGTCAACGAGGAAGCCCTCGACGCTCTGCTGTCCCAGCCCGTTGCACAGATGGACGAAAAGCTGCCGGATGGCCCACCATGCCTGCAGGCGCTTTTGCGACAGGGCTTTCCGGCAGGCACGAGAAACAACGGCCTCTTTAACTTGGGCGTCTACCTACGCAAGGCGCATCCCGACGACTGGGAAACGCGCATCCTTGAAGTCAACCAGAAGATCATGCAACCGCCGCTCGACCTCAAGGAGGTCAACCTCGTCGCCGAACAGATCAAGAAGAAGGACTACCAGTACAAATGCGCCGATCAGCCGATCATCAACTTCTGCAACAAGGATCTCTGCCGGTCACGCAAGCACGGCGTCGGGGGCGGTGCCAACACGCCGTCCGTCGCAAATCTGCGCAAGATGGACAGCGAACCACCGCTCTGGTTCCTCGACGTCAATGGAAGCCCGGTCGAACTCGACACCGAAGGCCTGCAACGCCAGCCCCGCTTCCAAGTGTTGTGCATGGACCAGATCAATTTCATGCCCCGGACGGTCACCCGCGCTGCTTGGGAAGCGCAGATCAACCTCCTCCTCTCGCAGATGCTTCAGACAGAAGGCGCGATCATCTCGACGCCGGAAGACACGAGCCTTAGAGGCCAGTTTTATGACCTCCTGGAAGAATTCACCACCCACATGCAGGCCGCGCTCGACAAGGAAGAGATCCTGCTTCGCCGCCCATGGACCAACGAGGATGATGGACGCACCTACTTCCGCCTCAAGGATTTCGAGGCCTTTCTCAAACGCAATAAGTTCTTCGACTACCGCTCCAATAAGATCGCCCAGCGCCTTCGCGATATCGGCGGACATGCCGAGCAGTTCCGCATCAAGGGGCGCACCGTCCGGTGCTGGTCGATCCCGGCCTTCGCCCAGATTGACGAGGAGTTTGGCACACGTTTCGATGAGGAGGACGTACCGTTTTGAGCACCAACTGGCCCCAGCTAATTCGAGAGCTTCGCAAGGAGCGCGGCTTCAGTCAGAAGAAGCTCGCGATCCGCGCAAAGATGTCTCAACGCACCCTCTGCGAATACGAGAACATCGAAACGCCCCACCAGCTTTCGGTGCAGAAGATCGAGAAGATCCTCGACGCACTGGGCTACGAACTCGATGTCCACATGAGGCGCGGAAATGTTTAGATATTTTGGACCCCCAGGCACCGGCAAAACGACCACGCTGCTCAACAAGGTGGACGAGTTACTGGCAGGCGGCATGTCCCCCACCAACATTGGCTACTTCTCGTTCACTCGAAAGGCGGCGCACGAGGCAAGAGACCGCGCCGTCGCACGTTTCAACCTCGATGCAGAGGAAGACTTCGTTTATTTCCGTACCCTGCACAGTCTCGCCTTTCTCCTCCTTGGCATGAACAGCGCAGCGGTCCTCACCGACAAGCACCTCAAGATGTTCTCCCAGAAAGTCGGCGTCGATCTCACGGCAACGGGGCTCGAACGCGTCGAGGAAGATGGCTTTGCCATGCTGCGCTCGAACCATCCGGTCATGCGCTGCATCGACCTTGCGCGGAACACGCTGCAGGGACCACGGCACTCCTATAACCTCGCAGACCTCGACATTCCTTTCTACGAGTTCGAGCATCTTTTCCATGAATATGACCGGTTCAAAAAGCTCAATGGACTCAAGGACTTCACCGACATGATGCTGGACTTGGCGGCACATGCAGGGTATATCCCGTACCTGCGCACCGTCTTTCTGGACGAGGCACAGGATCTAACGCCCCTTCAATGGAAGGTGGCAGAGCATCTAGGGGAGCGAAGCGACCAGATGTTCGTGGCAGGCGATGACGATCAAGGGATCTACCGCTGGAGTGGAGCGGACATCGACAAGTTTGTCATGCTCCCCGGCGCGTCCGAGGTCTTGTCGCAGTCCTACCGCGTCCCACGCTCCGTCCATCACGTCGCCACGTCCGTCGTCTCCCGCATAAGAAAGAGACAGCAGAAGGAATGGTCGCCGCGTACAGAGGAAGGATCGGTCACGCGCATCTACGATCCGCACGGCATCGAATTCAACGACAAGGAGTGGCTCGTCCTTGCACAGGCCAACTACATGCTCGATGAACTCGCCTCTTCCATGCGCTCAAGCGGACACTTCTTCGAACGGTTCAACAACCCGTCGCTGGGCAAGCGGGTCCGCTCCGCAATCGGAAGCTGGAATCATCTTCGGGGAAGCCCCGGCAACGAGATCTCCCTGAAGGACGCGCAAAACCTCTATGGCCATATCTCGACCAACGAGACCGGCGTCGAGCGCGGTGCAAAAAAGCTGCTCGACCGAGCCGAGGAACAGGATCTTTTCACCCTTGAAACGCTGCGAAAGCACTTCGGTCTCCGCGTTCTCGACGTGCCATGGGACATGGCCCTCGACCGCATCAAGGACGAGGACCGGGCCTATGCAGCGGCGCTCCTCAATCGCGGCGTCAACATCTTCCGAAAGCCAAAGATCCGCCTGTCCACCATCCACGGTGCCAAGGGCGGCGAGGCCGACAACGTACTCCTCTATCTCGACCTGTCTGGCAAGGCGCTCATGGAGATGGAGCGCAACCCCGACGACGCCTACCGCGTCCTCTATGTTGGAGTCACCCGCGCCAAGGAAAACCTGATCCTCAAGATGTCCGAGGATTCTCAACGAGGCTGGAGCATCTGATGCCGCACCGCGTTCTCACCGAGGCGTTCGAACTGGTCAGCACAGACCGTGCCGCCGTCCACGGGGAGCCAAAAGAGAACCACGAAAACATCGCCCGCCTGTGGGACGCCTACCTCCACAACGTGGACCACGTAACCGCACACGACGTCGCAAACATGATGGAGTTGCTGAAGGTCGCACGGCGAAAGTCAGGCACTATTAATATAGACGACTACATCGACGGCGCTGGCTATGCCGCCGTGGCTTACGAGTGCATCAAGGAATGAAGACCGTCCTCAAGAGGCCAAGCTTCTCGGTCAAGACCGAATGGGTTCCGGTCGAGACGCTGCCCGTCACGCCGAGCGGCGTCAAGGAAATCGCCATCGATCTGGAGACCCGCGATCCACGGCTCAAGACCCATGGGCCAGGATGGGCCACGGGACACGGCGAGGTGGTTGGAATCGCCATCGCCTACGAAGGCTGCAATATATATGTCCCGATTGCCCACGCCAGCGGCAACCTCGACCGGCGCATCGTCCTCAACTGGTTCAAACGAGAGATCGCAGCCCACCCCAGCGACAAGATCTTTTTCAACGCCGCCTACGATGCAGGCTGGCTGCGCCGAACCGGCATCGAACTGGAGGGCCGCATCCTCGACGTGATGCTCGCCGCGCCTATACTCAACGAGAACCGCCCCAGCTTCTCGCTCAACAACGTCGCCTACGACTATCTCGGAGAAATGAAATCCGAGGCGGCATTGCGCGAGGCTGCACAGGAATTTGGCGTCGATCCAAAGGCAGAACTCTACAAGCTCCCGGCCACGTTTGTCGGAGAGTACGCCGAAGCCGATGCAAGGCTCACGCTTCAGTTATGGCAGACCTTCAAGGCCGAATTGACCAAGGAAGACCTGTGGCAGATTTTCGAGCTTGAGATGGAGGTGTTGCCCATCGCCATCGAGATGACGTGGCGCGGCGTTCGCGTCGATCTGCAAGCCGCCGAGGAGTGCAAGGTCGAGTGGCGCAAGCACGTCAAAACGATCCTCTCCAAGGTAAAGAAGGAGACGGGCGTCGAGGTCGAGATCTGGGCAGCGGCGTCGGTCGCCAAGGTCTTCGACCATCTTGACCTGAGTTATGGTCGCACCCCGACCGGGCTTCCCTCCTTCACCAAGAACTTCCTCTCCGAGCATGAGCACCCTCTCGTTCAGGAAATCGCGACGGCCCGAGAATACGACAAGATGGGCAACACCTTCATCGCCAGCATCTTCCGCCATACAGAAGGCGACCGCATCCACGGGCACATCAACCAGTTGCGGAGCGAAGGCGGCGGAACGGTCACTGGGCGCATCAGCATGGCCCACCCCAATTTGCAACAGATCCCGGCCCGCAACCCGGAGATGGCGGCGAAGGTGCGGGGGCTGTTCCTGCCGGAAGAGGGCGAGCAGTGGTCTTCGATTGATTTCGACCAACAGGAGCCGCGCATCCTCGTTCACTTTGCCTCGCTCACGAACCAGGGCCTCACCGGAGCCGCCGAGTTCGTCAAGGCATATTGTGAGGACCCCACCACAGACTTCCACCAGATGGTTGCCGATGTTGCCGGAATCCCGAGACGACAGGCCAAGACGATCAACCTTGGCATCATGTACGGCATGGGTCAGACCAAGATGGCGACCCAGCTAGACATCTCCATAGACGAAGCCAAACGGCTCATGCGCCAGTACCACGAGGACGTGCCGTTCGTTAAGGAGTTGATGGACGTATCTCAACGGCACACGTCGCATCCGCTCAAGGGCGGTTCCGTCAGGTCCCTGCTTGGCCGCAAGTGCCGCTTCGATCTCTGGGAGCCGGTCCAGTTCGTCTCGGCACGGGCGCATCCAAAAGAGAAGGCCATCCTTGAGTATGGAGACAACATCAAACGAGCGTACACCTACCGCTCACTTAATAGATTAATTCAAGCCAGCGCGGCGGACATGACGAAAGCCGCGATGGTCGCCGTACTCAAGGAGCACGGGGCCTTCCCTCTCGTTCAAGTACACGACGAACTGGCCTTCTCCGTCGCCTCCGAGAAACAGGCCCGCGCCATCTGCAAGACGATGGAGGAAGCCGTCGATTTGAAGGTCCCAACGCCATGCGACATATCGCTCGGGGACACGTGGGGGCACCTCGTGAAACTTGACGATTAAGGATTTGTCCCTTATATATGCAGAAGAATAGGAGGTCGCGATGGACCCCGGAAGATGGAAAAGTGTGGTCGTGCCAATTGACACCTACAAGGTGTTGCGGGACATGGCGAAACGTGAGCACAGGACGATCTCGGGGCAGTTCACCTTTGTCCTTGAAAAGCATCAGGAGGGTGAGGGCCAGATCTACACGGCCCATGGGCAACAGGTCATCAGCAAGGCCGCAAAGAAATGATGACTTCGCTCTTCATCGTCATGGCCTCTTATGGAGTTCTTCTCCTTGTCAGTAGCATTGCCCGGTGGGGCATTTAACGTAATATATGCGGACCCGCCGTGGACGTTCCAGACTTGGAGCGACGAAGGCAAGGACCGCTCGCCCGAGAAACATTATGACTGCATGAGCCTCGCCGATGTCCGGGCGCTTCCCGTTCCAGACATCGCCGCCGAGGACTGCGCCCTGTTTCTCTGGGTAACGGACCCGTTGCTTATCGAGGCGTTCAAGCTTATCGAGGCGTGGGGCTTCGCCTATAAAACGGTCGCGTTCCACTGGGCCAAGCTGAACAAGTCCGCGCCTCGCCTGCTTTTTACCGTGCCCGATTTTTTCACTGGCATGGGCTACTGGACGCGAGCAAACCCCGAACTCTGCCTTCTCGCGACGAGAGGCAAGCCGAAGCGCGTTTCCATGGCGGTCAGGCGGCTCGTCATCGAGCCAAGGCGCGAGCACTCAAGAAAGCCGGACGAGGTCGCCGACCGCATCGTCCACCTCATGGGCGACGTTCCCCGCATCGAACTCTTTGCCCGTCAGTCCCGCCGGGGATGGACAACATGGGGCGACGAGGCCGGAAAGTTCGATGACGGTTGACATTGATGACGAGGTGGGTCTTTATAAGGCACCTCCCTGCGAGGGTCTCTTTCCCAAGGCGAGCGCGATTTTGACTCCCGCGCTGCCTGAGATCCTCGTAACCAAACTGGACGGCCACGAGGGCCGTCCTTTTTTTGTCCACCACAGGAGGAATCCAAATGGCGAATAAAATACCCGACGACCTATTCGATCCGCGTCTGGCGGTCCGCCGAGACGATGTCGATACAAGTCACGCGGCGGCTGAGTCGATGATCGGTACGGCGCGTCGGCATCATCATCTAATCCTGAACGTGATGCGTAATGGTGGCTTGTGGTCAGCCCAAGAAATAGCCGACGCCACCTCCATTGATTACGTCGCCGTCAGTCGAAGAATGTCCGAGCTTCGACGTAACGGAGTTGTTCATCGTACCGACGAGAAACACCGCAATCGAAGCGGACGCGAGGCTTACAAATACAGAAAACATGACGGGGAGGAATTATGAACTGCTGGCACTGCGAAACGGAGTTGATCTGGGGGGGCGACCACGACTGCGAAACCTCCGAGTGGTTTGATATTGAAACAAACCTCACTTGTCCGAAATGCAAATCGTTTACGCTGGTCTACCGGTGGAACGGGAAGGAGGAGGACGAAGACAACGAAAAAGGTCTGTATCCGGTGGAGGGTTGACTGGTATAGGAGATGTCTTATATAGTAAGGTGTCTTTTATAAAGGAGTCTGAAAATGGCGACCACGACTGCAAAACCAATGACCCTTAACTGGAAGCACGGCAAGCCTGTCACGGCGGAAGAGTGGATTCTTCAGGCGGATGATCTGGTGAGCGATTCCCTAGATAACATGCGTCAAATGGACGGCGACTGCTTCCTGTCGGACTATCAAAAAATCATGGAATTCGCAGAACGGCTCGTCAACGCCGCCAGAATACTCAGGGGGGAGGACGATGAGTAACTTTTCACCCGTCCCGGAAGATTATCTTGAACCATGGGTCACGTACCATCTCCGGGTGCTCAAGTGCCGGAAAGCGGCGAGCAACGCCCATGATCCACGGTTCCGTGAACTGTGGCTGCAAAAAGCGGACCAGATCCGCGCTAACTGGAAAAAGGGACTGCAGTAATGAGACTCAAACTTTTCAAACGCAAGGCGCAGGCCGAAGAGCCGGTCGTCGATACAAGAATCGATGCTCGCGACCATCAGTGGCTGCATGGACATCGACAAGGCGATCCCGTCATCCCGTTGCGGCTGGCGGGACTACAGAAGGTGCCGAAATGGTGCCATCCGGGGCAGTCAGGGAAGACGATCATCTGCCCGGAGTGCGGCGACTACACGCACGTGCACCACTTCTCGTGGGATGCCTTGACGTGCGGCGGCTGCAGCGCCGACATCGAGAAATATGACTGGTATCTGGCGGCTTCGACAGAAGAGGAAAAATAAACGGTTGACATCTTATATCCCCTCACCTATATAGGATAAGTTGGATACTTTCACATAGGAGGGGCAAATGCCCACGGCTAAGAAAGAAAACGTCACGATCTCCGTAAGCAAGCTCAATCAGAAGTCTTGCACCCTGCGTCTTATCGGCACCACGCCGTTGTACCAGAACCGCATGTCGGCCAAAGCCAAACAGGAATTCCTCATTGGCGGCGGCAAGGGCAAATCCAAAGCGGAGCGGGCGCACATCAAGCACGACCCGCTACAAGAGTTTGTGGATGCCGCCGAGATCATACCTGACGGCCCCACGGCTTTGGGAATGAAGGTCATCGCCGTCAAGGCGGCAATGGCAACCGCCGCCCTCGAAACCGAGGGTGTCTACAAGACCGAGATCCAGCGGCTTTTGTTCATGCCGGGGAATCTGGTTCCTCTTTATGGCACACCGCATCTCAAAATGGACATCGTCCGCCAAGGCGGAATAAACAAAACCCCCGACATCCGCACCCGTCCATACCTTCCCAAATGGGGAACCGAGATCGAGATGCGCTACATCACCCCCCAGTTAAATCTCACGTCCCTGTTTAATATCCTGTGCAATGCAGGCGTGTTGATCGGGCTGGGCGACTACCGTCAGGAAAAAGGAAAAGGCAACTTTGGTTCTTTCCGCGTCATCTCCGCCGACGACCAAGACGCCGAGTGGGAAGACCTCATCACGCATCACGGGAGAGATGCCCAGCAACGAGCGTTGGATAATCCCATGTGCGCCGATGCGGACACTGAAGACCTCATGCAACACTTCAACGACGAAGTGATGCGGAGGGAAGCTGCATGAGCCTCAAGCTCCTGCGCAAGCAGCGGGCAGAAATCGTGAAGGATTTTTGCCAGCGTCACGGCGGGAAGTACAACCCTCACACTTTTGTCGAGGAAGTCAGGTCCACGGGGCCTGACCATCCCGCCTTCGACTTTTTCACATGGGACGACACAAAAGCAGCCCGCGAGCATCGCACGTGGCAAGCGCGGATGTTCGTGCAGGGCTTGAAGCTCGTTTTTGAAGTCGAGCACCAGACCCCTACAGGAAAGATAAAAATCCAAGAGCGCGACGTGCCCCTGCTCTTATCACCCTCGTCCACGAGACAGGACGGGATGGGCTACTACATGTTTGACCCCGACGATCCCGACCATCTGGAGGAGCTACGCCGACAGGCCGTCGTTGACCTCAAGGCGTGGCTTGTGCGTTACTCCGTCGCGCTCGATACTGCAGGGCTCACGGGACAACCGCTTGAGCGGATCATCTCGATTCTCGAATCCGCAACCACTGCTCTCCAAGCAGCGGAGTAGGAGTATTGGCACGGCTTGATTCGTCGCGACTGGATTCGTCTTGACGAGACCTGACCGGACCCGGCTGGGTTTGACGTATTTTTGGTGCGGCGCGGCGCGGCAACACAAGGCAGGCACGGTAGGCGAGGACAGGCTAGGTTCGGCGGTGTGCGGGGAGCCACGGCCAAAGGCGATGCGCCGTGGCGACATCTGGCATGGCAGGCGTGTACCGGAGCGATGGCGCAAGCCGAGGCGAGACCGAGCCGGGTTTGTTTTGGCGTGACATGGCGAGGAGTGATGACACACGGCAGGCGCGACGGATCTTGGCTGGGTCAGGTGCGATGCGTCCCGGACTGATCGGACGTGGCCGGGCGCGGACCGGAAACACAACGCAAGGCAGGCCGGGACCGGATCGGTGAGGACAGGCTGGGTTCGACAGGCTGCGGATTGATAAGGTCAGGCGCGGGAGGACCGGTACGGTGCGACTTGGCAACGCAGGCATGGTTAGGTCACGCAGCGCATGGTCACGCATGTTTGGGTGCGATGAGGCAACGCAACGCAGACAAGGGGCGGGCAGTTATGGCGAGGGCAGGTCAGGTCCGGCCCGGAATGGCACGGCAGACATGGAAAAGGGATTGACTGATGGCTGAAGACAGAATCTGTTCACGGTGCGGCGGCGTTGACGAGTTTGTCTACGAGATAAACTGGAAGCCGGTTTACTACTGCGCCGCCTGCGACGTACAGAGTACCAGTACCCACGAGCTTTACGGCCCCGACGAGAAGGCCGTGGACGACGCCGGAGAATAACTTCACGGGAGGGGGGCCGTGAAGTGGCGTTCACGGTCTGTTCTAAGTTATCCACAGGCAGTTCTCGACTTATCCACAGAAAAGTGATTTTTATCCACAGAAATCGACGTGACTAGTCACGTTTGCCTTAATTTTGACACAATTGTATGGGAAAATTCCTATACTAAGAAGAAGGCGCTCGACCGGGGCGAAGTGGCAGCGGGCCACCGCTCTGACCCCCGGAGAAAGGCCCAAGGCTCTTTGACATTGTGGACCAAGCATCTGCTACGGTGAACCGTGGGCTGTTCCAAAAGGAGTCAACCATGGCGAAACCCGAGTTTTTTCTCGATGAGATACTAAGAAGAGCATTGAGGAGCAGAAAACCAAAGCGTAAGGCAGACCCGTACTATGGCAAGTTCCGGCGGCTCTGCAAAAAACACGACCTGACATATGCCGTCGCTTCCGATGGATACGTCGATGTCGATGCCCCGGACGGAACCCGGTTTACAGTGGGAACCGGATACTGGGACGAGAGAATATCCCGGCTAGAGGAAATACTGGAGACGGGATACGATCCAGGAAACGGCGAGCTGGCGTGGCCTGCAAAAGTAATTGACGATAATCAATAATCGGTAACAAATAACCACGGCCCACGGTTCGCCATAGCAGGTGCTTTTGGAAGAGGTCACGGGCCTCCAGAAAAGGAGTCACCTATGGCTAAGTTTCAAGTAACTATCAAAAAAGATATCCAACGCGAAGAGGTGGTCGAAATTGAAGTTTTTCGAAATGAGGTTGTTTACGAACTGGACTTAACTGGGGAAGACCGCAGAGATTGGCGAGATTATGTCGAAGATTATCTCAACAACAACCAGGATTCAATTTACTCTGGCAAAGTCCTTACAACCGACGACAGTGAGGATAGTGACTTTGAGATAATGAGCGTTGAATAACCAAAACCTTACAGAGCTCTGTGAGGTTTTGGCTGAAAGGAGGTGTTTTAGAGAGAAAACGCAGCAAGAATGAATAGCACTTAACCACGGACCACGGCCCGTGACCTCTTCAAAAAGCAGCCGTCCCGCGTGTCCCGCCTATAGTAGTAATTTTGCTATTTTATTTTTTTCTAAAGCTAGAGTCTAAAGACGGGATAGGTGTAGCTTATGACACACCTCTATAACCCTTATATGTACAAGGATTCTTTCCCCGTTTGCGTCCCAAAACTGTGGCGCAAAATATCGCTCGTGGGACACTTTCCCCGTGATTCCTAGTTGATCCGACCTCCGGTTCACTGGTATTCTCGGGGAAATGATCCCATACGCCTCATTTAGAGGGTGTTGTTAATGTTAAACGGTGGGACACAGGTGGGACAGCGTTGAAACTAAACGACAAAAGACCTTTTGGAGGGTGTAAATGCCCAATAGCAATAGGCCGGGACCGGACACTGGTGGGACGGCAAAGAAGGTCGTTACACGCGGCCCTCATCGTAAGTTGACTCGAAGGCAAGAGTTGTTTGTAAAACTCCTCGTTTCGAACGATGGAATGATTACAAACAGGGAGGCGGCGATTCAGGCAGGCTATCCTCCCGCGTCGGCGCACACTCGCTCTTGGGAATTGATGTCAGAATCTGTGTGTCCGCACGTCGTTGCGGAGATTCGACGGTATCGTGATGAGCTAGACGAAAAGTTTGGCGTCACCTACAAGCGACACATTCGCGATATGCAGAAGATCCGCGATGCCGCTTTGGAGAATGGAGCCTACAGCGCCGCTGTTCAGGCCGAGAAGAATCGCGGATTAGCTGAGGGTTTATATGTTTCTAAATCGGAAATTAGAACTGGCTCCATCGATTCAATGAACCGTCAGGAAGTGGAGATTGAACTTGAGCGCATTCGAGAATCGTATCAACCAACTATCGACATCACGCCCACGGAAATCCACGAACAAGATGCCGAGGGAAGCCCTGAAGAATCGGGAGGCGGGGTTGTGGAGACTGATCAGCGACGGCCTGAAGACGACGGGGAGGAAGATAGAGACGAGTCGCCTTGAGTCGTGGGCATTACCGGGTTTACCAGATGTTTTATTATGTTCGGAGCATGGCGACTTTAGCTTTATCGAACTTAAATATACTAAGGCTCGCGCTGGTAAAGTCGATCTCTCCGCCCATCAGTGCGCATGGCTTACTCGCCATTCCCATTCAAACAGTTATGTTGTGCTTCGCGACCGCTCTCTGGACATTAACGTTTTTGCTGCTGCCGATGCTGTTGACCTTCGCTTGGGTGATTTTACGTCCGTACCGGCTTTGGGTGTTTATAAAGCGCCGTATGACTGGGACGAATTTTTCCAGTTGACCTGTCCCCTGTAGGTATATATAAAAGAACTCCCGTAAAACAGGAGTCACAAGACATGGCTGAAGGATCACGTGAACTTACGCCGGTTGAGATCAAGGACTTTACGCTGGAACAGCTTCGGCAGATATTTGAAATTCGTGCCGCTGATATATCTGTATATATCGGCATTCATGGTCGTGTTTGTCTATCGAGTGAAATTGAGAGTGCCTGTCTTAATGGTGCAATCGTTCAGGTCAATCTTGAAACAGCCGCGCTTGTTGATGTCATGGAAGACGAGTCGTTTCAGTATGCGTTTGGAGAGTTGCAAGAGGACGCCGCGTGATGGGCTGGCTTGAAGATTGGCTGACCGACTTTTTCCAGCGCCTTGCAGAATGGTATGAACGACGAAGATGACCTGGGTTGACTCCCTGGCAAACCTTGCCCCGCCAATCGCGGGGCATTTTTTTGTTTGACGCGCTGGATTTCGCCGTGCTATGGGTTTATTCCCATAACATAATAAGGAGTCAAACTGATGAAGATCACTAAGACACAACTGGCATCACTCGCCTACCTCAAGCAGTGCGGGGGAGCCGTGCTTACTAGCGAATGGGTGAACGGCAGTGGGCGCTACACCACTAAACGAGCCATCCCGCCGTGTTGTAAACGTATCGAGCGTTGGGCATCTTGGTTCCCCGAATACCCTGAAAGAATCAAGCGAATGTTCAAACTTCACCCACGTTGCAAGGCCGTGATCGCGATCACCGATATGCGCACTGCGAATCGTTTATTGAAGGGATATGAGGCATGAACATTAGCACCGAGAAATTGCAACAAGTAGCGTCGGTCGCTGACTCGTTGTACAGTGCCGGGAATCAAGCGCGTTACCGGGACATCAACGAGATTTTAGAGGTGTTGTCCCGGCGGCACCGCACCGAAAAACAGAATCTTGGCTCGCTTGTGTTTTCCCTGATTGGTGAATGGAGCCGAGATTACGAGAACGGCAACTATGACGCCCGGAACGAGGCGACGTGCAAGATGGCGTTCCAGCTAATTCACTCGCTACCCGAGCACAAACGCACCGACCTTTGGATGCCGACTATCTAGCAAGGGCATGGTCCGCGAAGCGCCGCCGGTTAATCCTGGCGGCGTTTTGCGTTTGACTCCGTGTCATGCAATGCGGTATGGGTATTGTCCCACAACAAGGAGTCAATCAATGCTTGATTATGAAAGCGTCCGGGAGTTTCGGGAATATAGCGGTTTGAAGGAAGAAATTGCGGCGCTTGCGCGAAAGCGAATTAGAGTTGCGCTTGTGTTATGCGAGGGAAACAAGACTCGAGCGGCGGCGCTGTTAGGTTTGCCGAGCTACCAAACGTTGACCAATTGGATTCAGCAATATGACGTATGGGTGCCGACCGATGCCGAATAATCTAGTTCTATACGTTGAACGCCGCGACAACGGAAAGATTGAAAGCGGCGCGTTTATCTAAGGGAGTCAGATAATGCTTAATGGCACTTCTATGTCACGCGCCAGGAAGACCGCCGGAATTGCGCAAACCTACCGCGCCGGTAAAGATGAAATATTCGCGACGTGCCCCGACTCGTGCCCGTTGAAACCATACGAAACAGGGACGACCGAAATAGACCGCGACTATGAGTCGGCGGTACGTCGCGCCGTCCCGCGCAAGGGAGTCGCATTCTTATTCACGCATTTTGCGCCGGAGCTTTGGGCGGAGGAAAACGCGCCCGAAAAAACGGTATTCAATTACAGTGCCGATTCCTTGGAACAGGCGGCGAAATACATCAAGCGCGGCGTCGCTTCTGTCGCTGTAGTCCCGGCGGACTATTGGAAAAATAGAGTCAGTCATAAAGTGACGGAGTCGGACGGAGTCAAAATGGTTCGTTGTCCCGACGAGACAACAAAAATCGGGTGCGCCGGGTGCGGTAACGGGATTCCGCTTTGCGCTCGCGCTGATAGGGATTTTGGAATCGTGTTCACTGCGCATGGTGCGGGTAGACGCAAGGCGGGAGATAACAGCGAACGCGGCGGGTGCTATGCGGAGAATCACTTTGTCGGAAAGCACTGGCGCGACTTGTCCAAACGCGAACAAGCGGACGAAACCGACGCGCAAGCTGTTACGCGATTCGCGAAGTCATTACCGCCGCGTGCAATATTTCGTCCTCACATAGCGGGCGATTTGGGCAACGCGTAGCATCAAGCGCCGCTATTGTTACTAAGCCCGCTCGGCTCCGGCTCGGCGGGCTTAATTTTATAAAAAATTAGACGTTGCCTAGTATGCAATAAATCGCGTATATTTTGCGGAGTCGTTGGGACTGGCCCGACGGCGACAAGCTCAGGAGTCAATTATGTATCAAGTGGACATTAGCAAGGGTTCTATGAATAGCGCGGTTAGCTCGCAGTGGTTTCGGCGTTCTCCGGACGAAACCTTCCCGAGTCTGGATTCGTTGCACTCGTACACCGAGCAACGCGCAAGGGAGTCGACTTCGACCGTTACCGATACGCGGGCGCTGGAAATTGTCGGCGACGTGGACCCGGAGAATCCGACGCGCGGCACTATTCAAATCGACCATAAAGAGTCGGGTGCGGTTACGTCTCCAACAAACCACGCTTTTAATCAGGTTGCGAGACTGGCCGGAGCGCCCGCCGGTTATCTCGCCGACTTGCCCGCTCCGCTTGCGGCGGATTGCATCAATTGGGGGTTAAAGTACGAGCGCGAGCGCGATCAAATTCAAGTGTTGGATACTGGCGACTCGACTCGTGCATTTACTGGCCCCGATTATGGGCGCATTTGGCACCACGAAATCGTCGGCGCAATTCAGAATATGAATCGGCGGACGGGTAATCGCTTTAAAATTCCGGGCGTGATTGATTGGGGTAGCCGTAACGCTAACGGAACGTATAACTATGACCCGGAGGCCGAGGGTGACTCCACTTTGTTTTGCAGTGACCGCGATATGTTTGGATTCTTGTGTGATGATAGGAATCCAATTGAAGTTGGAAAGCTCGCGGACGGGTCGCCCGACTTGATGCATCGCGGGTTTTATTGGTGGAACTCCGAGGAAGGCACGCGGACGGCGGGAGTCGCCGCGTTCTATCTCCGAGCCACTTGTCAGAACCGTTGTTTGTGGGGTGTTGAGAATTTCCAGGAAGTTAAAATCCGGCACACTAAATTTGCGCCGGACCGCTTCGCGGCCGAGGCCGCGCCCGCTTTGGAATCGTTCTGCGAAGGTCGCACGGCGGATTTAATTGCCGGAGTCGAGCAAGCAAAGGCCGCGCAAGTTGCGCACGACAACGACTCTATGTTGGTGTTTTTGAACAAGCGGGCGGGCTTGTCGCTGAAGCAGTCTCGCGCCGCTATTGACCGGCACGAGACCGAGGAAGGGCACAAGCCCGAGTCGGCTTGGGACATGGCGCAAGCCATTACCGCAATTGCTCGCGATGTACCGAATCAGGATAACCGCATTGCGCTGGAACGCTCGGCGGGCGTGATTCTTGATAAGGTCGCCGCGTAACACTTCGACTCGTATTTCAGCGCCGCCGGGACAATCTCGGCGGCGCTTTTATTTTGCCATTGTACGACCGGGACAACTCCCGTATTTTGTGAGTCCGGCAACGTCGCCGGGAACGAACCAAGGAGTCAGAAAATGCCAGCAC
>Ga0208450_1000642_pt1 | contig 18331 bp, 15 predicted proteins | sample MalvireepMed_908_FD_184249 | JGI IMG/M metagenome (GOLD analysis project Ga0208450, IMG submission 184249) | Marine viral communities from the Global Malaspina Expedition - Malaspina viral metaG DeepMed_908 (SPAdes) (version 2) | ecosystem: Environmental > Aquatic > Marine > Oceanic | place... | reverse complement strand
CCGGGCCGCGGTTGCGGTACAGGGCATAGGCATGGCCCACCTTCTCGGCATGCTCACGCCGCAAAATCCCGCAGTTGCGAATCAGCCCCGCCAGCGAACGCACGGTATAGGCACCGCGGCTGAACCCAAACAAATACAGCGCATCCCCCGGCTCGTAGTTATGCACCACAAAGCGGTAGCAATCCTGAATGTTCTTATCGATGCCCTTGCCCGTAATACCGCCGGAGAACTTGTCCCCCTCCGAACCCACACCCCAGTCGTAAAACACCACCTGCTTGTTACCGGCCGCATCCTCAGGGGCAATGCCCTCAGCCAGGCGCAGAACGTGGGTGGATGTGTCGGATTCCGGCGATTGCCAGGTTCCGTCTGAACAAATGATGATGTTTTTCATGGTGCCTCCTTATTCCCTGGAGTTAATTAGAATTCCCTTTTTAGGGGCTGCCCCTTTCCTTACTGACCTTTTCGCCACGGAATCCACGGAAAAACACGGAAAGAACAACCAAAAACGCCTTTCTTAGGCTTTTTTTCCGTGTCTTCCGTGGATTCCGTGGCAAAAATTGGGTACGACCCTGCCCTTCTGCCAGCGCCAGTCGCCTGATCTCAGCTCCTACGGGGCTCGAACACCTTGGCTGGATTACCCACCACCGTAACCCCTGGCGGCACATCTTTAGTAACCACGGCGCCCATACCAACCACCACACCCTCACCCACTTCAATCAACTGCCGCACAGCAGCACACCCGCCAACCCAAGCCAACGGGCCTACCTTAACACCACCGGCCAACACCGCATTCGGGCTAACATGGGCGAAATTACCCATCAAACAATCGTGTTCCACCACCGCCCCGGTATTCACAATACAGCCCTCACCAACCTCCGCGCAGGCGTTGATAACGGCATTGGCGAACACCACAGAGCCAGCGCCAACTAGCGCATACTCACTAACAACTGCAGCAGGATGAACAACCGAAACCAGCCGGCCACCCGAAGCCGCCAACTCACGCTGTTTAACCTGGCGAATCCGGTTATTACCAATGGCAACCACAACGCCATCAAAGCCCTTAACATCTTTCAACAACGCAGCGGTGTCGCCAACAACCGCCCATGGCCCGTTCTGTGTCAGCCCCGGCCAGGCATCATCAAAAAACACCACCTCATCCCAGCCCGCCAGCCCGGCAGCATCGGCTACCACCTTGCCGTGGCCACTGGCACCGAGAATCGCAAGGCGCATCAGTCTTTGCTCCCGGTGAACTTAGACATAGTCACCTCACCCTCCCCACTAATCCCATCCCGAACCAGCACCTTCTTCACCGTAAGGAATAGAATCTTCACATCCAGCCAAAGCGACTGATTGTCCACATACCACACATCCAGCCGGAACTTGTCTTCCCAGGAAATCGCATTGCGGCCATTCACCTGCGCCCAGCCGGTCACACCCGGGCGCACCTCATGGCGACGATACTGTTCCTTCGAATACAGCGGTAGGTATTCCATCAACAGCGGCCGGGGGCCTACCAGGCTCATATCGCCCTTGAGCACATTCCAGAGCTCTGGCAACTCATCCAGGCTGGTAGTTCGCAGAAAACTACCGAACTGTGTCATGCGCTGATCATCCGGCAGGGGGTTGCCGTGTTTGTCCGTGGCATCCAGCATGGTGCGGAATTTCACCATCTTGAACGGTTTGCCGTTCAGGCCTGGGCGGGTTTGGCGAAAAAGCACCGGAGATCCCATTTTGCGACTAATTTGCCATGCCACCAGGGCGATGACCGGAGACAGGAGCAGCAAGGCTGTTGCCGATACAACCACATCAAATATACGTTTGAACATCTTATCTATGCCCAGCCTCCCGGTAAGCGTCTTCAAGCCAATCCACCCACCTATCTGAAAGTTTTTCACGATCAAACTCGCGCTCGGCCAGCGTCCGGCTGTTACTGCCCATCGCCTTCAGCCGTTCCCGTTCGCCGGCAGCACGCTCCAGCGCATCAGCAAACGCTTTCGGGTCTGCTGGCGGAACGGAATAACCGCACCCTTCGGCATCAATCATCCGCGCCAACCAGCCGGGGTAATTGTTAAGTACAGGCAGGCCCGCGGCGATGTAATCGAAAAATTTGTTGGGCGAAGTTCCGTAATAGAAAGCCGGTACGTTCGCCAGAATTTGCATTCCCAAATCAGTGGACTGCATCAACCCAGCCAAACGGGTCTTGTTCACCGGGTCATGAAACACAACGTTATCCAGCGCCTCTCTGCTTGCGCGCTCCTGTAAAGCAGGCTTGAGCTTGCCATTGCCAATCAATAACAGCTTGATATCACCACGGCCTCGCCGCTTGAGTTCAGCAGCGGCATCCAGAACCGCATCCAACCCATTGGCCATCCCATGAGTACCAGCAAATATCGCCATCAAATCAGAATCGGCGATACCCTCTGGCCGCCACGGTTCCACATCCGCAGCAAAAATATCAAGATCGCAACCATTCGGGATCATGGTGATACGCCCAGCCGGTACCCCGCGTTTCTTGATGCCTTCCACAATGCCCGGAGACAGCCCAACCAGACGATGAGCAGAACGATAGCTGGCCCACTCAAGTACACTCATCGCCCATAATATTACCGGGTTGGTGATCACCCCCATCGCCTTGGGCAACTCTGGCCAAAGATCCCGCACCTCGAACACAAATGGCTTGCGCCGCAGCCACCGCGCCAGAATGCCGGGTATACCCGCCGTCAGTGGCGTTGTCGTAGCAAAGACCAGATCATATTTCTCCGTCATGGCCACCTTCACGCTGCGAAAAGCGAAGCTGATAAACGTCTTGATCCGCTTACCAAAACTGTCACTGTTGGAATATTCCAGATTCAGCTCCAGCACATCGATGCCGTCAACCATGCCCCTACGCTGGCCGTCAACAAACTCCCCCGTCAAGCCAGTAGTGCTCCCCTGTGCGCTGCCACATACCATGGTTACGCTGTGGCCACGCTCTATAAGCCTGCGTGCCATGGCGTAAGAACGTATCGCGCCTGGTCCTTTGGGTGTTACGAAGTGCTGATGGAAGTAGAGAACTTTCACGCGGTCATCCATTCGATAGTGGTGATCAACTCACCCGGCTGATCAATTTCGATTTCCAGCACAGGTAGCGCTGTTTTCTGCAGGTAATAGCGCGACTCCCAGCCCTCAACCAGCTCAAAACGCTTGACTGGCACTGTCGTGGCGACCGTCAGGCTGAACCCATCAAGTTGAATGCGCTGCGCAACAGCATCTACGGCCCATTCACCTGGCTTCAAACGCCACCTCAAAACAGCCTTACTCCCGAAGCTCTCTACCCGATCTTCAACTCTCAGAATCTGCTCTGACAGCGCGACACGTCTATAGTGCTGCGCTCCCTTCCAATCTCTGTATCCTGCACCGCAGCTTTGTTCTTGATCACTGAGAGCCAATGGCTGAACATGCCGAGCCTTTAACCAAGCACCAAACAGAAACCGACTCAACCGGGGCATCTGATCACGGCCATCAAACTGCACAGTGTTATGTGCAACTGTCCCGGGAAAATAGTCGAGCCAACGCTTCTCCGTGTTATAGCTGAACGAGCCGGCATCGCGCAGCCAGTTCTCGCCGTCCATCCAGAAGTCTAAGTGCAACGCATCCGCTTGACTCGGGCGAAAGCGAAAGCGCGGATAACGCAACAGAGCCATTACCGGCGCCTGCCGCAGGACAAAATAACCACCTTCATCAAACTGAGCACTGCGCGGTGCTGGCAATTGTTTCTCAGGAAGCGTTAGTCCCAGCCAATAAACCGGCTGATTCCAATCCCCTTCCTCTGAAAAAGCCCGGGCAGAGTGAAATAGCACTGAAGCCAGTTGAATGGATGGTCGATAGTCCCGGTAGTCGGTATCGGTGAGGGGCAACAAGCGCGCTCCATCATTGGCTCCGACGTTAGGCCCATCGCCATTGGCCGGGCATGTCATGTCGCGCAGCCAATCGCTGGCGGCTCTAGCCCGAGCGTTCAACGTCTGGCTAAAGGAAGGTAGCGCCAATTCACGCCGCCAAAGTTCCGCCATGCTCAGGCTATCTAGCATCACCCGATGGTAGTTGAGTGAGTATTGACTGAAAGACCCGTCTTTTTCGATCAATCGACGAGCTCGATTTTCCAGCCATTTCCGCCCCGAACGGGCAAACTTTCGACCGATACCCCGGCCGTTGACCTCAAGCCAGGAACCGCCAATAAAAAGCGCGGCTGCTTCGGACGTTCCGTGATTATTATCCTGGGCCATTGCATATAGCACTGTCGGTGCGATGCGCTGCAGGTGAACTTCGACCAGATCCAGCAATCCCGGCGCACTGTCACGGGTTTGACCAAGCAGATGCGAAGCCATCGCGAGATGCATGACCCGAATGGATGCTTCCTGCCCACACTTCCAATTAGGGCCTTTGTACGGAGGGTTGGACTGCAACCAGTCAGCCAGCCAATCGTTCAGCCGTTTTAACGCGTCCGCATTTCCCTTGGCTGCATGCTGGGCACAGGATAAGACCCAGTCAAAGCGAGAAAACTCCCAAACTGTTTTGATATCGCCAACAGCCGGATCAAAATCAGGAATTTGCCACCAATGTCGTTCTGCCCGTTCAACCGGCTTACCGCTTATACAGCCAGCAATCCATACGGGAGGATGGTGGCCCAGATCTTTTAGTGATTGTCCGAACGCTTCGCCTTTATGAAACCAGCCGCAGCGCGGTTCAGCGCGCTTATCTGCAACCCCCGTTGGCAGACTGAAAAACGGACCTTTCGGCGCCGCCGCCTCAAGCCGCCGAACGGGATTGAGCCCTGATTTAAGCCCCAGTTTGTATATAGCCACCCTGGCTAGATTGGGGGGTCCAAGACGCCAGGCGGTGCGAGCTTTAATCAATAAGCTGCTCATTGGGCACGTAAGATGTCCGTCGCTTGAATAGTCACCCTGGCGACCTCGAAGATCTCCTCCGATGAGATGGGGGTCGCGGTGCCATGTTCAATTGCACCGAGGAACGCTGCAGCGCAGGCATTTTGCCCCTTGTCCTGCTTCCACAGGTTCATCTTCTTGAAGCCAGGCCAGCCAAAGCCTCTCAGCTTCCGGAAATTATCCAGTTGCAACACACGCCCCGCCGCGAATACCTCGACACGTTCTTTGGGAAAGCTTGCAGCACCATTAGCAAGATAAAGAATCGTACCGAATGAGCCATCGGCAAAGCCGAGCGTAATAGAAGCCTTGTCTTCGGTAATAGCCACACCCGGACTATCTCCCATCCGCCTTGCCTGTACAGACACTATTTCGGAACCAGCTAAGAAACGCATCAAATCGATAAAGTGGCAAGCCTCGCCGATGATACGGCCTCCGCCCACTTCGTTATCCTGTGTCCAATGGTCTGCAGGGATAGCCCCCGCGTTCATCGTCATGATGAAAGACTTCGGCTCATTTACTGACGTGAGCAGCGCCTTCATTTTTTGCACCTGTGGCGAAAAGCGACGGTTGAAGCCAACCATTAGGTGCGCCCCACCCTTCTCTTGGGCAGTCGAATAAGCTTGTTCCACTTCAGCAAGTTCATCCAGAGTGATCGCCAAAGGTTTTTCAACAAAAACGTGCTTACCCGCTTGCAAAGCAGCAGCAACAAAACGCGCATGACTGTTATGACGAGTCACCACTGCGATTGTATTGATGGCAGGGTTATCAATCAACCCCTGCGTATCAGTCGTCGCCTCGGCAAAACCCGCTTTTTCACCGTGCACTACTCCATTAATGCCGCCGGACGTAGAAATCGAGTGCATCTGCGCACCGGCTGCCTTGAAGGCCGGAATCAACATGCGCGAGGCGTAATTGCCAGCCCCAACAAAACCCACAACGGGCTTACTTGGGTTAATGGCAGGGCCACCTTTGAGCTTCACTACCGAAATATGGCGAGATGCGGGATCGCTCTTGTACAAAAGCAAAATACCCAGTGCGGACTTGTCTGTGGTCAACAGGTCGTATGCTTTCGGGGCGTCTTCAAAATCGAAACGATGCGTGATTAGCGGCTTAACATCAATTTGGCCAGAAGCCATCATGTCAAGCACTGCCTCGAAGTTGCGCTGTTCAGTCCAACGAACAAACCCGACGGGGTAATCTTGCCCTTTTTCTTCATACTCCGGGTCATAACGACCGGGCCCGTAGGAGCACGACACTTGAAAGGTCAGCTCTTTCTCATAGAAATCCGCCCGATTGAGCTCCAGTCCGGTCACCCCGACCAGGATGATACGACCACGCTTGCGGCTCATACGCGCCGCCTGGATGACGGGATCACTCACCTTCGTAGAGGCGGTAATAATTACTCCGTCTACGCCTACGCCGCGGCTGAATGCCATACCGGCAGACACAGGGTCTTCCCCACGGCCTGGATTGCACGTTTCGGCACCAAACTGACGAGCCAGCTCAAGCTTTGACTCGTCAAAGTCAATTGCCAATACTCGACAACCGTGGGCACGTAGTAACTGAACCGTCAGCAAGCCTATCAAGCCTACTCCAGTAACCACAAACGCTTCGCCAAGAGTGGGCTGGGCTAGGCGAATACCCTGCAAACCGATGCTGGCGACTACAACAAAAGCGGCTTCTTCATCACTGACCGCGTCGGGTATTTTGGCTGCAAGATTCGTGGATACACGCACCACGTCCGCATGCGCACCATTAGAGACAACTCGATCTCCTATTTTAAAGGTACCAGCACGTGAGCCTACCTCAGCTACTACTCCCACGCTGCAGTAACCCAACGGCAACGGCTGTGCCAGTTTGGACTGTACAGCTTCGATAGTGGTCATCAACCCATCGGTTCCAACCTTTTCAAGCACCATCTTGACTTTCTCAGGTTGTTGACGCGCCTTTTCTAAATATGACGCTTTGCCGAAACCAACCAGCATTCTTTCAGTACCTGCAGAAATCAAAGAGATACTGCTGTTAATTAGTAATGATGCCGCAGAGTTTGCAGGAGCAGGGCTGTTCACCAAAACCGTCGATCCTTTGGACATATCTTGCATTACCTGCTTCATCTTTAACCTCTAACTTTAATAGACTTTGCCGGCACACCGGCCACGTAAGTAAAAGCAGGAACATCTTTCGTTACGACACTGCCTGCGGCTATTACTGCTCCTTCACCTATAGAAACTCCCGGCAAAATAATGCATTGGGCTCCAATCCAAACATCGTCTCCTATATTTACTGGAGATTTAGCATGTCCCGCTTCAAAGATGCGATGAGGAATACTAGGGACATTGTGGTTAGATGAAAGAATATGACTATTATAACCAATCAAAACTCGATCACCTATTGATACGCCTCCATCAGTTGTCACTAAGACACCCTTCGCAAAATCGACGTCATCACCTACGATTAAGTTTCGCCCTGGAAAGATCCAGACCCCAGGATAAAAGACTATTCTTTTACCTAGCTTTGCTTTGAACAATACACGAAGATACTGGCTTTTGAGGCGATTAAGAACCCTAAAACGTGGCATTAAGAAAATCAGCCAGGACACGGTTTCGACAAAAACGACAAAAAAATATTTCATTTGCGTCCTCCGTGCTTATCTAGCGCAGATTCAATCAAGTCTACATATAACTGAAATTTTTGATCCGGGGTAGGTAGCGCTCTCAATTTTTGTTTGCCATGCTCAATCAAAGCATTAATCGATATTCTATCTGTTAGGTTCTTTGCCAAAATATCAGCGGCAACTTTCGGTTTTTCCGGATTAATATAAATCGCTGCGTTTCCGCAGGCCGATCTCGCCCATTCAGCGTCTGTACAAATCAATGGTTTATCTGCTGCCCAAGCTTCGACCCAGTTATTACTAAAGCTCTCTAAAAGAGCTACATTTATGACTGCATCTACGCGCTCAAGGATGGAGGCCACGCTATCCGGCTCAACCGGTCCTATGTTGGTCAACGCTTTACTAATTCCAGCGTTGCTAAATCTTAATTTTATAAAGGCAAGATATGCAGAGTTTTCAGGCAAGGTCGTTATGAGACTAAATTTTAATCCGATCTCGTGAAGAGCGCTGAGCACTTCAGCAAGGAGGTGAATGCGCTTATTCGGGTGGGGACCGGCAAGATAAAGAATTTTAAAGTCAGAAATTGATTTTTCTTCTTTCGAACCCCAGCCCTTTTCTATCTGACGTAGCACCCTTAAACTGGGAGACATTTCTACGACATGAACAATTTTATCTTTGAACACAGAGGCTCTAGACCTGTCAGCTAAATACGTTGTCTCTACGATAATTTCATTTGACTGCAATGCTAAATATAACCTCAAGCGGTCAATACAAGATTTAATCCTCTTTTTTGCTGGAGATAAAAACCCCCAAAAATCTATTTCATCTTGAATTATATTAGAATAAGCAAAACCCGAAATCTTATAAAACCCAGGAGAAAGCAAAGGCGCGCCACCAAAAAGTGAAAAAACCAATCGCGCATTGAGCTTTTTAAATATAAAAAAGCCATAAAATAACTCATAAGCAATACGCCCAACTCGCCCTCCAGGCACACTCTTAAAAGTAACGTTATTTTGCGAGCAAAAAGATTCAATGAGAGTATTTCGAGTGCATACTACAATATAACGCCCATCAAACTCATTACTCCGCTCACTTAGCAACGACAGAAAACTGAGGGCATTTTGCAACCCTCCACCAGCCTTTACCGGAACCAGATTAATAACAACCATGCCGCTTCTCTTTGAGATACGATTTTAAATTTTTAAAGATAACGAGTCACCACAACTAGCTGAACTCAACTTAGAGCCCGACCAAACCTACCAAAAAGAAAAGAAAAGAAAAAGTAGCCAGACCTGCTTATTACGTAAAAGGCATATTTACTCAACTCCCCAGGCGACCTTATATAGCAGTTACCCGCCCCTTCGAAAGAGCGAACCTTTGGAGAACCTTCTAAAACAGCATGATAATATTTTTTTCGTTCCGCTTCAGAAGCCAAAGAGTATAATCGCGCAAATATATTTAAATAAAATCTAAACAACAAATGGTTAAGAAACTTACTTTGGCTTTTTGTGCAACCGAGCGACCGCCAATAGGCGTTAATATCAAGTACAGAGCCACATGCATCCAAAATATTGTTACCACCTGAGCGAGCGCGCTCTGATGTGGATCCCTGACGCCTAATATATTGGTATATCGACTCATTTAAAAAACAAACATTTTTGCAATGCGCCACATATTTATAAGTGATATTCCAATCTTGAGCAAAAGGAACATCTAGGAAGGTAATCTTCTTTAATATCGACGCCTTAAATAATTTAGAACACGCTGACGGGGGAATCTTGTAAGCAACTGAACGACCTTCATACATTTCAACATGCAATCCAGTCAAATTATAATTAAAAATTCGACCTTTAATTTGCCGCCCTGTTTCATCTACCAAGGACATGTCAGCACAAACCAGATCAGGCGAGTAGGATTCAATTTCACTATTGAACTTTGCAAGACAGTTAGTGCTTAACCGGTCATCTGAATCCAAAAAAACGATATAATCGCCACTACAAAACTGAACACCTGACATCCTGGCGCTATTAGCACCTTTCGCAAGGTTTTTAATGAGCTTCAGATTAGAAAACTTTGCTAACCGGCTCTCTACCAGCTCCCACGAACGATCACTTGAATGATCATCAACAACTACAACCTCAAAACCACTCATATTCTGAGCGAGTGCAGAGCTCAGGGTATCAACAATTGTGAGCTCAGCGTTAAACATTGGAATTATAATGGAAAACCTCATATAGCCTCTCTCCTGATCGAATTCCTTGAGTGGAAGAGCATCAATACGAACATAAGTGCAAAAAACAAAATAATATACAAGTTACCGCCTCTTGTACCAAGCCGAAAATAGAAGACACCTGTCGACATGAGCTGAAAGTAGAACCCCATTACTAGAAGGTATAACACGGGATTAACACGGCGCTTACGAAAATACAAAGTAAATGGCAGAGCTATGAGTGCTACCAGTATGACCAATGAAAAATACCCGTTCACCGCATAAAAATCTTTTGCCAGTGTCCCAAAGGTCCATTCGTAGACTTCGTAGCGCTGGACTTTAGCACCATCCCCGCCAAAAAAAGAAGATATCAGGGGAAACCTTAGATCAAGGCCATAGAACTGTTCTTGTTTCAGGATCGTTTCAGCAAAAACATAAGGCTGTTGCCCAATATATCCAACAGTTCCACTTAAGAGCCGATCTGTATCACCATCGCTAAAAAACCTTTGCGCAGTAAATGAGGCAAGCACAAATAACATCCCCAACGACCCCACAAACAATATAGCCTTAAACCGTCGAACTAACTTTTCGTCCAAGACCGGCGCAAAAAGATAAAACACAAAAAACATTGTAAAAATCCAAAATAACGCGCCATCACGTGCTGTAAACGCCAAGCTAGACACAACATACAACGAACCACCCAAAAACATGGTTAACTTAAAATATAATGACATGTCTTTGTATAATGAAAAGAAAAACATGAAAATAAATACAACATAAAAACTAGACGTAACTACCGCGATAGTGGTGAAAATACTTTGCGGCAAAACACCTTGCCCATCTACATTCAACCCCTCGCGCACTTCGAGTGCACCAAAACTAATTGCTTTCAAAGCATAGGGTACTTGGTACACAAAAGAAAACAGAATTAGGATTGAGCATCCTAAGTAAAAAAAGTACACCCCATAACCCACATCCAGAGTGAATGACGTAAGCTTAAAGCCTTTAAACAACACTATCGGCGCCAACATTACCAGCAAAGATGCGGTGTATATTAAATAGCTAAAAAAGGAATGTTGAGCCATATTGAAATACGGCAGAAGATCCTGATCAACGAATAGCGATGATACTGCGCTCAGCATATAGATAGCCAACAGAACAAAAAACGGATTACCCTTATAAGCCAAGTACAGGGCGCCACCTTTTTTATTTATCGAAAACAAACACACGTAGCAGAATGCACACATCAAAAGAAGGTGTATAACAATCACTTTTTAGGACCTATAATCAACTTAATAGTCTGGAACCTTAAGATACTTGTCGCGTGATACGCTATCAAAACCAGTATCCCATAGGCGAAGGCATTTACACTTAGCACCAAGATCGGAAGTTTTATATTTAGTATGAGTGCAGGGAGAAATGCTGCAGGACCACATATTGCAACGGTGCCAAGCCTTAACCCCAGGCGCTTGTACGGCAAAGTGTTTTTCATGCTGACACCGAATCCGCTCGAAATCTTATAAAGATTAAAAGGGACGGTCCAAAGGTACACTGTAACTACAGTAGCGATTGCCACGCCTATGGTTCCGAACAAATAATACATCAATATACTTAAGATTATATTAATGAGCAGCTCGACCAAACTTCTAACCATTATGACTTTACTATACCCAAGCGCAACCAACGCCACACCATAAAAAACTATTCTAATCGGCAACAAACATAAATACACCCTGAATGGATTAGCGCTATGTGAAAACTCTTCACCAAACAAGGCAATCATAAATATTTCAGCATTAATAAAAAAGAAGACAAATGCTGGAAATAGAACAAGTGATGACATTAGTGATATGTGATGAAAAGAAAGCAAGGCATCTCCCATCTTGCCTTCATTGCACAGCTTTGACATTTTCACTAAAGAAGCCGTGCCCAAAGCACCGGTGACTATTGAAATCAGTGGAATTTCAATAGCCCCATTGGCATATATTGCGTAAACCTCTGCGCTCTCAAAAAAAGATACTATGGCTTTATCCATATGCTGGCTCAAGACACCTACCATAGAAGCGATGCCAACTGGAAAACTGAATGCACAGAGAGCAATCATACTGACTTTGTTGTCAACAGTATCTAACTTCACTACTTTCAGACAGAACAAAAAGGCGCCAACAAAGAAAACCGTCATCAGCCCAGTTCGCAGATAGATCATCATATGGAAGTCTTGCAATAGTATTGCGCTAGCTGACACTATAAACGCAGAGAAAACCACATGAAAAAAATTGAAAATTGTATAATATTTCAGCAGCGGGGAATCGACATAGAACGCCATCAAAATTGGCAACGCTATATTAACAAACAAATAAGCTAGCGCCACATACTCAAGGCCATTGAGATTTTCGCCAGAAATCAATATAAACAAAAAAGGCTTTAAAGGATTAATCAAAAACAACCAAAATAGTACGCAGGCTATAAACACGGCCCCCATACTCTTTAAAAGCAAATCAGACTTTTGATACATGGAAAAGAATTTATATATTGATTGCGCCAATCCCAACCCCAATATAGGCGCCACCAACTCACACGCAAGATAAAACTGTCTATATACTCCGTACGATGCCACATCTAGATAACGGGACGCAATTATGAGAATAAATAATGAACAAAGGGCTGTTGCCCCAGTGTTTAGAAAAATAGGAATGAACTTTTGTTTTATACTCATCTTATAAGTCAGGATAAACTTTACCGAAATACATTTCTACACTCTTCAGGGCTTTGTATTTTTCCACATCACGGTAGCCTACACATCGCTGCTTGCTACCAACGACTATAGATAAGGGTTCAACATCCTTTGAAACAACGGTATTCATGCCGATAATGCTACCTTCCCCAATCGTAACACCGGGGAGTATAGAAACATTCATGCCAATCCAAACTGAGTCTTCGATGTGTACAGGCGCCAAAACATATGTATTGTCATATGGTATAGTCTCGCCCGCAACATTGTGATTAGAGCTATATATCGTTACATTTCGAGAGATTTGACAGTTTTGACCTATAACGATGCCGCCCAGCCCATTCAAGTGACACCCTCTTCCAATGCGGGTGTGATCCCCGATAGCGATCAAATCGGCTCCAACCACGTGGGTGAATCCATGAAACCTAACATTGGCGCCTAAGTTTTTTATTCCTTGCGAAGAAACATATCCCTTAACTCGCTCCATCCTGTAATGCAAGAACCGATAATAAGGCTTAACGAATATATAAAATATGACAAAAATTGCAGCTTCCACCCATTTCCGCATTACCATTATGTTTACTCACCTTGCCACATTATGATCACGCTTAAGATCTTAGACGTTACGCCTTTAATTGCAGGGGCGCGCCTAGTCCCCTGCTCTGAGCTAAGCTTTAAGCTCGTATTACTCGCGCACTAGCGGTCCGGAAGCGGCCTCTACAATCTATTATTAACTTAGCATGTTCATTTATTAAGTCGTAATCAAATCGATCATGATCTGTTGATATGATAACCGCGTCGTACTTCTTTAAAGCATTTTCATTCAGATCGACACTTTCAAGATCAAAGTCATATCTTCTCATTTCAGGAAATACTGGTACGTGAGGGTCGCTGTAAGCAATATCGCACCCCTTATCCCGAAGAATTTCCATTATTTCCACCGCTGGTGATTCTCGCATGTCGTCCACATTCTTTTTGTAAGCGATGCCAAGCATTAGCACTTTACTTTTACTAATAGCGATACCTTCGTCATTAAGCGCATCCACCACTTTACTTACGACGTAATTTGGCATTTCCCGGTTTATCTCTCCGGAAAGCTCGATAAACCTCGTATTAACGCCATACTCTCTAGCTTTCCAAGTTAGATAAAATGGATCAATAGGAATACAATGCCCTCCCAAGCCCGGACCAGGGTAGTAAGCAGTGAAGCCGAAAGGCTTGGTTGCCGCTGCATCTACCACTTCAAATATATCAATGCCCATGCGGTCCGCCACAACTTTCATTTCATTTACCAAACCAATATTAACCGCTCGGTGGATATTTTCGAGCAACTTGGTCATTTCGGCCGCTTTAGTCGAACTCATCGGGACCACGCGATCGATAGCTTGCTTATATAGCGCGGTGCCGACCTCAAGACAAGCTGGTGTATGGCCGCCAATAATTTTTGGAATAGTGCGAGTTTCAAAATTGGGATTACCTGGGTCTTCACGTTCTGGTGAATAAACTAGATAAATATCATCTCCTACAATCAAACCGCGTTCCTGAAGGCGCGGGAGCAGCTCTTCTTCAGTAGTCCCAGGGTAAGTCGTGCTTTCCAGCGAAACGATCTGACCTTGACGCAAATAAGGTTTGAGCGCGTCAGTAGTACTGATCACGAAGCTCATGTCGGGCTCACGATATTTATTCAGGGGCGTGGGCACGCACAAAATCAGTGCGTCACACTCGCCAACCCGTGCGAAATCTGTAGTTGCTTCGAACCCAGTCTCCACGGCAGCTGTGATTTTTTCCGCTGGAATGTGTTCTATATAACTCTCTCCCGCGTTTAGCTTTGCGACCTTCCCCTGATCAATATCAATTCCCAACACCCTGAATCCGATGTTGTTATAACGCAGCATCAATGGAAGGCCAACATACCCCAGCCCGACAATCCCAATGACTGCCTCTTTAGTTTCATATTTCTCAATCACAGTGTAGATATCGTTTTTCATTGTCATTCCGTGTTAAATATAAATTCCGCGACAGTCAATTATTTTGGCGCCTGCAACCCGCAACTCGGCGCTCCGCTCTTTGAAAGACCTATGATCCACTAAAATCACAATTACCTGTGCATTTAGTCCTTCTTCAAAAGTACCGAGATGGCAGTTAGTCATAGAATCCGGCAACTGTAGTATATTAGGTTCAACTATCGTAACTCTGTGAGGATGCTTTCTTGCGAGTTCCTTGGCGATTCCTAATGCAGGACTTTCACGCAGATCATCGATATCTGGCTTAAATGTCACCCCGTAGCATGTGATATTTACATCATCGACTTTTTTACCAGGGTTATCTGATATATATTGAGCAATTTGCTCCTCTATTTTCCGAAGCACCCATCTTGGCTTATCATCATTCACATTACGCGCGACTTTAATCATTCGCGCTTCATCGGGCGTCTTGCTAACTATAAACCAGGGATCTACCGCAATGCAGTGCCCTCCAACCCCTGGCCCTGGTTGGAGGATATTCACTCTTGGGTGTCGATTAGCCAGTTTTATCAACTCCCACACGTTGATGTCTAGCTTATCTGCAATCATGGAAAGCTCGTTGGCAAATGCGATGTTCACATCACGAAAACTATTTTCCGTTAACTTACACATTTCTGCCGTACGGGCATTTGTAGTAATACACTCCCCTTCTACAAAGGTTTTATATAGCTGGCGTGCCGCCTCCGAACACTTCGGAGTCATACCACCAATAATACGATCGTTTTGTACTAATTCACGCAACACATGTCCAGGTAAGACTCGTTCAGGGCAGTGAGCAATTCTGATATCAGATTTTTCGCCTTTTGTTTGCGGAAAAGTAAGATCTGGCCGAGCTTCTGCAAGCCACTCAGCCATCTGCTCAGTGGCGCCGACGGGAGAGGTAGACTCTAGGATGACTAAGTTTCCCTTTTTTAACACGGGAGCTATCGCTCTTGCAGCAGATTCTATGTAGCTCAAATCCGGGTCATGGTTGTCCCCTTTGAAAGGGGTAGGTACTGCGATCAAAAATGCGTCAGCTGGCTCTGGTATAGTGGTAGCCCGTAGATAGCCCTCCTTAACTGCCGCATGGACGACCATATCTAAATCAGGTTCGACGATATGAATTTCGCCTCGATTAATTGTATCTACAGCTTTTTGATTAACATCCACCCCGATCACTTTAACTTTACGCGAAGCAAATACAGCGGCTGTAGGCAAGCCAATATAGCCTAAGCCGATCATGGATATAGTGCTGAATTGCATTTTGTTTCCCTTGAAGCAAATTAGCTTTCGATTAGTTAGCCGTGGTACCAACGTAGCAAGCTTTCACGAATGCGTTTACAGGCTTGGCCGTCCCCATATGGATTATGCGCCCGGGACATCGCCGTATAAGCTTGTTCATCATTAAGTAGAACGTCCAAATTTTCTCGGATGGCAAAGACCTCAGTACCCACCAGCTTCACCGTTCCCGCTTCGACCGCTTCTGGTCGTTCAGTCGTGTCACGCATCACCAACACTGGTTTACCGAGAGAGGGGGCCTCTTCTTGGATACCGCCAGAGTCCGTAAGGATGATGTGCGCTTTATTCATCAGATAGACGAACGGCAGGTAGTCCAGCGGCTGTATCAGGTGAACATTATTAATGCCCTGCAATAGGCGGTTTACCGGCTCACGAACATTGGGATTGAGATGGACTGGATAGAGGATCTCAGTATCAGGGTGCGCCCGAGCTGTCTCGACCAAAGCTTGGCAAATACGTTCAAATCCACCGCCAAAGCTCTCGCGGCGGTGCCCAGTCACTAGAATCAGTCTTTTCTCTGAATCAAGAAAGCTGAATTGATCGCTGAAAGACTCTTGCAATTGCTGGTTGCTATCGAGTTTCGACACCACTTCAAAAAGTGCATCAATCACTGTGTTACCGGTAACTTCAATGCTGCTCTCTTTAACCCCCTCATTGAGCAAGTTTTGCTTTGAAGTGGGAGTAGGAGCGAAATGCAGCGTGCTCAGCGCACCGGTAAGTTTTCGGTTGCCCTCTTCAGGCCAAGGAGAGTAAATATTGCCCGTACGCAGCCCGGCTTCCACATGCCCCACGGGGATCTGTTGGTAATAAGCTGCCAAGGTCGCAGCGAAAGTTGTTGCAGTATCACCATGGACAAGCACAATATCAGGTTTAAACTCAGCCAGCACCGATTTGAGCCCTTGTAAAATGCTCGTTGTTACGTCGTTCAGATCCTGTCCGGGCCTCATGATATTCAGATCGTAATCAGGGTTGAGTTCAAAGAGACCCAGCACCTGATCCAGCATCTCCCGGTGCTGGCCGGTTACGCATACTTTGGCATCGAATCTTTTATCTTCTGCCAATTGGATAGCCAGGGGAGCCATCTTGATGGCTTCAGGTCTGGTACCGAATACACAGAGGGTTTTGACCTTGTTCATTATTCTACCTTTAGCTTGGCAGGGTTCTCTCCTGCTCTGTCGACGCGAATCTCGACATTCTGTCAGATCATAAAACGGTTGGTAACAAAACGCCGCTATAGCTCGCATTCTTCCGCGCTGAAAAATCCTGAATAAAGAATAGAGTTGGTAACTTTCAGGCGGGAAATCACGTTCACAGAACGAACTAAGGTACGGCGGTAGTCTATTAAGCTATTGATAAACCTTGTGACTTAATGATTTCAGGTTTACGGCGAAGCCGGAAGTTACCAACTTTATTACTTTGTTACCGACTTTATTATCACGCCACACATTCCTGGGGCTGATTTTAATCGTTATTCAACGGTAACGGATTTGGCCAAATTCCGCGGCTTGTCTACATCCGTGCCTTTTACCAACGCCACGTGATAGCTGAGCAATTGCAGCGGGATGGTGTAGATGATCGGGGAAACGCTTTCGTAAACCCAAGGCATCTTGATATGGGTAATGCCGTCCCCATTGTCCAGGTCTGCCCTTTCGCAGGCGAAGTTGATCAATTGTCCACCGCGAGCGCGCACTTCCTGCAGGTTGGATTTGAGCTTTTCCAACAGGCTGTCACTGGGGGCGACGCTGACTACAGGCATGTTTTCATCTACCAGCGCCAGTGGGCCGTGTTTCAGCTCGCCGGCGGCGTAAGCTTCGGCGTGGATGTAGGAGATTTCTTTTAGCTTCAGCGCCCCTTCCATAGCGATGGGGTAATGCGGGCCGCGACCGAGGAACAGCGCATGGTGCTTGTTGGCAAAGGTGGTGGCCAGCTCTTCGATGTGCTGATCCAGGTGCAGTACTTTCTCGACCAGACGGGGCAAGCCTTTCAGTGCTCGGACATCGGCGCTGATCATTTCTGGCGCCCTACCGTTTACCTGAGCAAGAGCGGTGGTCAACCATAACAACGCGACCAGTTGGGTGGTAAATGCCTTGGTTGATGCTACTCCGATTTCCGGGCCGGCTTTGGTCAGCAGACGCCAGTCGGCTTCACGGACCAGGGAGCTGCCGGCGACGTTGCAGATGGCAAGGCTGGCCAGGTAGCCCTGCTGTTTGGCGTAGCGCAGGGCGGCCAGGGTGTCTGCTGTCTCGCCGGATTGGGAGATGGTTATCAGCAGGGTGTTGGCTGGTACCGCCACCTGGCGGTAGCGATACTCACTGGCGACTTCTACCTGACACGGCAGCCCTGCCTGCTCTTCTATCCAATACCGAGCCACAAGACCGGCATGGTAGCTGGTGCCGCAGGCGACGATGTGGATGTTCTGGATGTCTTTAACCCGGCTTATTCATGAGGCCGACCTGAAAACGAAGATGGCGAGTGGTTTTCTCTTGTAGAATCAGGATGTTCCTGCCAGAACACGATTCAAGAGGACCACTCGCCATGGGTGAAAGCCTATCCACC
>Ga0208450_1000641_pt1 | contig 18339 bp, 14 predicted proteins | sample MalvireepMed_908_FD_184249 | JGI IMG/M metagenome (GOLD analysis project Ga0208450, IMG submission 184249) | Marine viral communities from the Global Malaspina Expedition - Malaspina viral metaG DeepMed_908 (SPAdes) (version 2) | ecosystem: Environmental > Aquatic > Marine > Oceanic | place... | reverse complement strand
AACCCTTTTCATCGGATAGCGCCTTACTCACGAGAGCGTCTACGAGTTCTCCTTGAGTCTTATACCCATCTCGCCTCATCAGCTGTTTTATACCTTCTTTAGTTTCAGGGAGTAATAAGACGTTAACCTGAGACCGCTCACTTCTTTTCTTATTGGTTTTGATGCTCCATTTCCGCCTTAAGTCTTTAATGAGCATTTCTTCCATCTTTAGATTGAGGCTCGACTGATCCAACATACACTGAAACTTCAAGAGACTTTCATTTATTGATAATGGGTTATTTACACTGCCTGGAACTAGATTCGGCAATCCAGCCATTAGGCCTTCATCAATAAGCCATGACACTTGCTCAGGATTATTGCCATCCACCCAGCTTAAAGAGTAATCCTTTAACATGCGAAGGTTCCAAATAGAAGCTATCTCTCGAATGATACGCAACTTATCTGAACCAAGCCTGGCATCGAGGTCTACAGCCAAAAGAAAGCATGACCGATCATCCAAGTAATACTTAAGGCTCCCTAGCTCAAAATCGAAACCATTATAGACCACAAGCTTATACATAAGAAAACTAATCAATCTTTTTCCAGCATCACCTATAATACTGCTCAGCTCGCCATTAACGACATGCTGCTGATAACAATTAAAAACCCAGTCAGCATACGCTTCACCTTTAGATTCGAGCGCTTTTGCACAAGACTCTGCCAATCCCAACGGGTTTTTAAAAGACTCGGGGTGACTGATCGTAAAGTCACGCCCAAGAACAGACCAAAGCCATACTAGATCCTGATCGGAAAAGGACTGAAATCTTTTGGGTAACACGTCTCGGTTTCTGTCATGAACTGCCATACAACACCTGAAATTTCAAAAGAAGAACGATAAGCACACGATCCAGCTTAGCACACCTCTATTATCTTTCTACCACGTTTCTGTACGATATCTGTAACATTTCTATATGGTTTCTAGTGCGTTAATACTGACCTTCTATGCGAACTAGTTCACCAACCTCTATGCAAAACAGAGAGTTACAGACTAAAAAATCGAGGTAAATCTAGGAACTAGCTTGGCATCGGCAGTGAGCCCAGCACGGCTAGAGAGCCTCACGACCCCGAGCCATGTTGAACCCACCATCATGAGCATCGATAAATTTCTACTGAGCTCCCTGGATCTTCTGAGACGAACCGTTCAGGAGATCAGCCATGAGAATTCTCAGACTCAGAGACGTAATTGAAAAGACAGGCCTTGCCCGCTCGACAGTTTACAAATACATCGAAGCAGGCACTTTCCCTAAGCCAATTGATTTAGGCGGTAGGTCTGTAGGCTGGGTAGACGAAGAAATAAATGATTGGATACTGGAGAAGGTTAACCAGCGTGACTCCTGTCAGTGAACAGGAACCCTCTTTCAGATCCTGCAAGATTTTTGCAGACCAAAAACCTACTAATCCAACACACCCTCCACAGCCTAGCTTCTAGGCTATAAACACTTTAAAAATAAAAATACATGTAGGTTTTAAATATTATTAACAACTTACATTAACAACCAACCACACACTAAATAGAGAAAGGACCATAAACCAAAATTAGATATGGAGACCATAACAATGAACCAAGCATACAACATGCCCCTCACTACAGAGGGCATGTTTAACACAAAGCCCCTCCTTCCAAAGCACGGCCCATACATAGAAAGTTATCTTAATCGGATAGAGGGCACCATCAATCAGGCGGTTATTAACCACCCCCATTCAATTGCTATAAGAATAGATTTCAGACTTCCCTGCTGGTACGACTGGCGCAATGAAGCCGGCCGGCCTTTGTTCAACAGATTTATCGACTCGCTAAAAGCGAAGATCAAGGCCTATGGAAAATCACTGTCCCGTCAAGGCAAACGATTTCATCCAACCAATGTTGGCTTCATCTGGTGCAGAGAGTTCACCAACCCTAATTATCCCCACTATCACTGCATCCTGTTCTTCAACAAACAAACCTTTCGGGGACTGGGTGAATTAGGGGTTGGTAGTACCGGCTTGTATGGAATGATCAGCAGGGCCTGGTGCAGCGCATTGAACTGCACCCAGGAAGAAGGTGACGGGCTCGTTCACGTCCCACAGAACCACCTTTACCATCTTCGTCAGGGAGAGCGGTACGATGACTTGTTCAAGCGCGCCAGCTATCTGGCGAAACACGACACCAAGGTGTGGGGGTTAGCCAGCCACAATTTTGGAGCAAGCAGACGATGAAGCACCACCAACTGAGTTAGCACTCTCAACCGGCGAACTCTCATCCGCTGGTTGATCATCCCTCCACTAGCGGGCAATATCACCCCACTTAAACGCAACATTCGCGACACCCTCCGACTCAAACTGTCGCACCTTTCGAATAGCGTTCCCAGAAACACCAAACGGAAGTACCCATGGCCTTAACGCTCGAACAACTCGAACGTCACCTGTTCAAAGCTGCTGACATTCTCCGGGGCAAGATGGATGCCTCGGAGTTCAAGGAATACATCTTCGGCATGCTGTTCCTCAAGCGCTGCTCTGATGTGTTCGAGCAGCGCTACCAGGAAGTTGTCTCCAACCAACTGGCAAAAGGCAAAGGCGAGGTGGAGGCAAGAGCCATTGCAGACATGGAGAACTGGTACAAGTCCACCTTCTATGTGCCCAAGCAGTCCCGCTGGGAGTTCCTGATGAACGATGCCCACCATGGCGTGGGCAACTATCTGAACAAGGCGCTGGCAGGCCTGGAAGAGCACAACGTAAGCCTGGCAGGCGTATTGGAGCATATCGACTTCACCCGGAAGGTCGGCTCCACCACTTTACCGGATAAGAAGCTGCGGGATCTGATCGTGCATTTCAGTCAGTACCGTTTGCGGAACGAAGACTTTGAGTTCCCGGACCTGCTGGGTGCAGCCTACGAATACCTGATTGGCGACTTTGCCGACTCTGCCGGCAAGAAAGGTGGCGAGTTCTACACGCCCCGCTCGGTCGTGCGGATGATGGTGCGGCTAACCAATCCCCAGGAAGGCCAAAGCGTTTACGATCCATGCTGTGGCTCTGGCGGCATGCTGATCATGTCCAAGGAGTACCTGGAAGAACAAGGTGGCGATCCAAACCTGCTGTCATTGTTCGGCCAGGAAGCGTCTGGTTCCGTCTGGGCCATCGCCAAAATGAACATGCTGCTGCATGGTATCACCAGCGCCGATCTGCGTAACGAAGACACTCTTACTGATCCCCAGCACGTTGAAGGCGGTGAGCTGATGCGTTTTGACCGCATCCTCACCAACCCGCCCTTCTCTATCGGCTTCACACCCAGCAATCAGTTCCCGGAAAGATTCCAGTATGGCCAGGTACCGGAAGGCGCGAAGAAAGCCGACCTGATGTTCCTGCAACACATGGTCGCCAGCCTGAAATCCGACGGCATGCTGGCCACTGTTATGCCCCACGGCGTGCTGTTCCGGGGTGGTGACGAAAAGCGTATTCGTGCCGGGCTACTGGAGAACGATCTGATCGAAGCCGTGATCGGCCTCGCCCCCAACCTGTTCTACGGCACCGGCATCCCTGCCTGCATTCTCGTGTTACGCAACAAAGGCGCTAAGGCGCCGGAACGCAAAGGCAAGGTGCTGTTCATCAATGCCGACCGGGAATACTACGAAGGCCGGGCACAGAACCACTTGCTGCCGGAGCATATCGAGAAAATCGCCAGCACCTTTGAGGCCTTTGCCGAGGCCGACAATTTCTCACGCATCGTTAGCCTGGAAGAACTGCAGGAAAACGACTACAACCTCAACATCCGTCGCTATGCGGATAACGCCCCGCCACCGGAACCCCAGGACGTGCACGCACACCTGGTGGGCGGCATTCCTCTGAAAGAAGTTCAGGCCAAGCAACCACTGTTTGATGCCCAGGGTCTTGATCCCATGGACCTACTCACGCCCAAGCCTGGTGAAGAAGATTATGTGGACTTCCGGGACGGTCTCACCGATAAAACTACGATTAAACCGACCATCGAACAGAATGCCGGTGTTCAACACAAAGAGGCCCGACTCAAGGACAGCTTCGAAACCTGGTGGCAACAACGAGCCCAACATATTGCCCAGCTCTCCGGCAATGGCCAGCAACTGAGTGCTCTGCGTGACGAACTGATAGGCACCTTCACCCACGCTTTGGACCCTGTTGGCATGCTGGACCGGTTTGCTGTACGCGGCATAATCGCGGGTTTCTGGCACCAGAACAAAAACGAATTCCGCACCCTACAGGCGCGTGGCGTGCTCGGTGTCGTGGATGCCTGGCGTACCAGCGTCATCACTCTGCTGGACGATGACCAGAAGAAAACCAACCCACTGGACCACAAACTGGTGACCTTCCTGCTGGCCGACTACGTGGCCGAATTGGAAGACCTGCAAGCCACAAAAGCTGAATTGGATGCCCGCATCAAAGCCGCCACGGCACAGTCTGAGGAAGACGATGAAGCGGAACCAGATGAAGACGCGCCCACCGAGGCGGATATCAAAGCCTGGAAATCGGAGCGCACCAAAGTCACCAAGACTCTGAAATCCAAACAGGTGGGTTTTGAAGCCCATCTGAATGAAGCAGTGGATGCACTGGACGAGGCCAGAGCCGCCGAGTTAGTTCTGACAATTCTGCACAACGACATGCTGGGGATATTGGACACCGACATTCGTCAGCAGCGACAGGACGTGATTAAGGCGTTTGAAACGTGGTGGGATAAGTACCGGGTGACGTTAGCGGATATTGAGGCGGGGCGGGATGAAGCTGCTGCTGAGTTAAAGGGATTTTTGGAAGGTCTAGGATATGTTTGAGAAGCATTCGCTAGGATCTCTTGTGGAGCGACAACTGGGAGGGGGAACCCCAGAGCGGAATAACCCTCAGTTCTGGAACGGACCAGTTCCCTGGGCATCGGTTAAGGACTTCACGGATGATCAACTGACTCTTAACTCAACTGAGGAGTCAATCACCGAGCAAGGCCTTGCTGCGAGCTCCACCAACCTGATCCCCGCAGGAACACCTCTTGTCTGCACGCGCATGGCAGTTGGTCGATGCTCGATTGCCAACCACGATGTAGCGATCAATCAAGATGTGAAGGCGCTAGTCCCGAAGGAAAACGTAAGTCCAAAATATCTTTTGAGATTGCTCGACAGCCTTAAATTCCGTGCAGAAAGCGTCGCAGTGGGATCAACCGTGAAAGGAATTCGGATCTCTGATCTCCTTAGCATCCAAACACCAGTCGCTCCTTCGGACGAACAGTCGAAAATCGCTCAGATCCTCGACACCCTGGATACCCAAATCCAGAAAACCGAGGCCCTGATCGCGAAGCTGGAAAAAATCAAGGAAGGCCTGCTCCATGGCCTACTCACCCGGGGCATCGGCCATAACGGCCAACTGCGACCAACGCCCGAACAAGCACCGGAGCTTTATAAGACGTCGGCTCTTGGGTTAATTCCGAATACATGGAAAGCTACCTCTGTAGGCGAACTCGGAACATGGCGAGGCGGATCTACACCGTCCAAAAGCACGCCTAAATTCTGGCCATCACACGGGCTGTTATGGGTGTCACCCAAAGACCTGAGCCAAGACACTATCGAAACAACTGAAGACAAAGTGTCTGAATTGGCTGCTCGCGTTACCAATCTCACCATGTTTCCCCCGGGGACTGTTCTGGTAGTTTTCCGAAGTGGCATTCTGAGAAGAAAGTTACCCGTTGTTAAAGTAGTTAAATGCTTCACCGTCAATCAGGATATCAAAGCACTGATGCCAGCAGAGGCCGTCTCGAAGGAGTTCGTTCATTACCTTTTGCAAGGCCACGCTAAATGTATTCTCAACTCGTCACTCAAGGCCGGAACAACGGTGGAGAGTCTGGACTTCCGATTCTTTTCTTCCTATCGAATTCCGCTTCCCCCAGTAGAGGAACAGGAGATAATAGTGGAAAGGTTCAGAAGCTTGGAAAACCGTTTGGCCGAGGAGAAGAAATTAGTTGAGAAACTGAAAATCAAAAAAGTGGGTTTGATGGACGACCTCCTCACCGGCCAAGTCCGAGTCACTCCACTACTCAAGGATGCCGGATGATCCAGTATTGCCATGGGAATCTGTTTGAAGCAGATGCCGAAGCCCTGGTGAATCCCGTCAACACTCAGGGCGCTATGGGCAAAGGCCTGGCGCTGGCATTCAAAAAGATGTTCCCGGAAAATTTCGAGGCTTACGCTGAAGCCTGCCAGTCAGGCCACGTCAAAACCGGCAAAATGTTTATAACTGAACAACAGGCACTCATAGGTCCCCGCTGGATCATTAACTTTCCCACCAAACAACATTGGCGCGATCCATCGAGGTTGGAGTGGATAGAGGAAGGGCTGGCAGATCTCAAGAAGATACTGATTGAGCAACAGATCCAATCGGTTGCTGTTCCGCCACTCGGCTGTGGCTTGGGTGGTCTGGACTGGAAACTGGTCAAGCCTAAAATTGAAGATGCGCTCGCAAGTCTCTCGTCTGTCCGGGTTTTAGTTTTCGAGCCGCCCGGCAGCTGATTGGCCGGCAACTGCCGTTAACTTTTGAAGACAGCCCCGCTATTGCGAATCAGCTGCAGGAAGTTGATACAAGTTACCCCTACCTCCGGCAGCTCACAGACCGCCGGAATCTTGTACTTGGCAAGAATATCAGGCTTCCCAAACTGACGACCTTCGTCAGAAATCAGCGTTAAGCCATTTACACTCGCAGTCGCAATGATAAAGATGTCGTTCTCACCGACGCCCTTCGGGTGATACTGATCTTCCTCGATACCAAGTAGATGCTTTATCCGTATCGATTCGGCCAGAACGTCGGACGTCAAAGGCAGCACGGTGATGTCATTACGCTTCAACCAGTCAGCGCACTCCGGAGTTTTCTTGCTAACCTCTGCGAGCGCAACGCCAGGAATAACCAGGCTTTGATTCACTAGTTCCTCCTCCAGCCAATCCCACAGTGGCGGAAATAATTCCGGCGGGTAATTATCCCAGGCGTAAATAATCGACGAAGCATCAAATAGAGACATGCTTATCTTCCAGTTGCCGCAGGTCTGCTATTTTCAGGTTGTCCAGGTAGGAGCTTGCGCGGGACAACGTAATACGCTGTTCATGCAGGGCATCCAAAACGGTACCCACATAACCTTTCCCGAATACCCGCACTGGCTCCTTGAAGCGGTATCGGGAGCCACCGCCACTACTACGGACCGGCGCGGGGAGGGATTGTTTCCAACGGCGATAAGCTTGGTAGCTTTCCTGTGCAAGGAGGTTGGAATCCAACATCCGCCGCAGGATCACTTCGGGACTAACACACCAGCGACGAGCGTCATCTTCCAAAAATCGATCGTAAGCCGTAACGTCTTCTAAGGGGAAATCCTGAAGACTTACCGTCTCGAGAAACTCCTGTGGCACGAGGACGTTTCCAGCAAACCGGTTCGCAGCTACTTCATTGGCGCTGTGACTATGGAAGTCGTCTTCATCATCAACGAAGCTTTCTCGATGAAGCAACAAATGCCCTAGCTCGTGCATCATGGTGAACGCCTGGGCACCCTCGGACTGCTGTTTCTTAACAAAAACAACCGGGAAATGGTCAAAATACAGAGAGAACCCACGGATCGGGCTATCCTTCGGAATCTGCCATTTACCCGCATAACCGTTGCTCAGAAATACAAGAATGTTTTTCGCCTCTACGGCTGCCCGGATCTCGGTAAAGGTTTGCCCCTCCCGAAGCCCAAGCCAGTCGCGGGCCAACTTTGCTGCCTGTATCGGTTTAGGTGTTGTCCCGGCCATACTTTCCGGGAACCACTCTGTCTCGACTGGCTCGCCCAAATCTTCCCGGAGACTCAGATAGGTCAATCGCTGGCGCTCAGTACGTTCGACCAGCGCACGAAACCGCGCACTCAATCGAGGCTTCTGATTGTTGAGTGTTCGAAATTGAACGGAGTGAACGCGTCCCTCGCTGACGGGCCCTTCTTCCAGGAAAAACAACAGTCCCCGATTAAAGTGCGTGGCTAACTTCTGTAACTGTTTAACAGTCAACGCCTCTTTACCCTCAAGAGCTTTCTCAAGGGTAGCCAGAGCAATGCCGGTTTCGTGGGCCAATTCTTCTATAGAAATGCCCAGGTCTTCACAGCACCAGTTAATTCGGGATGGGTTTACACCCTTGATCTTTTCCATAGCGCGAATGATAGCAGGACAACAGCAAGTTGGTAGTGGGCGAATCGAGAATCTGTTCCTCTATACTCATGGTATTCCGTCGTTTTTGGTAGACTCCAATCATGCATAGCGCCGCACACCGACACAAAAGGAGTTGTAATGCCCGGCCCGGAATTTACTGAAGTCGAGCTCCCTTTCATTCGACAATTGGAACAGGAAGGCTGGGATTACATTGAGGGCTCGCTGGAAGAGCCCGCTGTTACCCATCGTGAAACCTTTGCCCAGGTCGTCATGGAGTCGTTGCTTCGGGAACGGCTTGTAGCCATCAATACCCGGAACGGCTCGCCGTGGCTGGATGAACGGCGGGTTGATCAGGCGGTTTCAGCCATCACCCGCCTTCCCGCCAATAAAGTGATGGAAGCCAATCAACTGGCCACTGAGCTACTTCACGGCGGAATCACCGTAGAGGGCCTGCCAGACTGGGACGGCGGCAGGGGGCAAACCATCCAGTTCATTGACTGGGTAAACCCTGAGAACAACACCTTCACTGTAGTGAATCAGTTCAAGGTCAAATGCCCACCCGGGCACGATGGCTGGAAGGGCCACGTGATCCCGGACCTGGTTCTTTTTGTTAATGGTATCCCCCTCGTAGTCATCGAATGCAAAGGCCGCACGGTACCCGAGGGCCTTACCGACGCTGTAGACCAGTTACGCCGTTATCATGATCAGCGCTACCACGATCTCGAAGTGGAAGAACACGAGGGCGCCCCTGCCCTGTTCTCTACCAATCAGTTTATGGTGGCCTCGAATTTTGACGATGCACGAGTGGGAACGATCGGTGCCGGATTCGGCCATTACCTGAATTGGAAAACTGTGGTGCCTCGGTCAGAAGCCGAGGTAGCAGAAAAGCTCGGTGTTAGTTCACTGTCCTCTCAACCACGGTTGATCGCTGGCATGCTGCCACCGGCCAATCTGCTCGATATCGTCCGCCACTTTATGCTGTTCATGAGCACGGGTGGCCAAACCATCAAGCTCGTATGCCGGTACCAGCAATACCGAGCAGTGACACTCGCCGTCCAGCGCCTGAAAACCGGAAAAACCCGGATTGAGGATGGCGAGCATGACCGCCGGGGCGGCATTATCTGGCACACCCAGGGCAGCGGCAAAAGCCTCACGATGGTATTTCTGGTCCTCAAGATGAGAACCGACCCGGATCTTCGTCGGTTCAAAGTCGTCGTGATCACGGATCGAAAGGATCTCCAGGATCAGTTGTCTACCACTGCCACTCTGACCGGTGAAACCGTCAAGATCGCCAACAACACCGGCAAACTGAAATCACTTCTGGGGCAGCCCGGCCCGGGACTCGTTTTCGCAACCATTCAGAAATACCGTGAGCATGAGAGCGTTTCTGCCGCATACCCACCTCCCAAAGAGGAACGTGGGCTTGAGCTCAACCGCCGAGATGCAGCAGAAGAAACTGACAGCACACCGGTAAAACCCACTCCCGCAAAACCACTAGGGCTGATCAACGACAGCCCGGACATTCTGGTGATGATCGATGAGGCTCATCGGACCCAGGCGGGTGATCTGCATGCCAATCTCCTGCAGGCTGTACCCAATGCTGCCCGAATCGGGTTTACCGGTACGCCCATCATCATGGGCAAGAAGAAGCAGACCAGCGATATCTTCGGGGATTACATTGACCGCTACACCATCAAGGAAGCGGAAGAAGATGGCGCCACGGTACCCATCCTCTATGAAGGCCGAACGGCAGAGGGTGCCGTCAAGGAAGGCGCCAATCTCGACGATCTGTTTGAGGATCTATTCAAGGAGCGAACCAAAGATGAACTGGAGCTGATCAAAAAGAAATACGCGACCAAGGGCCAGATTTTTGAAGCACCTCTGCTCATTGAAGAGAAGGCCGCCGACATTCTCCGCCACTATGTAACCAACATTCTTTCGAATGGATTCAAGGCTCAGCTGGTCGCCTACAGTCGTCGCGCCGCAATCCGATACCTGGAAGCACTCAAACAAGCCCGGTCGAAGCTACTTGAAGAGGCCATGGCACTGCCGGCTGAAGACAAGAACATCGCTGAGACCGACGTAATTACTCGAACACCGCGAGTCCAAGCGGCTATTAAAGCCTGGCAATACCGCGACCTGTTGCAGAAACTGGATTTTGCCGTGGTATTCAGTAGCAGCAACAACGATGACAGCGGCTGGGCGCAATGGAGTGACAGGGCTGAAATCGAGCACAACATCAGCCGGTTCAAGAAACCGCTGTTTCATAAAGATCCTGAAAAGGCGGACCCGCTCAGTTTCCTGATCGTCAAATCCATGCTGCTAACTGGTTTTGACGCCCCCATCGCGGGCGTGATGTATCTGGACCGGCCTATCCGTGAGGCCGAATTGCTGCAAGCAGTTGCCCGGGTGAACCGTACCGGCTTCGGCAAACGCTGTGGGATTGTGGTGGACTACTATGGCGTTGCCAATCACCTGAAAGAGGCACTTGCCGCCTACAGTGATGAGGATGTCGAAGGCGCACTGCAAAGCCTGAAAGACGAAATTCCGATGCTACGGGACCGCCACCTGCGTGTCGTCGATGTGCTGAGGAAACAGGGCGTTGATAGCCTGGAGGGTGCAGAGGAGGCAGTTACCGCCCTGGGTGATGAGAGATTGAGAGCCGAGTTCATCGTTAAGCTGAAGGAATTCAACCGAACGCTGGATGACGTGCTGCCCCGCCCGGAAGCGCTGGAATTTGTAAACGATGCAAAACAACTGGCCTACATTCACGCCCTGGCGCGAAATCGCTATAAAGATAGCCCGGAACTCGGCAAGGACGTAGGCAACAAAGTCCGCAAGCTGATCGACGACTACATGATCTCTCTGGGCATCAACCCGAAGATTCCGCCGGTGCAATTAACCGACACCGATTTTGATCAGCACATTAACCGGCAAGTCAGTGATCGGGCCAAGGCATCCGAAATGGAGCATGCGGTGCGCTCTCACGTGCGCAAGCATCTTGACGAAGACCCGGTGAAATACACCAAGTTAAGCGAACGCCTGAAGGAGATTCTGGACCAGCTGGACGGGCTCTGGCAGGAGCAGGTGGATGCTTTATCGAGTCTGGTCAAGAAATTGAAGGACGACGAAGCAACGGACGATGAACCGACGTCTGCCCTTCCCTCCAATCACCTACCCTTTTTGAGGCTGATGACCGAAGTGAAATACGGAACCGATGCGCTCCCTGCAGCCGATGAGCAGGAGAGCCTGGAGCAAGCCACTGCATCAACGGTTCAAATTATCCAGGAAGAACTGCGCATCCCGGATTTCTGGAAACCGGCCCATCTGCCAGACCAGGAGCGTTTGCGAGGCAGGCTGTTCGAAGAACTGTTCGAACTCGATCTACTCCCCATGGATCAACTGGATGGATTGCTGGACAAACTGATAGACCTGGCCAAAGCCAATCACAGCAAGTTGGTAAACGCGTGATGGAATTGCAGGTAGACGATCTGACTTTCGAGGTGCGCCATAGCAAACGGCGAAAGACCCTGGAAATCATCGTGGACCGCGAGGGCGACCTGGTAATTGCCGCTCCCAAAGGTGTCGAAGATCAACTTCTCCAGGACTTCGTTCAAGAGAAAAAATTTTGGATCTACCAGAAGTTGGCAGAGAAAGCCGAGCTGCAAAAGCCTCAGCCTCGGAAGGAGTATGTGAACGGCGAGGGTTTCCTTTACCTGGGCCGGAGCTACAGGCTGAAGCTCGTTGATGACCAGCAAACGCCCCTCAAGTTGGTAGCAGGTCGATTCTGCCTACGCAGAGACCTGCAGCCTGACGCGAAACAGCACTTCATTCACTGGTACAGCACCAAGGCGCAGATTTACCTAAACGAGAAAGTCCAGACACTCGCCGCACGCATGGGCGTTGAGCCAGCTGGCGTAAAAATTCAGGATTTGGGCTATCGCTGGGGCTCCTGCGGCCGGGGAAACCGACTCTACTTCAACTGGAAGACCATACTGTTGCCGCGCGAGATTGTGGAGTATGTGGTAGTGCATGAGCTAACTCACCTGCATGAACCGCACCATACGCCGCAGTTCTGGAAGCGAGTGGAGCGGGTTCTGCCGGATTATGAGCGGAGGAAGGGGTGGTTGGCTAAGAATGGGATTGGGGTGGAAGGGATTGATTAAATCTCAGACTTCTACATCTGTTTGAAACACCAATAGGCATTCCGGAACGATTAACCGAACAGAATACCGTCTGTCCCCCTTGAAGCATCATCACAAAATGATGTGTACTAACAAGCGACTGAGTAATTACAACTGGACCGAATCGTAAGGCATTGAGCTCTTCACCTACCCTCCCGAGCTGGTGGGAGCTGAAACAGCGTATCTCTACACACCCCACATAGTTACTTCCAGAAAGGGATTTCCTGATGAAAAATTTCAAGACCTTTGGCAGCAAGATCTCTTCCCAAGCTCAAAGCTGGGCTAAAAACGCAGGCGAATGGGCTGATCGTGCAGCCGATACCATCGGTGAACTCACAGACTCTAAGCTTCATGAAGGTGGCGAGCACTACTGTTCCTGGTGTTTCGAGCTTCATTCTTGCTCCCCCGTCGAATCGTCAAATTTTTCCAGGAACGTTTACAGCTGCGATGGCTGCGGAAACCGCATCGTAAAATGTCGGGTTTGCGACAATTACGCAAAGTTCATGGCCAAGGCCGAGAACAAGACAGAAGAGGCCGAGGAAGAGCAAGACGATAAAAACAGCTCAACCTGGGGGTGGGATAATCAGTTTTGTTCCGTCCATTCTGGAACCATTGCCAACTTCGAGCACCTGAATGACCAACTCGATGAGATTAGCGATTACAAAAAAATCTTTGAACGCAGTGGTCGAAATTTCAAGAGGATCGGTACAGCCACCGCATGCTCGGTTGGCACTGCCGCAGTCATCGGTCCAATGGCCTTCCTGGCAGCTCCCGCAATGGGCGCGGCCATCGGTTCCAGCTTTTATGGCCTGAGCGGAGCAGCTGCGACCAGCAAAGGTCTAGCAGTACTCGGCGGCGGCGCCATCGCCAGTGGCGGACTCGGCATGGCCGGTGGCGTTGGCGTGGTTACTGCTACTGGCGCTGCACTAGGGGCACGGGATGGCGGCATCATTAGCAACGGCTATTTCGGAGATGTTGATGGTTTTGAGATTGAGCAACTGACCGAGGGTGAAGGCCCCACCGTTGTCTGTATCAATGGTTTTCTTAATGAGGGCAACGAAGCCGCAAGTGCCGAATGGCTGAAATCTGTCATTCGGCAATATCGTGACAACCCCATTGTCCACGTCGCCTGGGAATCTAAACGGCTCAAAGATATTGCGGAATTCGCTGGCTCTTTCGGTGCAACCAAGCAAACCGCCTGGCACTCGGCCAGAATCGCAGGAAAGCGCGGACTACGCACCGCCGCCAAGAAAGCTGCACCGCTCGGCTGGAGCATGACTGCTCTCGGACTGGTGTCTAATCCCTGGTCCATCGCTTGCGTTAAAGCCGCTGAGACCGGAGCACTACTCGCGGACTTGATTGCCCGAACCGACCGTGAATACATCTTGATTGGTCATTCCCTCGGTGCCCGTGTTGCGTACTTCTGTATGGAAGCGCTGGCTAGCAAATCGGAATCTTTTATCAGGGAAGCCCATCTTTTAGGCGGCGCCATCGACTGCGGCAAGCGCTTTGACGAAGACGGCAACTCCACCGAGTCAACCAAAACCAATTGGGACAATGCAACAGGCGCTGTGATCGACAAGATCTGGAATTACCATTCAAGCAATGATGGAGTCTTGAAGTTTCTCTATCCGAGAGGAGACAAGTTCCAGGGCTATCCGATAGGCAGGCACAGAATCGAGCATGGCAAAGTGGAGAACGTCGATGTGACCGATGTCGTCGGCGGTCATTCAGAGTACATTCCCAATCTCGGAAAAATACTCAAGAGAGAAGAAGCTTTGACCGGATAACAGCCGCTCCACTCGGATAACACCCTCAAGCAAGCCCCTCACTACGCAGACTTCGTTCCAGCTGTCAGATGATCCACAGTGGGAGGGCTTGCAACATCAACAGCCGGCTATGCAGTTCCCTTTAATAGGGCTACCGGCCGTTTGGCAAAACACGGTGGAAACTTTGAACTTACTAACGCATCACCAACGTTATCTTCGACACCACCGTTACGCTTGCACAGCGAAGAGCCCGTTCTGACCGAAGCGCGGATAGAGTCAACCGTTTCTTTGACTCGCTAGAGGAAAGCTTCGAAGCACCTGAGACCACCACGACCAGGTGTAAGGAGACAGTTTATGGCGACATAACGTGTCGCGAGACCAAGTATTAATTGAGAATTACCTCATATTCTCTAACAGCACAAAAAAAAGAGTACTCACGTCTTTCCCCCTCTGAGAACAGAGGGGGAAAGACGTGCCATTGGTTAACAATGGTGAAGTCGAAGTAACCAGCTACGATCTTGTAGCATCAATTTCCTTCGATTTGTCGAATAACAAGCCGATACTCGCCACATTTTGTGTACCTGCTTTCACCGCTTTGCTATTAGCGGGATAAAATTCCTCAACAACCTCAGTCATCTCGTCCTCATCCCATTCAAACAACGCATTCCCAAACCCCTCGGCAGCCGCCGCATCCAGCGCGGCCTGGTCAATACCCTCCTCTGCCACCTTGTTGGCTGTTTCTTTTGCCTCCGCCACCGCTTCTTGCAATGAGAACCCTTCCTTGACCACCAAATCCACATAGAAAATGGGCGTTCGCCGGCTCTGGGTCGTGCTTTTACCCCGCAGTTTCAGTTCCAGCGGCATGTAAGCCAGCAAGCCCCCGGACACGGCCTGGTAATAGCTCAACCGTGCCGCAAGCGTCCGGATGCTGTTGTAACCGGTTGTGCGGAAGATGAAGGTGCCGAGATCATCGTCGTCACCGATCTTCACGTTCAGGCGCCCGTAGGGCTTGCACAGACCACCTTTGCCGAACTCGCACAACGTTGGCCCAGGGCACGGCAACGACTGGACGCCAGATTGCGTCAGGCGCTTGCAGGTATCGCCGTTCCCCACACACATAGGCCGTCCGCTTTTGCGGTCGAACATGGTGTATTCAGCCCGCAGGTTGAGATCCGCGTCATTGAAGAGCATGCGTACCGGAATGGTTCGCAGCTTGTTGTTGGGCGCGTCTTTTCTCAGCTCTTCGTCCAGGGGGTGCAGTACCCAGCCATCCTTTTCCTGGATTTGGGAGGTGATGGTGAATTGATTGTCTTTCTGTGGCAGCCGGATGCCGTTTTTCTCAACAACCCGACCGATACTGATACGCCCCAACACCGGAGGCGTGATGGCTAACCCTTTAATCATGATGCTTCTCCTGAAAAAGGGCCACGGGGGCACTCGTTACACCCGCGTGGCCAAGGGGACATTAGGCATGGATCAGAAACCGGCGACTGCCCGGCTTGGTGAGGGGATACTGCTCCAGCAATTCCGGCTGGTCATTCAGTAGCTGTTTGACATTGAGCCCCACGGAATCCTTGCTCCGCTTCCAGCTCACGCCGCCACCCGGGAACGTGGCCTTGGAGGCCTCGCCCATGTGGCTTTGAATGCGCTGCTTCAGATGGGATTCAGTGGACTTGAGGGTTTCCATTTCTGAGCGAATCGCCAGCAGTTCGCTGAAAGCATCGGACAGCTCCTTGCTCTCACTGAAGTCCAGGGTCTCGCCTTGGTCTTCAGGATAGAGATGGCGCAGCGCACGTTCTGCCGACGCCGTGCCATCCACCGGGGGTGGCGTATCCGTTTCCACGTAATCCCAGAACTGGCGTTCCAGTGTGATCAACGCTTCGATTAGCTCTTCGTTTCGCTCGATTCGGAAGATCTTGAGTGACTGGCCACACAGCAACACACAGACATCCGCAGCCTGCTTGCCCGTGACTGCCAGCTGGTGCTGAACTTGGCACTGGATGTAGTCGGGCACACCGCCTTTCCAGAGACGTGCCCCAAACTCACCAGCGGTTTTGCATTCCAGAACTTGCACTTCGTCATCAGCCACCACGGAATAATCCAGGTTGGCCAACATCCAGTGCTTGTCTGGATCAGGATGCTGCAGTACCGCATTCACTCGCCGGACCTTGCGGCCTGTTTGTCGGCTGTACTGCTCAGCCACAATGGGTTCCAGGATATGCCCCCAGTAAACCGGTGATTCCGGATCATCCGAGTCCGGCTTTGGCATACCGGCATCTCGACCGGTTTTGACCATCCATAGCTCCAGTTGAGACTGGTATGGGTTCATGCCCACCGCTGCCGCAGCATCACTGCTGCCAATGCCTTGTTTACGGACCTTCAGCCATTCGTCACGGCTGAGGCCTTTGGTTGAAACCAGCCGCAGTGCTGGCCGTTGCTTCTGAATGACGTTTGCGCTCATGCCCATGGTGTTTTCCTCCAGACATAAAAAAGCCCACCAGAGCACGAGGCTCCGGTGGGCTTTATGGCGGTTTTAGAGTTTTGAGATAAAAGTCAGGCCACAAGTGACATGGCCTGCTCGAGTGCGCGGTTTTTGATGGAAGCACCATTACCAAACCAGGCGGAATCAAGCCGGTGGTCAACAGTTTTGGCGCGGCGTTGATGGTCAATGAACTCGGTGACCGCGTTCAGCAAGCCATAGGCGGTGCCATCCGACGATGCCAGTGTGGCGCCCATGCCCTCCCCTTCATACAAGGACAGGGCCTTGGCCATGGACCGTTCGTTGGTTTTGCCAACACCGGTACCGGAATCGTCCGTGAACACCTTCAGGAAGTAACTCCTGGCCTCAGTGGCTTTCACCTTCCGCTCACTCAGGGTTTTCAGGCGGTACATGAAGTCATCCCACGCGGAGACGGAAATGCCGAGTTGCTTCTTCACCAAGTCCGCATCGAACGCCGTGTTGTGCTTCACCTTCACAGCATTGGCCGTGGAATCCTTCAAGGCCACAGCCAGGGTGTTGTTACACACCACCCGAATACTGGTGAATTGAGCCGTAGTAGCCATGGTGCCATCACAGGCCGTGGCCAACAGGACGTAGGCGTTGGTTTGGTCATTGCCTTTCAGCACGCCCGATTGACCGGTGCGGGCCAGCGCCCACATTTTTCGACCACCGTTCAGGACACCTGCTGTTTCCAGCTCAAAGCCGGAGACCTCGGTGAGATCCCGGTAGAACTCCAGTATTTCTTCCGGCTGCACCACCTTGAACCTGTTACCGACGACAGACAGCGGCGCTTTGGTATCCGAGCGATACAGCACCTTGGAATCCGGGTAGGACAAGATCTCGCCCAGCGGGCTTCCGGCATTAGTCACGTAGCGAACAGGGCTTTCCTGGATCTGCCAGTCGAGGCCGGCCTGCCTGGCCCAGACTTCGAGTGGTTGATTGGAGGTGAGTTCATTCCCCAGGCCATGCCAAGGGGTTTGGCCAACGTAGGCCATTTGCTCGATCAGATGAGCCATGGGGTTACTCCTTAGGGAATTTTGAGGTGGGGTTATCGGTGGTCTCGTCTTCCGGGTCAGGTTCGATGCTGAACGAATGACCACACTCCAGGCAGCGGTAATTATCAAGCACGACTTCATCGAGCACATCGCCCAGGATGATGCCAGCGGAGACACCGGTGACACCGCCCAGCAAACCGCCGATCACCGCACCACCGATACCACTCACCGGGCCAGCCATCGCTCCAACGACAGCACCTGTTCGAGCACCTGCAATTGCGGAGGCGTAGCCGCCATACACGCCAGCGGCAGCACCGACCACGCCAGCCGCCTTTTTTCCGTAGTTGTTCCTGCCAATCCGGGTGGACAGGCATCTGGGGCATTGTTCGGACATTGGAATTACCTCTGTGAATTGGGAGGGAAGGCACCGTTGGTGCCTTGGTTCACAGAGGTGATATAGGTTTGAGATTAGTTCGAATAACGATGCCTGGCAGGGCCGCACCGAGGCGGATGAACTGATGATCCTGAACCTGGGACACCACTCCAGACCGCGCCCATTGTATTGCCCTGGTGGCCACATTGGTCGCAAAGCGAACATTCAGCTTGGAAGATAGCGCCAGCCTAACGGGCCGATTCGTGGAATTGCACTGGAACACTCTGGTCCAGTTGACGGACTTTTTGAACTCGGAGCATCCCTTTCGCACCATC
>Ga0208450_1000635_pt1 | contig 18389 bp, 19 predicted proteins | sample MalvireepMed_908_FD_184249 | JGI IMG/M metagenome (GOLD analysis project Ga0208450, IMG submission 184249) | Marine viral communities from the Global Malaspina Expedition - Malaspina viral metaG DeepMed_908 (SPAdes) (version 2) | ecosystem: Environmental > Aquatic > Marine > Oceanic | place... | reverse complement strand
CTTGTTACACTCTTTTCTACCCTGTCGGCGTAGGTCGCCATTAGTAACTCCTTGAGCCACGCTTACCTACATTGTCAACCTCTATAGAATAACCATCTAACTCCCAGTTCATATCCGTAGTAGACTCAAAGCGTACAGCATATAACTTCCCAGTGCCTCTAACAGATACTTTAGACTGGGTATTAGGATCAAATGAGACAGGAGCGTTCCATGATATACCACCTTCCGTGGACATCTGGGTACCCAGGTACACATTTATACTGTCTGAACCACTAATAGACATCTTGGGCCAGATGGAACTGATACGCTTAACTGTAGTGTGGTCTGGTTGGCCTTGACCATTCATAGTTAAACCAGTTCTTTCGATATAAGATACCATATTAGTGGTATCTTCCTGGTTACCTGACCCATCTCTATACAGTTTAGTATTGCTTGGATCAGCAAAGAGTAGAACCTTATCCTGTAGGTCATAACTCATCGTCCACGGACCAGTTGTACCTGCCCAAGTAGTGGTGGTACTCGCCCAAGTCGTGGATGTTGTTGGGTTTCCTACGTTACCGTAACCAATGTGGGCAAGATCAGGTAAGTCTCTTATCGTAAATGTATTAGTAATATAATTCCATACGATAGCTTTGTTAGGGTGGTTGGTCAAGGCACCGTCAGCCGTGAAACAGAATAATATCTCAGTCCTGCCATAGTCGGCAGCAACAAAACACTTGTTGATCTGCGCGCCATCTATTTCTGTAAACACATATTCCTTTAGTTTCTGGGGGAGTATGGGTTTAAGTCTCTGACCATCATTGATATAGAAGTTACCTTTACCAAAGATAGCATGACCACCATCAAACTCAGCTACACAGTTCTTTGCTATCGCTCCAATGGTAGGAGATAGCTGTCTGAATGAGAATATGAAAGGGGTTCCCACGAAACTCATAGAGTATGTGGCATCCTCTTTATAGATCATAAACGTATCTCTTAACTGAAGACCGTCTAGGATATCGCCTTTTGTGTCAGCTAATTCAAACTCACCAGCATCGACCGTACTGGTCGTTTCATTCCATGAGGATGGGACACCCTGTATACCAGCCTCTGTACTCCACTTGACAACTCTAGGGTAAGACACACCAGCCCTCGTTATATTAAGAGCGACCAAGAAGGACCGGAAAGCGCGCATAGATTTAGTATATACGGTAACGTATACAGCTGCATCGTCATCATGTGCTGCTGCGGTTGTACTATTTGCACCTCTAGTGCAGGTTGTAAATGTAGTATCGGTCTTCCCAGTATACGATATATCCTCAGAATCTATTGTTACGGTACCAGATGTTGGGAAATCTTCAGTAGAGTCCACAGTAACTGTGGTAGCTGAACTATTTAACGCACCGTTAAGAGCAGTAAGGCTGGGCCAGTTAGTCAAATCCTGCATCTTTGTATTAGATAAAGGAACACCATCGGTCAGTTCCCAGAACTGTGGTTTATCAACATTATTAGTCATCACTAGGACACCACCTATGATAGTGGATGTCCAGTTCTCATCTGCTGTAGCTGAATACGCACCAGATGTACGGGTGATATTATACCACTTGGTTGCTCTATTTACCGTGGAATCATCATCATGTGAGGCAGCAGTGGTACTATCTGCTCCTCTGGTACACCCGGTAAATGTAGTAGAAGTCTTACCAGTATAGCTTATATTCTCCGCACCTACGGTAATAGTACCTATAGACTCAAAATCAGCTGTACTGTCTACTGTAACTGTAGTAACACTGGAATTTATCGCACCATTAAGTAAAGTAGACAAGCTGGTATTATCATAAGTATAGATAGCTGCTAACCCAGCAACAACCCAAAACTCAGGAGTACCAAGAGTCAACTGTATAATATGGTAAGGTGCGACAGGACAGGTTTTCATCACCTCGGCATAGCCGGGTGTCTTCTTTATAGAGCCTTCATCTGTCTTTATGTTATTGCCATCACTCCAGACATTAGGGGGTAGCTGCCAGGGGTTCTGATCCTTGACGATGCCATACTGCCCTACATTATCTACCGGAACGAGTGCCATTTACTTTGGTAACGATTCTTTTAGTTGGGCCATGAATACTGATTTAGCCGCATTTAGCTGAACCAATTTCATTTGCAAAGTATTAACTTCACCGTTCAACTGGGCGATATGACTGATCGCAACTTTAGCCTCGTCTACTAACGAATCAAACTCGTACTCTGACCCATCAATGCTTACTACATTCTGAGGCACTTTTTCCTTCTTTTTTGCTTTAGGCATTGTATGCTTTCCCCGAGACAATAGCTGCATTAACCGCAGTCATGTCTTCGCTAGTCCAGTAGTCTCTCGTCAACATCAATTCAAGATGCTCTACATTTCTATCTACGCAAGCATTTTTTTCGTCTGCGCTTTCATCTGCCATTTGTGTTCCAGCGATAACAGCATCAATAAGGTCAACACTATGACCCATAGCTGTGTAATGTTGCGCTATCTGCGCGGCTGTTTCTACCATTTTTACTAACTCCCTAATTGCGCCTTCAGAGATTCAACCTCTTCAGACAGTTGTTTAACTGCATTGACCAGAATTGGAACAATGAGTTCGTATTTGATCCCTAGCGCAGTATCATCTTCATTGGTATTTACTACTAATTCATCATCTTTGTTATTTGAATAACCAATACTCTGTTCTATTTCTTGAACTTCTTGCGCGAGAAACCCTATGTAAAGTTTTTCTCTTTTCTTTGTTCCATCTGGAACTACATTAAGTTTATCTGCTCTTGTAGGATGTGGACCCGTATACCATGATCTCCTGTCCCACCTATAAGACACGGGGCGCATCTGTTTTATAAAATCTAATCCGTAATCAAAGTTTTCTATATCTGTTTTATCCCTTTCGTCAGAAGAAGAAATACTGGTTTGAACGCAATATAAGGACGCCAAATTATCATCACCAATACAAGCAATATCATTTCCCGTTGTAACATTACCAGCGGGAGAATTTGCCCTTAATGCGTCACCGCCTAGACCAATATTCCTATAACCCGTGGTTACACCATATCCAGCCGCTCTCCCTAAAAGAGTATTGTTATACCCAGAAGTTAATCCAAATCCAGTAGCATAACCAATAGATACATTGTCATTACCTGTTGTATTAGAGGTTAAGGCACCGTAACCAACAGCTACATTATTATTTGCTGTTGTATTTGCGTCCAAAGCAGCCCCGCCAAAAGCACAGTTGTACGAGCCAGTGGTATGAACTTGCAATGCACCAGCACCCATCGCTACATTATCAGACCCGGTAGTACACGTTAGTAGGCAATTTCTTCCCACAGCAACATTGCCTCCACCAGTAGTGTTAGCCCCTAATGCGTGATCCCCAACCGCAACATTACTCGCTCCTGTGGTATTAGCGTCTAATGCGTTTGCTCCTATAGCAGTAATCCTATCACCAGTAGTAGTAGATGATCCCGCAGACGCACCTATTGCTGTAAAGCTAGTAGCGGTCGTAACAGCCGCACCCGCACCATTACCAACAGCAACATTACTACCGGCTGTGGTGAGAGCGCCTAATGCACTACTACCTATGGCAATATTGGATGACCCTATAGTATTAGCATCTAATGATTGATAACCAACTGCCACATTACCCCCCCCGGTAGTATTGGCAAACAGAGCATGATCTCCTAATGCTGTATTTGAAGCGCCGCTTGTATTAGACTGCATAGCATAGGAACCAATAGCGGTATTTTCTGCGCCAGTGGTAGCATACAATGCAGACCAACCCATAGCAGTATTATCATTTGCACTTACAACAGCCGGAGCAGCTGCCCACCCAACCGCCGTATTCCTAGTGCCGGTGGTATTCGCACTGAGCGCTCCTTGTCCTATAGCAACATTATCATCACCAGTTGTAATGGCATCTAAAGCAGTAAGACCAACCGCAACATTATTACTCGCAGTATCTGTAGTTGAGGAAGGATCATTACCCAGCCAGATAGAATTGTTTTCTACTAGGGCATCTGATAAATCGTCTATATCTGATGCACCACCTGATGCTGCGGCCCATACTGGGTTTGCACTGGCACCCTGAGTCTTCAGGAAGTGGCCATCTGTTCCAGCAGCAAGTCTTACATAGTTAGTGCCGTTATAATACATAACATCGCCTTGAGCATCAGACCCAAGGGCAATCATGGTTCCATCTACTGAGTTAGCGGCAATTGTTACCGCTCCAGTGTTGGCCATTGTAACGTCGCCACTTAACGCAGCAGCGGTGAATCCAGTGCCATCACCTATAAGTATCTGTGTATCTGCCACAGTCTTGTTAGATGGTGCGCCAGTAGAGTTCGCATCCCTGACTTTAACTGTGTTGGCTTCCATATCTGCGACACCAGCAGCAGCCCATTCGGGTGCGGTTGCACCAGAGTTCATAGTAAGAACCTGAGATGCACTACCCTTGGCTAGTCTTGCGTAGTCAGTGCCGTTAAAGTACAGTGTATCACCAGCAGCATCCGAACCCATACGCATACTGTCACCAGCTACATACTGCCAATCCAGTCCATTAGTAGCGGATGAGTTAGCTGTAATAACTTTGTTGTTCGTGCCTACACCAAGTCTAGTCTCTGAGTCTACCGTGTTATAGACAAGAAGATCACCCTTCGTTGTAAGTTTATCGTCACCAACCACAGACACCATCTGCCATTCGTTAGAGGCAGTGGAATATTTCATGTACTGGTCATTTGTCGGCGCAGTGGAACTGACTGTCTGGCCTTGTATCTTGGTTACTGTCACAACACCAGCGTTTGTCATTGAGATATCGCTGGATGGTGCAGCAGCGGTAAAGCCTGTACCATCGCCAATCAGTAGTTCGCCATCTCCTACTGCTTTATCAGATGGAACACCGGAAGAGTTAGCATCACGTACCTTTACCGTATTGGCAGCCATGTTAGCCAGTTCAGCATTGGCTACGCCTGCATCTTTTATCGTTACCGCGCCTGAAGATACAGAGAAGTTATCAGAATGAAATGATGCTACACCTTTGTTTGATGTAGATGCATCTTCACCTGCGATTGTGAGCGTCGTGCTAGTCGCTGAAGTATCAATACCTTCGCCACCAGCAATAGTAAGACTTTCTGAATCGAGATCAATGTCAATAGTACCACTGTCAGAGATAACATCCAAGTCCTGAGCAGTAACTTGTGAGTCAACATATGCTTTTATAGACTGCTGAGTAGAAAGTTTAACCGCCGAATCAGAGGCCATGTCATCTTCATCTTTAATACCAGTAACTGTCGCGCCATCTGCTGCTATATTTACACTGCTGAACACACCAGTAGATGCGGTTGAAGCACCAATAGTTGTACCATCTATGGTACCTGCGTTTATATCTACCGAGTTGGATGTCTCTGGATTAACAGCTAAAGTAATCCACGCATCGTTAGCTTGGTTTCTTATCTTGAGTAAGTTGTTAGTTGTGTCCAGCCACATCAACCCCATCGCCCTGGCAGCATGGCCTGATGCACTCGTATCTACGGTAGGTGCAGATGATTTAGCTATAAGAACCTGTACTGCCTGATCCGGCCCGACACTATCTGTTCCTACTGGAAAATTCTGTTTGAGAATTTTCTTGATTAGTTGCAGATGATCGTCACCTTCTGAAACATTGTCAGAAGATACCGGGTTTGTCTTTACAAGGCTGCTTATATAATTTCCTGTTTCTAGTGCCATGCCTTATTCCTCAAAAGTATCCTGAAGTATTCATCACTCTCATTTCTGAGCCTGAATGTCTATCTTTATCGTCTTGCTGTTGCAGATCATTTATAACCTGGCGTACACCTCTCTCCCATAGCGGTACTCGCTCATCATTCATCAGGAATGGTTCTGCCTGTAGTAACGTACCATACAGGTAGAGATCAGGTGCGTTTAATATCAGCCAGTTTGTTGGTGTATTATCAGCAAGTGCATCAAATGACTTATAGTAGGTCATACTATAGCTATAAGCATCATCAGGAGTAGGACCAAAGAGTATATTATCACCAACTATAGTGTAACTGTTCGGCTTACCACTGGTACTTCCAGCCCTTATCCTGTACATTATCTCTGGGGTAATGTATGCCAAGGAAACTACAGGACTGGTAGCGAGATGTATCTCCCTCATCTGGAGATAACCAGTAGGGAGTGCATCCTCTTTCGATCCACTTGGTGTCGTATCGGCTACGGTAGTCTCCATAGCACGAAGTCGCAACACCCTGTTGAATGTTGCCTCTGCTAAGGACACAAACTCCGGTATCCGATCAGTCAGGTCATCCCTGTCTAACCAGTTAGCTACAGCAGTCTGTAAAGTGCTGTAAGTGTTTATAGCCATTATCTGCTCAGTTCAGTAATATAAACCGATGCTGTGCCTGATCCAGTAATCGCTGCACACTTATCCGCCTCACTTACACGAAACCAGTACGGAGTGCCAGCAGCTATGTAAGTTGAAGAAGTCGCTGCCGTTGGCGTTGTGTCAAATGCAACAAAACATGCAGCGGTAGCTGTTACCATAACGGTCTGTATTTGAGTTGCAAACGCAGATGTTCTGGTCGCGCCACTGGTTGTGGTCGCAGATAGCGTATGCGTAGTTAGCGGATGCCAAACATTACTAATGTCAATCATATCATTCACCTATATGTTGGTGGGTGCTGTCTTAAAATATTTAAAATCCGGGTTATTAAGATAAGCAGCTAACAGCTTCGGGTCTTTTTGAATCTCGCCATTAGTCTCCTTTATCCACTTTTCCCAGATTGTTGCGGGGATTGAAGCTGCATGGTGCCACTCGCCATGCTTTCCCTTGGAGAGTTTATCTCCATAATCATTAAACTTTCGTTTGTTCTGATCCAATAAAGGTGTGGCGTCTTCCCTGGTATTGAATATGAAAGTACCTTCTATATCATCAAAGTGCATATCGGTCTGACGACCATGATTTGTTTCTAAAAGATGTTTACTTGACATAGCCAATACCCCCTACTTTGGGCGCGCCATCTAAAGGATCGTGATCTATATACGCCTTCTTTAGCCAACCCATAGCATCTGTAGGTTCTTTAGGTTTAGGGCTAGCTTTAGGAAGTTTACCTTTCATCATCTTCTTAGCTGCCTTTTCCAGTTCTTTATCTTTCATTCATGCTCCATTAAGACTTACTGCTATCTTATTTACCAAGTTGAAGTTACCAGATACACTTATACGTTCCTTGTCTACCCAGAATGGGTGTACCATGTGATCCAAAGTAGCTGGAAATAACAGTATAAGGTTATTCTCAGGTACTACATTCCACATACTTACACTCAAAGGACTGATAGATTCACCATATTTGAATATTATATGTCCTGCATCCTGTACATTAGACTTTACCTGTACGGTAAATATCTCTGGTGGTACATCTAAATATATAACAAACGAAACTATACCGCTATGCTGATGTGGTGGATTGTGGTCAAACATTCTCTGGAAGTTTATCCATAAACTGCTTATACCTATGTCTATGTCACCACCACCGGGGGCAAAGTTGATACGCTTTTCCCCATAATGATGTACCATAAAGTCAAACCATTGAAACAAATACTTCAATAGTTGAGGGTATACTTCCTCTGTGTACGAATCATTATACTCGTATGATCCACCATTGTACATATTACCAGCAAGTTTTTCTCTGTAGTCGTGATCCTCATCTCTTATCTTCCGCCCTTCTGATAAGAGGGAATCCCTCAGTTCGTCAGATATAAAGTTTTGGTATATACACGGCCCAAATGGAAAGACTACTTTTCCGCCATATTCGTCCTGAATATTAGGACAGTTAGTTTCAAGTTCTTTCATAAAGTCGGAGGGTGGGTTTCCCCACCCCCCTCATTTACCTTACGCTTTACAGTCGGCGAGGATACCGCTGGACTTCTCGTTTTTGGAAACGAGACCAGCTTCGTACAGAAGCATCTGTTTGGTTGAGTCACCAGTTTTGGCGAGATCAACAACAGTCCAGTCTCTGAGGACCGACAGCCCCCAGAAATCCATGTCTAGGAAAAAGACATGTTCGGTACTATCCAGGTTACGATCTGCAACTATCTTGAACGTACCAAAGTCGGATACGTAGACATCCACTGCGTTTACCGCTGTGGCAGGTCCAGCACTCTTGACATTGTTACGGATAGCGTAGCCAGGACCAGCATTTGAACTCAAGCCTGAGATCGCCTGCTTGATGGTTCCCGGACACAGGATCATATCTGGGTTACCACCTGCATCAAAGGCATCCAAAATGACGTTCTTGATGCCAGCTTCCGTAATGGAGGCAGTAGCAGTCGCTTCTGTCATCGTGTCCGTGCCAGTACCAGCAGACGCAGCAGGTGAACCGGACGTCGGGTTCATTGATACGTAGTTGGTAGCGATCCAGGATGGTAGTCCAGCAGAGACTCTGGCAGTAGTTGCGTTACCAGCGTTACGAGCAACGTTGGCTGACAACATGTCTTCCCAGTCTCTCTTCATCTGCTTACCACGTTTAGCCAGCTGATAAGCCTGATGTTTGCCGTGACCAGCATAGTTGACCGAGTCATCGGTGCCTGAGGTTTGGACCACGTACCGCGAAATTTGGCAGTAGTTACCCAAACGAGTAGGCAATGCCCTTGCTGTAGCAGCGGGAGAGTCGTCACCTTCTATCTGACGGTTAGCAGCACCAGCAACGATGGTGTCTGTTTGCCATTCAAAGAAAGTATTTTCGGCCTTCTCACGGCTACACCCACTGAAAAATGGGGTATCCATAGGAGCAATATTGTAGATGACATCGGCTAGCTGCTCACGTACTGCTACTGACGAGTAAGTCAGTGATGTGTTTGAGGCAATAGCCATAGTATGTCTCCTCTATTGAGGGTTAAGTAAATCTTCCAGTAACGAGGCTGCGTCATCGACTTTGCCTGTTGACTGTAGACGCTTCATTTTCTCTTTACGTTTGCCCACATTTGCTTCTGACTTCGCTCTCTTAGCCTTTGTAGATACAACCTTCGGCTTATTCTTGACCTTCTTAGCACGAACTTCATGCTGTTTACGAGTCATGTCTTCATAAGCCTTGGCTTGCATAAGTACAAGGATAGAGCGATGATCCACCAGTTGCGACAGTTCTTCCTGAGTATAACCTTTACCTAAGGCAAACTCTGAAAGAGATTTTGCTATCGCTCTCTGTGTATCAGGATTATTCCATTCAGGTAATATACTTACCATCTTGGCATGTTCTTCCTGTAACACCTGCTGGTGCTGCATCTGCATTTCACGCTCTTGATGCTGTTGTGCCTGTTGTGCTTTTGCCTGTAACTCCTGGATACCTTCCTGTGCCTGACGATATTCGTCACGCTTTGTCAGGTACTCCTCTTTGTCCTGGCTTTTTAGCGTTTCCCAGTCAACATTAGCATACTGTTGAAGATGAGCGTAGTTTGTGTCGATAGCTGTAGATAGAGCGTCAACGTATTGAGCACGCATTTGCTGAGTCTGAGCGATTTCCTGCTGCATACCCTGGGCAGCAGCATCCATCTGTCTCTTGTATTCAGCCAGTTGTTGCGTTTTTTGAGTATAATCCTGTTGGCGAGAGTAGCCTTTTATGAGTTCGTCTTCGGAGACTTCCACATCTTGTCCGTTTACCTTTACAGTATAGACTGTGGATTCCGTTTCGTCCTCATCTTCAACTTCTTCTTCCTCGGATTCTTCAGAGTCATCATCAGCAACATCTTCAGATTCTGTTTCTTCGACTTCTTCAGTTTCTTCAGTTGTTTCATCAGATGCCTCTACGTCTTCAGTTTCTTCAGACGGTTGCTCCTCTTGGTCAGGGTTCTCTTTCGAGTCCAGTAATCCAAGGATTGCATCTTGAGCAGCGGTTACACCGCCAGGATCAAGATCGGGGTTTTGCGTTACAGATTGGGGATTCGTTTGAGTATCCGCCATAGTTCTCTCCTATAGTTGATATTCCTCAAGTTTCTTCGCCATCTCTCCAGTTTCTACTATACTGGTTAGATGAAGGCGTATCCGCTCAAGGAGTCGTAAGGATAACCAGAGGTTTTCTCTGGCCTCGGTATCGTGGACTCCTGTATGATCCCAGGCATCCATGATATCTTTTGCAAGCGTATCAAACGCTTCGTTAAATAGTTCGTCAGAAAGTAGTGATTTTGCTCTTGCTTCTCTTTGCTCTTTATCCAAGTGCTACACCTCTGCCTTGTTCAGCTTCCAGTTTTAACTCTGCAACTTTAAGTTGCGCGTCGACCTGTGCTTCGGCAGCTTCCTGTTGGATTTTCATTTGTTTTACTTGTATGTCAGCAGCTTTAATCTCTAATTCTTTCTGTTTCAGTTGTAGTTCTGCCTGTTCCATCTGTTCTCTTGGATCAGGCTGGTCTGGAATATTCTCCGGGTTAGTCAGGAAGTCATCAACATTCTGGAAACCCATATTCTTAACAAGGGCTGCTCCCATGTTGTACATGTTCTTCTCATTGACTATTTTGAGTCCACCTCTCATGGCATCTCCGGCAAACTGTAGCATTGTCGTGAGGTGCATAAGCTGTTGATCTCTATTGCCATTTCCTATACCTACGGAAACAGTACAATCCATTTTGTCGCGCCACATATCAGGACGGACAGGAACCCACTTGTTTCTCAGCATTACTACCCGCTGGTGATCCTGATTCTTCAAGACGAGTTCATAAATATTTCTCATTAAATCCTTTACGCCAGTCTCTGCAAAGCATCTTGCAATCAACTCCACCCTTGACTGTGCTGCTGTCATTGTTGCAGCAACAGCAGTAGCTGTAGTATGGGAAGTTAAAGCATTCTCATTCAAACCCTGGCTGAACTTGTTTACGCCACTGCGAGATTCTCTAAGTTTGTCAAGGTAATCAAGCATGGAAAACGATGATTGTTCAAGCTGCGGGGTTGCCAAAGGCATGATAGCATTGGGTGACTTGACTCTTACTATACCACCCGGTCTCTGTGTAAGCAAGTCGTCAAGATTCGCCTGACCTTCAAGGACTGCATATCGACCGAAGTTCTGGTTGTACATGTTGTCCATGAGATTTCGCATCAGAACGCTCTTTATCTTTTGAATATCGACAACAAGATCAGCCACTGATAGACCAAAGAACTTATGCGGAATCTTTATCGGTGTGATACTTACGAATGGAATACTGTCTATCTCTTCGTTAGCCAGAACCTTCTGACCAACTGAGCATACCTTCCTGAGTTCAGCAATACCATCACCATCGTAATCAATCTTCATAAATGATTCGTGCAGCCAGTAGGTAGACAAGGTTTCATCTTCAGATACAGTCGTATTGTCGCCCCATGGTAATCCTCTGGAATCATCATACTGGAATCGGGCAAGTTCATTCTGATAGGTAAAAGAATCTTCACCACTTCCTAAATCCTTGGGATCAAGGTCTTCATCAGGATACATTATCCTCAGTTCAGATAAAGTCTTCAATACTCGATGGCAAGTGAATCTCGCATCCCCTATTGTCTTTGCTTCTCTGGAGATCAGGAACTCTTCGGGTGGTACATTCTCTATCCTTACCTTACCTATGTAAGCCTTTCTTGTAATAACTACATCATGCTTCGCACCGTAGTCATCACTGTAGGCTGTATGTTCCGATACTTCAACATCTGGATTAAGCAGGAGTACATTAAACTCCTGTTCATCAAGTCCTTTGTACTCTTCCCTATTCTGATCTTCGTATTCATCCCACCAGCATTTTACAATACCATTCTTCTGTAGGAGAGCATCCGTAAACCAGGTGTAGAGAATCTCCCAGCCGGGGTTATCCTTGGTAAAGATATAGTTGACATAATCTGTAGCCTGTTCAGCAACCTCAACATCCTCAGGTCCGGTTGGCGCGAACGTAACCATCTCGTCGCCACTGGCAAACACTCTCATCAGAGAAGGCTTGATCCATTCAATGGTGTCCATGACTGAAGAATCCACATACTGGCTTCTGCCATCAACCTCGTTACCCAATGGCATACCATAATAGTATTCCATCGCTGTTTCACGCTGCTCATTGACGGTATCGTTGTACCCAAGAGCGTCAGATATCTCGTTATTGACTCTCTGGATTAGTTCTTCGTCTGATATTTTTTTAGATGATGCCATAATTTCCGTACTTTATGTCGTTTGTCCATGTCGGGTCATTACCAGATACGGCAAATCGCTGTGATTGGAAGGCATAACGTGTCGCAGACATGAGATCATCCCTTAATGCGACTACTTTTCCGCCCTTTCTATGGTACATTCTAAACTCCTCAAACCAGTCTGGGAGCGTAGAAAACACCCTGAATTTGCCATTCTCCATGTCCTGAATCATAGCCATAAGCCCTTCTTCTATACTATTACCACCCTTGTTCTCTCCTAATGCAGGTGGATTAGTGAAATGATCCAGCATTAAGTTACACCCTAGGTTACGATACTGGTCAGCAAGACCAGGATTGCCCATAGAGTCTCGTCTATTGCCATCATGGGGATAAGCAATGGGGATAAAATGAGGTCTACCCCGTATAGTTTGAGCGTGAACTGTGGGCGACGCCTTGGACATTCTATAACAGTCGTAAACATAGAAGGTTTCCTCGTCACGGTCAACAGCACACCAAACAACTGCCGTAGGATGGTCCCATCCGAAGTCTATTGCTGCTATTCTAGGCCAATGATCCTCTATATGGACAGGATCAATCATTAGTTTCTCTTCGTTAATGGGGAATATAAGGCCAGAACCAATGGATGGTCTGCCATAACGTCTCATTTCCCGTTCGTGAGGACTATAACTGGACAGAATCTGCTGCATGACATCCTCATTAAGATGTCCTTTCTGTCCTGCTTGCGACATTACTGTCTCAGATGCGTCATCCCAGGTAGCATTTACCAACGCCTGACCGGGTTGTAGGTTGTTCATAAAGGACGCAACTGTCTCTGTCATCCCTGCTTCGGGCGTAAAGGTCATATATACCATGCCTCTACGGTCCAGAGTACGGGTAACAGCCTGTGAGTAGATGTCTCGGCTTGGCTCTTCGTCTAACCAGATGCAGTCTACGCTGCGTCCTTGCCATTTCTCTACACCCATCTCATAGGCTTTGAAGAATAAAGAAGAGTTCCCACCGCTGACATGCTTTATAAGAGCAACAGATTTAGCATTAGGTACACCGGGTTTCCGTTCGGTCTTTATTATATAATTTCTTGGAACGGTGCCTGACCCAAACGCCTCTGGATCATCAGGGGAACCCAATAACTCATATTGTACAATGTCTCTAGTGGTTTCGTTAGAGACTCCACCTGCCCATGCTATGATGGGTTGGTGGTATACCCGCCCTTTCCACCACTCTGGGTACAACCCAGTTAGGTGATAAGAAAGCTCCATACTACCGCAGTAGGATTTTCCTATACGGTTAGCAGCCATTAGCAGACGCTGGTTAGCTTCTGCGCCTGTCTTGTGAAACTTCAGTTGGTAAGGGTAGGGATCATAGGAATCTATCCTGTTGAATCGCTCCCGTTGCCTTAACTCCCGTAGGAGTTCTACTGCTCTAGTGCTTGAGGAGGGCATCTAGTTCCCTTTCTATTTCCTCTTTCGACATTGACTCTATGGTTGTTGTTTCGATTCTTTCGATGGGTTTGAGTCCAGCCCTGTCAAGGAGGTCTTTGACAGCGCCGAGTCTAACCGACTCTGACTCAGCCGATTCAGCCAGTTCACTAAGCCACCTAAGACCAGCAGGTACTTTATCCGCAAGTAGTTTCTGAGTCGCTTGACGTATCTCATCTTTAAACTGTGCCTTTAGTTGTGAGCCTCTGACTTTGGCTGTCTTCTCTGAATAACCCGCATGGATGGCTGACTTTGTGGCATTGCCAGTCAATACATAATGTTCAATAAATTTATCTTGGAGTATTGTCATTCCCAACCTGCCCCTGAACTGAAGTCACCGCCAGTATAACCACCACCATCTTCCTGACCAACGTTGGAACCCATAAAGCCCATACCCATGCCACCTATTCCTGCAAATGTATCAACTTGGGCTGCTGCAACTATATCTCGTTCTGCTGCGGATAAACCGCCCATACCACTTTCTTGGTACGCCCTACTCCCCATAAGCGATCTAGCTTGAGCCACTCTTTCTATTGCTGCATTAGCTTCAGATTGTGCTTGCGCCTGTGCTGCTGCTTGGGCTTGCCTTGCTGCTGCTGCTTGCGCTCTTGCTTGGGCTGCTGCTGCTTTTTGTGCTGCAAGTTTAGACTTCGCTTTTGCTTTTCTTGCAAGCATTGCTTTTCGCTGGGCTGCTTTTCTATTAGCCATTTGCTTGGAAGCCCTTGCTGCTGCAGCTGCTGCTTGCTGTTCTGCTCTAGCTGCATCTCTCTGAGCCTGTGCTGCTGCTTTCTGTTGTCTTGCCTTGGCAATCATTATCTCATCAGACTTCTTAGCCTTACTTATCTTTTCCGCAAAATCAGTATCACTCTCCATTAGAAAGGTTTTGTTCTTATTACCACTTGTGATTACGGCTACGACATCATCAATAGTAGCATTAGGATTATCCTGCTTAAACTGATCTATCTGAACATCTCGTATATAGTCAGCAAGTGATTCGTCCTTATCCTCAAACACCTCTCTTACAGCATTTATTGTCCTCCCGCCGGGAATATTTGATAAGTCAAAATGGCTCAGCAAATCCTGCATCACAGGATCACCTGTCGCATCTATGGCATCCTGATACGGGGAATCAGTTATACCTATCCTAGATAGATAATCCTGCATAACACGACCTATAGGTGATGATGTATCTGCCATTTGAGGTGCGGTAGAAACAGCACTCGTATCCCAAGATGGCATATCCGAAAAGTCATCTACTTGAGTTTGTACAGCTATACTGTCGTTACCACCCAAATCAGCAACAGGTATAATAGAATCAGTAGGAGTAATACCAGATGGGTAACTTGGTGTTGTTGGTTGCGTTGTTACGCCTAAGTCAGCAGGTGGTATACCCACATCAATAGCTTGCAATGCAGGACCATAATCAACATTCATAGACGGAGAGGTAGGTACAGGCGCAGCACCAAACCATGATAGGTTCTCATTAGACATAGGTACGCCAGCTTCAGAATAGAGGCCAGTAGATACCGTACTCGTTGGTGTAACTCCCTGTAGGTTAGGATCAGTTGCAGCTAAACCACCAGTAGGATCAAAGGTAGTATCCGTAGAGACTAGATCACCAGCAGCATTCCTTACAGTGCCATCCGGCATGTAATAGGCATCCCTAGTACCAGACTGGACAGGACCAACCTTATCCAGGAAGTCTTGGAAATTCATCGTACCAGGAGGAGTAACCGGGAGAGCAGGTACATGCTGCGCTCCAAATGCTCCAAAGGCCATCTGTGGTACATTAGATATAGCTGAAGTATCTGCTATGGGTTCCTGATTAAAGTCCCATCCCTGATATTTAGGATCGGCTGGTATATCCTGCCTTAGTCTCTCAGGAGAAGTATCCCATATAGATGGAGTAGGATCAGCATAAGGGAAAGACCCATAAGGTGCTGCCTGATTAGGGTAAAGTGAAGGGGGAGCAGCATTATACCGACTGAATGCCTGTACCCTCTGGGCAGCCTGCTCCCGCATCATCCGCTCCCATTCATTCTCCTCTATCCATCTTCCTTGTGCATCGTATGGCATTATCCCTTCCTCTTCTTATTCATTCTTATGGCTACGCCTTGCTGTATGGCCTCCTGACGCGTCTTATAGACCTTACCCGTCCTACCCCACTTCCAACCCCCTTTAACCTTTATGACGGGCATTCTAGTACGCTGGCTTGGAATAGCCCATCAGACCTAAGCCTAATAGGCCAGCTACAGGTAATCTGGCGTAAGGTGACTGACGGATTAGATGGGACAGGAATGGGGATAGATCGGGCTTTTTCTCCATTTCTTGCGTTCTTTTTAACCAGTCATCAAACTCTTCCTCTACTTCGCCCCTTGCCCATGCTTCTTCCTGCTCTTTCTGCATTCTGGCATTGAACTCTTCAGTAGATTCGCCACGTAAGTATCCCATTTCACCACGATAAATGTCGCGTGGTTCTATTTCTGGATCAAAAATAGTCGGTCCTTTTATACCACGTAAGTACCTCTCCATATCATCCCAGTCAGATTTGCCCTCGCCAAGATTAATAACTTCAGGTGCTTTTTCCTCTTGGAACTCCTTTAGGATTTTATCTACCCATTCTAGCTTTAGCTTATCCTTGCCTCTTTTAGTTTTTCCTAGACCTCTTAAGTAGCGCATATTCTGCTTGTGTTTCTCTTCACCCCTTAAACTTTCATAGAACTCTTCGTAAGATATCCCTTCCACCGGATCAGGATCATTCAGCCCAAAAGGATCATTAGGATCAACCCTTGCATCTGGATTAGCAACCCATTCTTCCTTGTATACATCCCAGAGTTTGCTAGCTTCAGGTTTCTTCTTATACGCATCTATATGCTCTTGAGCGAGTTCCTCACCTGCTTGCTTGATCTCGACCTCTTCTACAATACCTTCGATTAGCTTGCGTAAAGCCTCTACTTCCCATGTAAAAGCCATTACGACAGATCCGCATCCATCTCATGCACCTTATCAGATACTGAACGGACCCAGATAGAAGGAAATACGCCATGTACCACAGCAGTCAAGGACAAAAGAAATAATCTCATAGCTATATTCCATGCTTGCAGTAGGTGTCCTATATAGGTTAGATTCTGATCGCGTAAGTGTTTCATAGGGATAGTGTTACTTTTTCTTGGGCGGTCTTCCGCGTTTCTTTCCGTAGCTTCCAGGACCAGTAGGCATATTAGGTTCTCCTTATGTTTGATGTATTACCCACCGCTGAGTGGGAAGGATATATATATAATAAAGAAAAACAAAAGGGGTGCCCCCCTGGGGCATCTCCTCTTTGTGTTAGCCAGGATACAACCTGGCGCATCCCGTGCTGTACGCTGTTGGGTTAGTAAACAACGGCAAACAAATAACACAGACCAAGGGTCCGCACAACAGCAGACCAATGACACAAACATGGGAATGCGCTACGCTTATCCTAACGGAACCTTCGACTGACCGTGTGAGTGTGCGTGATTGATATCATATCAGGCAGTTCTACAGCTACCCCGCTCCGCTCACTACAAAGAAACAGAATCTGTCTACAGGAGTGATAGTCGCAATCTGATAAGTCATGTCGTATCTGGGCTAGTCGCGTATAGCTAAGTCTATGTCGGTTTGCCTGTTGTGTTTCTCGCCAATGAGAGTATCGTTAGCAATGCTGTATAAATTCACATACCATAGGCAATCTATTAAATGATACAAATAGAAGAACATGCATTAGCAGTTTTGTTAGATGTTGCTGAAACTCAGATCAGTCAGTATGATGATGATAAAGAGTACCAAGCAGTCGTAGAGAAATCCATAAAGGTATTACAACCTATATGGGTTAAAGAAGTTACACAGCGGTTAATGAACCAAACAGTATAAGGAAACTAATATTATGAATATTCTAAAAGAGTTTGTAGAAACTGTACGCCTGGCGCTGTCTGCCAAGATTCAAGCCTTCTCAATGGTGGCATCATTGAGAGGTACCGCTAGAACCCACGCGATCTATCGTGCTGTTGGTGTGCTGTCTGAGATGCAAGGTTGGGTTCCGGCTGAAGGTGAAGCTACGTTGGAAAGCAGAAATACCGACGATGAGAAACGAGCTAAGAAAGTCTCTGATTGCAAGGACTGGCTCGGGCTGACTGTTGCCTGTGCTGTTCTGGCTGTGCTCGATGAGGAGTTTGGATTGTGGGAAGGCGATGAAGGTATCGCTGGTGCGATTCGGTATCAGATCGAATGCAATACTCCACAAGCCTCTGAAGCTGATGAGGATGCGCTGTTTGGCTCAGACCATGACGCAGAGCGACAACGCGCAGAAATGGCTGCAACATTGGCTCAGTTGTGGAGGTTCGGCTACATAGAGACCAAAGGCAAAAAGCAGATACCAAGCGACATAGAGAGCCTCATTATGGAAACTCAAATGAGCGTCTCCAATGACTTGGACAATGCACCGCTTGACGTTGATTGGATTGGTCAGGCTATCGGGAAGTCTGCCAAAAAGCAGAAATTCCGCATGCGTGAGCAGTACCGCAAGGGCTTAATCAAGAAGGAAAAGGTTATGCAGATTGTGGAGCATCTTGACGCAATGGCTTGGGTTGCCAATCACTAAGCAAATCGGGCGGGGATTCTTCGGAGTCCCTGCCCATTTGTTGCTTATATGCCACAAAAAATTTTCAACAGCATAATGTTCTCGCTGTCGCTCGACCTCTTCTTAACGGCTCTCAACAACCAGAGTGTAATGTGTTCTTTATTGAGGCTCACC
>Ga0208450_1000631_pt1 | contig 18463 bp, 15 predicted proteins | sample MalvireepMed_908_FD_184249 | JGI IMG/M metagenome (GOLD analysis project Ga0208450, IMG submission 184249) | Marine viral communities from the Global Malaspina Expedition - Malaspina viral metaG DeepMed_908 (SPAdes) (version 2) | ecosystem: Environmental > Aquatic > Marine > Oceanic | place... | reverse complement strand
GCGTCCAAGCAATAGAAACTGATCAATTATTAGGCGTTCATGACCGCATCTGAGCGGCCATGGCGGTAACCCGCTCAGTCTGCGAGACTTGCTGGGTAACTATGAGAAATCCGGGCTAAGGTCCAATTAAATGAATCCAGTAGCCCTAACACGCGATTGTGAGGTCAGACTGCCCCAAAAGCGCTAATCTGTATGTTCGCTTTGCGACCAAGGCGACTCTAGAGTGGTTACTCTTTTTAGGGAACAAAACACGTTGTGGCCTTGAAATGGGCCTGGGAGCATGGCGCCTCGGAGTGGAGCGACAACAAAACTGAGCGGTTCGCAAACGATCCGGTGAACCCCCTGCCTGTCGAGGCAAGCCTGAACCCTAGCAAAGGTTCTCAGGGTCCGATCAATGGCTACCGCCAGCCGGACAATGCGGGTACGTTACGCGGTTTATTCGCATTATGAAACTGTATCAGCTGGCACCAACCCAGTCCGAGGCTGCGTGGATTCGAGACTTTCTGGATCGCTGTAGTTCGTAGCCAGGGCCCACTCCTGGCACCCTCTTTAGTACGTGGAAGCCGAAACACGACAGATAGCCTTTAAGTATAAAGCGCTGTGTTTGGCCGCCACTTTGCCACTGTTCTCGAGCTGTAAGATCATCTTTGATCCGCCAAATAGCCTGCCCCTCCGGAAAAGTATCTGGCCTTACACATCAAGGAAAACGGACTTTCGGAGCATGACGCTTCAAAAAAAATGATTACTCGGGGGAACGAGATGCTAGAGAAGAACCGAGTGGGGGCCACGCGATTGCAGATACCTGGCAAAGAGAAACAACGACGATGACTAGTACCCACCTTGATCGAAAATTGGTTACTACACCAAAGGCTGTGGGCAGGCCATAAAGCAGGGGCGTAAGGCTCAGTGTGGGGGGGAGTGACGTAGCGGTATCAGAAATGGGAGGCCGAGTGTAAACGGCAAACTGAGAAAGCACTCAAGGCAATGTGTGAGCGCCTGATTACTGCCCGAGTCTACCCCATGATGAAGTATCTCCCACCGAACCGGCAAGGGCGATGGCCGTTACCGCCTTTGGGATAGTGAGGGATAATGAAGTTCGGTGACAACGCTCGCATCGCGACCACGTAATCCACTTATCCATCAGACAAAGGGCCTTCTCCGCGTGGGTCTCAAGTGGATTGTCGCTGAACTCGTCTGTCAGCGAATTTGAGTTGCTGATCCAGCCGAATCGCCCAACCTGTTGGAAGCCGGAATTATCTCACGTGAAAGATTTAATCACAGCTTCTTTAAGTATACTGTCTGGAAACAGGTGATGACGTGTTCACGCAGTCCTAACTTGCTCGCTCATTTTAAAGTCCTCCAAAATGGAACGCTTTGGTTTCCAAATACTCCTCTATACCTTCCTGTGCTCCCTCGCGCCCGAGACCAGATGATTTCACACCGCCGAATGGAGCCTCTGCATAAGAAAGGATACCGGTGTTCATACCAACAATACCAGCTTCCAGCGCTTCACCGAAACGAAAAGCTCGCGCCATATCTGTGGTGAAGAAATAAGCTGCAAGGCCAAAGGGGGTTCCGTTGGCTAATGCTAGCGCTTCCTCTTCGGTATCGAACTTAAAAATAGGGGCGACTGGCCCAAACGTCTCCTCAGAGGCTATTTTCATATCTGTCGTAACACCGGTTAGCACAATCGGATCTGCAAACTGCGCTGATAACTCACGAACAACCGACACCCGTTCAGCGCCGTGTGCGATCGCGTCGTCAATATGGTCTTTGATCTTTGCGGTCGCTGCGTGATTAATCATGGGGCCAATTGAGGTGCTGGGTTCAGTACCAACGCCAACCTTCAGGCCATTTACCTTCTCCACGAGCTTGGCCACAAAGGCATCGTGGATGCCTGACTGAACAAGCAGGCGGTTCGCGCACACGCAGGTCTGTCCGCCATTGCGGAATTTTGAGGCCATAGCGCCTTCAATGGCCTTATCAAGATCAGCGTCATCAAAGACAATAAACGGAGCATTACCACCCAACTCCAGCGACAGCTTTTTCAGAGTAGGCGCGCATTGTTTAGCAAGAAGAGAACCCACTCGGGTCGACCCGGTAAACGAAAGCTTACGCACTACAGGGCTCGAGGTCAGAGCTCCCCCAATAGCTTCAGGACGACCGGTCAAGATGTTGATAACACCCTTTGGAATCCCCGCACGCTCCGCCAAAACACCCAATGCGAGTGCAGAATAAGGCGTAAAATCTGAAGGTTTAACAACCATGGTACAACCTGCAGCCAGACCAGGTGCCACCTTTCTTGTGATCATAGCATTTGGGAAATTCCACGGTGTGATAATCGCACAGACGCCCACCGGCTCTTTCATCGAAAAGACCTTCTGCCCCGGCATTGGAGAAGGGATTATACGGCCGTTGATGCGCCGAGCTTCTTCCGCAAACCAGCGCACGAAAGAGGCACCGTAAAGCACCTCTCCCTTGGCTTCAGATAGCGGTTTACCCTGCTCGCAGGTCAGAATCATAGCGAGGTCATCTGCATGCTTAAGCATCAGCTCATACCAAGCCATGAGCAGGTTCGCCCTCTCAAGGTTGGTTTTGGCCTTCCACGCCTTCTGAGCCTTTTCAGCAGCATTAATCGAGGCATAGGCCTCGTCAACCGTACAGTTCGGCATTGTACCCATAGGCTTGCCCGTAGCCGGATTCACAACCTCCATATCCGCGCGCTCAATCCATTCTCCGCCAATCAGTGCAGCCTGCCGAAACAGGTCATCATCGCTCAATAACATTTAAAGCCTCACATAGCCTAATGCATAAAAGAAATCAGCAACCGACTTTCGTAGCGCGATCCGCGTTAACCCGTTCCAGCCAACTTTCCAGCCAACTGGTTGATATATTCCCGGAGCGCACATCGGCATCCAACACTAATTCCCGGTGAAGATCCGCGGTTGTCGGATTCGGGCCGATTTGCAGCTCACTGAGGGCGCCTTTCATACGATCTATAGCCGCTTCGCGAGTGCTGCCCCATACGATCAACTTACCCAGCAACGAGTCGTAGTAAGGAGGTACCTTATAACCTGGATAAATCCCGGTATCGAAGCGGACTCCCGGACCACCGGGGAGGGTCAGAGTTTCGATCACCCCGGGTGCAGGGAAAAAGTTGTTTGCAGGGTTTTCCGCGTTTAAACGCACTTCAATAGCATGCCCCTTGCAGCTGATATCCTCCTGACGTAGCGACAGTTCAGCGCCGCCGGCGATCAGCAGCATTTCTGCCAGTAGATCGACACCAGTGATTAATTCGGTCACGGGGTGCTCAACCTGAATTCGAGTATTCATCTCGATAAAGTAAAAGGCTTTACGATCGATGTCGTACAGATACTCCAGGGTGCCGGCACCTCGATAGTTAACCTGCTCGGCAAGGCGCACAGCAGAGGCACAGAGCTTCTCACGCACATCCTCCGAAAGCATAACTGCAGGAGCTTCTTCCCAGACTTTCTGACGACGACGTTGTAGCGAGCATTCGCGCTCAAACAGGTGTACCGCCCGTTTACCATCTCCAAGAATCTGCACTTCTATGTGGCGAGCGTTCTTGATGAACGCTTCCACATAGAGACCGTCATCTCCGAAACCGGCGCGCGCTTCGTTCATTGCTTCAGGCACGATTTTCTCGAGCTCTTGCCGCGAGGAAGCGATACGGATCCCGCGACCACCACCTCCTGCGGCGGCTTTCACCATCACCGGATAACCGATTGCGTCAGCAATCTCCATGGCGGCAGTAACGCTGGTAACTCGTCCTTCGCTGCCGGGCACAACCGGAACATTTGCGGCCATGGCTGCAACACGTGCGTTGACCTTATCTCCCATGCGCTCGATCGTATCCGCATCTGGGCCACAATAGATCACGCCTTTTTCGGTAACACGGCGGGCGAACTCTGCGCTCTCTGATAGGAAGCCGTACCCGGGATGAACCGCACAGGCTCCACTCTCATCGATTGCAGAAATAATACGATCGATATCAAGGTAAGATTTGGTGGCAGGCCCCGGACCAATCTCAATTACTTCATCGGCCAGACGGGCTGCGAGCATATCGATGTCGGCTGAGCTCACCACCTGAACCGTTCTTATACCAAGGTCCCGGGCCGCTCTGATTATACGAACCGCGATTTCGCCGCGGTTCGCAATAAGTAGTTTTTTGATCTTTCCGGACATCGTCACACCTCAATCTCGCAGACGGTATCACCTGCTTCGAGGTTTTCTCCATCGTCGATCAGATAACCTTTAAAAGTGCCGGCTACTTCCGCTTGGACTGGCATAAAAGACTTCATCAGTTCAACCAGCGCCAGCGTGTCGCCAACTGCAACTTGGTCCCCCGACTTTTTGAACGCGGCTGATTCAGGATCAGGCTTATGAAAGAGAACCCCAGGGACTGGCGCTTCGATTTGTTTTTTAGCCATAAAGAATCTCCTTTCTTAATTTATACAGGTTTTTAGAACCCTTTTTAGGGCTGCGATGAAGTAATCAGCGTTATCTCGCGTGAAAATCAGAGGCGGACGGATCTTCAGGACGTTCGCAGTTTTCGCGCACGCGGAAATCAGCACTCTTTCCTCCCGCAATCCGTTTACGATCTCGGTTGTTGTAGCCATATCAGGCTCTTTCGTTTCGGGATCCCGAACAATCTCGACACCGATAAAGAGGCCTGCGCCGCGCACATCGCCGATCTGTGGAAATTCAGCCTGCATCGCTCGTATGCCATTTCTCAGGTATTCACCGACCTGGCGCGCGTTCGCTAACAGAGATTCATTCTCAATGACATCAAGCACAGCAGCCGCCGCTTTGATCGCCACTGCGTTGCCGCCAAAAGTGTTGAAATAACGGGCTTTGAGACCAAATTCGTTAACCACTTCCGGCCGCACCGCAACGCCAGCGACGGGATATCCGTTTCCCATGGGCTTGCCCATGGTAACCAGGTCCGGGATCACATCGTGGCGTTGGAACCCCCACATAGCATCGCCTGTCCTCCCGAAGCCCGACTGGACCTCGTCGGCTATATAGAGCGCGCCAGCGGCATGAGTAGCCTCGACCGCTTTCTTCAGAAAACCCGCTATACCCTCGTAAATCCCATCGCTGGCAAAAATACCGTCACAAATGAAAAGGGCGGGCTTGATGCCGTGCCGTTTAAGGTCAGCAAAAGCCGCGGCAACGCTCTCAGCAAAATTGTCTGCGATTGTCTCGCCAAGGCGATAAGTATCAGGGGCTGGAACGGTGCGTACATGGGGCCCTAGATCCACATTCTCGCCTAGAGACGGAGAAAACTCGGCAACTGACTGTGTGATGCCGTGGTAGGCTGTTTCAGTGACGACGATGCCAAGGCCGCCGGTGAATGATTGAGCAATGCGAACGGCCAGGTCATTGGCATCGGAACCGGTGCAGGTGAACATCATGTGCCCTATTTCATCGGGCATGGTGGCAAGCAGCCGCTCGGCGTAGTCGAGAATTGACTCGTGGATATAGCGAGTATTAGTCGCCAATGTCGCAGTTTGATCCGCTATGGCTTTAACGACTTCCGGCCGACAGTGTCCGATAGATGTGACGTTGTTATAGGCATCCAGGTAGGCATTATCCTCGGGGTCATATAGCCAGACTCCCTCACCGCGCACCAAGTGCAGGGGTTTTTCATAAAACAAACGGTAAGCAGGGCCAAGCAACGCGCGGCGGCGGGCTATCATTTCGCTTGTTTTTGAGTCAACTTCGGTTTTGCCCTCTATAAAGGCATTGACCATTCCGCCATCAATTTTCATGTTTCACTCCAGTTTGCAAGCGCCTAAAAGAGTTTCTGTGACCTGACCCGAATCTAGTGAACCGAAACCAAGTAGAGCGCGGCGTGCAGGCCCGTTATTACGGAGGATGTAATCTGCGTTTTCGGGATAACGGAAGGCACGCCACTCTGTAATGCTTATTGAAGTAATCAGGCGTGCGATGATGAGGTCTCGAAGTATAGCGATTTCGGCCGGTAGCAGAGGCTTCACACCGTGATAGGCCCCAATGAACTGCGACACTGATGTCAGGGGGTCTTCTGCGTCAGCAAGATAAGAAGCAGCAACCGCCACATCGACGACCAAACAAGTTTCGACCATGTCGCCGAAGTCGATCAATCCGGTAATCTGACTGTGGTTCGCCGGGTTCACTATGACGTTGTGGTGATTTAGATCATTATGCACAACCTGTCGCCTCAAGCTGGAAAGCTTCGGCAAGGTATGGGTTTCATACCGATCCAGCTCAGCCCGAACAGCGGCACCGATCTCGTCATCCTGCAAAGCAGAGAGCAGGGGGCGAAGTCGCGAAGTGTGTCGAATATCCCAAAGCAACTCTTCACGAGCGCCCGGGTGATCAAACTTTTCAAGCGCCAGGCCAAGGCGGGCGAGCATTGCCCCAAGAGCGGTCGTTATCTCAGGAGTAATTGCGACTTTGTGCAGGGACTCTCCCTGAAGCCAAGTAAGCACCCGAACACTGCACTCCCTGCCATCTTTCAAACTCAGCTTGGTTTGCACCTCACCGGTCGAGGTAGGCACAAGCCTGGGCACCGGAAGTGAGGGATCCTTGCGGCTGATCCAAAGCATCCCCTCCGTCTGAAAGTCCGTTGTCAGCGCAGGTTCTTCTGGGTTCGTTATTTTGAGTACATACTCCTGGCCATCATTGCTACGCACATGGAAGTTCTGATCCCTTTCGCAGGCGACTTCACGGACTTGCGCGTTGATACCATAACGCGTAGCTAAAAACGCAATCGCCTCGTTGGACGAAAGCTTCGGTGGAGAACTCGATAGTAGGCCCTCCAGCAGAGGGTCATCCAAAGAGGGCGCGCCCATTTCAGTCGAATGTTTATACAACTTTGAGTACCTCGGCTTGGCAGGATTGATCAACCAACGAGCGTAATTCGCCGGCTTCTTTCTGGTCGATACAACGAAAGCGGATACTTTCATTCGGCTTGGCTTGCCCCACCTTCCAGAGGGCTGCGCTGGCAACCGTAAACGGATTGATAAAACCACCAGTACTGGGTGAGTCATGTACAAGAATGATTGGAGTATGACCAGCGAGATTTATCGCCCCAAAGGGATAGCCATGATCAATGATGTTGGATGGGTCCTGACCGTGGTCGCTATTTTTGTTCAACGCACGCTCAGAAAATGAAAACTCCGGGCCCGTGAGACGCACCCCTGTCCTGCTGCTTTTCGCCTGAATCTTCCAGTCAGTCGAAAAAAACATCTCAACACTCTCGTCATCAAGCCAGTCATCGTTAGGGCCCTTGAGCGCTTCGATGTTCCAGCACTTGTCCTGCGAGAACTTGGGACGCTTGTCAATAGGGATCGTATATGTTCTGTCGTCGGCGGACGCCTCCCCCAGCGGAAGGGTCTGTCCAGGTACCAGCGCACGACCGCCAACTCCGGCTTGATGAAAGACTGCACGGGAGCCAAGCACCGGCTCGGTCACTATGCCACCAGAAAAAGCTATGTAAGCCCGTACACCTGTAATGGCAGCTCCAAGCTCAAGCAGCTGACCCGCCTTTACATGCACGGTTTGCCACAACTCAATCGGCTCGCCATCCAGCTTCGGTTGCATATTGGCACCGGTTACGGCGACTCTGCAGTCGCTATCAATTCTGAGGCTCGGGCCAACGTATTGACACTCCAGTGCCGCAGTATCCCGACTGTTACCAACCAGCAGGTTCGCTTGTCGGAATGACCAAGCATCGAAAGGACCGGAAAATGGAAAACCCTGCTCCAGAAAACCTATACGTCCTGGCAGTTCCTGAACACATGTCTGCAGCCCGGGTTTTTCAGTAGTGAAAGTGCTACCCATTATTTCGCCTCCTCTGCCTTGGCCCAATCGAGATAACGGTCAACCGAGAACACCTGATAGTCGACGATGTCATGGTGATAGGTACCCTCAGCCACTCGCGCCTTGATATCTTCGTATTCATCCAACCCGACAGGGGCAAAACGTACACGGTCGCCAGCACGGAAAAGCGCTAAGCTTTCCTTGAAGTCAGGTAGACGCTGCTCGCCGTCGTAGGTCGGTGCAGGTGTATGGCCAACAAGCTGATATCCACCAGGGGTTGCGTCCGGATAGATGCACGTCAACGCGCCACCGATGCCAACAGCGCCTTTAGGCGTATGTGTGCGAGGTGGATTGTATTTCGGTGCGATAATGCGGGAAGAGGGGTTTAGAGCGAGCAGTGAGCAAAGACCCGGCCAGAATCCCAGCGCTGCAACCCAATACTCAGTTCCGGAGTGCATTCTTTTCAGGGCAGCTAGGTCCGGCAGATTGTTTAACTCACAAATCAATTCCGGGTCGGGCACTTTATCTGGATAGGATTTTCTGTATTCCGCGATACAGGAGGTCGTTTCATCGTCAAAATAGAGGACAGGAATGGTAATGAGCCTGCTGGGCAATGAGCCTGTAGCGCCTCGGCCTAAATTAGAGTAGATCACCTCTACTTCTCTACAAATATCCTCATAACTCATTTTGTCGGGGTTATAGGTTATCTGTAAAGATGCAAGCTCAGGGATGAGGTCCAGCACCGCTGGAAACTCAGCCTCTCTTACTGCTGACACGAGCTTATGGACGATAAAATTAATTGTGAAATCCATCTCATCGCCAAGCTCAACCTCAATCGTGCAATCGCCTCCAGGATAGAAACGGGGTTTTTCATATAACATCGAATGCAATCTCCGCTTTTTATTGGATCGACAGACCTCTGAGGACTGACATTCAAGAGTATATGCTATACGATATATCAAATAGCATCAACGAATATTCGACGCATTTCCTGACACCGAAGGACAACTGCGGAATAAAGGACATAGACCAATGAAAAAAATCGAAAACCAGTCTCTGACTCACAAGGCATACCAAGTAATCAAGGATGGCCTGCAGGAGGGCTTTTTCACTCCAATGGAACCGATGGTAATCAGAACGCTGGCCTCGCAATATGGCATCTCCGCAACCCCTATTCGCGAAGCGCTACAGAGGCTCGTAGCCGAGCGACTGCTGATTGTGCTGCCCAATCGCTCAATCGTTGTGCCTAGAATGACACGCTCACGCTTCCTGAAAGTAATGCCTATTCGTATTGCTCTGGAAGGGATGGCTACTCGTCTGGCAACCCCCAACTTTTCACCTGAAGAACTAGTCGAGCTGGAAACCCTGGTGCAACGCGTTTCTGAAACCACACAGAACTACGATTCAAAGAGTTATCTCCTGCTCAACCGGGAGCTGCACTTTACGATCTATGAAAAGGCAGATAATCCAGAACTGCTGCAGATGATTAACGATCTCTGGGTCAAGGTTGGCCCCGTATTCACCAGCTTGTTCGATGACGGCTACTACAGGGATCACGCGAACGATGAGCATCACCACATCCTCGACGCTTTGAAAAAGGGCGATGCAGAAGCGGCCGAGAAGTTCATGAAGCAAGACATCGATCTGGCAGCCAAAGCATTGCTGCCACTGCTTCCTGACGATACAGCGCTGTGACTTTTGAATGTGCGCGTAACACTTTGTCCTGCCCTGAAATACGGTTACAACTATTACTAGCTTAAAGCTCGGTGCACCGCATCCATCGTTTTGTAATTCAAGGTCGGATGCGGCTGCTTTGTGTTACAGATCTGCACCTGCTGATCAACCTCTTTCTACCTCAGCCGAATCTGTGGAACACGATAACAAGAAATCAGTTTCTGGATTTCCGTTAGCGTGTTCTGCTAACTTATCTTGATAGCAGTCGTACCTGCCTGTTATGGAACAACGAATTCAGTGTTCGACGTGAAGTCACTGGTATGGCGCCGAGCAGTACTAGTTCCCCCGGTCCGAGTGATAAACCAGTTACCTGCGATAAAGTCCCCACCTAAATTTTTACTCATGCCTTGGTACCAGAGCGTCGTGTCATAGACATATTGGTCCACGAATTTGTGTGAGAAGCCATCTGTAACCAGACTAAGAAAGACCAGTAGCGTCGGCACTTCGGCAATGCTCAGCAACTAAAGCTGCTCTAGCGACAGTTGATCCAGGCTCGCTTTTAGTAGATTGGGAAGTCGGGAAGCGGTGACGACTGCGCTTGCTCTGATAAGTCGACTGGAGAGGAACCAACTGTGGATGCGCCCTCAAGAGATCAGGTGGTTGATTTCGGTCCATGCGTAAATTGGCATTGGCTTTCAGCAACGAATGTAGCTTGCGGTTGCCCGAACGCGGATGCTGAAGTCGCTCTTCCTATACAAACGCAACCGACTGAGCATCAGACCTCTCTCAAGAACTGACACCAAAGCCTGCGGACTCCAGCCCTGCTAGCCATGTTTATGTAACCAAGCTAGCTCCGTTATGCGCATGATTACCGTATCGCACCGGAACTTATCTGTAAGTCATCTCGCCATTTTGACTCTAATCCACCACGAGCATTTCAAGGGTCAGCGAGTAATCGCGCTGGCTTGTCCTTCTTTCATTTCAGGACTTGTTCAGGCGCGCAAACACCAACCAGAATGCTCCAGCAAGTGCCGGCAAGGTAAGCAGAAGGATTATCGAAGAAAGCGAGAAAATCACCGGTACCTGGCTCTGCTGGGCAGACGCCTGAACCCAGTTCCACACTGGCATCGTTTCCGCGGTACCACGAAGGAAGATGGTGCGCATCACCTCGTTGAACGACATCAGGAAGCCGAACAGTCCCGCACTCACGATCCCGGGCATCAACAGAGGAAACTCGATATCACGGAAAACCTGCCAATCACTTGCACCGATATCCTTACCCGCCTCAATCAGGCTTTGATCAAAGCGCAGCGTTAGGACCAAAACGATTAGCAACGAAAACGGCAACGCCCAGACGTAGTGCCCTACTGCGATCGACCAAAAGCTCAGATCAAGGCCTAGCACCGAACGACTAAACAGAAAGATCGCCGCCCCCATCGACATGCCGGGCACAAACAGCGGCAGTACAAACATGGCGAGCAGCTTACCTGGCTTACGCATCTTCGGCACCGCCCGACCAATGATCGTCGCGGTTACCGCGCAGATCAGACCAACAATCAGACCAATGGTCAGACTGGCCAACATCGGCATGTGCCAGGCATCGCTGGCAAAAAGAGCGTTGTAATGAGCAAAGGAAAACGGTCCGGGAATACCCGAGAGGGGGTCGTGGGAAATAGACAGTAGAACAAGCCAGAGCAGTGGAAAATAAATCAACCCTAGCATGATGATTCCCAGCCACTTGCCTACGGATTTCCAGACAGGATGAAAGCTGATCTCAAGCTTATCGGTAGATGAAGTATTTGTGAGTTCAGTCATTTTTGCTGTTACCTTTTCTTAATTCAGCGTAGCGATAGTCCGGATGCCCCAAAGCGACGTGCCAAAAGCACAAGCACCCCAAGCAACGCCAGAAGCAATATAATGACGAAAGTAGACAGAGCCGCTACGACCGGGTAGCGCAGCGCGGTGTATGCGCTTTCAATCGAGTTCGACAGCAGGTTCACGAAGCCACCACCAAGCATTGAGGGTTCCACCCAAGCTGCGAGCGCCGGGCCAAGCGTAAACACAAATCCGGCAACCACACCCGGCAGAGCCAGAGGCACGATGACACGCCAGAATGTTTGTGCAGGCGTTGCCCCCAAATCACTTGACGCTTCGATCAAATTGTCATCGATCAGGTTGATCGCCATATAAATAGGCAGCACCATCGTCGGGAAAAGTACGGGGACCATGCCGAAATGAACCGAAAACTCGGAATAAAGCATCCAATCTATCGGGGAGTCGATAACCCCCAAGTACATCAGCACAGTATTAATCAAACCGTTCTGCCCGAGGATTGCCCGCCATACGATGGTGCGTGATGAGCTATCAAGAAAAAATGGAATGGTCAGCAAAGCTAAGAAGATGGCACGAGCACTTTTCGATAAAGATCCTTTCGCCAGCCAAAGCGCAAATGGAAAGCCCACAGCTAGTTCGATTAGTGTCACCGTCAAGGCGATCCGCAGAGTGCGTAAAGTGACCTCAAAACGCCCACTTTCAAACAGACCGGTCCAGGTATCGAGGCTGGGGGAGTAAACCGTTTCGAAATATTCAGTCGAGAAGAAGCTATAGACGAACAGGATTATCAGCGGGACGATCACGATGGCGAACCAGCTCAGCGAAACCACCCATAAGCCGATCCGTGAAGCAGATACATTTAATTTAGGGCGTTGATAAACAGCAGTCCTAGGGGTTCCGGCTGTGCTAACCGATTCGATATGTGTCGTCATCTTTCGCTCTTTTTCTTTTGTCAAATAATGCCAAAGTCTGTTGTGAGAGGCAGACGATCACCTCAAGAGAGGTAATCGTCTGCACAGACAGCCATTCACGCGTTCAGGAAACGCTGCCACTGGTCTTCAATGTCGGCGGAGTTTTTCGGTGTAGTAGTAGAAACAAAAGGTTTGGAGAATTTCTTCGCAACTTTGGCTTCGGTGGCCTTGAGGGAATCAATCACTTCTTGAGACCAGCCTTTTTCTTCCGCATAGGCGACACCAAGGTCCATATTCGGTCCTGCATAGCCACGATCACGGGCCTGAATCGCACGATATTCGCCGCTTAAGAAGTAGTTCAGCACCTTGTAGATAGCGTCCACGTTACCCCTATCCATGGCTTGAGATGCCACATAAGCGCCGTGCCCCCACTTAAAGTAACCTTCTTTGGTATAGGCGTAACGGGTAGCGTCAGGTCCCAACACCAGATTCGCCTCGCGTACTGCAGGCTCCCAACAATTGATCACATCCACTTCGCCATTTGTCAGCAGCTGAACCTGCTCTTCAAAGGAACCGTAAAGCGTGCGGAACTGTCCTGCTTTTTTACGCTCGATCAGGAAATCCGCGACAACCTTGGCTTCATCACCAGTCATGTCCGCCACGTTGCTGATCTCAGCCGCACCTTTGGACTTCAGATAAAGTGCAGCGCTTGGGAAGGAGTACGTCCAGCCCTGACCAAATGCAGAACGGCCTCGCGTACGCTCGTCGTCGAACAGCAGTGACCAGGAAAGCTCCTCTTCGCTATCCGGATCAAGCCCCAGATTCTTCGGCAAATACCCAAAGCTATCCGCGTTACCAATCACTGGTACGCCCCACTGAGTACCCTGGTCGTCGGTCACCACATCGGAGCGTTTCCAGTCATCTGAGGTACGATTCCACAGAGTCAGCTCCGGATGATCCGTCTGGATCTCGGCATACATTCCCCGAGGGCCCAGGATATCTTCGGTGCCGCTTTCGAAAATAAAGATATCAGTGTTGGAACCCAGGTTAGACGCCATTATGTCACGCATAAACACGCCCACATTATTGCTGGTTCCGCTCATTTCACAGCGGACACCGATACTTGCCTCCATGGGAGACCAGTCCTTCAGTGCGGCTGTAGGTACACCGTAGGCTCTAACGACTTGCAGATCCTCTGCTCTTAAAGCACTGGAAAAGCCAGTCATGCCGCCAATAGCCGCTGTCCCAGCTACAGCGCCAAACGCCTTAAGCAAAGACCGGCGAGACAACTCTGCCTGAGAATATGTCGAAAACTTGTCTTTCATTTCCATTCTCCCGTTAAGCATTGTTCTTTCTTAGGGTGTCAACAGCTTGGAGCTGCAAAGATCACAGCATCGCTCTCATTCCAACCGATCCGGTGACCGGTCTCTTTTTCCGATGGAGCACCATGCCAGCTGCGCATGCGCAGCTGGCCCGCGACGGTCTCCAGCACCATGTCGGTATATTTACCGCGGTAAACCTTGCTTTTCAGGGTGCTTTCAAGACCGTCATCCGATGCCTCAACGATGCCGATACGCTCGGCCCGAAGGGCGAGGTTGATTGGAGCACCAGCAGTGAGACCTGGAGTGACGACAGAGCCACGCACCTTTGCACCATTCTTCAACTCAACTTCACCAAGTTTGCCGTCGCTGTGCACTAGCTTGCCTTCAAGAATGTTTTCATAACCCATAAAGTCAGCAGCGAAACGGCTTACCGGTCGATCAAACAGCTCCAGCGGTCTACCGCACTGCTCGATCTGGCCATTGCGCATCAACACAACACGATCACTCATCGTAAGTGCTTCTTCTTGGGAGTGGGTGATATAAACGAAAGTTATCCCAAGCTTACGCTGCAACTCCCTGAGTTCGAACTGCATGTCCTGGCGGAGTCTTTCGTCTAGAGCACCAAGAGGTTCATCGAGCAGCATGACTGCTGGCTTGGTCACTACGGCACGCGCCAGCGCAACGCGTTGGCGTTCGCCCCCGGATAGCTGACGAATGGAGCGATCACCCTTTGCTTCTAGCTGGACCATAGCCAGCGCCCGGCGCGCTTCCTTTAATGCATCTATGGTAGGGACTTTACGAATCTTCAGACCATACGCGACGTTCTCGACAACGCTCATATGGGGAAACAGCGCGTAATTCTGGAAAACAGTGGTGCAGCGGCGTTTTGCAGGGGGAACTCCCGCGACATTCTCTCCGTCAATGCGCAGCCGGGACACCGAAAAAGGCGTTTCAAGTCCGGAAATAACCCTCAGCATGGTGGTCTTACCAGAGCCACTGGAGCCAAGAATTGTCAAAAACTCACCTTTAGCCGCACTCAGAGAGACATTGGACAGTGCTGTCAGCGACCCATATTTGTGTACTACGTTTTCAATTTCGAGCATCGGCTCTGCGGCAAGCGAAGTCATTTTCTTTCCTCGAGTCGGACCGGATCAGCTGCGCAATACAGCTGCTTCAATAGTCATGAATTGCAAGGCTAGAGAGCTCGCGATATGCGCCAGCTTCCTTGATAGTTCTGCAGGGTCGGAAAGCTCCTGCACGGGGCTCTCCTTTGCAGCGTTTTGACGCAGCGCTTGTTGAGGTCCCTTCAGCGCGCGGGTCAGCATGTATATCGCGGCGTTATCGGCCGACGATACCCTCTTTTTCGCGGCCAAACGATCTGCGACAGCGGTTAGCCCAACACCGCCGCCTGCTATTACCCCAGAATGTTGTGCCATACGGACCGCGGAACAGGCCCTTGATACTCTTTCATGCAGGCCTGGAGTAGTGGCCGACTTACCGACCGTAATTTCTACCCAATTACCCGCGAGTCGCGCATAGCGCCGTCTGGAGTTTTCCCGGTCGAGCTCCAGATAACGGGCCTTGTGAATATCCGCTTCAATCTCTTTAAGCCTCATCGCCACCGCACTCGCATCTGCCTTCGGCTCAGAGAGAATCATACGACTTCCCTGAATCCGGCAGCCGGAAGCCATGCCTAGCATATTCGGCGTCAGTCGGCTAAGAGACTGACCCAGCTTCTCGCAAACCAGCGTAGCACCGGTGGCTGCAGCCAGGTCAGCAAGAATCAACTCCGCCATGGTCCCCTTTTGCTCAGGCTCAAATACAACAACCCGGAGCACGCCGGACGAGCGATTAATCTCAAGCAGCTGCTTTGCCGAGCCTGCAAGCCCCCGCGCAGCAATGACGAGGGACTTATCGCTATTGGCGAACCCCTCGATGATCGACAGCAGATTAGACTGGTCTTGCAGAATGTCATTAATGACGAGTACGTAGACCTGATCCATCGGTAGGAAGGGCCCCCGAGTCAGGGGCTTCATATCAGCAATAAAGCCTTTTACCTGTTGGTACTGAACCCCGGGCTCATCATTCTCGGATACCTCAACGTGCCCACCTTCACCCGCTGCACTCAACGCCTCTTTGATAACATTCACCGCCGTATCCGGCAGATCAAAAGTGTTAATCAGGCTATCCGGCCCAGCATAGGGTGTTGTCACACTCTCAAAGTGGCGGTCCAGCTCCCCGAGTAACGACGACACTGCGCGTGAATGCTGTGTCGGATGAACACCTGCAGCCAGAAGTTCGTTCACTGCGCAAAGGGCACCATCAAATATCGCTGCAAGCCTGGCAATTCCATCGCCCAGATCCTGCTGCGCAGAAACAAACTCCTCTTTCAAGATCGTTTCTTCCGCGCTGTCGCCACTAAAGTGACGAATAATCTCGATGGCGCTCTCTGCACGCTTTATCGAATTTCCCTGAGCGTAAACCGCGGCGCGACCGTCAGGCCCTATCGAGCGAATGGCCGCCTTTATAGCCGGAGACTGATGCAATATGCTTCGATAACGAAACTGATGACCGGATAGAACCTTCTTGGCTGTCATGACGTTTTCAAAACACCTTCTCGCATTAGCGTTTCATAAACCGCTTTTGCCACCTCAACTGCACCGGGCGTATCGGAGTGCACACAGATAGTGTCTGCGACTACCTCAACCTCTTTTCCATTGATCGACTGAGTAACCCCCTCGCGAATGGCTCGCAGAACCTTCTTACACACATCCTCGATAGTTACTGCATGATGATGACGAGAAATGATCTGACGGCCGCTATCGTCATAATCTAGGTCGGCATAGAATTCACAAGAAAACTCGATGCCACGACGCGTGAAGACTTCAGACATCCAGCAGTTAGAGTAGCCAATCACCGGCAGATTAAACACTTCCGCCGCGTCAGCGATTCCCTCTGCCACATGCTCCTGATTTTGAGCCATGCCAAACAGTGCGCCGTGCGGTTTGATGTGGGAGAGTTGAACGCCTTCCGCCTTCGCGAAAGCGGCTAAAGCCCCCGTTTGGTAGATAACCAGTGATGAGATCTCTTCGCGAGTCATCTTCATCTGCCGACGGCCAAAGCCTTCACGATCAGGCAAGCCGGGATGCGAGCCTATCTTTATCCCGGCCGCCTTCGCGTCGCGCACTGTTTTCTGCATAGTGAGGGGATCTGAAGCATGAAAACCACAAGCAATGTTGGCGTGGGTTACGAAGGGCATACACGCACTGTCGTCTCCAAGCCTATAGATTCCAAAGGCTTCGCCCATATCACAGTTTATCGTTACCATTTCAACCTCGACATAACATATATCATGTACGTTATATCAGCAGAAGGATTCCCGGTTGTCAAGCAAGCTCTCCCGCCTCATTCGTTCTTACAACGTCGCACTATCGCAAAGCAGGAATTTGTGTCGGAACAAAATCGTAGTGATCAACCAATCCCGGACAGCGTTTTAAACTATCCCTCTGCGGCAACACGCGAAATGCCATCGTCAAATGCATGAGGCTATTGCTGGTTGTAGCAGCCCATTAAACTAGACATCAGATTCTTTTGGCCTTAGGCAGATTTCGATCTCACAAGGCAGGTATCCACCCAGATTTCGGACTTAGGAACAGTCTCTCCATCGGAGCGTTATTCCAACAGTTGTCACGTCGGATCATGTTTATGCCATTCGATAGCCCCAAGGCCTTTAACGAAACTTGCTACACCCGGCATTTCAAGTAAAGCCAAAACCAGAAATACTTGGTCTGAAAATATTAGGGGTATGACTCTCTCTTCTGACAACTCTGTACCTTGACGTAATTCTTTGCCTTGACGACTGGGTCAACGTCCGAGCTGGACAACATCTCCCAGCTGACAACCCGACGGGCATACAGATCCCGTACAAGGGCCAGACAGCTCCACCGTTAGCGGCTCCAGAGGTGCCGGTCGTAAAGGATTCCGTCTCTTGGAAACCGGACTGCGGAGACCAGATCCGGGACGAAGAGGTGCGGGCTTAACTGGCCCAGCTTGCGGACGGAGGCTATGCGAGACTTTGGGCGTATGATCCGCTGACATTCATTCCAAGTATGGTGGTAATAAATTAAGGCTCAACTAATATCATTACAATAAAACTTGTAATTTTGAGCAGCCAAACCCACGGCCCTAGTGTTCCGTCTGGTTAATTCCTAAGCGGAAGTGCGCTATAATTCGAGCTATTATTTACGAGCTCGGAGACTATGTTTTGGCCCGGAAACCAGCACCCTTTAATCTTACGGTAAACGATCAACTCGAGCTGGAAAGCTGGTTGCGAACAAGCACGCTGAGTCAGAATCTTGTTCTGCGAGCACGAATCGTTTTGGCCCTGAATTCCGGTGAATCACCCAAAGTCGTTGCGGAGCAACTGGGAACCACGACGGCCACGGTATTCAAGTGGCGTAATCGTTACACCGAACAGGGTCTGAGCGGTCTTCGGGATGCACCAAGACCTGGACAACCCAGAAAGCTGGACCAGAAAAAGGTTAAAGCTATTCTTGATGACACGGTCAAAAAGCTGCCCAAGGAATCTACCCACTGGAGCGTCCGGTTGATGGCCGAATATGCCGGTGTTAGCCGCTGGCAAGTGCATCAGATCTGGAAAGCGGCTGACCTGAAACCACACCGGCTGAAAACCTTCAAAATAAGCAACGATCCAGACTTTGCTGAGAAGGTTTTCGATGTCGTTGGCCTGTACCTGAATCCGCCGGATAACGCGCTGGTGCTGTCGGTTGACGAAAAAACGCAGATCCAGGCACTGGATCGCACTCAACCAAAGCTGCAACTGAAACCCGGCCAGATCGAGCGCCGTACCCACGATTACAAGAGGCACGGGAC
>Ga0208450_1000630_pt1 | contig 18481 bp, 15 predicted proteins | sample MalvireepMed_908_FD_184249 | JGI IMG/M metagenome (GOLD analysis project Ga0208450, IMG submission 184249) | Marine viral communities from the Global Malaspina Expedition - Malaspina viral metaG DeepMed_908 (SPAdes) (version 2) | ecosystem: Environmental > Aquatic > Marine > Oceanic | place... | reverse complement strand
CTGCCAATGTTGTGGTCTATTGCGGTGCTACGCCCGTTTTTGCCGATGTCGACCGCGCCACCAATAATATCGACGCCGATGATGTACGTCGGAAGGTGACGTCACGCACCAAGGCGGTAATTGCGGTGCATCTGTTTGGCCTGTGTGCTGACATGGATGCTTTGCGTGCCGCACTTCCGGAAAATATCCCGATTGTGGAGGATGCAGCCTGCGCAGCAGGTGCGAGCTACAAAGGCGGAGAAGCCGGCGCACTCGGCATTGCTGCGGCCTTTTCGTTCCACCCCCGCAAGTCTATTACCACCGGCGAAGGTGGAATGGTTACGACCAATGACGACGAACTGGCGCAGACAATCGACATGCTTCGCAACCACGGCGCTTCCGTTTCGGAAGAACAGCGTCATCATGGCCCTCGTCCCTATCTATTGCCTGATTTTAATCTGCTGGGCTTCAATTACCGGATGACGGATTTGCAGGGCGCTGTTGGCGTTGTGCAGCTTTCAAAGCTCGACCGGTTTATCTCCGAGCGCCAAAAGTGGGCGGAGTATTACCGCGAGCAGCTGAATGGAATTCCATGGCTTCGCTTGCCCATTTTCCCAAACACCGGTACCCATGCTTGGCAGGCCTTCGTTACTTATGTCGATCCGGCTTTGGCACCCAAGGCCCGTAACGATATCATGGAGGAACTCAAGGAAGCTGGTATTGCCACGCGTCCGGGTACCCATGCCGTGCACATGTTGGGTTTTTACAGGGAACGTTTCGGCACCTCGGCTGATGACTGCCCGGCCGCACGGGACTGCGACGCCAATACCATGGCCATTCCCTTGCACAATCGCATGGAAAAGGCCGACTATGACCGAGTCATCCAAGCGCTGCGGAGCTTCTAAGGCGTGAAATTGTGTCAGTCTCGGTGAGCCGTATTGTATTCGAACCGATCTTGCTCGTCAGGTAATGGCCCGAAATTCGACCGGATATTAAGGTAGCGTATATATGTGTGGAATTGCCGGAATTGTGGATCTGAACGGCGAAACCATCTCGCCTGTAATCCTGCAGCGCATGACCGACGCCATTGCCCATCGTGGACCGGACGGCGAAGGCCATTGGATCGAGGGGCCTGTTGGGTTTGGCCATCGTCGTCTTGCGATCATCGACCTTTCGCCTGGCGGTCATCAGCCGATGATCAGCGCCGACCACCGCTATGTCATCACCTATAATGGCGAGATCTACAATTACCGCGAGATTCGGGCTGAGCTGCAGGCCGCCGGCTACTGGTTCCGATCGCATTCAGATACCGAAGTGCTGCTTCATGCGCTGGCTCATTGGGGGACGGACGCCCTGGTTCGCCTCAACGGCATGTTCGCGCTGGCCCTTTGGGATCGCAAGAAAAAGCAACTGTTGCTCGCGCGCGACCGCTACGGTGTCAAGCCGCTCTATGTCTGCCAGCAAGGCAACCGGGTCATGTTTTCCTCCGAGCAGAAGGCGATCACCAGTCATCCCGCGTTCGACCGCCAACTCGACAAGGAGGCATTGCTTGAATACTTCACCTTCCAAAACATCTTCACAGACCGGACGCTGCTGAAGGACATTAAGCTGCTGCCGGCCGGGCATTTGGCCATCCTCGATCTGGAAAATCCCTCGACCGGCTTGAAACGCACCAAGTATTGGGACTACCGTTTCCGCGAGCCCGAAAAACCGCTTCGCCGCGAGGAGTATATTGAAGAGCTCGATCGGCTCTTCAAGCAGGCCGTCAACCGCCAACTGGTCAGCGATGTGGAACTGGGTGCTTACCTGTCAGGTGGCATGGACAGCGGCTCTATTACCGCCGTGGCCTCTCAGTCCTTCGCCAATCTCAAGACCTTTACGTGCGGTTTCGACTTGAGCTCGGCTTCCGGCATTGAATTGGCATTCGATGAGCGGACCAAGGCCGAGGCCATGTCCGCACGGTTCAAAACGGAACATTATGAAATGGTTCTCAAGGCCGGCGACATGGAACGCTGCCTGCCTAAGCTGGCCTCTCATCTTGAGGAACCGCGCGTCGGCCAAAGTTATCCGAACTATTACGCGGCCCAGCTTGCCAGCAAGTTCGTTAAGGTGGTTCTGTCCGGGGCAGGTGGAGATGAGCTGTTTGGCGGTTATCCCTGGCGCTATTATCGTGCCGCGGTGAACCAGGATTTCGAACACTATATCGACCAGTACTATGCCTTCTGGCACCGCCTGATCCCAAACGCGGTCCTGTCACGGGTGTTCTCGCCGATCTGGGGCGACGTCAAGCACGTCTGGACGCGGGACATCTTCCGCGATGTTTTCCTGACCCACGACAACGAACTGGACCGCCCCGAGGATTACATCAACCACTCACTCTATTTCGAGGCCAAGACCTTCCTACACGGTTTATTCGTTGTCGAAGACAAGTTGAGCATGGCCCATGGCCTTGAAGCCCGAGTCCCCTTCATGGACAATGATCTCGTCGATTTCGCGATGAGTTGCCCGGTCAATCTGAAGCTCAACAACCTGGCCGACGTTGTGCGCATCAACGAGAACGAAACCGGCTCAAAGACGCATCGATATTACCAGAAGACGAATGATGGGAAGCAGGTTTTGCGTGACGTGATGGCGCGTTATGTACCTGACGAGATCAGTCAGGGAGAGAAGCAGGGTTTCTCTTCCCCCGATGCCAGCTGGTTCAAGGGTGAAAGCATCGAATTCGTCAAGCGCAAGTTGCTGGACCCCAAGGCTGTGATTTATAACGTGCTTGACCACTCGGCAACCACAGGTCTCATAAAGGAGCATTTCGAAGGGAAACAGAACCGTCGGCTGTTGATCTGGTCGCTGCTTAATGTTCAGCAGGTCCTAAGTGACAGTTGAGGTGGTCGTCTGGGACGATAGGTCAATTGGATTGGTGGATGATATTAATCGGTCCAGCCAAGCGCCACTAGTCTATGGCACGTCCGGATATCTCAAGTTTCTCCTTTCCCTGGTTCCTGGCGTAAGTCTCCGCAATTTGGTTGCCGTGGATGGTGAACGCCCAGTTGGCTTCCTGCCTCTCCTGGAGCAGAGTTGTCAAAATTTCACAGTGCTGAATTCGTTGCCCTTCTACGGCAGCCACGGTGGCCCTTCGGTTGATTCCAGCATAGCCGATCCTGACGAGGTAAAGGCTGCCTTGCTGCAAGCGGCCATGAAACATGCGAGAGAAAGTCGGGCGCTGTCGCTGACGATCATTGAAAACCCGCTTGATCCTTTGGACGACCAGGTGATCCATGACGCGGCACTTGACGTGATCGATGATCGGATCGGCCAGTTCACCAAGATGCCGACGGATGTTGAAGGTATCGAGGACCTGCTGGCTCTGTTTCACCAAAAGACCAGAAACGCGGTTCGTAAGGGCTACTTAACAAATCAGATGGTGCGCGAAGTCACCGATATCGGATCATTGCAATGGCTTCAGGAGGTGCATGCCGATGCCATCGGTAAGCTGGGCGGCCGAGCAAAGAGTATGCCGGTATTCGATAAACTCATCGAACATCTACCACTTGGGAAACTGTCGAGGCTATACATAGGCTACGTCAACGGCCAACCAGTGAGTGGCCTGCTGGTCCTGCTATTCGGTCGTACGGTCGAATATTTCACGCCGGTTGTGATTGAGGAATATAAGAATGAACAGGTACTGTCAGCATTGATAGCGGAGGTCATGCGATATCTGATCGCAGAAGGATACGAACTATGGAATTGGGGTGGAACCTGGCGCAATCAGGAAGGCGTCTACCGCTTTAAGAGCCGCTTCGGAGCCATGGACCATACCTATCGCTATATTGGCAAGGTGTTCGACGAGCAAAGGCTGCGCCATATTAAGTTGAGCGACCCCGCTGCCTTCCCCTATTTCTACCTCTACAGGTTTTAGAAGATGTCAGAGCGTTTCAAGGAAATTCAGAACATGTATGGGCGCAGCTTCCGTGAATACGGCGATTCGCCAAGTTCACTGCTGACGCCGAAGGGGCGGGGTGCCCTGCGGTTCCGTTCCATCCTGCCTTTTTTGGGTGCTGGCGAAACGTCAGTGCTCGATTACGGCTGCGGTCTCGGTTATTTATTTGACTATCTGAGCAACCAGAATTTAGCGGTGCGCTATACTGGACTCGATATGATGCCGGAATTCGTGGAGGCCTGTCAGGCTAAATACGGTGATCGTGCCACTTTTCGCCGAATCGAGGTCGAGTCCGTTCTCATTGAGCAACATGATATTGTCTTTGCCTCTGGCGTTTTTCACATCCGCTCGCATGACACACGTGAACAGGCTGTCAAATACACTTTCGAGCGGATTGAAACGCTGTTCGCTGCGGCAAGGCAGGTATTGATTTGCGACTTCCAGAGCCCTTTCGTCGACTATCAGCAGGAGGACGCCCTGCATTTCAACATAGATGAGATTGCAGGTTTCTGCGGTAGCCGTCTGACGCGCCGCTTCGTTTTGCGACATGATCTCTTACCCTACGAGTTCACACTCATTGCATTCAAGGATGACGGGATCAAGCGGCCGGACAATATCTTTGGAGTTGACCTATGAAGGCGACCATCGTCGGCGGCGGTATCGGTGGACTTGTCGCCGCCCGCAGATTACTGGACCTACGACCTGACGCAAGTATCACCATGATCGAACGCGATACCAAGGTGGGTGGTTTGCTGGCCGGTGGTCACTATGGCCCCGAGAGCGTCTATTTCGACACAGGAACTCACATCTCTCAAGAGACCGGTGTCGAGGGCGTGGACCAGTTTCTTCAATCGTGCGTACCGGCGGAAGATCTGATCGTCTACACGCCGCCACATGGCGATGTGTCGGGCGCAGTCTTTGCTGGGGTCTTCCAGGCAAATTCTCATTTCCCCGATTTGCGTGGGCATAAAGCGCTCGATGCGATTTCGGCTGCTGTGCGCAGCCATATCGATGCTGGAATAACGACACAGCCGATGCAGCGCACGTCCGCACTGGCTGATCAGGTGCGCTTTCGCTTCGGAGCGGATTATTCAGACAAAGTCTTGTTGCCCCGGCTTGCCGAAATTTACGGCGTAGCTGCAGACGAGCTTTGTGCCTTCGCTCTCGAACTTCCAGGTGTGACCCGTGTTATTATCGATGAACTCGATGCATGGGTGTTGCGGGCGGCAGGTGACGAGGTCTATCGGGCCGTTATAGGCATTCCCGACCAGACCCGTCTTCCGGCGACTTTCCGGCATGGGCGCAGGAGTTACTACTCCAGAAGGAACGGATCTTCCTCATTCATGCTGGGCGCGGCAGAGAATCTGCGTGCCGATGACGTATCTTTTCGTCTTGGGGCCAGAATCGAAAAGATTGATATTGATGCCAATAGCCTGATATTTTCAGACTCCTCTGGCAGCGTCGAGATTGATCATGATGTGTTGATACTGGCGACCGGTATTATGCCGGCGGCCGCCATGCTTGGCCTAGACTTGCGCAGTTTCGCATTTGATCGGCCGCTCAAGCATCAGGTGTTCCATATGGTTCTACCTGAGGCTGCGAAAACGGAATGCTACTACGCCTACAATTTGGATCATGCGGGGTGGTACCGCTTCACGAATTATCCTGCCTTCAGTGGCGATAATGCGGACCGTCGGCTTACGGTCGAGGTGCTTGGAGAGCATGCCGGTGAGCCGGAGGGCATCGCTGCCGAAATCCTTGCGGACCTCTTCGCCAAGGGTCTGCTAAATTCCGTTGAGGGGGTGATGGTTGGTCATGCTGTTCTCCCTAGTGGCTTCCCGCGTCCGACCACGAAGAATTTTGCCTCTCTTGCCGCGGTGCGCGCTGCGGTTACTGAAAATCTACCTAGCAATGTCATGCTCGGGGGTGTTGCCACCGGCAGGGACGCATTCTTTCAAAACGAAGTGGTCATGGCCATATACAATGGCTTGCCCGAATTTCTGGACCAGAACTCGTGAGGGCGCTTCGCCGCTTCTCCTATTTGGCTGTGGCGTGGCTTCTGGTGCCGCCTAGTGCGCTTGCGGTGTTGGGTTCAGCCGTTCTTGCTCGTTTTTTCTATAAGTCGGTGGAAAAACCACGGCTGGTCTGGGGCAGTGACCCGATCATTAACAATCGCTACTGGTCGCAAGCCATGCGGCAAGCGGGTTATGAATCCGAGACTTTCACCGTATCCTTTTATCCGAGCATCAGTAATCGTGCCGAGTGGAACGAGATACTTATGGAAAAATTTGGCAGGCTGCCTCTGCCAGGAAAACTCGTTCTGGCCTTCTGCCTATCCCTTTTTCGCTACGACGTCTTTTTTTTCGGCTATAATGGATACTTCATAGGGGCCACGCCCATTCGTAAGCTGCAGGCGCTCGCATTTCGCATTGCTCGTAAGAAGACCGTCCTGATTCCATATGGAGCCGACTACTTCGTCTATAGGCGCATAAAGGGCACAACTCTGACCCACGCGTTGCTGCTTTCCTATCCCGATCATGCGCGGAGGCAGAGGCAGATTGCTGACCAGCTGGATTACTGGACACGGTACGCCGATGTCGTGATTCCAGGCATGATGGGGCCGGACGGCAGTGGGCGGTGGGATGTGCTTGCGCCTTCCAGCCTGACCATTGACACGGAGAAATGGAGGCCGACTGGTCGTCGTTCGGATGCTAACGGGATAAATGCACCGGTTGTGGTAGTCCATGCACCGAACCATCGCGGCTTCAAGGGTTCCGAGTTCGTCATCGACGCTGTCGGGCGGCTGCAGAAAGAAGGACTGCGCGTCGAATTGCGGCTACTGGAAAGATTGCAGAACGACGTCGTTCGCCGTGTTCTTTGCAACGAGGCGGATATTCTGATTGAGCAGCTTATCGCGACCGGCCATGGATTTAACGCAATTGAAGGTATGGCTGCAGGTCTTCCAGTCGTGTCCAATCTTGAGGATACGCAATACACGCTGCCGTTCCGGCGCTGGTCGTTTCTCAATGAATGCCCCATAGCATCGGCCAGTCCCGAAACAGTGGTAGATGTGTTGCGGCAACTGGTGACGCGTCCCGATATCCGCCGGCAATTGGCAGACGCCAGCCGGGCCTACGCGGAGAAGTACCATTCCATCGAGGCCGCGCAGTTTCTGTTCATAAGTGTGCTCGATAAAGTCGCTGGACGCCCAGTAGACCTCCTCAACCTGTATCATCCGCTCAAAGGGACTTTCCCTGCCGATCGCGGTACGATTGAACATCCTCTCCGCGACAACAAGATAGTTCAATGAGTCTGCTTCGGATATTTCTCAGGGACAGCGCCGTCTATGGTGGTGCCGACTTCGTGTCCCGCGTTGTCGCTTTCATCACGTTCCCCATCATTGCCAGCCATCTCGTGCCATCAGACTTCGGCGCTCTGGAACTGGTTCTCACGGTGACGACCCTGCTTGGCATCGTACTCAATACGGGGCTCAACAATGCGGTCCAGCGCTTCTACTGGGACCCTGAAACGCGACGCGAACAGCAACCGGCCATCGTTTCGTCAGGTCTGTGGGTCCTGTTGATCAACTGTCTGATCGCCTTCACACTTGGAAGTCTTGCCGCGCTCGCGTTCGTGCCGGTACGCAGCAATGTGAGTTTTGCGATCGGCACGACTGGCCTCATTGCCGCCTTGCTTCTGATGGTGGCAAACCAGCTTTCGCAGTATCTGCTGGATGTGACTCGCCTGCATTTTGCACCGTGGCGTTTCTTCGGCGTCTCAGTGTTGACCAAGGTGCTTTCATCAGTGGCAGGCGTGGCCGCGATCGCCTGGCTGGGTTGGCAACTTGACGGAATGCTTGGCCTCCAGGCTCTCGTGGCATTTGTGGCTTTGACTGTGGCTGTATTCTCGGTTCGCAAGGATATCAAACCTGTTGTCGACTGGCAGGTAGCGCGCCGGTTGATCAGCTATGGATATCCGTTCATCTTTGCCGGATTGGCATTCTGGCTGCAGAGTGCGGTGGACCGATGGATGCTGGTGGGTATGGTGTCGCTGGAAGAGGTGGGCATCTATTCGGTAGCCAACAGGCTGGCAACAGTCGTCATGTTCGTTTCACTCGCATTCGGGCTGGCCTGGAGTCCTCTGGCGATGAAGATAAGGGTCGATCGGCCCACCCAATACCGGCAAATCTATGCTGAGGTCATGCTGTTTCTACTGGGCGGCATGACCCTTGTGGCCGGTGCAGTATCCCTGTTTTCCCGGGAGGCACTCAGCTTCCTGTTTCCTGCCGAATATGGCGATTCAGCCTTGCCATTTGTCGTGTTGGCGATGGGCATTGCGCTCTATGCCACGCAGCAGGTGACGGCGGTGGGAATCTCGCTCGAACAAAAAACCTATCTGTTTGCTCGTCTCACCTGGGCAACGGCTGGAGTGAACGTCGTGTTAAACCTCGCGATGATACCGGTGCTTGGCGCAACGGGCGCTGCGGCCGCAACTGCCATCTCTTGGGCGCTCTTGTCTGCCATCTATCTTTTCTATACCCAACGACTGCATCCGTTGCCGCTCTTCGGGGCCAGACTGGTGCTTCTTCTCGGGCTGTGGGCAATCTTGACTGCAGCGTCGGTCTTTGCGACGCATTTTGCTGCGGGGGAAGGATTGCTATTCAAGATGGTGGCCTTGTTTGCGGCGGCGGTCTGCTGTGTGTTTGTCGTTCCTACAAAGGGGCTTCGCGATGTCGTCTAAAAAAATACTCATCACCGGTGCATCGGGGCTGATTGGAAGTCACCTTGTCAGGACATTTCGCGCTGGCGAGGAGGTCTATGCGGTTTCTCGCTCGGGCAATCTTCCCGAAGTGAAAACGGTGGATGTGGACCTCGCTGCGGAGTGGTCTATTGATGACCTTCCGCGCGATATCGATGTTGTCGTGCATTTGGCGCAATCTGAGCACTATCGGGAATTCCCTGAGCGGGCCGAAGATATTTTCGCCGTCAACACGCTGAGTACCCTCAAACTGCTCGACTATGCGCGCTCGACGGGCGTCAAACAATTTGTCCTCGCCTCGACCGGTGGCGTTTACGGCTCGGGTGCTGACAGCTTTAGTGAGGAAAAAACAATCGCCGCGAAGGGTGAATTGGGTTTCTATGTCGGCACGCGGCTGTGCTCAGAAATTCTCTCTGAATGCTATCAAACGTTGATGAATGTCGTCTGTCTTCGCTTCTTTTTCGTGTATGGACCCGGCCAGCGCAAGAACATGTTGATCCCGCGCCTCATCGATTCCGTCCGCAATGGCAAGCCCGTTCAACTACATGGTGAGAACGGTCTATCCATCAATCCGGCCTACGTTGGCGATGCTGTGGCCGCCGTCCGGCGCGCCATGGTGATTGAGGGAAGCCACAAGCTCAACGTCGCCGGGCCGGAAGCGCTTTCACTGCGTACCATCGCCGACATCATAGGGGAGGAAGTCGGGCGGCCACCAGTTTTTGAGGTCAATCCCTCTGATGACAATCGGGACTTGCTTGGAGATACTGAACGGATGCGTTCGGCGCTCCATGTGCCGGAAGTGCGGTTTCGAGATGGACTACGTCTCCTTCTATCTGAGATGTCCTAATCGTGCGCGTCTTCATGGGTCTCGCAGAGGTTTCGGGTTTTTACACCAACCTCAAGAAAGGCTTTGACCACATCGGTGTGGAAGCAGAGCTTGTCACCCTCGTACCGCATCGCTTTGGTTATGGTGACAGCCATACCGCCATTTGGATCAAAATGGCACAGTTTGCCGTCAAGGGGCGTCGCGCAAGCGCTTCGGCAGCTTTGCCGTTGCGATTTTTCTGGGTCCTGCTCGCTCTTGTTACAAGAGTCATGCTCCTGACGTGGGCCATTATTCGCTTTGACGTTTTTCTGTTCTGCTGTTCGACAAGCTTCTTCCGCTTTCGCGAACTCAGGCTGCTCAAGCTTTTTGGCAAGCGGATCATTTATAACTTTCATGGCACGGATGGGCGCTGTGCCTTTATGGATGGATTCGCCGAGGATATTTTCCTACCCGTGCATATGCGCGAGGGTACAGGCTATATCGGGCCAGTTCGCGATGGTGACAGTGAGGAGGTGCGGGCGGCAAAGTTTGCCGCGTATGCTGCCTTGACTGCCTGGCGGAAGGAAAACATCCGACGTATCGAAAAATATGCCGATGTGCTGATTAATTCTCCCTCTCATGGACAGCACCACGAACGCCCTTTCGTGCAGAGGCTGATCATCGGTATGCCATATCTTCCGGACAGGGAACTGATCGCACGCTATGCGGCCCGCGAACCGTCGAATGTCGTGACCATTCTCCACAGCCCGTCCTATCCTGAGGGAAAGGGATCTCCCGGCATTCGGGCTGCGATCAAGGCGCTGATCGAGAAAGGGCTTCCCATAAACTATGTCGAGGTCACCGGCCGTCCCAATCGCGAAGTGCTGGAACTTATCGGCCAGTGCGATTTTGTCATTGACCAGCTCTACTCCGACATGGGCATGGTGGGCTTCGCTACCGAAGCGGCATTCTTTGGCAAGCCTGCCATCGTGGGCGGCTACTACTCCGATCTGCAGGCTAAGGAAATTGCGTCGAAATGGCTGCCGCCGACCGAGTTCTGTATGCCCGACGATATTGAGGCTTCGATCGAGAAGCTCGTTGTTGACACAGATTACAGACGGCGGCTGGGAGAGAAGGCGCGCGAATTTGTCGAAAATCGTTGGTTGGCCGATCGCTCTGCGGAACGCGTAGCGGCACTTGCCCGGGGGGACTTCCCTGATGAATGGCTCTTCGATCCCCACGACGCCAATTATGTCTTGGGCATGGGAATGTCAAAAAATGATGTTTGCCGTGTGATGAAGGGCATGTATGAAGGCTTCGGCATTCAGGCTTTCCATCTAGATGATAAGGAAAAGCTGCGGAGCCACATCTTGGAATATGTACGTGAGTAGCGGCCAATGCCTTTGCTCGACTTTATGGGGACACGGGAATGGTTGAAGGCAAGCGTATTGTCATAACCGGCGGAGCCGGATTTATTGGGTCGACGTTGGCACAGCGATTGGCCGAGGCCAACCAGATCGTCTTGTTCGATAATTTGGCGCGTAACACGATCCAATATGACAAGGGTGGTTTACATCCGAACGTATCGCTACTGCAGGGGGATATTCTGGACTACCCGGCCGTACGCTCTGCTTTCGAAGGCGCTGATATTGTGGTCCACGCTGCCGCGATTGCTGGCATCGACACAGTGCTTCGTTCGCCAGTGAACACCATGGAAGTCAACATGATCGGCACGGCCAATGTTCTGCGCGCGGCCGCCGATGCCGGTGTGAAGAATCGTGTTCTGGAGTTTTCCACCTCCGAGGTCTTCGGCAGCATGGCCTATCGCGTGAGCGAGGAAAATCAAGCGGTTGCCGGATCCGCTGGCGAGGCTCGATGGGTCTATGCCGTCAGCAAGCTCGCAGGTGAGCATCTTGCCCATGCTTATTTCCGCGAACATCAGCTTCCGGTGGTGACGTTGCGGCCTTTTAATGTCTACGGACCTGGTCAGACGGGGGAGGGCGCTATTCAGATTTTCATCCGCAAAGCTTTGAACAATGAGCCCATCTCGATCTATGGCGACGGTACGCAGATCCGCGCTTGGTGCTTCATCAACGACATGGTTGATGCCCTCATGCTGGCGTTGGATAAACCCGAAGCTATCGGCGAATCTTTTAATGTCGGAAATGCGCGCGCTGTGACCACTATCTTCGGTCTCGCCGAAACCGTATGCCGGGTTCTCGGATCGTCTTCGGAGATTCAGTTCAAGCCAGCACTTTCGGCCGATATTGAGCTGCGCATCCCTGAAACACGGAAAGCAGAAAATTTACTCGGGTTCAAAGCCAAGGTCGATCTCGAAGAGGGCATTCGCCGAACGGCGGAGTGGTACAGGGCCAACCGGCTGTAAAACAAGATGGACCGCACGCGCAAACTCGTACTGGTCGGCGGTGGTGGCACGAGCGCCGACGTGTTGACAATTATTGCAGCGATCAACACTCTGGATCAGCGCTACGAAGTGGTTGGCCTGCTTGACGATACGCTTTCGGTTGGCAGCATGCGTTGGGGCGTGAGGGTACTCGGCGGCTTGGACACCACATGTGATCACGACGTCCGGTTCGTTGACTGCCTCGGCAGTCCGCGTAGTTTTCGGGGCCGAGAGTCACTTTACGATCGGCTAGGACTTGATACGAAACGATTTGAAACGCTGGTACATCCGGCCGCTATTGTTGCATCCGACGTGAAGATAGGTGACGGCTCCATTTTGTACCCCAACACAGTCGTTCTATCAGGCGTGCAAATTGGAAGCCATGTCACAATCCTGTCAGGATCGGTGCTAAACCATGAGGTTCAGGTCGGAGACTGGTCAATCCTGGCCAGCGGTGTGATGGTATCTGGTGGTGTCCAGATTGGTCGCAGTTGCTATCTGGGGGCCGGAGGTTCGATCCGCGAAGGTGTGGTCATCGGAAATGGTAGCATGATAGCCATGGGGGCCGCTGTGACGAGCAACGTGGCGACCAGTAGTACGGTTGGTGGTGTGCCGGCCAGACCGTTGAGGACCGCCAGATGAAGATCATTTTGATCGGCGGCATGTTTCCGCCGATGCAAACCGGTACGGCCTTCTACATGCTTAATCTGGCCAGGAAGCTTCAGCAGCATGGCCATCATGTAGAGATCATTACCTTGGGAGAGAAGGAAGGCAAGGAGGAAGAGCAGGGCCTCACCGTACATCGCCTTCCGGCATTCCGTCTGCCGATGAAGGGATTTTTCAAGCACTTCAAGATCGCCTCGTTCTACCCCGGTAACTGGTCGAAGACACACCGGATCGTGCGCCACAGCGGGGCAGAGGTGATACTGCTGGTTAATCATTACCTGGACATCGCTTTTCCGGCGATACTTGCCGCGCGCAGGGAACGAATACCGCTGGTGTGTTCCATCGGTACTCAATTGCAGTCGCTTAATCCGCGGCGCAACAAGATACTCAACCTGCTCGACCGGATGATAGTGGGTTCGTTTGTATTGCCGTTCTGCGACCGGATCATCGCTTGGGACATGCAAATCCGCCAATACCTGCTTGACGTGCAAGGCGCGAAGATCGATCGCAAGATCGACATCGTCAACTATGGTGTGAATGGCGAGCCGGAACGGCTTCTGGCTCATCGGCATGACTATACCCGGACCGAGTATATAATCTGCGTCGGAGCTGTCAGCGAGCAGCGGAGCTTCGTGCCGTTGGTTCGGGCCTTTGCCCTTCTCACGTCTCGGTATCCGAACCTGAAGCTGCGCATTATTGGCCATGTCTACTATGATGCTGCCATCCGGTTGGCGGCTGATTTGGGGGTAGCCGAGCGAGTGGAGTTTCCCGGCGAGATGCCTCATGATCAGGTATTGACCGCTTTGGGTGGCGCCACTTTATTTTATTCCTCCTTGACTGGCCAATATGTTGGGATGGGAACGGCCACGATCGAGGCTATGCTCTTGGGAGTGCCGACTGTGGTAAATACTCCTCTCGATCTGTTCGGCACGCATATACTCGGTGATTATCAGCATGTGGTTCAGAGTAGTAATAATGATCCTGTGGCCATCGCGGCGCGGTTAGCCGATTTGTTGCAGGACGTCGCTTTGCGTGAGCGCGTCGGCTCCGGCGGCAGGGATTTCGTGGCGAATTATCTCAACTGGGATCTGGTGGCGTGCGACATCGTCGAGGTTTTGTCCAAAGCAGCGAAGAAGTCAGATGCGGCAACTAAGACATAATCTCGGCACCATTATTGGTCTATTCATAAGCGGGATTGCGCTGGCTTATATCGTGCGTCAATTCGATGTTGGTGATATCACTGCTACGCTGCGTAATGTTGATGCGCTGCTTTTAATGCCTGTGCCGTTTTTCATCCTTGGTTCATTTGCTATTCGCGCTCAGCGTTGGCGCCTGCTGGTCAAGCATGATCCACCTATCCGCTACTGGCCCAGCCTGAGTGCTTTGATGATCGGCTATCTGTTTAACAACGTGCTGCCTGCTCGCGCCGGAGATTTCGGTCGGGCGCTGGAACTCGGACGTACCGAGCAGATGTCCCGAACCAAGGTCTTCGCAACGCTTGTCACCGAGAGGGTTCTCGATCTGCTGGCAACACTCGGTATCCTGGCATTGGTCCTGCTAAGTTATCCCGCTTTGCCGGGATGGTTGAAGACCGCTGGGGTAACTGTTGCTGCTGCCGTCCTTGCGGCTCTGCTCGTCCTGGTGTTGTCGCACATGATCGGGCGTGTTTGGATGCTTGATATCTTACGCTATTTTACGACCTATCTTCCCGTTTCTCTTCGCGAGCGGCCGCTTGCAATGGCAAATTCCGCCCTTGATGGTATCGAGGGCATGTTCCGTCCGCTCCACGCGGCGTCGTTCCTTGTGTTGACGGTTGTCATATGGTCACTTGAAGTTGGCATTGTCTATCTCACTGCTGCATCAGTTGGTCTGCAGATCCCTCTGGGTAACGCACTCTTTGTCCTGCTGTTCTTGGCAATAGGCAGCATGGTCCCCGCATCCCCTGGTTTTGTCGGGACCTATGAATATTTCGGCGTCAGTGCGCTGGCGTTGGTCGGCATTACCGGTTCTCCGGCCCTGGCCTTCATCGTCTTGCTTCACCTAATCACCTTGGTCGGGTCGAGCCTGATCGGCGGGCTGTTTTATGTATTGCGCCCCAAGGAAAGCCGAAATGCAGCATAGCGCGTTCAATTTGCGCCGCCGGCTTGGCGGTCTTCTGTATTTAGTCTGGACTGGGCTGGTGATTGCCGTATTCATTCTCGTCATGATTCCACCAGAAAGTGGATTGGCGCAATCGCTTCCGGAAGGCTATTGGCAGTTACGCGAGATCATCTACCCGTGGTTCTTCAGTCAATCGGTTTATGATTGAGATGAGCTTTATTTGCTCAGTGGCCGCATCTTCGCTCTATTGCCTTGCTTGCCTAGGCTACGGTTGGCTCGTAGCGCTTCCCGTCGCGCCTAGCGCGCGCGGTTTAACAGGCAAGGGCTCGGCAGCTATTGAATATGCCGCCCTTGGCAGTGCTTTCCTTCTTGGAACCGCGATCTTTGCAGCAATCCTTACCGTTCTTGGCATAACAGGCCTATTGCTGCCGTCCGTTCTGGCCACGTCCTTGGCCCCAGGCCTGATCGTCTTTGCAGTTGTCGCGTTGCGCTGTCGTGGCGGTTGGAGCGCGCTTCTTGGATCGCTGGCTGCACTCCGCAGACAGCCATGGTGGATTGGGACCATGGCAGTCCTGCTGATTCTTCTGGCGCTGGGATTTGCTTTTGCTGCCTGGTTCGGCCCACCCAAGGGTGACGCTGCTGCCTTCTATCTTGTCTATCCTAAGATCATTGCCGCTGCGGGTGCACTTGTTCCGATGCCAGGCACATATGAGGCCTTCTCCCAGATTGGGCTCTCTGCCGAATACCACTTCGCCGCACTGATGGTTCTGGCTGATGTCAGCGCGGCCAAGTTGTTCATTTTTCCGGTCGCACTGGCGAATGCAGCCATGCTGTGTGGTTTGGTCGGAGCGAGTCGTGGTGGGCCGACCGCCATGGTGCTCGCTTGCGCAATGTTGCTGACATCCAGTACCGTTCATATTTACATGTTTGATGGCAAGGTGGATCTGTTGGCAACCGGCTTCGGTCTCGCCGCTGTGTACTGGGTTGTTGTCGGGGGGGACGGCGAACGGGGTTATCTGTCTTTTGCGCTTAGCGGTCTTTTTGCCGGGCTGGCGATCGTCGCCAAATTCTCTTTTATTCCATCGCTCGGCGCGTCTTTGCTGGTGCTGCTGATCTGGCGGTCCGCTCGCCGCGCACAAGGACAAGGTTTTACTGCGTTTCTCCAAATTCTCGCGATATCCGGCATCATTATGGGCTTAACCACTCTAATCGGTTGGCTGCCGCAATTGCTTAAGAATGCCGCGTTATTTCAAGCGCCTCTGGCGCCGTTCATTGGCGGGATAGAAGAAGGTGAGTACCTTAATCAGGTTTGGTTCTCGGTGGAGACCACCTGGCGGATCGTGATGACCTATCCTCTGGCGCTGATCTACGGTCGCTATCCCATGCAGGGTGGTGGGCTTTCCTTCCTGTTCCTGTGCTTTCTTCCGTTGCTGCTGCTGGCGCGTGGGAAACTCGGCTCGCGTACGGGCGTGAGCGGAATACTGGCCATGGCAGGGATTGCCGGAGTGATCGCCTGGGTCGTCCTGCGACCCTCGGTCATCGCACCACGCTACATTTTGGCTTCGCTGCTGCTGTTTGTGCCGTACTTTGTTGTCAGAATTGAGCAACTGCTACGAGACCGCGATCGCCCAGCGTTCCTTGAATTTGGAATTGCAATAGCACTCCTCGCAGCCATCGGTGCGTCGAGTTGGCAATTGCTGCCGCTGGCTTCCGGCGTCATGGCCGCTTTCAAAGGGGCAGACCGGACCTGTATAGCGGCCAGTGCTGAGTGCGTTCCATTGAGGCAGCTGTCGGAAGACGCTGCGCCTGGAGATCGCATGCTGGTGGCAACCTATTACGCCTTTTGGCTTGATGCGTCCCATCTTCAGTGCCGGGATCAGGATGGCGAACTTTCTGCAGCAGTTGCCGCGCCCGATCTGGAGGTCTGGCTTCAGCAACGCAGTTTCCGCTATGCTGTTATCGATACCACGGTCTTCCCTGAGCTGGCTGCGAAACTGGAAGCGCTCAAGGGTGGCTCGATCGAATCGATGTCCGTGGGTACAGTGGCGACTTACCGAATTCTGCCCGGTGCAGAGCCAGCAATCAGCTGCGTCAATGCTGGCCGCGATCGCTGGATTCTCAAGGTCAAAAAGTCATGAACCAAAAAGCATCCATCGGCCTACCTTTGGTCACTGTGGTTATTCCTGCATACAATCATGCCGGTTACCTAAGAGAGGCTGTGCGAAGCGTTCTGAACCAGAGCTATCCGCAAATAGAGCTCATCGTCATCGATGACGGATCGACCGATGATACGGCCCAGGTGCTGGCAACTCTCGACGGTGATTTCCGGTGGTTCAGCCAAGATAATGCCGGTCAGTCTCAGACGCTGGCGCGCGGGTGGGACGAGGCAAGAGGCGAGATACTGGCCTATCTCAGTGCCGATGACTGCCTTGAATCGCAGGCGGTCGAGGTTGCCGTGGCTGCTCTGCAGGCCGATGCTGCGCTCGCAGCTGTTTATCCCGATTTCAATCTCATCGATCCGGCATCCAATGTTGTGCGCCGGGTTGAGGCACCCGATTTCGACTACGCCACTATGTTGAGCAGTGTCATCTGCCCCATCGGCCCTGGCGCTTTTTTTCGTAGGTCGTCATATCGACAGGCAGGTTCTTGGCGCACCGAGTTTCGCCAGATGCCTGATTATGACTTCTGGCTGCGCATGGGCTTGACTGGCCCCATAAAGCGCATGCCACAGGTCCTCGCCAATTTTCGTGTGCATCCTGGCTCTCAGACCTATTCGGTTACCACCGAATCTCGGGCCGACGAGGTGATCCTGATCATTGACGATCTGCTAGCTAGTCAGTTGGCGGCGGCTGTACCGGAAGATCTGGCGCGTGAGGCACGGATCAGCGCCTTTCTCGTCTCGGCACAGCTGCATATTCGTGCAGGCCGCTTTCGGGTCGCCGTGGATCGATTGAAGCGGGCTGTTGACACAAGGCGTAATGCTCTTATTTCTATCCGCACTTTGCGACTGCTCTTCAATGCAATGTTCAATCGGATATCGCATCGCCTGCTTTGGACCATCCGGAGCGTTCTTAAACCCGGCGGCGGGCGTGCCGGTTAGCTTTTTCTCCGCGACTCGAAGGGGGTGTTATGCAATCCGAGGATCCGACCATATCGCGTTATCTGAACGGGGATTACGCGGAGAAGAATCCGGATTGGGACAGCGGTGATTCAGGCTGGAAGGCTGCCAATGTGGCGAGCATTCTCAGCGATCATGGCCTCGCTCCCAATGATGTGGTGGAGATCGGTTGCGGCTCGGGTGCAGTTTTGGTTGCTCTGCGCCAATTAATGCCTGCGGCCAACTATTCTGGTTACGACATTGCGCCGGCTGCCGAGTCTTTCTGGTCTGCTCCGTTGGCTCAGGGAATTCGTTTCGAGCTTGCCGACTTCCATGCCACCACGCGACGCAAGGCCGATGCAATCCTGCTGCTGGACGTCATAGAGCATGTCGGCAATCCCTGGGATTTCCTTACGAGCCTACGGGATAGAGCTGACCATCTGGTGTTGCATTTTCCTCTTGATCTATCGGTATCGAGCGTCCTGCGCGAAAAGCCGTTGCTCCATGTTCGTGACAAGGTTGGCCATCTGCACTTCTACACCAAGGGCCTTGTGCTCGCTTTGATGGAGGAATGTGGCTACGATGTTGTAGAGGCCCGCTTTACCGGGGCCTCTCTGAATTCACCGAACCGTGGCCTGAGAACCAAGATCCTGGGTTTGATACGGCGTGCGATGTTCATGTTGGATAGAGATTTTGGTGCGCGCCTTCTCGGTGGCGAAACGCTAATGGTGCTGG